>OGJM01000036.1_pt1 | contig 105377 bp, 91 predicted proteins | sample 1572281 | NCBI WGS metagenome assembly OGJM01 (sample SAMEA2582147, study PRJEB24529) | metagenome | reverse complement strand
TTATATAAAAGCCATTATCATTATTTCCAGTTTCTATGATGTAATTCTGTAATTACAGAATTTATACCAAGAAAAAATTCTAAGTTCTGGTGTATTAGAAATAGATTTGAGTACTTATTCTTTTAAAAAAGCATTATTAGCTATTAAATATAAAAGGACTGAACATATTAATCAAGAGTGGCACCCTACTGTATTTATAACAAGAGGAGAAATTGCATATTTTGTATTTGGACAAGACTATAATAATTATAATCCATATACTTTTGATGGAACGAAACTAAAAAGTCAAGGGGCAAGTATTCTTGGATTTAAAATGTGGATTTTAGAATAATTAAAAGTTGACTCCTATTATTTTTGAAATTATTGAATTCTCTGTTGTAGTAGTAAAAAGAGTAGTACTTGTCCATTTACCATCCCAAAAGTTACTATCTCCACCAAGTCTAGTAACTTGATTTAAAGTAATAGTACTAGTAGGAATAAAATGCCATTCTCCTCTAGTATTATCATCATAACGACATTCAATAAGTAATGCATGAAAATTATTATAAGGTTGAGATATGGTAATGTTTCCTGTTGTTACACTTTTATTGAATATTATAGTTTCTCTATAACCATTTAAATTCTGTAATTAACGATATGAGATAACTATTAGATTATCACTTGCATTTTGTGAAGCTAGTTTTAGAGTTTTGAGATTTACATCATATAATAAATTTCCCCAATCACTAGAATCCCCTCCCCATAATTCATAAAAAGTAATCTTTTTACTAACTTCAAGGGAAATTCTATTAATAACAAAAGGAAAGGCATAATTTGAAAAAGTATTATCTCCACTATGTAAAATATATAACTCTCTCCAAGAGTTAGGAAGGGTAAGAGTTGTTATTTTGTTACAAATTCCATTATATAGTATCTTAAAATCTTGAGGTAAATTCTGTAATTACAGAATTTCATTATATCTAGTGGTTCTAACACTAATGGATATTATAGAAAATACTCAGATGGCTTTATAGAGCAATTTGGAACTTTTAATTTTAGTGGTGGAACTAATGCTTCTGTTATAAAAACTTTGCCTATAACTATGAAGACTACAAATTATATTGTAGTGTGTAATCCTAATTTTGCTTTAGAGCGAAACTCAGCCGCTTGGGGTATTGTTAATCCTACAACTAAAACTACTACAACAATAACTTTTAAAAAAGCTCATTCAGAAACTACAGATGTTTACTGGTATGTATGTGGATATTAAGTACCTAAAGTTCTCCAATAAATTTTATTCCCTCTTTCAGCTTGAACTTTAAAATTATTTAATGTAATACTATGTATTAGAAATTCTGCTGATTCACTCCAAAATTCTGTATTTCCTCTGTTTGTAGCACTAATATTATAATTAATATTAGTATATTTTATAGGAAGAGTAATTAAAGTCGCACGAGTTCCACCATTAGGATATGATACAATACCACCTTGTTCAATTATTCCATTAGAATATTTTATATAATATGTTCCATCACTATTAAACTTCATATCAAGTATCTGAGGTAAATTCTGTAATTTACTCAATAAATCATTATTAGATATTGCTTCAAAGTAATTTGCGTCTGCATAGTTTATACTTGTAGCTTTTATACATTTGTAAACTTTTTTTGTGGTACTATCATAATAGGCATAGTTTACTGTCTTTGCACTAGAAGTATTAAGACTTCCTCCGTATGTAAGTCCTAATATCTCGGCTAATTTAGCTCCTTCTAATACTGTATTTGAAGTAGTTCCAAAATTTTTGTTAAAAGCTCCATTTTTACTAAAAGCTGGCTCTGCCCCTATATTAGACGGAGTTATAGTTTGCCAAGTATTATCATTTCTAAGAAATACTTTATTACTTGCTGTTTGAGTTGCCGGAACATGATTTCCGTGACTTTTTGCTGCATATGTTGTATTGTGATTGTGATTACTTAACGCATAACTTCCTGAAGGTTGTTTTCCATCTAATGCCTTTTCAATTTTTCCTATAGCTGTATTTAAAGAATCTCCTGCTGCTATTGCACTTACAGAACTAGCTTTTGTATATCCTGTCATAGCTGTTATAGTATTACTTGATTGATTGTGTGCAGAAGGAGTAAAAGAAGAAGGTTTGCTAGTAATATTTGTCCAAGAATGACTATGGCTATCGTTACCAACAGTTGTGGTTAATGTTACATCTGAACTTCCATCTATACTTACACTTCCAGTAACATCTCCATTTAATGTAATAGTTCTTGCGGTAAACCATTTACTAGAAGTCCCTGAATTACCACTTATAGTTGTTTGAACAGGATGAACATGATCTTCTCTTGCAACTTTACTACTAGTCCCAATACTTGCTGTTCCTGGAGCTTTAGCAGCTATAGTTGCATATGTAACATGTGTTCCATGTGAGGTAGCAGCAGCTCCTATACTTGCTGGAGTAATATTTATTGACTTGGCAGAACTTCCTGTATATGCTCCTTGAGAAGTCCCATTTAAACTAATAGTTAAAGCATGAGGATTAGGCATGGTACTAGGTTTTCCTGTTACTCCACTCCAAGGAACTTCTGTTGCACTTCCTGCAGTATAAACTTGATATCCAGCTTCTTTACTTAATTGAGATTCATCTACTACTAAATACATTTTGTTAGTATTTATTACTAATACTGTATCTCCTAGTTGTACACTATTAGTTGTTAATGCAAATCTAGCACTATCGTCTTGTACCTTTACCAATCTCTCTAAAGCACCTTTAGGCAGTCTAGCTATATCTATTGTACCACTTGTAATTTTACTTGCATCTAAACTAGTAATAGTTGAATTAGAATGCGTATGACTATCATTTCCTACAGTAGTAGTAATCGAAATATTTCCAGAACCATCAAAATTGGCATTACCAGTAACGTCTCCAGTTAGTGCTATATTTCTAGCAGTTTTTAACTTAGATGCAGTAGAAATATTTCCTGTAATTTCACTAGTTATTACTTGTGCATATAAACTATTTTGTAATGGAATAGAAGTAGAACTAGAAACTGCTTGATAAAAATCCTTTCCTGCTACACAGATGATATCATTTAATTCAATATAAGGATTAGTTTTCATTGTTTCGATAGTCTTTTCTCTTATCCATGATTCAGTATCTCTTTTATTTTTTAAAATCATATATATTCTCCTTTTTTAATTTAGCGTTTTTGAAGAAAAACATATAATAGTAAAATCAGTCTTTCCGATAATTGGAATTCTAAATACTATTTTATTTTCTTCTTGATTTAATGTATAATGTTCATTGTGTAAGATCAAAATGCCGTCTAGAAAAACTCTATTATTTAAACTTAAAACAATATTAGGCGGTAAGACTATTTCTGTAGTATTTGGATTTAATGTCTCGGAATATTCAATTTCTTCTATAGAATTAATAAATTTTTTTACTTCAGTTATAACAAATTCTAATGTTTCCGTTTGCATGTTTTGAACAAAAGTTTTTATAGAATCAATAGCATCCTTTCTAACAGAAGGGACTTCGTCGTTATACATCGAATCATCATTTATTCCTATTTTATTGATAGAATCTTCTTTTATAGTTAAAATTTCTTCAATTGAATTATTTTTATTTTCTAATATTGAACCAATTGAAGATGTCTTGTTATTATTAATTAAGTTCAATGATTCTTCAGTTTTATTTTCCAATGATGTTATTAGTTCATTATTAGTGTAATCAATTAATTGTTGCTTTAATTTATTATATTCATTTGTTAATGATACTAATAATTGATCAATCAATTCACTTAATTGTCTTGTTTTTTCTTCAATAATAGAATTTATAGCAGAAACAAATTCATTATACTGTTCTATTCTATAATCCTCTAATTCATTTTCAAATCCAGCAGTTATATTCATTATATTAGATAATATTTCTTGTTCTCTAGTTGCCATTACTGAGAAAAAATTAGTTAACTTAATTGTGAATTCAGATAAAATTTCTTGCTTTATTCTATTTAAATCTAAAGTAAAATCATCTTTCGCATCTTCAAATTTTTTCAACAATTCATTAGATTTAGTAACAAGTTCTTGTTCAAGAATTGCTTTTTTTTCTTCCATAGATGTTTCAATTAATTCTACTAAATTGTTTATTTCAGCTTTAGCTTTTTCTAATTCTACTTCTATAATATTTTTTATAGTAGTTTCTGTTCTATTTATTTCATTTATTGCTGAATTTTTATGTTCGTTAATTTCTTCTTTAGCTCCATTAATAAAATTGTTAATAGTAATATCTATTCCTGAGATAGTTTCTTTTATGTCTTCAATAGCTTTTAGTTTCATATTTAAAATATTCTGTACAGAAGTTTTTTCGGCAGAATAAATATTATCTATTCCTTCTAAAGTTTTGTTATTTATATCTATAAAAGACTTATCTATCATATTTTGTAATTGAGATACATAATTTGTAAATTTACTTTCAAGTTCGTTAGAATTGACATTAATCTGAGAGATTATTTCATTTTTCTTTAAAGATAATTCTTCATTTATAGAATTAGAAAAAATATTATTGATATATTCTATTTCATTATTAAATGAGTTCTTTACATTTTCTTTTATCTCATTTAATAATGAAATAAAAGAATCTATATTAGATAAATTTTGTATATCAGATTTAAATTTTTCTAAAGAAGAATTAATTTTAGAATCAGTTTGCCTTATAACTGTGTTATACCTATTTAAAATAGCATTATTAAATTCTAAAATTTTTGAATCTATTTCTTCATAAGATTTATTTTTAAAACTATTGATATATCCAGTTATTTGTTCTTTGTAAAGAGAGCAATCATATTTAATTTGTTTTTCTAAAACGACTAATTCTGATTTTAAATTATTAAACAAAATTATAAGCTCTTCTTTATAGTTATCATTCAAATCACAGCACCCCCATTAATATTTATATGTTACAAAAAAATTAATTTTATTTTTTATTTTATTACTTATGAAATATACTTTGTTTTCTTCCAATGATTGAATATGAAATGGAGTAATTATAGTTTCTCCGTTTTCAGATACAATAAATATATCATTAACTGAAATTGGGTTGTTTTTTAAAGTTATAGTATAAATATTACTATTAGGGGTAACAATCATATTATCAACATATTCATTAATTATTATATTTTGAGGAGTTTCTGATTTAATTATTAAATATAATTTTTCAAGGACTGACAAAATTAATTCTTTTGTTACAGAACCACTCTTAATATTTTCAAAATCTATCGTCATTGATTTATCTCCTTTCCGTATATCTTTGTTTGTAAAGATATATTATTATTTATATCAAAAAACTCTAATAAATATAGTTCTTCAAAACCAAATGTATTACTTACATTTATATTTTTTTTTACTAAATAGTTATTATTTATAAATTCACTTTTTATATCATTTCCTATATCATTTATTACTTTTGAATAAGTTTCTTTATCGTATAAATATAAAGAAGTGTTAGAATCATTTACAAAAATAAGATCTGTAAATTTATTTAAGTTTGTAAGTTTTCTAACTATATATCCATATTTATTCAAAACACTTGCATCAGATTTTTTATATACTTTAATATTTTTTATATAATTTGTAATTTCTTTATTGCTAATTATATAAAATTTATTATATTTAACATCATTTTGAATTTTAAATAACTTATTAGATTTACTGTCTATATTATTAAAAATTAATTCTAATGTATTATCTTCCTTTGAACCAAATATAGAAAAATTAATTTCATTATAAAATTCAATAAATATATCTTCTATACATTCTAGATTTCCAAGATGAATAAAAAAACTATTATTATTTATATTTTCTATTCTGTAATCAATTTGAATTAAACTATAATCATCTTTTATATAAGATGAACCATTATCTAAAATATTTTTATAATAAATAATATTATCATCGAATACATAGTTATAATTATTGTTTAATTCAAACATATTTAAAAAAGATTGACCTTTAGTTGATAAAGAATTATTTATTTTATTGTATTCTTTATCTAAATTTATACTTTCAGTTTCTAAAAGCTTTAAATAATTTTCTAAATAACTATCAATAAATTTAAATTTATTATCTATATCTTCTAAAGTTTTTAAAAAATCATTTAATAATTTTATATTTATCTGATATGTATTATTTAAGTATTCTTTAGTATAATAATCAGCTAATCCAAATAGTTCGTTATCTCCAATACTTGTATTTTCATAAATATTATTACTTTTAAATGAATGTTTATATTGCTCTAAAAACATAATTCACCTAACCTTTTATTGATAAATCAAACAACATAGGAGTATAATACTTAGAACTTATTTGTTCTTTAGCAGTTTCATAATTTATCTCAAAAGATATTTTGTAATCATTTAAGAAAAAAGGGATATATACATTGTTGTTAATTACATCAACATAAATATTACAAAAACTTGGATTTTTTGATAGTATTCCTACATCATCATAAAATTTCATTTTTTTAACATTTTCATTTTCCTCTTTAATTAGGAAAATATATTTTTTATCCAAAAAATATAAATTATCTTTTTCTATAATAAAATCACTTATATTCACATTTGCATTTTTTAATTTTTCTTCAAATAATATATAAGAACTAAAAGGAATGATTACATCTACATCTTCTATTTTCCCATCTAAATTTAATTTATAAGATGTTTTAGTTTGATCGTTTGAAATCAAAGAAGATAAATCTAAAGATACATTATCGCTTATAGATACTTCATTTACTTTAAAATTTTCATAATCTGATTTAATTTTAATTATAAAATTGCTTGAATTAGATAATGAAAAAACTGATTCATTATTATTAAATTTTATTTCTTCGAAATCAATATTATTTTCTGAATAATAAAATTTTAATGGTATATTTTCTTGAGAATTTTTATAGATATTAAAAAAATTTATTGAGTTGTAGTTAGAAAAGGACAAAAGAGTGTAGTTTGAATTTCCTTCACTTTTATATTCATTTGTATATAAGATACACAAATCATTTTCTGAATTAATAGTGTCGTTGAATATAAATCTTATTTTTTTTATATTCTTAGGAGTAAATAAAAAGTTATTTAGAAAAGAATTAGAAACAAATCTATTATAAAATCTAAAAAAAGATTCATAAAATGATTCTTCAAAATCATCATAATATATAAATATATTTTCTGGTATTATAGGAACTCCTTTAGAGTTATAAAACGAATATTCTAGCTCGTTATATATAATTTCAGAATTAAAAGAATAAATAATTTCTTTTTTATCTGAATTAACTTGTTTTTCTAAAAAATAATTAGCTGTTCTTTTTATAGGTTTTTCTACCAAAGCTCCATTTTTATTTATTTCAAATCCATTTAATTCTAATAGATTGTTTTCGTTAATAAAATCAACAAATTGAATATATTTAAAATATTTATTATCCATTAGCGATTTTATTTTATTCTCTTTTTCAGTAATTTCATTAATTACTGTATCAAATTGATTTTCATTTCTTATTTGCTTTTTATTAATTTCTTCAAGCAATAATTCAATTTTGGTTTTATTTAAAGCTATATTTTTTATAGTTTTATTAATACTATTTAAATACCTGTTTATTACTTCTTTATTCATATAAAATCACCAATTTTTTCTTAATATTTTTATCAAAATTCATTTTGTCATCAACTGCTTCCAACTCTATTTTAACTATTTTTTTATTTAATTCAAATTCAAAAGAATTTTCTCCAGGTTGATATTTTATTAATAATTGTTTATCTTGTATAAGTTCTCTATCTAATATTAAATAATCATTTTTAAAACCATATTCGTGGTTATAATTTAATTTTAGTTCTTTTCCAAGTTGGAAGCCATTTTCGTTATATATGCAATTATATATATAAATAGTATTTTTATTAGCAACTTTAAAAATACTTTTACTTTTACCTTCATCAAAAAATTCAGAATAAAGTCCATAATAGTTATATGGCAATATATTATATTCTGAAATAATATTATCATATGTGTAAACTCTCATTTTATAACTTAAAGGTAATTCATAATTAAAATTTTCGAATTCTATTTTAACTTTCTTAATATAAGAAGTTTTAGAAAAATCTATATTATTATCAACAAAATTTATTTTATTATAAGAATTAGAATTATTGTATAAATCTATTAAATTATCTATTTTTCTATTTTTACTTTCGATTAAAGAAGAAAATAAATTTGAATTTTTATTAGTATTTTTTAGCCCTAAACAATAAGTTATTTCTTCGTTTAAATTAGTTTTACAGCAACTAATAATATCTACCAAATTTTCTATATTCAATGATTCACATATTATTTGCTTTTCAGTAATCCATTTTTTAATATTATTTTTTTCTGCTTCACTTTTAAAATTAAAATAAGTGCTCATATATACTTCTCCTTTTTTTAAAAAAAGCCCTAATTATGATTAGGGCATTATTGTTTATAAAGTTTCAAAAGTAGTTATTTTGAATTCCCATTCTAAGTTTAAAGATAACTTATCTCCTATATTCAAAATATTCCAATTTTGATTTTTATTTTTTTCTCTATAAAAAATTACTTCTGAACTTTTTTTGCTAGGCATTGAATTTATTATAATGTATTCATTATCTGAATCTATATAACAAATTGCCTTTTTATCTCCTATATTAATGGAGTATTTTTCTTCAACCTTTGAAAAAATATGAAAATTATCAGCATAACTTAGTACATCTTCTATCTTTTCAATTCCGTTCTTTTTTGCTTTTACTACAATATTATATCTAGCTAAATTATAACTTGCAATTTCATATCCTTCTTGTACAAGCATATTATTTAAATAAATAAAATATTGTACATTTGATAATTTATTTTCTATCATTAATCTAATTGGTAAATTAAACGTTTGTCCATTAGTTATTCCACTAAAAATAGGTTTAGGTATTTTATCAGCGAACACATCAATATATGAATAAGAAACATCACTAGTATTGATGTATTTTTCAATTAATGAATCTCCATCTGTGGTTTTAACAAATATACCATATCTTCCGTCTACAACTGGATATTCGACATCATCATTTATAATTTTTTCTATACTATTTTTTATTTTTTTAGAATACCATTTTTCATTATCGAAAGAATAATATAAATATTTAGCATTAGGGACATCCCCTATTGTTACACTCCATTCTAATTTATTATTATTGTCAGTTATAGTTTTATTTTCATAAAATTTAACATCTGGAATAAGTAATTTAGTTATACTTAAATTTATCTCTATTTTGCTAATATTTGAGTATATTCCATTATAGCTAACCCATCTCATATAAAGATATGTTTTTGAATTTATATCTTTTATGACATTATCAGGATTAATTATAAATCTACTATCTATTACTCTAATCCAATTGAATCCATCATATGATACTTCATAATGGTTTGCATCTTTTATATGATTCCAACTAATAATATTATTATCTAATGTAATTTTATTATTAATAATTTCATACTCTATATCTATTGGAATATCTAAATTTATATTAAATCTAAAACTATTAGAGTTAGAGCTTCCATATACATTCAAACCTTTAATTGTTAAATTGTAATAACCATTAATAAGCCATCCATTTTGAATTAAAGGTATAGTTAAATTCCTATCTGAACCAATATCTACAAAATCATTTTTTTGAGGACCAACAGGCAATAAAGAACCATCACTAGATGGCATATATGATTCAACTATCTCTACGCTTCCATTTTCTAAAATTTTAATTCTATCTAATTTATAATAAAAATGATTAACATCTTCATTTGTTAAATTCCAACTAAAATTAAGTTCTCTATCATTAATTAGATAATAAATTTTATTATTAAAATCAAATGTTGGCAGTAACTTAATATCTGTATCTATATTAAAATAATAATATAATATATCAGTTCTGTTTCCGCTTTCTTCTTCTAAAATATATTTAATAAATTTTTTACCATCGCTATCAAATGATAAGTTCTCTATATTTATACCATAAATTAGTTCAGAATTATAATCTATGTATCCTACTCTTATTTTATTCCAAGTTTCAACATCTTCGTTATTTTCATCTAATGAATATAATACAGTAGATACATCTCCATTACATAAAGCGACTAAATCAATAGTCTTTGAATTGAATATATTATTATTCAAAAATAGTAATTCTCCATTTATTCTAGTATCTATATAAAATATTCTGTCTATGTATAAAGATTCTCTTCCTAATGGGTCTATGCAAAGTATAGAAATTGAATATTTCCCATCTCTTATATGAGTTATTTTATCATTTTCAGTTAAACTATTTAGAACTTGTAAATAATTATCATTTGAATTAATATTAATTTCATATGTAGAACCTAAAGGATTATAATTCATTCTTAATTTAAAATTATTAATAATAAATTTATCTTTATGTTCTTCAAAGTTTAAAATGTCTGAATAATTGTTATTAGTATCATAAATATAAGAAATGCTATTTGAATTTAATCCAAAGATATTAGAACCATTATTGGTATTTGGATTAAGGATAGAAATCTTAGGATTTCTTTTAATGTAAACTATATAGTAAGTATAATAACCTCTATATGCATTAGAGTTTCCATACTTATCTATTGTAATGAATCTTAATTCCCAAACTCCTTCAATAGGATTTTCAACATTTGCTTTATCTAAAATATTTGTAAATTTATACATTCCTATTTCTGTAGGTAATGGTAAATTGCAAGAATATGTATTTCCATCAGGGGATATTAATTCTATTGAATATCTTTGTCCTTCAATTTCTGGAGTATCTTCGTTATCAAAAATGTCAACACTATGAATTGTTTCAAATTCTATTGAGTTTATATCATTTGTATAAGAATATTCATTATATTGTTTAGCATTTATAACGTTATTATTTTCTGTTTTTTTAGCATATATAGGATAAGATGAATTAGAAGTTCTATATACTTCTACAGGTTTTGATTCAAAAGTATAATCTTTTAATCCTTCTAAATGTTTTAAATTATATTCGTATACAACTAAAATATATATACCTTCTTTGTATTTAAGATATTCATCTTGAATAAAATTAATAGAAAGTTCATGATTTTGTTCAGTAGATGAGTCATTTATATAATAAGGAGATTCAACTTTTACTGGTGATGTTTCTTGATAATTAAGTCCATCATCTGAATATTTAAAATAGTAATAAAATCCTTCAGAATCTTGAGATTTTTTAATATTCCATATAAACTTTGAATCAACTTTATTAGTAAAGAGAACTTCTGGTTCAATTTTAATTTCAGAAATTAATTTAAAATTAAATTCAAATGGATCAGATTGATTTCCAAAATAATCGTAAGTAACTACTTTGCAATCATATTCTCCGTTTTCGATTTCTGTATTATTATTTAAAACTATACTTCCGTCTTCTTTTGAAGCTATAACGACGTAATCTGCGTATTCATTATATAAAGAATTAGTTTTTTTTAAGAAAAAATGAGCTTCTTTAAAATTCCAACCAGCATATTTTTCAGATTGTTCATTATTAGTAATAGTTAATTGGAAATATTTTTTATTAATTATAATTTTGTCGTCTTTTTCATAATAATCTCCAGGATTAATTATTACATATGGAGTTTTAGGTTTATCATTAGAAGCTAAAAAAGTAAATTGCTTTTCTTCAGAAGCTATTCCTTCGGAGTTAAAAGTTCTTATCTGCAATATATTTTCGCCCTCCTTAAATAAATTTCTTTTTATTTTTATTATATTATCATCATATGAATTTCCTAAAGGTTCGTGTATTTCGCTTATAACTTCAGAATCATTATTTATTAATTTATATTCGAATTTATAAAAGTTAAAATTTCTATAATATTTTATGAAAAAATAATTATCTGTATTTAGATTCATATAATAATAAAGACTTTTGTTATTATTATCTATATTTAATTGATTTCTTAAAGCTTTTCCTGTAAATGTTTTATATTTTTCAGAATAACTTCTCATTACTTGTATTGGTGTAGGATTATTTAATTTATAAAATTCTCCAATAGTTCCTGTTTCTCCAAACTGAATATTTTGATTTCTACCAAAAATTAACCAATCTTCACTTACTTCTCCTATATAGTTTTCATATAACGCAAACTCTACAAAATTTTCTCCAACTTTTATATTCCAAGCATTATAAATTTCAACAGTTATTTTGTATTTGTATCCAGATTCACAAAACCATAAATTCAAATTATAGTTATTAGTTTCTCCTAAATCAATAAAATCATTATTTAAACCATCGTATGAAACAAGACAATCATATGGTTTTTTTAAAAAAGTTTCATTATTTCTTGGAAAATCATATTCTATTTCTTTGTTATAATCAGGATATTTTTCATCAAATTTAGAAACTTCTTGATCTAGAATATAATTTTTATTCCATATATTTAAATATTCATCAAGAAATGCTTTAATATTCTTTACTTCAACTTTTATTTTTGATGTAAATTTACAATTAGGAGTAGACCAAGTTATAACCCCATCTTTATGAACATCTAAAGATTTAGAATAATCAATTACTGGATTAAATTTTTCCAATTTATTAATTCTTATGTAGTTTGGTATCTTGATATCAAATATTTTATTAAAATCATAGTTACTACTGTAAAATAATTTTAATGTTATTTCATCAGAATTATTATTAAATTTAGAAAAATTTTCTATAACGAAATAATCATTTGAGTAATAATATACAAAATCTCCTGAAGAAATTTTATAATTTAATTTTTCTTTATTTGTTTTATTTAATTTTATATATAAACAATCTTTATTGTAATCATATTTATGCTCATAAGAAATGACTTCGTTACTAATAAAATTTAATTTGTATACAAATTTATCTTCTATAATCTCATTATTTATTGAAGAATCTTTTAATTTATAATGTATATTTAATATTTTATTTGATAGTTCTTTTTTTATTATTATATTTTTAGAACTATATTTATAACCATTATATTCTAAATCATATTCAATTAAAAAAGGATAATTATATTTAGGTGCGACACTTAATTTTATATAATTTTCATCAATTACTTTATTTACAGAGAATTCAATCTGTTCTCTAATAATTACATTAAATTGTCCTTTATATATGACCTCTTTATTTTTTTCTAATATAATGTTATATATTTCACTGCTATAATTTAAATCTGATATTTTTATTAAAGCCTCATCAGAATTTATTCTATAAAAAAGTTCCGCTTGATGTATGTCTCCATAATTACCTTCTATATATACTTTATAAAGAGAAGTTCTTTTACTTTTAATTAAATTATTTCCAAAATTATGTTTAAATATTTTTTCAGATGTTTTAATGTTGTGAAACATATTATAGTCTATATATATAGTTTGAAAAGAATCTCCAAAATAAATATTTACAAAATATAAATCGTTATAAGCTTTTAATTCATCATTAGGTAACTTTATCTTCGTTAATTCTAATTCTTTTTTATATATTAATAAATCGTTATTATATATCTGATTTCCTGATGCAGGAACTTCATCAATATATGATGAGTCCCAGCTTTTTTTTATAATATATTTGGTTATATCTGAATCAAAATTTGTTATAACTAAATAGTATAAATTATCTACTTTTTCTACTTCGATTTTCAAATAATCACCTCTTTTATTTATTGCATTCTACATTTAGCTTCAAATAATTTATAACAGAGACTCCGTATCTTTCTCCCCATATATGTGCTACATAGTAGCCTACATCTAATGTCCAAGATATCTCTGCTATTACGGGTTCTTTAAAGTTATTTGAATAAAATACATAATTGTTTATGTATTTTTTCGAATCTCCACCTAAATAATCCCACATAACAAATGTTTTATTTATAATAATACTTCCATCTAATTTTTTTATTTTTATATATATATTCCCTGTTCTACTACCATTATTTCCTTTGTGCGAACCTTCAGGTCTACTAGTGCATTCGAAACTCAAACTAATATTTTCTATAACTTTTGTAGTATAACTACCACTTTCTACAGTTTGATATGTGTAATTTTTCTTTAAAATAAAATTTTCAAAACCTAATTTATCAACTAAATAATATTTTTTGGAATCTTTAGTTGCAGTTATTGTTTTATAACTTGGCTTCTGAGTAGATAATTTGCCATAATAGACATTATTACTATTAAAAATTTTAATAGCAGGAGTAGTCCATTTTATTGTACTTAAAATAAATTCTTTGTTATAAATATTATTGTTTAAAGAAATTGATTTAAAAATTTCTTTAGGAGGATCATAAGGGACTTTTGGAGTACCATTCCAGGTCCCTGATGTCCACCAAGGTCTAGTTCTATAACCAGAAGGTATATCTAATACAATTACCCATTCTTGTAATATATCATCATATAATTCAACTCTCATAGAGGCATTACCATTACCTGCACCTTCTGCATCTAGATATCTAACAAATGTAACTGTCTTTACATCTCCGCTAAAATTATACGGCAAAGTAAATTCTTTAGTAGAAGTTCCATTTTTACTAGCACAAACATAATGATCTCCACCATATAATTCAAATATTGTTTTATTAGAGCTATCTTTAATAACTACACTTTTTGTTCCATAATTTTTTTTCAATCTCCAACCAACACAAGTAAATTTTATTTTAGTAAAAGCCATATATCTCCAATCATTCTATTGTTAATGTGTAGCCATTTATTATAAGTTTTTGTATATTTGCTGTGTTACTATTTAAATTTACTATAGTTGCAGTTGTTGATTCTAAATTATTGGTTTTAATTTTATTAGTGTTTGAAATATTATCTGTTGTTAAGTATGTTATGTTTGAATTTGAAGAAGATAAGTTTTGAATAGTTGAATTTTTAGAAGTTAGTGTATTAGTTACATTAATCGTTGAACTTTCTAATGAATTTGAATCTATTTTATTATAAACATTTATGCTTTTTAAAAATGTTGCATTTTCTTTAAAACTAGACATAGATACTGTTAGATTATTTATGACAGCATTGTTAGAAACATTGATATTTTTACTAGAAAATTCGTTACCAGAGGCATTAGTATAATTAAAATTATTTGCATTTAATTGAGTGAATAAAGTATTCCCTTTAACTGTTCCTCCAATTTCTATATTTAAATATGGATGTTTATGATTAGCTAAATCATATACTCTTTTTAAGTCAGCTACGTTTGCAGCTTTAGAAGCATCATCAATAATAGAATTAGATAAATATACTATTCCTTTTTGGGTATTAGTAGCACTAGGTATATTTTTTATTTCTGAAAACAAATGTGTATGACCAACTAAAGAAAAGGAATCATCAATTATATCTTCTATATTTTTTATTTTATTTTCAATAATATTAGCTCCTTTAGTTGATAAAGCTGTATAAGAATTATTGCTAGAAGAATTATCAGATATATTTAAGATACCCTTAATTAAACTTGTTCCAGTTTGTATGATTGCTTGACCGTTTTCATTTGTTTTTACATAAGAATAAGGTTTTAAAATATTAAAACTAAAATCTTTTGTTAGTATATTATTTTTCCCATATAAATCAACCTCATCTTTAGAACTATTAGAATTTAAAATAATAATTTTTTTCAAATTAACTCCGTTTCCTGTAATGATAAATTCGTTTATATTATTAGTATTAGAGTTAACTTTATTAACATATTTCATAAATTTATTATCCTTAAAAATAAAAATATCAGAATAATCGTTGTAAGCATTTATTATTATTTTTATATGACCAACTTCTTTTTCGTTGTTAAAAAATATTTGTTTTCCATTATTTTTAAAATACCCTATATGAGTTGAATTGTAAGTGTTATCTAAATAAGCTTCAAGTATTAGCGTCTTATTAAAGAAAGAAGGAAGATTTTCGAATACTATTTTCTTATTAGAATTTAATTGGATATATTTATTTTCTATCAGTGTACCGCTATTTGTTGAAGGAGTAAAATTATTATAAAAAGTTTGCCCTTTTGAAAAATCTATTGAAACATCATAATTATTTATTTCAACAGAACCATTATTTGATAAAATTTTATTTATATCAACTTCTCTAAATGAGAATGGTATATTGTTAATTACATTAACTAAATTGTTTTTTGATATAGATAATAAAGAAGAATTAGAATTAGTAAGTATTTTTGAATATTCATCAATGTTTTTATTCACTATAAAACTAATTGAGTTTGAATTTATTTTGTAATAATTTATAGAAGAAATTCCATCATATATTCCGAAATAAGTATCATTAATTGGTATAATTTCGAATCCAATATTATTTACATTGAGATTACTAATTATATATTTTTTAAATTCGAAATTAGATTTATTAATAATATAAACCTCTGATAAATCGTCTATTATTATTAAATAATTATCAGATGTTGATACTACAATTGGATTAATATTAATTTCTATTTCTTCAAAATATGTATTTTCATTATTATATATGTTTCCATATCTTATGATATTTTCTGAGATAAAATAAATATAGTTTTTATCAATAGTATAATCTATAATTTCTGATCCAAATGTAATATTCAAAGGATAGACAACATCATTGATTATCTTATAGAATCTATCTCCTTTTCTTGCAATTATTTCTCCATTAATATTTATTTTGAATTCATCTACTGTTATAGAATCAAAAATAGTATATGCATTATTAATAATTTTTTTAATACATCCTAATTTGTTTATATAATATAAAGCATTATTTGAATATATAGCATTTTTATATTCTTCATTTAGTTGAAAACTTGCTATATTCTTAGAAATAGTGTCTTCTACTATACTTAATTTATTGTCTATCCATAAAACATCATATTTATTATATTCAGTAGTTGGATTATATATACCTTTATATGTAGGACCTATGATATTTAATAATAATTGGTCTATTGATATATTAAAATTTACAAGTTTATTCCACTTGTCGTGAGTTAAGGTTTTGTTTGTTGAATTTATTATTAAATTATTAAGGCTCAATATAATCACCAACTTTGTTCCAATTTATTCTATTTTTTAACCATCCATAAATAAATGTTTCTTGAGATTCATTTTTATCACAGATATTTAAATAATACATACATCTAACTGCATTTAAAATAATAAATAATCTCTTTTGATCTAACTTTAAAGCTGTAGAATAAGTTATATTTCCTGCATATCCATCAACAATAACATTATTTGATGTTAAATAGTTAATAGATTTCTGTAAAATAATACTCATTCCTTTATATCCATGATTAACATGGCAATCAAATAAGAAACTAGCTATTTCTTCATTAAATGATTCAAACTCTTTTCTCCAATACAGTTTAGAATATATTTCTATTGCTTGTTCTTTTGTAAGTTTTTCCATTGAGTCTTTATATCCGAAATTCCTAGCAACTTTTTCTGTAATTCCATACATTGTCTTTCCGCCATTATCTAATATATTATCAGAATATAGACCTTCTTTTTCCAATGTATTGTTTATAATCTTAATTCTATCAATCATTAATGTCTCCTTTTTTATAAGCTTTCCGCCAAAATGTCGAAAAGCTAATTTATATCATTTATATTAAAATTTTTATTATAACTTTTAATCGAGATATCTTCTTTTTTATAATAAGATTTATAAAAATTTCCAGGGGTTTTAAAATTATTATTATAAAAAGAATCGTTAGTTAACATCTTATTCATGAAAACTTTAGAATTATACGAAGAGAAATTATTATTGGTATAAACGGCAATAGAATTTTTGAATGGTTTATTTATATAAAATTTTCCATTAAGTGATTCAACGAAACTAGAACCATTAATATTATATTTTTTATTTATCTTTATTTTAGAAAAATCAATATTTTTAAAATCTATTTCTCCAGATAAATTTGCGATATATACAACATCACTTCTATTCTTCTTAAAAAAATTAATCTTATTATTTACAATTAAAGAATCTCCGCTCTCTTCTATAAAAACAAACTCATTATTATTAGAAGAAGATTCTATCTTAATTTTATCAACTTCTAAATTTAAATCAAATTTTGTATTTAATTCATTTGAAGTTAATTGTATTCTATACGTTAAACCTTTTACAGTATTATATAAATAAATATTAATATTTCCATTAACATACGAAGATGACTTTAATTTAAAACTATTTATTATTTCAACTTGAGAAAAATGTATTGTATTATTTTCATCGAAATAATAATTAGTCTCTATATTTTCATAACTTTTAATTGGTTGAATATAATTATATTTAGATTCTCCTAAGTTATAGAAATACTTTTTATTTTTAGCATTAAAATAAATTATATAGCCATTTTTAAAAGCCTCAGATAAATAATATATTTCATTATAACTATCATCATATAATTTAAAAGTATCTAAAGATGTTGCAGCGATAAAAAATTTATAAAATAATGGTTCTACGAAAAATTTATCAGTTATTAAAAGATTTTCAGAATATTCTTTTTCTATTGATAAATCATCTGTATCTTCTATATAAACATCTAAAAAATTTGTATCGCTATAATTTATATAATCTTCTATTAAAGGTATATTCATATAATAATCACTATTAACAATATTATTTGTCATAATTACACCATTACTTGTGTTTTTAAAATATAAAGTTTTGCCTTGATTTTTTATCCAAAAATCTGTAATATATCCTTTTGAATTTATCAAATCAAATTTTATTTGATTTACAGAAGAATAATTAAAAACGCCTTTGTTCCTGAAATAAATTTTATTATCCTTTATTTCATAAATATTATTAAAGTTAAATAGACTGATTTCATTTAATGATATATTATCATTAGGCTTTACTGTAATTTTTTTATTTGAATAAATAAATTTATTATTTTTATAATCATAAATATTATTAAAAACAATAGAATTCCCATCAAAATAACAGTTGTTATTTTTAATGTCATCATCGCTAAATGTGGATTGCTCAATTATTAAATCTATTACTTTTGAATTATTTGGAATTTTATCAAATTCATAAGAAGATATTCCTGAAAAAAATGGATATGAATCAAAATTACTAATAGATATCTCTTCTATATAATCAGAATCTAGAATATTTTTTTTAATAAAAAAATATAAATTACAAAAATATAATTCTCTTTGAGAACTATATTTAATCTCTTTTTCAAATATATATTTCCCATTTTTATCTTCTTTGTATAAAGCTATACTAGATTTACGTATAACAATTTTAAAGTTTCCTTTTTTGCTGTAATAAAAATTACCATTAATATGAATATTTTCGTTATTATAATTTAAAGAATAATCTTTAGAAACTGTATTTTTATTAGAAAAATTATATACTTCTCCATATTCTCTATAATTAAAATAATTTAACCCTCCATTTAAGGTGTTATCAAATTTATTTATTAATAATTCTTTGAATAATTTCAAAAAATTAGTAGATATTTTTAAATTCCCGTCTATTAAAAAATCATTTAATCCATATATATTAATGTTATTATATATTTGTAATTCTTCTATTTGTTCAACAGATATAAATTGGTCTTTATAATTTTCTAAAGCGTCAACATAATTAAATAATATCTTGCCATCATATTCAAAATAATATAACTTCTCAAATTCCATCTGATAAAATTTATATTCTTTATTCATTAAATAAAAAACAAAATTATCAATATATGATATTTCTATACAATCGTCAGGAACTTCTATATTGAAATTTAATTGATCTATATTAATTTTAGAATTTTCTTTATTTAAATCAATGAAATTAGAAGAAAGATGAGAAGATGCTAAAAAAGTTTTATTTTCACGTTTATACAATATATATACAAATTTTTCAGAATCTATTTTAAAATCCAATAACTCAAAAGAATTAGATAAATGATAATAAAAATCTGTATTATAATTATAATTTGAATAAAATATAATATAATTATCTTTGACAAAATAAGAATAATTATTAATAATTCCATTATTATTTGTTAAGTCTATATTATCTTTAAATGGATGTCCATTCCTTTTAAAATAACCAACTTCTTTATTAGAATATATATAATTATATTTTTCAATAAAAAAATTATTAGTTTTTTTGTATCCTCTATTTTCTAATACTTCTATATATTCTTTAGAATTGTAAAAGGAATAAAATATATCACCTAATTTACTTTCAATATGTAAATTTTTATTTAAGTTATATAAACTAAATAGAGTTATTTGATATCTGTTTAAAAAAGATTGTATAATTTTTTTTATATTAGAATTTGTATTATTTAAATTTCCTTCTAATAAAATATTATTACCATAGCTTTCTGCTAATAAAGAAACCACAACGCACCTCCAATTTTAGTCTATATTACCAAAGGAAATAATATTATTATTACCTATATTTAAAGAATCTTTTATATCTTCTATTAATATTGGAGAATTATAATTTACATTCCAATAAAAATAATTTTTTACTTTTATAATATTAAAATTTAAATTATTTGTTATATTATAAGTTTTTAATGTATCAGTAATTATATTAAAAATATCACTTTTTTTAATACTATTATCTATAAGTGAATTAGAAAGATATTCAGAGATTAAATTAGAAATAATATTTAATAATTTTTCATATTCAGGTATATGTAATAGTTGATTTTTTAAATTTATAATTCTTATTTCTATTAAATTTGGTTTTGCTATTTTCACGAATGAATCTTGGTAATATCTAACTATTTCTTCTGAATAAGAAATTAAATCATCTATATTAGATAAATTGTTAGGAAATATTGTCATAATAGTTGTTCCGTTAATATTATCTGAATAAATACCTTTTATTTCAGGATTATTTAAAATAGCATTTTCTATTTTTTTATTGTTAGAAAACCCCATACTTGATATCATTGATTTTGATCTTTCCAAAAAAGATAAATCGCTTTCTGAATCATTAGATAAAAGTTCTAAAGAAATAAGTTTTATATATTTAGGAAAATACTCAGATATATTTGTTTCTTTTTCAGAAAAACAACTTTTCTTATCAAACTTGATTTCTCCGCCGGCGGAAAAAATAGGAGTTTCAAAAGAATAAGAGCTGTAAGTTTTGTATCCTGTAATGATATTTTTCGAGTTGGAATTTATTATTAAATCTTTACTAATTTTATAATAAGATTTTTCAAATTCTATTATAGAGTCTTTTAAAATTTTTATTTGTTGATCTCCATTATTTAATACCTCAAATTGATAAATATCTTGAGGATTACCTGAAATTCTGTATATATTAAACATATTCATATATCTATCTAAATCGGCTCCTGTCTTATTTTCATAATCCAAAGAAGAAAGAAAATTATTTATATCTCCTTCAACAGATGAAGAAGCCAAATAAATTGCATTTAATATATCGTAATCAAAAGTATTTGTGTCTATTTCCAAATTTAATGTATTTGAAATATTTTTAGTGAATTCATCAAATGATTGTATTTTAATTATTTTAATCCCTCCCTATTAACATTCTAATGAATAATATAATAAGTTTCTATTTTTATTATTACTCTCTTTAAAAATAAAAACTATATCAAATTTATTCATATTATTTTTGAAAAAGAAAATAATTTTATTTCTAATATTAACTTCGTCGCTGAATAACGAATTTAATTCATTATTTAATAACTCTTGGATACTTTCATTATTAAAATTATTTCTAAAATATTTTATGAAACGATCTCTGAAAAAATTTTTAAATTTAAAATGTGATATTATCCTGCTTCTAGCAATCCTAAACTCTGTTTCTGTTGAGTCTCCTATCACTATATCAGTAAATGTCCCATCTTCATGAATATATATGTCTCCGTTTTCTCCAATAGAAAACATATTACCACCTACCTAAATTTTTATTAATTTCTCTTATTACATATTGTTTTCTTTGAGATGATATAGTATTATCCGATCCAGAAATAACCTCTCCTACCATAGACAATCTTGTTTTTAACTGATTAAAAATACCTATAACCATAGATATTTTTGCGAAAGCATCTTTTGTTGGTAAAACAAAATTAGGAGTAAATGCAGTGGAAGGAATATTGATTTGCTTATTTAGAAAATCTGTAACTATCCCTTGTATATTTTTAAAAAATTCCCAGCTTTTATGTTGAGTTTGGGATTTAGATACATTAGAATTAACTGTTTCACTTTTTACATTATTAACTTTTATTCCTGCAGTATTATTAGATATTCTAACTGACATTTTAATCACCTATATTTAAAAATTGAGCTAATGTTTTATTTATAAAAAAGCCTAATTTTAAGTTTTCTGCTATTTTTATATATAAAATAGAATTTTCTTCCATTATAATTTTATTTGTTCCTCTTACACCAGTATCAGAAAAAATAATTAGGTCTAAAACTTTACCTTTATTATCTTCAAAAAAAGTATTTATCTCTTCAGCTCTTTCTGTTATTGTTTTATCTTTTTCATTATTAGATACTTCATTTATTATTTCACTAACTTTGCTATCAAAATTATAAGAACTAAAAATATTACTAAGCAATTCTATATTAGATATAGAAGAATTTTCATCGTCAGTTATATTTTTATTTATATAAAATGCTCCATCTGCAATAAAATTACTTGGCTCTATGTCTAATATAATACCAAAGTCTTTATTTATCATAATACAATTCTCCTTTTAATTATTGTTTTTTTATTCCTATAAAAATAGGAACATGATCGCTTATAATTTTTCTATCTTCTATATTTTCTATAGGGTAAACAAATCTTGATGCTTTAATAAATTTAACTATATTATTAGAAGCTAATATATTATCATATGGATTTCCTGTTACTTCTCCATACTTATTAACAGTTGTAGCCTTTTTATTCATAGATTTAAATAAACAATTTGATGGTAATTCCATAGTTGCATTATTATATGCCGATGATGATTCTAGGGGCTTTTCTCCATAGTTAAATATATTTAAGTTAAAGTCAGCCATTATAATGATGGCTTCATTGTCAGAAATTAAGTTTTCATATTTTTTAATAAGTAAATTAACATTATTTTTTCTTTCTTGATATACATTTTTTTCAGATATATCATTTTCGTTATATATATTATGAAACCAAATAACTTTTAGAGTTCTTAAAGAATTTATATTTAATAGCGAAATATCTATTGTTGTTTCAATAGCTTTTCTTCCGTTATCTAAATTTATTAATCTATTATTTGATATTTGATATTTTCCATCAGAATTTAGAATTCCATATTCATTTGAAACTTTGTTACTTAACACATTTCTCATTATATGAAAACTTTCATATAATTCACTATTCTTTGGTTTTATGTCGTTCAAAAATGAATCTAAATTATAATTATAAATATCTGAATTATAATCTATTTTAATATCATTAATAGTATTAAATGTATCATATGCTTCAACCAAACAGCTAATATTAAAAGCTTGAGAAATGATTTGTTTTATAGAAGAAGTTTTTATATTTAGATTTTCTACTATTTGAGTTTTATCATAACTAGCATTAGAAGGGAACATATTAGAAATAGTCTGAGCTTGTATATTAAAGAAACCTATTGTTAAATCAAAATTTCCTAAATTGTAAATTCCATTATATGGATTATATTTAATTGTCCTTGAATATAGATCATAGTTGCTTTGAGTATTTAAAAACTCTAATAATGGATGAATAGAATATAATTCTGAAGATATCTGTTCTAAAGCCTTTTTTTCAGAAAAACCTAATAATGGTTTTATAATATCAGAAATACCAAGAGTTATATTATTAATAGTAAAATCTGCCAAAAATACAACAACTGAACTAACCCAATCTACACCAGCAAATACTCCATTCTTGATTGAATTTGCTATTCTTGACAATAATGTAGCTATAAGAGATTGTATTTCATTCCCATCATCATTAAAAAATGCAAATTCTAAAGTATTAGGATAAATCATTTTACCTTTCTTAAATAATGGATAAAACCTAATTGGAGTTTGTACTGAGATAAAATTAAAATCATATATATAATCATCAGAATTAAATAATTCATATGCAGAAAATGACTCTTCCAAATATTTAGGAATTAAATATTTAGGAGATTGCATAAGAGTTTTAAGGTAAAACCCAAATATATTTTTTAATTTATAATTTAATGTTACTTCGCTATTGTTTTGAAGTATCACTTTTTCTTGGAATTCATTCATCATTTGATATCCTATTTTTAAATTGTATAAATCTAAAATCGGATCAACATGATTTACTTTAGCTTTAACAAATAATACAGTAATTAAACCTCTTTCATCTAATGTATGCTCAAAAGCATCTATCTCGAAAATACCAAAAGTAGATGTAGAGTTATCAAGTAATGTTATTGTATCTCCGATTTCTATATCATCATTATATTTAATATAAATTTTACCTTGATAAGAGTAGCTTAACTCTTTAATCATTTGAGTAACGAGAAATTCATAGTGTCTAACAGAAGCTTCTATATTTGATTCTTTTATATTCGGATCTATAGAATTAAAAGTTTTCTCTTTAAAGTTTAAATTTAATTCTTGATTTGTATTAGATAATTTAGAAGGCAAAATAGTTAATATTCTATTATTTTCTTTTTTATTATAATCTATAGCACTAACTGTATTTGGTATATCATCAGAAACAGAGATTTCATGAGCTATTAAGTTATAAGAACTAATAGCAAAATGATTTTCTGAAAATTTTCTTATTCCATTTCTTTCTAAATAATCAAATTTATCTCTAGTATTGATTTTAGTTTTTTCATATATATTTGCTAGTATAGATGAAACAGAATTAGTATTTTCTACATATAATTTAATGCTATCTTCGATGATACCTAATATATCAATATCTTTATAATTAACTAAAAAATCTTTTTTAAACTTTTTTATTTCATCTGTACCTATTTCTAGTTCTTTTTCTTTATTATAATAAAACATATGATCTCTAAATAATGATAATTTAGGAGTATTATCTTTGTATCTTATATCCCATTTAGATGTTGTAATAAGTTGTTGTAGAAAATTAAAAATCTCTCCAGGAGAAGCACTATCAAACTTTAATTCAGGATTAGTCCTTATTCCTCCAAAACTAGTTGATGGCCCTCCGTTTATCATTAATTCTTTATTAACAAGAGAACTAGAGCTTATTGGTAACTTTTCCATTAAGTTCACCTCTTTCTTGACTTTTGTCTTAATATTACAATAGAAAATTAAATATTTCAATTTTGGGATAAATAACAGTTGAAAATGAAAATATAAGTTTAGCCTTGACAATACAAAAAAATAAAAGTATAATCTTAATAAGAAATTTATATAAGAAAAGAGGTAATAAAATGTTAAATATTTCTTTGGGATATAAATCAGATGGAAGGTTAAGTACAGCCACTTTACCTATGACAAAAGAAATGTTATCTTTTTTAAATGTATCAGATTCTAACGATGAAATTTTATTAGAATACAAAGAGAAAAAAATTATATTAATGAAACATGATAGTACAATAGATTGTTTTGAACAATTAAAAAATAAAGATGTTGTTTTTTATTATAAAAAAAACATAAAACTAATTTTTTATAAAAAAGGGAATTCAGTAAAGTTAAATGTTCCGTTATCAATATTAAATGATTTTGGGATAACAAAAGATAACAGGAATATAAAATATGAATTCAAGGGGGACAAAATGATAATCTCTAAAGATAAAAAAGAAAACAGAAATGGAAAAATATTTATGTCAAAAATAAATAAAGGTGGAGTTGGTAAAACTTTTATAACTTCACAACTAGCTTCTGGATTAGCCGAAAAAGAATATAAGGTTTTAATTATAACTTCAGACGACCAAAATAATATATGGCAACATTTAAGCAAAAGAGTTAAAGGAGAAAAACCATTATTAGAATTTAATAATGGATTAAAATATTCAGTAGAAAACTTAAATGATGATTATGCTATTAGAATGAGGAAGAATTTATTCTTTATTCCACTAGAAGATGAAACTTTTGGTAATAAATTCTTTAATAACATTAATGAATTTTTATCAAAAATGAGAGAAAAATATGATTTCATTTTTATAGATAGCCCTCCAACATTAAAAAAGATAGATACAGTAGATATGGAACTTATGAATTTAACAGATAAATTTATAATTCCTTGTTATTGTATAGATGATACAGTTCAAGGAGCTATAAATATTATTCAAAAAGTTGGAGTTGATAAAGTATTAAGCTTAGTAGTAAATAAGTATTCAGCTCGTAGTACTGAAAAAAAATATTTAAAAATATTAGACGATAATATAAAAGGATCGAATATTTTTTATCCTGAACCAATCCCGTTAAGTACTTTAATAATGGATATAATAGATAAAGGTAAAACTATATGGGAAACAAAAACAAAAGAATTAGATACTATTAAAGAGATATTTAATAGTATAATGGATACAATAATAGATTATAAAAACGGAAAAGAAGAAGTATATGATGAATTAGATTTCTAGGCTTTCCGACATTTTGTCGGAAAGTTAAATATCAATTTTTTTATAAGGAGTGAATATGAACGAAATAAATAAACAATTACAAAATATTGTTCCCAAAAAGCAAGAATTAGTAAATGAAAATATTATTAAATTCGATAGAGAAGAATTTAAGAATTTAAGTAATGAAGTTGTAGAGTATTTAGAAACTTCTGCATTTGATATATTAAATATTTCAGCTAAATCTCAATTACAATTAGGAAGAAAATTTCAAGAAATATTTGATACTCTAGGAAAGCAAGGAGTAGAAGAAGGAGTTTATACTAAGTATGTTCTTTTTTTAGGATATAGCGATAGAACAGTTTTGAGATATAGAAATAGATGGAAATTATATAATCTAATAGAAAATAAAAATACTAAAGGTATTATAGCTATAATGCCAGTAGTTTATGTAGATAAATTACTAAAAGAATATGATAGTTATAAAGAGATTTTAAAAGAAGATATAACTTTGGAAGAATTAAGAAACAAATTAGATAACAAAAAACAAGTAATTGAATTAAAACATGAAGAGATAACAATACCTCATGGTTTTTTCAAAGATAAAATATTTAATCTATCATTAAAAGCTGAAGAGATAGAAGATAAGCTTACAGAAGCTGAAAAGATCAAAGTTTCAAAAGCTTTAGAAGTTTTAGAAAAAATATTAAATAAATAAAATAAAAAAACTGTCCCACGCCAATAGAACAGTTTATGAGTGATTAATACACCAATACTAATACTAACATTCTATCACTCAAAAAAATAAATGTCAAGGAGTGATTAATATGAAATTATCAGAATTTAGAATTTTTACAAAAAATTTAGCAATATTTATGAAGTTAGGTAAAACAAATAGTGAATCAGAAAATATATTATTAAATATGAAAGTTGAAGAGTTACAAAAACTATTACAAAGGGGTATATAGATGGAAAAAAATAAATTATTTTTAATTAAAAGCAAAGAAGGTGGAACTGAGTATCCACATGGAGAAGAATTAAGAAAAAGAGCAGAAGAAGAAATAAACAAATATCTTGGTTGTTATTTTCAAATACCTCTATGGTTAGTAAATAAAGCTGGAATAAATGTGGAAGAAAAACTTGATAGTTATTACGAATATGATGATAATTATTTAATAATGTTTGATAGAGAAGAAGTATCATTGGAAGAAAAGGCTAAAATATTTGAACATTATACAAACGGAATATTTAGAAGTCAAAATTATAAAGGAGATTTAATCGTCAATCATGGAAATACAAAAAAATATTTAGAAAATAAAATTAATAAAGTCAAAGACATAGCTTCAAATTTAACTTTTGAAAAAGTATTGGGATTTAACTTTAGAGAATTAGAATCAGAAATAAATGATTCTTACGGAGATAGAGTATTATTTTTATGTGGAAAAGGAGAAGGTTCTTTTATTGAATATCCGTTAGAAAAATATTTAATAGAAACAGCAATATTTGACATTAAAATTGGAAGAAATTATACAATTGAATTAGTGGATATATTTGAGATATGAAAAGCAGGGAAAAATTCCTGCTTTTTTTAATATATATGATTACTTTTTTAGATTGACATGATTTAAATAAATATTATATAATGAAACTGTATAAATTGGAGGGGATTTATGGATTTAGATATAATCAAAATCAATTTAGATTTAGTTAAAGAAGAACAAATTTTTGAAGAAATAGAAGAGAAAAAAATTGAATTAGTGGATAATAAAGTTAACGAAAAATATATTTCTAAATATAATTCTTATTTATCAAAATTAAAAAGTAATCAAGATAAAAAAAATGAAAAGAGTAATCTAATTAAACAAAAAAATAAAGAAGTAAAAAATGTTAAACAATTTTTTAAAACAGAGACTGAAAAAATTGAAGAAAGATGGATTACCAAAAGAGAAAAAATAATATCAGATAGACAATCTCTTACAGAATCAGAAAATAATATTATGAATAAAAAGATAAAAGACCTTACAGATTGGTATAATAATCAAAATATTATTTCTAAAGTAATTTTATTTTTTCAAAAGTATAATCTAGCTGACGAAAAAAATAAAATAAAAAAAGAACACAGAAAAACAATTTCATGTATAGATGAAAATTTTAGAAAAGAAATTTTTTTAGCAAAGGGTGAATATAAAGAAAAATTAAATGAATTAACTTTGAATACAGAAAAGCAAGAAAAGAAATTAAATGAAGAAATAGCTTCTTTAGCTAATGAACTTAAACAACACAAATATAATATATATAGATTTAAAACAAATATAAAATATATAGAATCTAATGATATTTTGATAATTGATGATTTATACAATCAAGTAAATGATATTTGTAATTATAAGAAATATCCAATGAAAAAGCTTATAAAAGATTTAGAATTTTTTTCTGAGAAAATTATTTCAAAATATTCAAATCATATTAAGGTTATTGTACATGATGAATTTCATGAATTAAAAAAATATATAGATGAAAGAATAATGTTTTTGCCTGATACTAAAAATAATTTTATAAACAATGAACTTGAAAAAACAAAAGAACTTTTATCAAATATTGATGGAAAATCTCTAGATAATCAACAACGTACAGCTGTTGTTACAGATGAAGATAATATTCTAGTAGTTGCTGGAGCAGGTTCTGGAAAAACATTAACTATATCTGCTAAAGTGAAGTATCTTGTGGAAGAGTTGAAAGTAAATCCTAGAGATATACTTCTAATAACTTTTACAAAAAAGGCGGCAGAAGAAATGGAAATTCGTATCAAAGAGAAGTTAGGAATAGATATAAAAGTTAAAACATTCCATGCTTTAGGATATGAAATATTATCAAGTTTTGAAGATAAAAAATCAGATATTTATCCTGGTCCAGAAGTTTTTGTAAAACAATTTAAAAAAGAAGTTGAATTAAAAGATGAAGAATTTGCAATGTTACTTTTTAAATACTTATCTGTATATATTTATCCATATGTAGATCCTGAGAGTTTTTCATCATTAGGAGATTTTTATAAAAGAAATAAGCTAACAGGTATGGAAGCTATTAAAAATAAGATAAATAATGTTTTTAAAAGAAATAATAATGCTGTATTAAATGTATTATTGGATAGTTTATCTCATACTCTTGAAGTTTTAAATAATAACATTAGACTTTTTGAAAAAAGGAAGGCTATTGATAATTTAGAAGAGATAGCTATAAATTTATTAAAAAAAATAGAAAATGAAAAGAAAAATGAAGAAATAAGAGAACTTTTAAATGAATTTATTAATAAATGTGAAGAAATAAGAGAAGAAGAAACAGGAACTATTCAAGAAAAAATAAATGAAATGGTATTAACTTTAGATAGAAAAAAACGTTCAATAAAAAGAGAACAAATGAAAAGCATAGAAGAAGTTGTTATTGCAAACTTCTTATTTGTTAATGGTATTGAGTATGAATATGAACCTGAATATAAATATGTTACTTCATCTAAAAGTTATAGACAATATAAACCTGACTTTTATTTACCTGAATACAATATTTATATCGAACATTTTGGAATAAATGAAAATGGAAGATGCCCTCAATATTCAAGAATAGAAGAAATGAGGTATTTACAAGGACTACAATGGAAGCGTGATATACATAAAGAAAACGGAACCATTATGGCAGAAACATATTCATTTGAACATAAAAAAGGATTATTAATTGATAAACTTAAAAAAATATTAGAAAAATATAATATTCCATTAAATCCAATGACTAAAGAGGAAATATTAGAAAATATTATAGCATTAAGTGAAAGTGATACAATACTAGATTTTTATAAGTTATTAAATACTTTCTTAAATTTATTTAAAGCTTCAAACTTCAATGAAGCACATATTGATCAGTTCAGAAAAGAAGCTTCTAATGAAGTAAATGATTATGTGAAAAATAAACATACACTTTTTTTAGATATTTTTGAAAGATATTATAAAGAATATCAACAAATGTTAAAAGATAATAATCAAATTGATTTTAATGATATGATTAATAAAGCAACTGGGTATCTACAAAATAATAATTTACCTAAAGAATTTAACTTTAAATATATAATAATAGATGAATTCCAAGATATTTCTGTAGCTAGATATAAATTAATAAAATTACTAAAGGATTTAGCGACCTCAAAAGTAATGGCAGTTGGAGACGACTGGCAAAGTATTTATAAATTTGCAGGAAGTGAAATTTCTTTATTTACAAATTTTGAATCTTATTTTGGAGATTCAGAAATATTAAAAATAGAAAAAACTTACAGAAACTCTCAAGAGTTAATAGATATTGCAGGTCGTTTTGTTATGACTAATAAAGAGCAATTTATAAAAAATCTAGTTTCAGATAAAAGAAAAGATCAAGTTGTTCAATTAGTTGCATATAATAATTTTAATATGTCTGATGATCTTGATACAGACTCTAATTCTTTAACTCGTAAAATTATAGAAATTTTAGAAAGTTTTGGAAATGAAACAAAAAAAGTAGCTCTATTAGGTAGAAACAATTATGATATCGAAGCTTTGAAAAAAAGTAAATTCTTTTACCTTGAAGAAGAAGATGGAAAAACTAAAATATCGACAGAACTATTTCCAGATTTAGAAATAGAATTTATGTCAATCCATAAATCTAAAGGGTTAGAAGCAGATGAGGTTATAATTATTAACAATAAGAACTCAGTAACAGGATTCCCGAATCAAATAACGAATGATTCAGTATTAGGATATGTTTCTATAGATAGTGAATCTTATATGTTTGCTGAAGAAAGAAGATTATTTTATGTAGCTTTAACTAGAACGAAAAATAGAGTATATTTATTATATCCAGAAGATTATTCTATCTTTATTCAAGAATTGATGAATTATAATTCACCTAATATAGCAAATACGTTATTAGATAACACTGAAAGACCAATATCTTGTCCTACATGTAAAACAGGACATTTAATTGCTAAAAAAGGAGCTAAAGGGTTAACTTTTTATTCTTGTAGCAACTATCCTCAATGTGACTTTAAAATTACTGATCTAAAATATGTTAAAAGTAAGGTTAGATGCCCTAAGTGCGGAGGAGTAATGCAACTAAAAAAAGGTCCATATGGAGATTTCTATGGCTGTATAAATTATCCAATATGCACTTTTACTTATAGTATAGAAGAATATGAAAAATTGAAATAATGAAAGTGGTTATATGTTATTAATAATATTAGCTTTTATATTGTTTTTGTATTTATTAGATAAAACAAAGAAGAAAAAGGAAGAATATAAAAAAAGAGAAGAGGATAGCCAAAGAAAAAGTTTGGAAAATTTATATAGACGATTTCAAGAATGGGAGATTGAATTAGAAGAAACGATGGACGAATTTGTAGAAAAAGGTATGAAAAAATATAAAGATGAAAAAAACTCAAATATAGATGTAAACACAAAATTAGAAGATACATTAAAAGAAATATCTGGAGAAGAAAAAGAAAACGAAGAGCTTGAAATAGATATAGATAAATTACTTTCAGGATTTAAAAAAAATAAAAATAATGAAAAAAAGACAGATGATTAATCTGTCTTTTTTATTTCATAAATAATTATTTAATATTTTCTAAAACCATTTTTTTATATTCTTGAATATCTAAAGCATGAGTTCCACCACTTTTTAAAGCAGTTTGCCCTATAAGGTTCCAATCATATATAAAATTCTTAAAATTAAATAAGAATAATGGATCTATTCTTTCTCCATTTTTAAAAACTTCCAAATGTAAATGAGTTCCACTGCTTTTTCCTGTATTTCCCATAATACCTATTTCTTGTCCTTTAGACACAATAGTATTTATATTAAGTTCAGGTTTTGATTTTAAATGAGCAAATTTAAATTTTATTTTTTCTTTGTCATTAAATAAATCTAAATAATATCCGTAACTATCACTATATGAATTAGCAATTACTCTGCATTCCATAGGAGAAAATAATTTTAAACCTTTATTATTTGCTATGTCTACACCTTTATGAGTTCCGCCATTTCTATATTCGCCAAATATACTTGTAACTAAATTGCTTTTAGAAGGAAGGTTTACTTCTTTTGATAATTCTATTAGTGGAGTTTGAATGATATTAATATTACCTGTATCAGAAACATATGTAGTATTATTTTCTAATTTTACCGATGTATCATAATTACCTATTAACAAATCATCTATTCCGCTAATATTAGTTAAAAAGTACATACCATAAACTTCATAATCTCTGTCTATATTATTTATATTAGAAAACATATCAACATCTAAATCTAATGTAGATGTAGAACTAGCGTCATTAAAAATATCTCCAAATGAAGTATTTAATTTATATTTAGTTTTCATGCTAGTTATTAATAAATTTTCTTTGTTATAGTTAGAATTAGAATTAAAAAAGTTATTAACATTATATGGCATTTTATATATCAATGTTCCGAATACATTATAAAAACTAGATTCTTCGTGTAAATTACCAAAATTATATATAGGATTAGGATTGCTACTAGATGAATTTGGATCTATATAATTAAAAAGATGATCATTAATGTATCCAGATAAAAAATTTTCATACCCAATAGGTTTTTCTTTTATTCCATCTGAAAATATTAATTTAAATATATTATTTATGCTTTCAGAAATTTGACCAATTACAGAAGTATCGTTAAATTTTATATTTTTGATTTTATAATTATATAAACTGGATGCAACATCAACACATTCTATTGATAATATATTGTTTTGAAATAAAATCTTATTAATAAATCCTTTGTAAGCAATTGTCTTTCTATCAGAGTAACCTAAATATATTTCTATCTCGTTTCCTGGTTCTATTTTTAATAATTCTATTTTTCCGTCTACAGAGTTAAGGACACCTATTCCTGAATCACCATAATATTCAATTAATTCTTTATTAAAATCAACAAAATTAACAATAGCTGTTTTTATTTTAGTAGTACTATTTTTAGAAATACTTAGATTAATGAGATTATTCATAGATATTATTTTATTAATATTAACAGTTCTATATATACCTACATTATTATTATCAAATTCTTTAGTTTTTATAAATATATTATAATCAGGTATTGTTTCTGTAACATCACTGTTAATAATATTAGCAATTTTATTAAAATCATTAAATGGATCTTTATTCCCTATAATTCTTTTCTTCATAACATCAGATATATTATTATTATCATTTTTCATTATAGGATCTAAAGATGGATAAAATAATATATTACTTTTTGCGTTTAAATTAATGTCTAAATTTTCCCATTTTACCATAATATTATTTACATCATTATCTTTAAATTTTTCTTTCATATTTTTTATAAACTCTAAACAAGTCTCTTTTGATTCTTCATGATATGAGTTTAACAAAGATTGTTCTATCATTTTTTCAGGAAATAAATTTTTTATTTTTGTTCCATAAAAAAAATTATAATCTTTGTTTATATCTAAAGGTTCAGTATTGTTTAAATTAGAAGATAAATTTATTTTATCAATCCAATAAGATGAATTTATATTATTTTTTAAATTTTCTAATAACGAAATAGAATTATCATCTATTTTGATTTTATCTATATAATAATAATAATTTTGAAGATATTGATTTAATAGGTAAGTAGTTTCTTTAAAAATATTACTAAAATTATCTATACGAGAGCTACTTTTTAATGAGAAGAAGCCAAATAATGCTGAAGCAATAATAAATGGTTTAATTGCTTCATTATAACTGTGTATACTATTGTTAGCTTTGATAGAAATTTCAGATCCATAACAAGAAGATAATAAAAATAAAAATTTACTTAAAAAAATGTTATTAGAAAAATCTATAATTAATTGTTCGTTAGAATCAAATAGTTTTTTATATTCTTTGTAAAGTTCATTAGATTGATATTCGACTTGCTGAAGTAACAATGATTCGTTTTCTATTTTATCTCCAGAATTCGCTTTATATATTATAGCTATCTCATCTTTAATTCTTTCTTGAAACATTTGATCATTAAATGTAGTAATAAAAGCTGAGAAAAATTCGTTAATAATTCTTTTTATATAATGATTAATTTTTATATAATCTAGTTGATTGAAATTATAATAAAAATTATCCATGTTTATTTCCTCAACAATTTTTTTGAATGTGCCAAAATTTAAATTGAAAAAAATTCTTAAATAAAATTCTTTAAAATATATTAATTCTATAAGAGCATTTATTCTTTCTTCATTTGAAACAACTGTAGAAAAACAATAGTTAAATAATTCATTGAAGAATTCTTGATGAAACTCTATTAAGTTGTTACTTGAATAAAATTGTTTGTTAAATTCATCTTTAATATTGTTATTTGAAGATGTTGTATATAAAGAAATAAGATCTATATAATTATAAAACATAGCTAATTTATATATAGATAACTCTCTGGAATTAAAATTATCATTATTTAATTTTAATTGATTTAAAAAAATAGAAAAATTAAAATCTTTATAATTAATATTTTTATTTATAATGTTAAAATAATTTAAGTATTCTCCGTTTTCTTCGATTAAATTATCTATAAAATAATATTCTTTATCACTAATTAATGAGTTTGGTAAAGAAAAACTAGTAAATGTAGATGAATACATAGAAATGTAATCTCCAAACTTTGCTATATAATAACTTTTGTTACCGATATCAGAGTATTCATTTTCTGCTTCAATAATTGTAGATAACATTTTTAAAATACGATCACTAGAATCAAAACTATTTGATAATAAATAATTTATACAATTTTCTAAATAAAAACCTACATTATTAAATCCATACGAAGCTTTTTTTATTTGAGAATTACTTATATTATTTGGATTTAAATTATCTAAAGAAAAAATGTTATAAGAATTAACTTGCAATTGTATTGTTATAATAACACCATTCATATTTTCTATATTATTAAAAATAATATTTTTTATAGATGCACTGTGAAAATCAAACATATTCAGTAAAGGGTGTATTATTTCAATTTTATGATTGCTAATATTTTTATCAGATAATTGCTTTATTTGAGATATTAATTCATTATCACTTTCATCTAAAATTAATTTAAAATTATAGAAACTTTTATCTGTAGCAATGAATGATTTGGTTGGGATAGTTTGTCCGTGAATAGGAGTGGAAGATATTATATTATAAGTTATTAATTCAATTTGAGAAATATGTTTATCGTTTATTTGCAAAATATAGTTTTTGTCTAAATCTTCATAATTTTTTAAATTAGAATAATATACATTTTTTTTATATACATCATCTGAAGTTACATTAAAATCATTAGAGGAAATTAATACCTTTTCTTTTAATAACGCATTTAGTTTTTCTATATTATATATTTTCATTTCTAAATTACTATTAGTTATAATATTAGAATAATTTTTATTTATTTCATTTAAGCATATTGTAGTAAAATTTGTTTCATTGTTCCAATCATTAAATGTTTTGGAAAAAGTTGTCATCTCAGCTTCGTTAAAACCATTTTTATGCAAAGATAAACGCATATAGACAGAATAGCCATTGTTTGTTTGTTCTAAAGAATTTATTTTAAAATTTTCAAGAAATACTATCAAATGAGTTATTTCTTTTTTTAAGTTATCACTATATTTGAAATCTACTACTGATTGTTCTATATATAAAGAACTTTTAATTTTTTCTAAGATATATTTATTTTTTAAAGGAAGAGCTCCTAAAGCCTTAAACATAGAATATATTAATGCAATATTCGGTAATTCTTCAGCATCTATTAGAAATTCTATATTTATTGTATCTATTGTATTTAAATTATTTTCATCCAAGGAAGAACCAAATCCTCTAATAGCTGTTATGCTATTAGAGAATTTAGAAGTTTCAAATGTTAAATTTTTAAAACCATTATTTGCTACCTTGATATTATTAATATATAAAAATTCTTCTTGTTTAAAAAAATCCATTAATAAAACTCCTTTATATTAGTGTTTATATTATAATTACCAAGTGTTCTATACAAAGAACCTTTTGTCTCTTCATATTGTTTTTCATTAATATCTAATTCTACCACACTTCTATTAGATTGAAAAATTCTAAAGAATAATCCTAAAGTTGCAATTGCTCCTCCTATTGTTAGAGCTTTTTTATTTTTTTGTAACATTTCAGCAACCTGAGTTTTAGTGTTACTACTAGCAGTAGTTTGTTCAGCAACTTTAGCTGTTGTATTAGAAGATTTTTTTATGTTTTCACTTTGTTCTTTTAGCTTTTCTAATTGTTCCTTTAATTTAATAATCATTTGAGCTTGATTGCTATTATCTTGTTTATATTTATCAATAGTTTTAGACAATTGCTCTGAAATATTTTTATTTTTTTCTCTTTCTTTGACTAAATCTTCTTTTAAAAATTCTATTTTTTGATATGCTTGATCTATTTTATTTCTAATATTAGCTTCAGTTTCTTCCATTGAAGTTTGAATATGATTAATTTTACTAGTTAATTTTTCGTTGTTTTTTGTTAAATTATCATATCCATTGTATTTAACGTTTAGATTACTTATTTCATCTTTTAAATTTTTTATTTCCTCATTAGCTGTATATAAATCATTCTTTAATCTTTTTATTTCATTTTGACTATCTATATATTTTTTCTCATATAATTTAACTTCTTCAACATTTTTTTCTAGATTGACGTTAGAATCAGTAATATTTTCTATTATATTATTTACATTTGATTCTGTATCTTTGTAATCAGGAGAAATTTGGGAATTACTTATATTGTTTGCTACTACTTTTTCTACATTATTTGTATCATCAATTAATGCTTCTATTTTTTGAGAATTTTGAATTTCTTCCAAAGTGTTACTTATAACTTGATTGTTTTCATATAATTCATCAGCAAGCTCTGTAATGCTTTTTAATTCGCTATCTATATCTGATATTCTTTTTAATCCTATGTTAGAAATTGCATAATTTATAGCATTAGTTAATTTTGATTTTAGAGCGGTTTCAAATCTAAATCCAGAGTTTTTATTGTTAGGATCGAAATATTTTATAATATTATAAAATAATCCTTTTTCATTTATTTGAGAACGTAATCCTCCGAAAATATCTACAACTTTTTTATTAACATATTCTACTCCGTTAGAATTTGTTTTTACATCTTTTACAGCTAATGTATTTGTTATAGCACCTTTGGAAATTAATAATCCTATATTAGAAATAGTAGACAATAAAGTGTGATTATCTAATTTTAAATCAGAAATATTAAATCCTTGTTTAGTAAAATCTTTATTTAAGATTACAGCTATAGCTTGTTGAATAGCGTTATTTAATTCTGAGTCTATATTTCCCTTAAAAAATATATCGCTTATATCTTGGATAGATGATATTTTATTATTGTTATATAAAAACTCTTTTCCGTTCATTTGAGTTTTTAATTTATTGGAAACATCTAGAATTTTATCAAAATCAATCATATTAATTAAAGCATCATTATCAATGTAATTTGATATCAATCTATCTGTCTTATTTAATTGATTCATATTTAAATAAGGATCTGCTCCACCACCTAATTTTGAAGATATTGATAATTTTTCAATCATAGTTCCATATGTATTAAAATATCTTAATTTATTGGAAACTTCTTTAACTTTATTTATTTTTTTGTATATTTCAGATTCGCCAAGAATAGTCTCATTATTTTTTAAAAACGTTTCTATTACAGTATTAAACGTACTATCTTCTGAGGCTATAACAGAAAATTCTCTAAATGAAGTTAATGCAGAGTGAACAGGCCCTGTCCTATGTATTCCGGTATAAGCTTCATATCCAGTATCTGCTAACCATTGATTATTAAACTTAAGATTACCTTTTAATACTTGATTAGTCAATTCATTTAATAAAGGATACATACTATCTTCTTGCCCTACAGAATTTAATTTTTTAAATTCTTTTATTTTTTTGACAAGTTTTTTATCAGCTAATTTTAAATCAAATATATTTTCTATTTGATTTACGTCATCTTTATTTACTATCTTGAATAAAAATTCTCTACGACTTTCATCATCTAATGATAATATAAATTCGGAAAAATCTCCTCTAGATATATTCATAGATTCTCCATTGTTAAACTTTAATATCAAGTCTTTAATGCTAGGTAATACTGCATGTTGAGAATTTTCATCAAGTACTCCATCTTGAGCTCTAATGTATTCAAATTTTAAAGCATAATATCTATCTTCTATATATTTAAAAGCATCTGAATTATTTGTAATATTAACTCCATCTAATTTTGCTCTATTTCTAATTAATTTAAACAAGTGTTCTTTTTCCTGATTTAATTTTCTATGAGTATTAAAGATAGCATCCAAATCTTCTGATGACATATCGTTTAATATGTATCCTATTTCGGAATCTAAATTTATTTTATTTAATAATGTCTTTTTATCTTTTTTAGAAAATCTAAAATCATCTAAAACAAATTTTAATAGTTGATATCTATCTCCGTCAAAGTCACCATTCATTCCTAATGCAGTTCTTTTTCCTATGAAACTAAATGCAGGTGCCCGAGTATCTATTCTGTTTTCGTTACCAATAAAGTTTTTTAAGAAAGATAGATTTCTGTCATATTCATCTAGTTTTACAAATCTAGATGCTCTAATGGAACCAATGTATTGATGAGGATTACGAGAACCAAAACCATATGTAAATTTAGATTGACCAAATGTATTATTTATCTTTTTTATTTTTCCAAATTGTTCTTCTGTTCCTATAATAACTCCAGACATTGAATTCAAAAATTTTTCTAATCCTGATATATTTCTATCATTGATATAAGATTCAATTCTTTTTTCTCTAAAATCTCCAAAAACTAATGTCATAGCTTGTAAAAATTCTTTTTTCTTTTTAGCATATATATCTGAATTTGGATCTAAATCTAATAATTCGTTGAATGAATTTTTAATATGATAATTAATTGCAGTTCCCTCTGCTCCTTGAATTGTAGCACTAGCTCTAGGTTTATAAAATGTTACATCATCTAATAATTGTTGTTCAGGAGAATATTTGGAGATATTAGTTACAGTATTAGTCAATAATCTACTTATTCCATATTCATATGTATTAGTGATAGCTTCTTGCATTTTATTATAAATATTGATACCTTTGTGACCACTAATAAAATCTTCTTCTGTATTATATAGATAATTATCTATAAAAAGTTGTTTTACATATTCTTTTCCACGCTCAATATATTCTGTTGCTATTTTATTTTTGGTTTCATCATTAGAAATTTCTAAATATCCAATCGTATCAGAAATAGTATTTGCTATATCTTTATACGAAACATTTTCAACTATATTTCCTTTTGAATCTATTAATTTTCCTAATACACTATTAAACATTCCGTCATTAGTAAAAGTTAGAATATTTTCACTATCTAAAATAGAACTAGAAATAGAACTACTAGTAAACAAGAATTTATTATCTTTAACATTTATTTTCATTTTATCTAAAAAATCTTTAACATTTACACTTACTATATTTTTCTTTTTATCAATAACCAATGAATTACTAGCAGATGATGTTTTGAATTCTATATTAGATAAAACTAATCTATTAAATTCTCTGAAATCAACATTGTCTATAAATTCATCGATATTTTTTCTGTCTAAAATAAATGATCTAATTCTTTTAGATTCATTTTGGTAAACATTATAATTTTTAGTTATTCTTTCTTGACTATATCTAATATATTTAATAATATTATCTAAATCTTTCTTTTTAGAATCATAATCATAATTTTTATCATTTATTTTCTTAGAAAATATATTTAATGTTTTTATAAAATCATCGTAATATTTTTTTTCTTTATCGTTGTCTAGGTATGCCACAAATGAAGAAAAATTATTTAATTCATCTATATTTAACTGATCTTCTAAATTGTTTTTATTATATTCATTTATTTTTTTATATATTGTATCCCAAGAGTTACCACTAGGATCTAATCCGACAAAATTTATTCCTTTAAAATTGTTATAAGCATTTTGTAATCCCGTTAATTTAAGATTGTTAGAAATAATATTTTCTATAGCATTTAGTTCGCTATTAAAAACTATATTACCGCTTCCATCAATTGAAAAATTAGTTATTTTAAATGGCATAAAACCATTTTTTGTAATATTTTCTAAATTCATAAAATTAACTAATTTTTCTCCAGAATATTGATTTAACATTTGTCCAAAATTTATCCTATCATCTCTAAAATAATTCTTAAAATATAAATTAATCATTTCAGTTTCTTCTCTTGTTAATTCAAATGTATTTTTGTCAAAGTCTCCTTCTAATAAATTTGAACTAGAAACAACAAATTGATTATAAATACCTATAAAATTATTTAAAACATTTTGATTAGAATTGTTATCAAAGAAAGAATTTAAAGCTTTAATCTGGTTTCCGAATATATTATTTGTTATATTAGTAGAATACATTTCATCTATTCTAGAAAAATTACCATCATTTAAATATTTAAAATTAGATTTTAATTGTCCTTTTACTCCAGCTATTAAATTATTTACTTCATTTATTTTTTTATCATAACTACTTGAATCTTTCATTATTGTTTTTATTTCGTTTTTATATAAATTTCTAACAAGATAATCAATACTTAAATCAAATGCTTGTTCTTTATTTGACAATAAATTATAAAAATGACTTATTTCATTTTTTAATTGATCGTTAAATCCTGTTAATTGCCCATAAAAATGACTATCTAAAGCATTTTCTGCTGGTAGATATTTCAATTGTTGGCCAATAATATTTTTACTTAAAAATTTATATCCATTTTTTGTAAATACAGATGAACTAGCATTCCCTATGTCTATTTTGTTCATAGAAAAATTCTTTAATAGTTCTTCAGCTTTATCATCTCCAAATAAATTTGCAATAACATTAGAAGGTAATAATGAGATATCCGATATCAGTTTTGATGATCTACTACCAGCTATTGCATCGCCCATCTCTTCAGCTAACCAATTTAATCCATTTTCAGAAAAAACTATATTGGTTAATCTAGTAAATTTTAGAGCTTCATCAACTTCCATAGCTTTTGATTCCTTCATCATATGAGAAAATGAAAATAACCTGTACGCTCCACCAGTATCTATATCATGAATTTTATTTATACCATAATTTCTCACACCACCTGTTGTTTCAACATAAGATTTCTCTAGATAAGAATTTTCTGAGCCAAAAAATATTTTAGCCATTTTTTGAGATTCTGAAGTTAATTGTCCTAAATAAACATTGTAAGCATCATATAATTTACCAGTTATTAAAGCTCCTATTTGTTCAGCATCATTTGCTGTAGGTATTCTTCCTAACAAATCTTCAAATCTTTTTTGACTACTTGATACTAAATAATTTTGAGCACTTCCTAATTCATTTATATTATTCAATCTTGAAATAAATTCGGATTTAACCTTATCATATTCTCCTATAACTAAAGAACCATTTTTGTATGACATTCCAATACCTAATAAATCAATTACGTTTGTTTTTTTTCCATTGATTTCAATAGTAGAATTATCTTTCATTATACTTAAAAATCTATTAAATTTTTCTTCAGGACTTAAATCAGTTGATCCTTCAAAGTTAGAATTTATACCATGAAGAGCCATAGTTAATAAGCTTCTTCCATAAAAAGTTCCATTGAATCCTCTTTTACCTTTTGTCATCTTTTCGTTTAATATAGAATCAATAACATAAGTATACCCATCACTAACTAAAGTTAATAAACTTGTATTTATCTGGTTAGTAGCTTTAATATTATCATACATAGATTTTGTTCCTTGAGAATTTAATAATAATCCTTTTGTACTTATTCTTATACCATCACTCTCAAATCTAAAACCTTCAATAAAAGCATAGTTACTACCTGAAATTCCTGTATTATAACCATTATACAAAAAATTATCTCCAATAATTTTGGTAGTTTTTCCGTTTTGACTACTTTCGATCATATATTTCTCTAAGAATTCATTATATTTTCCTACACTAGTGTCTATTGCTTCTATTAGCTTTTTTTTATCCTCTATTGTTTGTACACTATCTATTTTAGTAATTTCGGATCCTATACTATTAAATTCAGAAACTATATCTTTAATATTTCCATTTTCGTCGTATCTAGCATCAATATATTTTTTAAAATTATCATCACCTAAAAATCTTTTCAAAAAATAATACTCAAAAGAATTAGAGTCAGTTAATTTACTTTGATCAAAAGTAGATAACCTTTGGTAAAATTCGCCGGCGGATTCTAGATTAAACTTTTCGACAAACTCATTTATCGTTTTTGTATCAATTGAATCATATGGAACAAACATATTTTTATTATCGTACATTGAAATATTTTTCATAGATTGTAGAGAAGAAGTAATATTGGAATCTTGGAATGAATAGTCGGTATTTGTATATAAAATAGATCCGTATTTTGTATATAAATTACTAGAATAATCAGGATTATTAGTAGCATTTTGATAGAATTTATCAATAGTTTTTTTTGATTTTAAATAATTGGCATTTGTAACTTTTGTTTGGAGAGCTTGATCGTAATTTTGCCAAGAAGAAATAATTTTTGCAAAATCTAATTCAGATCCATTATCAAGAGATATCTTTGCTCCAGAAAATTTATCTCCACCTTGAGAAGCTCTTTGTCCCATTATATTTTGATGACCTAATATGTCCATAAAAGATTGAGTTATATTAAGATGTTTACCTCTAGTATTTGCAGTTTGTTTTCCTGTTCCTAAAAATGTATTTAATGTAAAACCATTATTCATTAATCCATAAATATAATCTACATCAATATCTAGAGATTTGATATTATATTCTGACGATGCTTTTAGTTTTTCATAAGAGTCGAATCCATGAGCTTTAGCGTATTCAACTTCAAATCTTTTCTTAAACATATTTATTAACATCAGTTTATCTTCAGATGTTGCCATATTACTATTAGAGGCAATATTAAAAAGTTCTCTGAATGTAATATTATTATTATTTTCAAAATCTTTTCTTAAATTTTGCATAAAGTCAGAGCTATAATCGCCAATATTTAAAGAGAACTCTTTAGAATCGAAACTGAATAAATTAAACATAGCATTTATTTTATCATTTGTTAATTGGTATTTTTCAACTAATCTCTTTTCCCCTATCTTATTTGTTTCAAAAAAGTTTTTTACATTAAAAGATAAATTATATTCAGGATTAAAGAAATTTATATCTATGTCATTAGTTTTTGAATTTGTAAGATAATAAGAAGCATTTTGGTTTAATATCTCAGAAACTCTATTTTTATATCCAGAAATAAAATTTTGAATGTTTATTGTAGGAACCATGATTTCAGGATTATAATCTGATTGAACATATTGTATATAATTATTATTTGAAGCAATCATTTCTGAAAATATTTTAGCTTGAACACTATCTTTTTGGACATTAAAAAATTTATATAATTTATTTTTCAAATCTTTTTCATTCTTTGTTGTTAAAGCCATTCCTGTAAGAAAGTTAGAAAAAGATGAATCGCTAAAAGTAAGAAGTTCACTATGAGAATTATAATATGATCCCATAGCCATACCTAAAGTAGACATAGTAGTTTGAGAAGTAAGAAATGCGACCGAACTAACGGCATCTATTGTTTCTTGATTTGCAGATATTATTCTTCTTATATGTTCTATTTTTTGAGCTTTATTGCTATAATCTTCGTTTGTTGTAGCAAAAGCTCCTAAAATAAAATTTTTCATTATTTCATACATATCAGCATTTTCATAAATTCTAGATCCATCAGGTCCAATTGTAGAAATTTGTTGAAGAATTTTAGATTTGTTTGTAGTTGTATAAACGATTCCGTTATTTGTGGATAAAAATTGATTAGGCTTTTTAAAAGTATCTATAACTCCAGAAATAGTGTATCTAGGAACAATTTGCTCTTTCTCTTTTATTATTCTTTTCTTTTGATGAGCCCTTAATTCAACTATTGTAAATTGATCTCCTTGACTAATTATCCCTAAAGTATTTTTTAAATTGCTTAACATTTTATTATCTTTTTTTGAAGCAATTTCATTATTATAATTCATAGTAGGTTCAAAAACTAATAATGGAAAATTTTTTTCTGATTGAAATTCTTTTCCTATAAATAAACTATTCCATTTTTTTTGATTGGTAATGCCAAATAAACTTGCCATAGAATAATCGTCTTTATAAGATGTAACGTCTAAATATCCTTCAGTTAATATATAGTTTGTCTTTTCTCCATTTTGTTGAATTAAATTTCTTCTAACATTTTCATCTGTATTAACTAATAATTGTAAATAATCATTAAAATATTTACCTATTTCTGTAATTTTTTCACCACGTCCAATTTTTAAAGGTGATAAAAATTGTTTTTCACTAGGTTTTACAAAAAGAAGGTCATTACTATCAATTGCTGTTTTAATTAATTCTATTTTGTTTTTTTCCATTAATATTCGCTATTCCTCCTTGATATATTTATATTACCAACACTGGATATTGTTGATGAAATATATGGTTTTTCATTATATAATCCATACATTTTTGATGATATAAATTCTCCCTCTTTTTGAGATATACCACCTCTATAAGCTTTTATGACACCTTGTCTTTTACTATCTAATTTGCTTAAAGATATACCATAAGACGATTTCAATAAATTTCTAGTAGCATCTATATTGCCTGTATAGGCTCCAATATTTGTAACTTCAATAGAATTAGGCATATTTCTTTCAGGCATAACAAATTCTTTATTGTTATAATAAGCTTCTTGCCTAGCCCAAATTGTTTCTAAAATTGTAGACATTCTTTCATTAGAAGTAGCTAATATTTTTTCTCTAATATTTGCATTAGTTGTATTAACTAATTCTTCGAAATAAACAGCATCTTGTTCATTTAACATATCAGAGAATTGTCTTAAATTTTCTGAACCAGTCATATTATAAAAGGATTTTTCTCCAGAAATAAATTTAATTTTTTCTATTTCGTCTTGTATCTTAGTATCATCTTTATAATCAGATGATGTGCTCACACGTCCTAATATTGAGTTTAATGGTGATGCAATCATCCCAAGCATACTTAGATTACCTAAAATATTTAATTGACTAGAATTGCTATTTAAAAAGGCTTTATTAGTTTGCATTAAAAAATGAGTAGCTGTAGCTATACTATTTGAAGACATAGTATAGTAAGGTTCAACGAACGATGAAATTGGGCTATCCCAATCCCTAAAATAAGGAGATTGAACGCTTTCATAAGACCATTCTTGATAAGCACTTCTTGTACCAAATACTTTCTCTACTTCCATTGTACCAGCAGAACCGGCATAGACAGAAACTGCACTTTTTACAGCAGTACCAATAATTAATCCCAACAAATTTGCATTAGGACTTCTATATACATTTTTTTCAACAGTTAATTTATTACTAATCAAATTACTATCTACTCTTAAATATTCTCCATCTGAATCCGTTCCAACAGCAGACTCATGATTTTCTGATATTTCAAATGTATAACTATCACCTACATTAAAGGTAGAATTTAATTCATCCATTAACTTTCTTGCTCTTTCAGAACCATAAGTTTTGCTTAATTTATTAAAATCAGAAGTTATTCCAGAAATTTTATATCTTCTACCATCATCTCCAATAAATTCGTTTAAAGATAATTTTTTCTTTATCGTAACATCTATTTCTTTAGAAGGATTAAAGATATTAAACTTTTCATTATAATCACGTTTTCCGTAAAAATCTGCATAACTTAAAGATTCATAAAAATATTCTCTTTCTTTATTAGACATAGAATTTAATTCATTCAAGAAATTGCTTTTCATTATTTTAAAGTTATCACTTAATGGAGCAATCATAGATAATGTCCTAAATTCTTGAAGTTCTTTACTTATATCTCTGTTTTCTTTTGCTTTTTCAAAAGATCTTCCAGGTATTATGTATTCTGCATAATCTAAATTACTATAGATATTATTCCCATTTTGGAAATATTCTGGCATCCAATCAGCAGTTTTTTGCTTTAATGGATTCATTTCAATTGTACCTAAAGAGTTTCCATTGTCAATCAATCTTCTAATTGCCTCTGTTGTCCCAAAAAGACCTCCTAATTGTAACTTCTCGTAAGCTCTATAGTAACTTGTATCATTATCTAGAGATGATAATGTAACATCATTATTATAAGGATTAGTAGATCCAAAAATAAATTCTGTAGCTTTAGTTATCATATAACCTGGTAATCCTGAAAAAGTTTTTAAATCTTCTATTCCTTCAAATATTGATTCAACAAATCTATTTGGGTCTGTAAACTCTATATATTTAGGAGAATATGGGTTACGTGAATCATAATTAGGATTAATCATTAAATTATCAGATACTCTCCAATATTGTTCTCCTATATATTGAGTTGGCTTTATGACTTCTCCAACTGTAGAAGACAATAAATGCCCAAAGATTGGAATATCTTTAAATAATTGTTCTGTTTTTGGGTGAACAAGTCCAAAATTTTCATAAGCTTCTCTTTCTTCCTTATAAGGATCCAAAATATACCAAGGATATTTTGTTAGTAAAAAATCTCTTCTAAAAAATTTCTCAGCTTTATTAGAGTAAATTCCAGAACTAGGATTTCCCCATATATATAATAAATGAGGTCTGTATTGTCCAAATTCTTCTCCTTCAGCAGATTGACGTCCAGCAGTAAACCAGTTTCTATTTTTTTTAACTTCTATTGGCTTTCCATAAAAATATACATCTATCATTTCAGATGGATCCATTAATGGATCAAAGAAATGAGTGAATCCATTTTCTATTACACCAGGAGCCATGTTTTCTATTGTTCTTAATACGCTTAGCATCCCTGTATATTTTAGTCCATATTGTAATCCTACTCTAGCAGTAGCATAAGCTCTAGTCCCTACTCCAACTATACCATTACCAATTATAGGCACTTCATCAGGTACGATCATATCAGAAAAACTATTTAACGCAATAGCCCCAGTAGTTAAAGCCATTAAAGGTAAATATCTATACTTAAAGAAATTTTTAAACATTTCACCTGTAGTATTACCTAATTGTTTATTAGTCAGCCTTTCTATTCCTATAACTTCGGCAGCATCTTGAAATTTAGAAAATATATTTCTAGTAGATAGATTTAATGTAGATTGACTTTTTAAAACGGAATCTTTACTAGAAGAAACAATTTTTCTTTTAATATATTGTTCTGTTGCTATATTTTCGCTTTTAACATATTCTCCTCCAGAAAATCTAACTATTGTTGAATCTATTAAAGATTTTACAGCATTTAAAATACCTTTAGTTTCTAAAGCTTTTTCAAAACTACTATATATTAAATTATTTACATATTGATTATTATTTTCCATTTTATAATATAAATTCATATATAGATTTTTAAATTGATTTATATTTTTAGCTTGAAGATCTCTTCTTATCATATCTTCATTTCCTTTTGATGTCTTTCTTTCTATATAATCATCAAAAGTCTTATTCCTTATTTTATTTATTTCTTCATATGTGTTAAAATTTAAATCTTCTTTATTTAACAGTTGATCGAAAAAAGAAGCATTTCTATTAAATGTATTTGTTTCTTCTAACTCTTTTATTAAAGAATTTTTCTTATCAAACATTGATTTACGCATAATCTCTTCTTGAAAAGCTTTCTCAACTTTTTCTTTATTTCTATTAAGTATACCTCTTCTTTTTTCACTAATATTGGGCTTAATTAGTTTTTCGTTAATATCTTTATATAGATTTCGATAATCTTCTAAAAGTTTTTTATGTTTATCTTTGTTAAACTCTCCTACAAAGTCATCTAATTGATCAATGATATTCCTTTTATCTTTTTTAATTTTTTTTAATTCTTTTAGAAACAATGTAATATTATCATTATCTTCAAAAAGTTTAGAGTTTTCGAAACCTAAAATTTCATTGTATACATTATAAAAAATATTATCTTTATCATTAATATCTATATTATCTAAATATTTTTCTAAATTATTATTTTTGATTTTATATTTATTTTTAAAAGAGTCAAAAATAATATTTTTTGCATTGTTTTTGTTTTGACCTATTTGTTCTATAATATTAAAAAGTTTTTTTGCATATTCTTCATTTATTTCTTTATTGTTTTTTTGTAAAAAATTAAAAACATCAGAAGACTTTATTTCTCCGGTTTTTAAACCTTTAAATATATTATCAAAAGAATAATTAGGATCTTTAGACATTTGAATAAGAATATTATTTATTTTTTGTAATGTTGGTTCTAATAATTTTGTTGCATTTTCTGCAATTTTTTCATTATTAGTATTAAAGATTTCTATCTTTTTTAAAGCATCTACAAAGTTTTGGTTTTGACCCTCTCTTAAAAAAGTACCTATTGCATTAATATACAAATCTACATTTTCTTTTCCAATTTCTTTATCAAACACTCTAAAATCTTTTACAATATTTTCGAAAATACCACTTTTATAAAACTCATTTAAATCTTTCGCTTCGAAATTATTTTTTAAGAACTCTTTACCTAAATAATCAAATATTGATTCAAATCTTTGGTTATCTTTAACTATTTCTTCATAATCGATTTCTTTGTTTTTTCTAAAAATAAATTCATAGGCATTATTAAAAATGGTACCTTCTTTGTAATATCCATCTTTATTTAAAACTCTTCTAAAACCTTTATCTTTTTCATATCTTATTCCAAAAGGATTGAATGTACTTTTTGTTAGACTTTCTAAAGCTGTTTTAAAACCTTTATTTTGAAAAGTATCATATATTTGTTTTACTGTTTTTGTATGTTTTAAATCAGCTTTTCTAACGTGATAATCTTCATTTAATATATCAGAAGTTGTTTTCTTGAAATCAACTTTAAAAGAAGCAGAATCGCTTTTGTAATAAACAGTACTAAATAATTCATTATTATTTTTTTTATTTGTTCTAAGATCTCTGATTTTAATTTTTTTAGAATTTATATTATTTGAGTTTCCATAAAATTTAAACATAGAAGTTTTTCTAGTTTCAGCATTATTTTTGATATTCGTTTCAAATACATCATAACCATAAGCAAAACCATCATTGATAATAACACCATTACTTTCTGTAAAACCTAATAAATTATTATGAATATTATTTTTAATTCTAGCATTGCTTTGAATTAAACTAAAAGGAGACCACATATTAATCATTCTTCCTATATGTCCGCTATAATGTCCAACAATGTTTTTTTCGAATATGCTAAGTATATTCATTGTTGAATTAAATCCGTCTAATGCTGTGTTATCTATTATTCTATTTCTACTTTTTTCAACAACATTAGTAAAAGCAAAATTTTTCAAAATATCATTATTCTTAAATCCATGTAATAAATTATTATTATAATCTGAATTTACAATAGAAGCTTTTTTTCCAAGAAACATATGTTCTCGTATTGATTCATTCAAGTCTTCTATTTTACCATTGAACAAATTGCTGATTTCTCCGTATGAATAATATTTATCATTTTTATAATATTTATCAACTATATTAGAAAATCCATTATCTATTAAATATTTAACAAAGTTTTCTTCAGTTACTTCTAATTCTTGGCTAGAGTAATCTCTAACAAAATTGTCTGCTAATATATTTAAAGGGTTTCCGAAATGAGTATCATCTTCTAATATTCTTGATATATTAGCATTTATTGTAGATGTTTTTTTATCATATTCTGTATATCTTCCAATTATATCTGTAAATATAGTATTTTTTTCTATATTTCTATATTTTATAAATTTTTTATATTGATCTTTAGTTATGCTTGTATAGTCTATTTCTTTTATATTTAAAGAATTAAAATTAATACCCTTAGCCATCATATTTAAAGAATTAATATCGACATCTCTAAAATATTCTTTATAAACTTCATAATCACTATGGTTTATTATGTTATTAAATATGCTTTTTAGACCTTCGGTTGCTCCTTTTTCTGAAATATTTTTTAATGGATTATATATAAAAGTATTATAAATGCTAGAAACAATTGATTTTCCGCCATCAAATAATTTACCAACTAAATACTTTTTGTCGCTAGCCATAGCGGCTTTTCCTGCATCACCAAGTGTTGAAAACATAAAGTCTCTAGCATTAGAACTAAGATTGATAGAAAATAATGATATATTTTTATATAACTCATCCATTTTTTCTAATTTGCTATAAACGCTTGCAAAATCATTTATTGTAGAATAATTAACTTTATGTTTTATTATTCCTCTAAAACCTTTTAGAGCATAAATTGCTCCTATAGCTCCTATGTCAGATGTGTAATCATCATCATTGCTTGTGCCAATCATAATAGAAGTTGAAAGTCCAGCTTGTACTATATCATTTTGTAAATAATCTATATTTTTAGCCTTACTTATTTTTTTTAAAGAAGTTCCAGTAATTGCGGTAATTAATCCAGCTTTAACTAATTTCTTTAAAAGGCTATCTTTAGAAACTATATTTGGATTATATTCATTTTCTCTTAATTCTTTTTGTATATTATCGTTCAACTAAAATAGCCTCCTCATTTGTCATTTATAAATTATTAAGTTTAGCAATTAAGTCTTCTTGTTCTCTGCTTACTGATTGTTCAATTTTTAATTCACCAAAAATTTTAGTAAAGTATTTTAAAAACTCTTGATCTTCTTCTTTAGAATAATATTTTGGTAAGAAATCATAAAATATTTTTTTTATTTTATCATCTTTTAAAGTTTCGAAATAAAATATTGTTAATAATTTATTATAGTCCCATTCATAAATATCACTAAGATTATAATATTCTTTAATAGATAATAACTGTATTAAAAAATATCTAATATCTTCAGAAACTTTATTTGATATATTTATACAACTTTCTAAAAAAGTTTTAGCGTTAGATAAATTTAATTTGTCATAAATGAAAGAAACTATTTCATATTTTATTTCTTGGTCCATGTTTTCTATTTGAATTTTATCTATATTTGTATATGTCAAAATAAATTTTTCATATTTTTCTTCTTCAGGAAAATATGAAATTTTATCCTTTAAGTTGTATTTTAATTCAAAACCTATATCCCCTATGTAATACATAAATTACACCTCTATAATTTTATATCTTTTATTTAAATCACTCATATTGATTATAGTGTCATATAAACTTAAAACCTCTCCACTCGTAAAAGATTTATTGATATCGTCTTTATTTATAGGAAATAGTACACCTTTTTCTATTACGAATTCCATAAATTTTACTGGATTAGCTTCACGAGATTTGTGTTCACGTATGAACTCTTGGTATTCATTTGGATATATACCTTTAACTAAAAATATTTTTTCTTTTTTGTTCAACATTATATCATCATATGAATTTTCTAATAACACTATTTTTATATTATTATCTTTCATCTTTTGATAAATAAAAAAGTCATTATCAAAAATTTCTACTCCTTCACTTCTTAATTTATCAAATAATAATATTAAATTACTCGCTTTTTCATCTTTAATAAATTCGCTTTTAAAATCTTTAAATTTTTGATTTGAATATAATATATTTAATGCGTTTTCTTTAACAATTGTTTCATCATTCTCAATATTATTTGATAACTCTATGCTTTCCTCAACATTATCAATTGTGCTTTTTACTTCTTTATGCTCATCTATTTTTTGTAGTTCTTTATTTTTTTTAAATTCTTCAAAAATATTATTTTTCATTTATACCCCCAAATTATCCATTATAAATCATTTTTTTATTAACTTGATCTTTAGTTGCTCCAATCTCTTTTATTTTTTTCTCAACATCAGATGTTTTATTCTCAGCATTAATTATTTCTTTATTATTTTCTTTCATAATATCCTCCTTCTTTGTTTAAACTATAAATTTTTACTAGGATTTCCTATAAATTGATAAATTTCAATAATATCATTTTTATTTATATTAATCTCAGTTTGTTTTTTGGTAAAAAGAACATCGTATATTTTTAATGTAGGATTATTTAAATTTCCTTCATATACAATTTCTAATTCAAGATCACTAGTGTTAGATTTATAGTTTTTATCTATATAATATAAAAGATTATCATTTTTTAATTCTTCAGACAATTCGGCGTTATTTTTAAATATCTCTTCATATTTGTAATCTTCAGAATTAATCTTTTGATTAAGTTCAGATAGTTCTGTCTCAAAAGTTTTGATTAGGTTAATTATTTCTGAAGTTTGAGTATTTATCTTTTTTAATTCAGAAATACTATATTCTAAATCAGAAATTTTAGTAGATAATTTTTCGTTTATGATTTCTGTTTTAAATAAATTTAAAAAAGCAGAAACTGTAACCTTTCTCAATGCTATAAAACCAGTAATTATTTTTTTCCCATTCAAATATTTTTTATATAAATCTGAATTATATGAATAAACTGGAATCTTTTCATTACTCTCCTCTATATTCATAACAACACTATTTGCAACTATAGATTTATTATTTTTATCTAAACTTAAATAAATTTTAGTAGAAATAGGTTTTGCATAAAAACCATCTTTTATAAACTCTTGTTTAAGTTCTTCATCGAAAATACTATCTTGTTTATAATACATTACACACCTCTTAATTTTGTATAATTAGTTAACATCAATCTGCTATCTTTTCTAGCTTGTTCTTCGCCGATTTTGTTTTTAAAGTTATAAAATTCTTTTATAAATAATTGTAATTTTATAACCGAAGAATCACTGCTGATTTTTTTTCTAGAAATGTATTCAACAACAAGATTGTTGAATACATCATCTAATGCAGTATTTAAAATATAAGAAACTCCATAATCTAAATTTATTTCGGGTTTATTAGTAGGATATAATATATTTATATATTTTTCCAACATATTATTTGTTATAAGAGAGCTAATGCTAACAATATCTTTTTGAATATTAATTATCTCATTTTTATCTCTGATTATATGGTAATCATAATTGTCAGAAATAAAATTATTATAAAAATAAGGTATTTGGAAAGGAAGCATTTCGCTACATATAAATTCAGCTATAATTCTTCTTCCATAATTATCAGCACTTTGATCCATCTTTGTACTAATAAACTTTAAATTTTTTAATACAAAATCACCAAATATATCTTCATTTTTGGATTGAACACAATAAAAATCCATTGGATCTAAATCTTCTAATCTAAATTTATAATTTTTTTTAGAATTTACAGTTTGATTGTGAGAAAATAATAAATCTTGAAGAGGATATCCTGATAGTACTTCAAATACAAAAACTCCACCATTTATTTTAAAAGAATCTATAAAACCCATATTTTCTTTAAATCCAATATGAAATATTGGTTGAATATTACTTGCACTATCAATTTTTAGATATGATATATCCGGTCTAGAAATATTATTTAATCCATTTCTTGTAAAAAAACAATTTAATTCATGGAAATTATTTTTTGTTATGACTACATTCATTTAATTCTCCTTTTTTTATTAAAAAATCCTGCAAATGCAGGATTATTATTTTATTCAGAATCTTCTATAGATTCAGAAACTTCTTCTTTAATAATTGGACCAATATTAGATGCTATAAAGGAATATTGAGCTCCCATCATAGCACTTACTCCGATATCATGTCCTTCATTTGTAAATATTACACCATATATAGCTTTTGAAAACACTTTACCTGTTGTTGGATTAAACAAATATATATGAATAGAACAAGGAGGTAATTGATCTAAATATTCCAATTTATCTAATTGTTCTATAGTAATTATTCCATCTGTATCTAATGATAATGAAGATGCACTTACTGGTTGATAAAAAGACAATTTTCTTCTTAATATAGTACCTAAACTTTCATTTTCAGTTGAACCAGTTATGAAGCCTGTAATTTGTCTAATTCCATTTGAAACACCAACAGGATTAGCACTACCCATTACATATCTAGGAAGCTTTGGTTTTGAAGTCCAAATTTGAATAGAATTTAATTGTAACAAAGGTATATTATATATTAATAAATCATCATCTTTTTTAACAGAAAATTTAATAAAAATTTTTGCATCTTTACCTGTTCCAACTTGAAAAGAAAGAGTTTCTTTAGCGAATTCAACTTTTTGCATATTTTTAAATCACCATCCTTAAAAAGTAAAAACTTCTTCTTCTGCTTGATTTGAAGATCCTTCTTCATTTTCGTTGCTACCTTTAACAGGTTTGAAACTATGTAATTTTTTAGCTATAAATTGATATTGCTCACTTACAGCTAATTGTGTTACCCCTATTCCAGATGATCCGCTGGCGAATTTCATACCTTTTATTTCTAATTGTACTTTTTTGTCTGGGTCATTTTCTTTGACTCCAAGTAAAACTAGATCAATCATAGGAAAATCATTTATAAATTTTAAATCATTATATCCAAAAGATGGTTTACCATCTGTATTTTCAAAAGATAAATAAGTTTTCTTAAAGCCAGCTCTTTTAAATACATCAGTTAATGCTTTTATAAATCCTTGCTCTAAAACAGCAAAAGTAATATTTCCGACAACTACACTACCTCCAGTGGCTATAGATGATGGCCTAGAAAAACCTATATAAACATTAGGAATATTTTCATACTGAGTAACTCCAGAGATCGCAGAAACATTTCCTAGCTTCAATAATTCAAATTTTTCAGTTTGTCCATATTCATTATATTTAGTTGTTATTTTTAAATATGCCTGTATTTCTGTTCCATTAAAAGAATCAAATACAGCACTAGGATCTTTATAGTTATTAAAATTAGACATTTTATTCCCCCACTATCCCATTATTATCAATTTTTCTCCAAGGCTCAACTCCGCCTAAAATAAGTACCTTAGTTGCTACATTATGAAGAGGAGAACCAGGAGAAATTCCAAATGTTTCAGATAAAAATACAACATCTTTTAATTTAAATTGATATGTATTTCCAGTTTCATAAACTCCTGTGTTAGGATCTATTTGATCTGCATATCCTGTAACTATAATATCTATAGGAGGCAAATCATCAAGTGCTGTAATTTCTTTTTGATATAGATTTATATCGAAATCATTTTGAGCACCACTCATTAATGCAGAATTTGGTTCTGTAAGAGTATAATCATCAAATGAGAAACCTTCTAAAGATGCATCTTCTAATTGTTCTGTCTCATAATTAAATTTCTTAATATCAGAAAACATATTGAATAAAACACCTGCGTCCATACTTTCAAAAGTTATTTCTCCATAAGAATTTCTAATTCCCTTTAAGACTCCAGCAGGAGTAGATCTTCCAGCTACATAGTTAAATGCTGTTTGTCTATTTATTTCTGCAACTATTTTTTGAAGTGAACCTAAATTGTATCTAAATCTTTTGTATTCTGTTTCGTTTCCAGTATTTCTACTTAAAGTAATTTCGCAATATACTTTTAATCCAGAACCCTTACACAAAACTCTTCCTATTAATTGAGTACTTTTATCCATTATTTATTAGTCACCTCTTCCCAATCAGTTAGTTCTCCTATTGCTAAGAAAGTTGTTAAAGAATTTAACTCTAAACTATCTATACCTTCTGCAAAACCATTAGATTCAAATCTGACACCTTTTATTTCTTTTTTGAATATTTTAGATTTATAATTATGGTCTTTTGATTGAGCAATAAGAATGATGTCAAATAAAGGCATATCACCCCATTCAGCATCTTCTGCATTTTGATGAGAAGGCATAACTAAACTTGCATTATAATCTTCTAAAGATTCAAATGGATTATCTGAAATAAGAGGGAAAACTATTTTATCTCTACCTTCGTTAATTCCTTTTGCTATTTCTGTTTTTAATGCTTCTAAACTATCACGATGGAAAATTTTAAAAACAATTTGTCCTCTTACCATAGAAATTCCAGAAGTTATATCAAAAGGATTTTTTGTACTTAATGTATATCTTGGAGTTACATTTGTAACATTTTCCCAAGAAATTTCTGCCAAAAATCCAATATCATAAAAAACTCTTTCGTTTACATCGGCATAGTTTTTTGTAAAATAGTTTTTAGCAAATGCGAATTTACATTTAAGTTCAATTCCATTAATAGCTGAAGCTACTATTTTTTCTCTCATTAATTAAGTCTCCTTTCTTAAAAAAGGTATCCAGATAAATTAATGGATACCAATTTTAAATTTATTATTTAACTTTAGCTCTAATTCTTAATAATTTTAATGTTTTGATTTCAGTTACTGTAAAGTCTATATATAATGCTCTTAAATTTTTACCAGTAGAATCTTCTTTTAAGTCTTTTAAGAATAATTTCAATTCATAATCTGAAGTTATATATCTTCCAACACCTGGCTTGAACACTGTATCTTCTAGTTCAGTTCTGATTAAAGCTAAATCTGTAACCTCATCAAATCTAGTACCTTTATATTTTTCACCTATAGTTTTTATTCCTTTTGTTAGTGCATATACTGTTACAAGATTTTCTATATCTTGGAATTGAGAATTAGCACCAGTCATAAGTTGACTTCTAGAAACTGCTCCAGAAGTAGTTCCAGTAATTTGATCTAATACAGAATATTTCATTACATTTAATGTATCTAGTTCTTTATTAGAGAATGCTAATTGGCATTCACCATTCCAAGCAAGACCTTCAGGTGATCTATCTAATCCAGCATCAATGCAAACATTTGCCCATTGCATAGCCATATAGTTTCCGTTAAAATCTTTATTATTTACATTCATAATATATTTAGGAATCTTGCTATCTTTTATGTTTTGAGGAATTTCTTTAGACACAGTAATCGTAGTAGTATTATCAGTATTTTGTTTAACTTCAGTTACTGTAGCACTTAAAGTTAAAATATCTAATTTATCATATGTATAAATTTCTACATTATCTCCAACTGAAAAATAGCTAGTAGTTTTTGTAGTTAAAGTTGATTCTGAAATGTCTTGAATAGTTATCTGAGGAAATCCTGTTAACCCACCTAAATTGTTATATCTATTTGCTCCAACAGCTACAGTTAAATACATACCCAAATCTATTTTAAGCCCTTTTATAGTTTGAGTTCTAATATCAGTAAATGCTTGATAAAGGCCTTTTAATTTTTCTATATATTCAGTTTTTGCTTTATTAGATTGATTTCTTGGAGGTTCAGGAGAAAGGAATAACATACAATTGTTTTTAGTTGTAGTTATTGTATGAACAAATTTTAAAGCTCTAAGTAAAATATGGCATTCAGAAGAGTTCTTAGCTATATGAACTTCAGATACAGTTAAATTTTCGTTTCCTGTTTCTGCTTGTCCTAAACTATCTATTTCTAAAACTCCTTGATTTATTTCTAACACATTTTCTTCATCTATCTTTAATATAAATTTTTCACCCAAAGTTAACTGTAGTCCGTCACCTATAGCGGCTATCTGATTAGTAGGATTAGATGTAGGAGAAGTTAAACTATTAATTGTATATTTTGCTTCATGTTCTTCAGCTTCTGGATTATATGTAGTATCAATTTTAAATACCATATCAGCTTCTGTACCTTCTTCTAAATTTGTGATACATTTAGCTACTTCTCCATTTATTTTAAAAGTGATATCACTATAAATTCCAATTCCATTTAATTGTTCTTTAGAGTTTTCATCTCTTTTTAATTCAACCGTTAAATCAAATTGGGTATTTTTGTCTACATAATCAGCATCTCCTTTTTTATGAACATTTCCTATTAAATTTAACAGAGATGTTTTATCAATAATTGGATCACTTGATTCTAAATATTCAACAAACTTTTCATTAGGTTTATTAGCTAAAGATTTATCAAAAGAAATATCTGCTAATACTACTTGTCTAACAGGATAGTTCTCTGTTTCTTCAAAAGCAAAGTCTAAAGCTTCATACATATCCATTAAATTATTTTTATCAGGTGATTCTCCGTTTCTTTTAACTATTTTGCAAATAGCTATATTTGTATCTGTAGGAGCCAAAGAAATTATATTAGAAACCTCTCTAGTTATATTTATTCCAGATAATTCTAAAGTTTTTAAAGCTTCATCTTTTGAAACTATTAACATAGGCTTATTTGGTTCTATATACTTATCATATATATTGCCTTCTTCATCTTCGTATTTAAAAGTATCAGGCATTATCGAATAAATAGTTATAACATCACTAGCAGCCTTTTGAGTTTCGGATATAGGTGGATTATCTTCTATAGTTAAAAGAAATCCAGGTAAAGTTTTTAATTCGGCCATTCTTGCCCTCCTTATAAAGTATTGTTTTAAGGAAAACTAATATATTCTCCATTTTCAGGATAGTCTTCCCATTCGTTATTATCATTAATTTCACCACTACCAGTAGTAAGTTCATTGGTGAAAATTTTATATCCAGTTAATATATAATTTTTATCTATGGTAACAACTTCTGTTGTTCTTATTTCAAAAGTTATAATAGTTTTTGTTAATGAATCATCTGTTTTTTTAGCAGATGATTGAATAGAGGTTATCCCTGAAGCAATTATGTAATTACTTTTGATTATATTTGAATATATATTTAAAGCCCTTTCCAAAATATTAATTAATTCTAATTGTTCTTTTATATTTTTTGTTAATAAAATTAATTCAAAACGATTATCAAAGCACATATTCGCATATTCATATATCTTATCGTCAATTTGTTCTCTTTTGTAAAATCTTGGTATACCTGAAATTATATTGGAGTGAGAAAAGGTTTTAAACTTGTTAGATTGGTCTTCGCTGATAGGAGATCTATTTTTTAAAGATATATAAATATTTGGTTGCTTGTAACTATGAGTTATATTTGAAGCAATATCTTCATAATCTTCAGATAAAACTAATTTTGGAAATAATTTTTCTTTTTTATCACTTTCTAAGGCAAAAGCAAAATTTATATTAGTTTGTATAGTTTCAATTAGATTATGTAATATGTTTTCGTTATTAAATTTATAAACATTATTGTATTCTAAAACAAACTCATTTAATTTTTCTACGTTCATTTACTACCTCTAAATTTAAATAGTTTATTTTTTTAGCAAAAACTTCATAATAAATAAAATCATTGTTTTTATAAGTTTCTTTATTTATAATTTCAAACGCTGTAACTAAATTATCTTGATTATCTTTAATGACAATAATGTCATCATTGTTTAAAAAATAATATTGTTCAGGAAAATAAAAAGAGTAAATATCAAATGTGGCTTTATTTAAATCTTCTTTTTCAAAATAACCTAAATTTCCACTACTACCTATTTCGTATCTAATTTTTTGAGTTTCTATAAATGTTCTATGTTTCCCTGTTCCGAAACATAAATTACAATTTATATCTGGTTCAGACATTAAAAGATTATCTTTTTCAAAACATTCACAATCTCCGTTTGATTTTAATATTATTACCTCTTTTCCGGTATTGCTAATTTGATTAAATTTTTCTTTATAGAAATTCATTAAATTTTCTCCTTAAAATTTTACATTTTATTTGAAAATACTCTGGAATAATAATAGGCTTAATATTTGATGATATTTTGTCTTTTTTTACTTTTATAGATTTATTAAATATAGAATTATATAATTTTTGTTCATTTACTTTGATTATATTTTGGATTGCATCATGAGAAAATATAGTACCTTCATTATTTTCTCCTCCTGTTTTAAACTTTCCTAAAGTCATATCTGTATTTTCATAGTTATTCCCTGGCATAATAGATGAGCCATTTATATATCCAAAACTCATAATTGATTTTATACAATATAAATTAACTAACTCTTTAAATATAGGAAATAATTCTATGTTTTTATATTCTTCTTCTGTCAATCCAAATGATTTCTTTAACATTATAGATTTTTCACTTATTAATTTTTTATAATATTCATCTTCCTTTAAATTAATATTTAAATTTAAATCATTAATCTTTTCTTTTAATGATTTAACAGTAGAAAAATGATATAAAGGAGTATTTTCATATTCTAATTCTATTAAATTTCCATTATTATCATTTATTGAAATTACTGTTATAGTACCTTTTTTAATTTCATGAATATAGTTTCTATTGTTAATAATTTCAATTTTTTTCTTAATAGTATTAAATGGAAATTCTGGATATATTTCATTTGTATATTCGTTTATAATTATAGTTAATTGTTCTTTAGTGATTTCTTCGCTATGTATATAAATTTTATTTTCGTCATTAATTATTTTTAAAGTTTTAAACGAAATAATATCAGTATTACTTTCTATTAATTTTTCTTTATTAGTTTCTTCATTTTTAATCGATTCAGAATTTACTAATTGGTTTTCAGAAAATATATATTCGATTCCGTCAGCAAAAAGTTTATCTCCAACATTAAACTTTCCATTAATCAAAATATATTCATGATCTAATATTTTAAAATTGGATATACTTTTTTTTATTGGAAATATAGAGCCATTAATAGATTGGTTAGTACAAATAATAAAATAATCTTTTATATAATATGGTTCATTTTTTGAATATTTATACTTTATATACTCATTATTCCAAATTACTTTCATTTTATACTTCCTTACTTAAGATTAATTCTTTTAGTTCTGCAACTTTTATATTAGATTTAACTTCTAAACCTAATTCATCTGCTATTTCTAATAATTCTTTTTTATTTAAATCTTTTATATCATCTTTTGTATAAAATTCTATTCTCTTAACATTAGATGGAGCTTCAGATAATTCTTTAATATTATCTGGAACAATAATTTCATCAACTATTTGAAATTCTGTAATCTCATCTTCTCTGACCACTTTTAAAAATTTTTTATCTATATATGATTCAAGTTTTTTTAAATTTTCTTCAGTAGCTTCAATTCTTGGATTTTCTCTAGTTAATGTAATACCATTTGTAGAAACAAAATGTACAGTATTTAACTCTATATATTTATTCATTAAACCTCCTGATTAGTTTTATATAATGTTACCGGCTAATTGCCGGTAACATATATTTAATAAAAGATATTTTTATTCCTCAGCTATTACATCAGCTTTTGTGTAAGTAATAACCTCTGGCATTGCATCAACGTCAACTACATCTCTAGTCATATTGATGTTTCTGAAAGCAAATATTCCATGATCATTATCTACAACAAATTGGTAATAAGTTTTAAATTTAATTTCTTCAGTATCAACTAATTTGTTTTGAACTGTATCAGATATAATTCCTTTTCCATTATGAACATATGATAAAGCTCTTGAACTATCAACTAATAAGATATCAGAACAGTTATTAGGAGCACTTGCATGTGCTTGAACAGGTTTTGCTGTATATCTTGTTTCAGGTTTATAAATTGGTTGACCTTTTACATGGAATGAAAGGAATGGAGTGACAATGATTGTATAAGTTTTATTTTGAATTAAAGGCGGATTTAAAGGCTCTACTCCTTCAGCCGCTTTTAGTGTTCCTGAAGTTACAGATTTTAGTTTAGTAAACATATTGTGCCCAATTGTTTGTTTTTTCTTAGGTAATAAGAAATATACATTAGCATTTTGTTTAAAATACTCTTTAACAGATTTTTCATACATGAAAATATCATAAGCTAAAGGATGTAAGAACATAATATCAACATCATATCCCTCAGTTTGAGTAGATGCAAAGAAATCTCTTAGGTCTCTCATTAATAATGTTCCGTTCTTTAAAGTAAGATTTGTTCTAGATACTCCAGATGGCATTTTTTCAGGATCCAATCCATCAAAATAAGTTTTTGCATTTGCCTCTAATAATCTTAGAGCTTCAACAGATTTATATCTCTTAATATCTGCAATTGCAGCTTCTGTAAGCATTTTAATACCAGCAATTCCTATTCTTTCTTTAGCCTCTTCAGAGTATTTTACTTTTACCCCTACTTTCCATCCAGCAGTTTTAATATAGTTTTCTGCACTTTCTAAAGAAATTGTATTATATTCTCCACCTTCAGCTATTCTTGTAGTTCCGTGTCCATCTTTACCTACAACTACGTTATATATTACAGACCCTTCTTTAAGAATAAGCTCTCTTGAAACAAACATCCAAGCTTCTAATTCTGGTTCTTCCATTTGAGACACTAATCTTGTAACAGTTTGTTGAACTAAAAATCCAAGAGTAGAAGTTGAAAAGTCTTTTGTGATTATTCCGTCTTCTTGGTGAATGAAGTCTTCCATTTGGGCAGATAATTCTGCAATAGTTAAATGTTTTTGAGTTTCCACATCAAAACCATTGTTATATATTATATTAGCAAAATCCTCTATTCTAGAAGTAATCTCATAAACATTAGATACTGTTTGCCCTTGATCGTCTGTGCTTTCTCCTTTTAAAACATCTTTTTTGAATATTTGATTAATTTTATGAAAGTCAGCAAACGATTTTAAAGCCTCTTTCATTGTATTATCAGAATGTTTAAATAATCTTTTTCTTATTTTCAAATTAATTCCTCCTAAATTATAATGTAATACAGAAATCTAAAATAGTTGTTGTATAGTCTGGTTTTTCTAATACTGTACCTATATAATTAAATACATCTCTAGATTGTCCTTTAGTTGCTGGTCCTTGTAAATCATATCCATGAGCAAAAGCTCCATTATAAGCATAATTGTTATATTGTCCAGGATGTCTATGAGCCATAGCTCTAGCAATTATTTCATCAGCTTTATCAGTTTCAGAATTCCATTTAACCAATCTTCCAGCATACATTGCAGCTGTTTTCGGATATTTTCCAGAAGTAGCTTCTTCTCCAGCAAATAATATTGGTAGAGTTCCATCTTCAACTGAAGCTTTTATTTCAGTAGATTTAATTACCCTTAAAGCATCTCCAGACTTAATCTCAAATAGAGCTTTAGTTGCTCCTGCAGTCTTATAAGCAATACCCATTTGGAACATAGTTCCTCTTTGCCATAATGTAGGAGTTAATTGAGACATAGTTTCAGCGTAATTAAGTGCTCCTTTACTAGGAGATCCTATTCCTGAATATTCTCCCTCTTTAGCATCTGTAAACATGCATTTAGTTCCAAGTAATGGTGTTCCAATCATACCAATAGGTTTTACTGTTTCATCAGCAGGTTGAGTATATCCTTCATCATTTATTCCTACAGCTACAGATGTTCCAGATACAATATCTAATCCTTCTGGAGCAAATCCTTCTGTCCATAAAACTGTTAATTTAGGATCAGCACAAGGAATTCCATTTCCAGGAGAACAACTTTGAATAGCGTCTCCTCTGAAACCATTAGGTATTTTATGAGTTTCTTTTTTTATCATTTCTTTTATTCCTCCTCTATACAAGCATTAATTAAAGCTTGCATTTCATTATCTATTTTTGTTTTAACTGTTTTTTCATCATTATTAAAAAACTTAGAGATTGGATTTTCACTAGAGAATTTTTCTTCTTTAGCATCGGTAGTGCTTGTTTGTTCTACAGTTTTCTCTTCTACAACCACTTGTTCATTTAAGTCATTTGTTGGCTGTTCTTTTTGTTCTTCTTTAACAACTTCATTAGTTTCATTAGAATCATTAGTTGTTGTTTCTACATTTTTACTTTCTTGTTCTTTAACTTCTGTTTCTTTAGAAACATCTACTGTTTGCTCTTTTTTTTCTTGCAATTGTTCTAACAAAGTAATGAAATCTTTTACTTGTTCTGAGTTCATAGAATCAAACAATCTTTGAAAAGGTTCTTTGAGTTCATCAGATAATTGAATTTTGCTTTCAATTACTTGTTTCAAAACATCTTTAAAGTTTTCCACAGGATCCTCTTTACCTCCTTCTTCTTTATTTTTATTTTCTATTTGATTTAAATCTTGATTATTAACTTTTTTATCTTCCACTTTAGCATTATTTTCTTCAACATTATCGCTAGGTGTAATATTATTTACATTATTATTTTTTGTCATTTTAAAAACAACTGAAGTGTCATTAGCTGGTAAATTTACAAAAGATAATTCAATTGGTTCATAATCAAATGTATTTACAACGCAAACTTTTTTTTCTTTTTTCCCATCAACTTCAACTTCATATTCTCTACCAGGAAAATGAGGACAAGAATCTCCATAATAATCATTTCCACAGATATTACAGATAGCTTTATTCATAAAAGAACTTTGAGATACAGTTAAATCTATATCGTTTTCTATTCTATTAGATAGCCATTCATCTGCTGAAATTCTTGCGATCACACTAGATGTTCCATTGTTAAAAGCACCTATTGAGTCGTAATAATCTACAACTTCTTCTGGTAATTGTTCTTCTATAGAAGATATAACTTCTTTATTTTGGTGATTAATGTAGAAAGCGTTTTCGATACGACCGTGGGGAGTAGAAAAGTATAAATCATGATTGTAAAGAATAGGTTTTTTATATGGCATTAACCATTTTTTATCTTTAACAGTTTTTAGCCAAGATTGATCATCGTAGTTACGATTATTGATAATTTTATTACTGCTTGATACAAGTGCATAATATACCATATCTGATTTTTTTTCAATTTGAGACGAATCTAGACTACGAAAATCACTAATAGTAATATTTTTTGAATTTTTGTTTTCTTTATAAAATTCGTCTTGCGTTAAAATTGTTTTAGTAGACAAATCTATATTATCGGTAATAATCATTTTGTTTTTTGAATCCAAAAAGATGCCTCCTTTTTTTAATCTTTTTTAGTTTTTTTAGTAGTATGTGTAGTTCCATGTTGATTAGCAGGATTATTTGTGTTTTCAACTGTTCCATCAACTTCTGATTCTCCATATAAAGTTTTAAATGTAAAATTATTATCGATATCTTTAACTAATCCACACATACTTCTTGCTTCTTTTAAATCAATCATTCCAGCCTGAAACAAATATGTAGCATGTTTTTCTTTACGTTCTTTTAAATTAAAATCTTCGTTAAATTTAATAACTATATCATTTTCTCCATAATTATTTCCGAATAAGTCAAAACAAATCTCTTTAATTAAAGTATTATTCAAAAAGTTTTGTAAAGTAACCTTAAAATCTTCAATAATAGAATTAGTATTTTCTTGTTGGGTTTCAGAATCTTGTCTACCTGAACTAGATAAACCTAATTGAGATTTAGATGAATATAAACCAGCGACTATTTGATTTTCTAAACTATCAATTATTTTGTCAGGAGAACTAAATGATTTCTTTAAAGTCTCTACATTTATAGGTACATCAGTTATTAGATCTGAGTCAGGATATGATAAATTTTCTCTTATACTTTTGTAACTTTCTGGAGTTACAGGTTTAGATACTCCATTTTTAGAAACTCCAACCATATATATACTCTTTTCTAAACTTTGATCATTATAGGAGTCCATAGCAGTATTTAATAAAAAAGAATGTTTTCTTAAAACAGGTATTACAGATATCCACAAAGGCATACCAAAGATTTCATCACTCTCTTTGTTAAAATAATAATGCCATATATCTATTTCATTTTTATATATTTTAGATATATCTAATCCGTCAGGATTAAAGCAGAATTCTTTAGCAAAAGATGTTCCGAAAGATTTATTAACATGCCAACCTTTATTTTGAACGATTAATATTTGATTTAATTTCCCGTTGGAATCTCTAAATGGAATGGAAAAAGAATTGGAATATTTGATTAAGTTAATGATATGTTCTTTAAAAAAACTCTTCTCGTTATAGTTTGAGTTTTTTAAAATAGTTTTGAATCTTTCTTCTACTTGTTTTATTTTTTTACAATTTATATTTTCAGAAGTAAAAACAAAATCATTACTAATAACTTTTTGGCTAATATTTTGAATAACTCTATTAAGCATAGTATGAGCATCAAAAGATGCTTTCAGTTTATCAATTACTTCATCCATATTTTTAGTCATTGAAAAATTTCTGTTAGAATAGAAATAAGAGAATTCATTTGAAAACATAGAATAGTTTTTCCCTAAAGTTTTTTCAGATGAGAAAGATTTGTTAAAAATTGATTGAAATTTATTTTTAGTATTTTTTATATCTAATGCAGTTTTGAATTTATCTAAAAATTTCATTTTTTATGAACAACCACCTCCAAAGTGTTTAAATTTCTCCGCCGGCGTATTTTTATTTCAATAACTGTATGATTTCATAATTCGTTAACGGCATATTGTTCTCGTAAACTACATTTTCTATTTCTTCTAATAATTCTTTTTTTTCTATGGCCGTAGAGAAACCTTCGTAATTGTTGCTTATAGTAATACTTTTATAATCAGAGCCAGTAAATTCATTATTAATATTTTTATTCAATATTGAAGAATTTGAAACATACACATTATTTTTAGTTTTAGCATAATCTAATTCTTCAGTCAATTTTGAATAAATTTCATTTAGATTTTTTATAACATTATTATTAGGCATTTTTTTTGTTTGTTCTTGCTCTATCTCTTTTTGTATTTTATTCATTTTATTAACTATATTTACAATTTCATTATTTTGTATATTATTAATAAAATCTCTAATCTGTATTAATGTATCATATTCATTTTCCGTTATTATAGGCTTAGAAACTATATTATCATTAATAATATTATTACTATTATTTATTGAATCATTTTCATTTTTAATAATACTGATATTATTATTTTCTGTTCTTACAATTAAAGATGGTTCATTTTTATCTTGCTTATAAACTATTTTTATTCTATTTCCATCTCCATCTTCTATATAAATTTCTTTATTTTCGTAAATTAATTTTTTATTATTAGAAGAGTTTATTACATTAGATATATCAGCAATATTAATATTCTCTATTTTTTTATTTTCATCAATTGATTCAGAAGAAATTAAACTTCCATTTTTGTCATAATAATTTATATTGATTTCTTCTTTATATTCTCCATCTATATATTTATAGTATTCTTCATCATCAATAAATGTATAAATATCTTTAAAACAATCTTTTAATTCTCCACCATTTAAAACAAGATCATCTATTTCATTCAATATATTTTTTAATCTTTTATTAATAGAGTCTCCTAATATATTTAAATTAAAAATATATTTATTATCAGAAAACTCATTAAACATATTTTTTTCAATCTGTTTTATTTGATCCAAAAGTTCAAACTTAATTTTTATAAATAAATTTCTAAATAATAGATCAGAAATAAAATAACATGCTAAATCCAAAAATTTAATTATAGAGTTAATAGAATTATGTTCTATATTTAATAATTTTAAAACCTCTAAAATTGATGGCAAAAATCTCATTATAAAATCATCAAAATTTGATATGTTATTAACTTCAAAAATTAATTTGTCTATATTTTTTTTATTTTCTTTCATTTTTGTTTCATATTCTTTTATGCTAGTATTTAAATAATTTTTATATTTAATATTAGAAACAAAGTAGTTATATTCAATTTCATCTTCTAATTTAATGTTATTTTCTGAAGAAAAATTAATAAGTTCAACAAATTCTTTATAAAATGAAACATTTTTTAAATTAAATACGCCATCTATTCTCCGTATATTTTTTTCAATAGAATATACATCATCTATTATATTAAAATTATAATTTTTCATTTTTTCAAAATTAACATAATGAATCTTAAAAATATAATATTTTTCAACAGAAGTTAAGTTATTTATTATACTTCTTATATTAGAAATATTTGAAAAATCAAAATTATTGTATATATTTTCGTTACCACTTAAATATACTTGTTTCATTATTCCAAATTGAAGCATAGAATAAAATATAGATAAATCATTTCTAGCATTAAATGGTTCTTGGTAATTATTTTTTGACAATTTATCATTATATAAATTTAGACCACTAAGATCATTCATTTCATAATCATACGCACAATAACCTATTTTCTTAATATCATTTTCTCTAATTCCTAAAGTTTGATAGGCGTATGAAACAAATTGCTCTCTACTAATATTAGAAATTATATTTTCACCCTGAGCTTTTTCTAATATTAATTTAAGAAAAATCAAATAATTATATATATCAGATAAAGAATAATTGTATTCACCTATTAATAAAAATTTAACATAAAATAAATTTTTTACTGCAAAACTTAATGAAAAATCTAAGACTTGAGCTATAGAATTTAACATCGAAGTAACCATACCTATTATTTCGCTTAATATACTACTTCCAGAATAAATGATAGGTGATTCTAATATATCTAGAATTTCAGATATATTAGAGATAACATCATAAATAGATTTTCCGCCTATAATTTCTTTATTGTACAAAATATCAAATAATATTTTAGAATTAATGTTTTCTCTAAAATACTTATGCATTTTTAAAGACTCTTCATCCATATAATCATATTTATTATTATTTATTATTTGATAATAAGGGTTCCTCTCTCCATTAATAAAAGAATAATAAACAGAAAATACTTTTGCAAATTCAGATTTTCCATAAAAACTAGAATCATATGTCTCTTCAGTTCCAGTTGCCCATCTTGTATCAGTATTAGAAATATTATACATTCTTTGAGATGGATAAAAATTATTATTGTTTTTATCTAAATAAGAATAAATAAATAATATTGTTTTGATTATTCTACATTTATCAGCTGAATTTTGCATTTGTTTTAAATAATTAGTATATTTATTATTAATATTTTTAAGGAATTGTAAATCTGGATTAAAAATATTATCTTCTGTGAACATCTCCAAAACTTTGTTTATATTTTCTTTTAATTCATTTGAATGATCTTCTCCAAAAAGAAATTCCAATAAATCTATTTCAATTGTTGTATTATTCTTTGAATGAAATTTATCATTTGATTCAGAGTCATCTATTTTAGGAGTAGATGAAATATTAACAATTTTAAAATATGAACTAAGTTCTATAAATGATGATTCAAAAGAATTATAATCTCCATCATTTTTATTAAATATTTCAGAATATTTATTTACTATATTTATATTTTTATCACTATAATAAGAATTAGAAACATCAACTTTAACAGAAGGTTTATGAAGAGTTTTTAAAGAATTAAATAATAAATTTATAAATTTTTTATTAGCAAATATATTAGCTATTTCTATTAATTCTACAGAATATAATTTAGAATTAAGTAAATCAAATATGATTTTATCAGGAGAATTATGTATAGATATATAATAAGCATATAAATTAATAAAAAAATTTTCTTGATTTATATTGTTAAAATATGTATATTGCAAAAATAAATTTAAAAAATATTCTTTATTTTCAAATTTTGATTCATTGAAATAAATTAAATTATATTTAGATATAATATTATTTATATTAAGAAAATTATATTGATTATTTAATTTATATTGATTTATTTCTAAAAAATCTTTAAAAGATAAAATTCCGTATTTATCAGAATAAATTTGGGTCAATAAATCTATGTACTTTTGATCATTCATTTTCATTCACCGAATATCTTTTTTCAAAATCATTATATTTCTTTTTGTTATTTTCTCTTTTTAAATTTCTTAATACATCTTTGTCAGAAGATATTATTTCTAGTGTATTTAATGGTTTTAAATCTATCTTAGAATCATTTGAGAGAAAAAAAGAATAGATATAATTTGCACTTTGTAAATATAATGGATTCTTGGTAACAGAAGACATTTAAACACCTCCAAAAATATTAGCATTATCTATAGCATAATAACATCTTTTTTTAACTTGTTCAAAAGCGTTGTTTTCATAGCCATTATATGCTAATTCTCTTTCTGTATACAGCAAACTAGTTTCTATAGAATTATCATATTCACTTCTATTTCCTGATTTATTTAAATAATCATTTATAGTTTTTATATTTTTATATTCTTCAGTTTTATTTCCTAAAATTTCATAATATTTATTATTATTTATTATAGAATTATTTATTTCTTCAGAAGGTATAAACATACTAGAAAACATTACGCAATCATAAAAAGATACATTATTTCTTTCAGGTACTAAATATTCATTTTTATCGTATCCAGAAAAATCATAATATATTAATCTTGTTTGAATAGAAGATGTGCCGTCTCCTGGAGTGTTAACGATGCTTTCTCTTTTGCATTTATCAAAATCTATAGATTTTAATATATTGTTCGAAATTAAATATTTAAAATGATCATAAAAATAAGTAATATATTCATATTTTTCATATCTATTATAAATAGAATTATCACTTTGATTATATATATTTAAATGATATTCTTCCATTGTAACAAATTGAGATATCTGATATGTTAATTTAGATAAAACTTCATTTATAGCTGATTGAATTAAAAAATCCATAGAATTATCTATATCTTTTAAAGATAACAATACTTCTTTTTTCATGAAAGCATATTGTAAATCCATAAGTCTTCTAGTTATACTATCTTCTCCTAATGCATTTGTATTAGATAAGATATCTTGTATAATAGGATTATTATACATATTTTCTATAGTTGAATTATTAATAGTTGAATTTATTTGACTTTCTACAAAAGGTTTCCCGCTCCAGCATTTATATTTCCATAAATATAAATCTTTTAATCTATTTTCTGGATCAAAAACAAATATACCACAAGCATTTTCTTTGGCTCCAGTTATTTCTGTTGGAACTATATTCACAACAAATTTATCTCCAACCTTTACACTTTTGATTTTATCTAAATCATCTAAACTATCAACTGAACTTCCATATTGAAATGTTTGATTTTCAAATCCACTTTGAGTGCAATCGCTTATCATTTTAGATGGTATACATTGAAACAATTCATTGATTCTAGAAGAAATTTTTTCTTGCCATTTGCATAAAAACATTTCAATTAAACCACCTATACATAAACCTGGAAATACTTGGAATTTTTTATATCCAATTAGTGGAGGAATATTAGCGTTAAATAAACCAAACATATTACAAAACGAATAAATATATTGAATTATCCCTCTCTTTACTCCAAGTTTATTTGAATCAGAATACATACATAAATGACCAGTTTTATAACTTTTACTTGGGCATCCGTTTCTGCTTGTGCTTATAGTTGAATTAGCACCGCTATATAATACTGTACCATCGCTTTTAAATACTATATCTTTATTAGAAATTGTATCAGAAGCTAAAGGTTTAACTCCTCTTTCTCCTCCGCCCCAAAATAATAATGAAGTTAATTCTGAATAAGGTATATCTTTAAAATTACATATACCCAAATTTGAGTAATCTATATTATATTTTTTAAATTGATCTATAATATTAATTCTATTATCATCAGAAATATTTTTAAAAATATCTCCTAAATATAAATCTTCTACTGGTAATTCAATAAGTTCTTTTTCTGATTCAAAAATTGGAACTCCGTTAATTGTTGCATAAATAAAATCATTCTTTGTAGTTACATTTTTATTAGAACTAAAATATTTATTATTGTATATATTATTTAAAATATCTGAAGCTACTAAACTTTTATTATTTTCTATATCTTTTGTTTTATTAGATAATGAATCTTTGAAATTTTTATTAATAATATCATTTTCTTCTATAAATTCTTTTATAAAATTGTCAGGAAGATCAATTCTTATGCCTTCTTCTGTTACTATTTTTTTATTTAAAAGATCTATATATTTAATTTTTTCTGATGGTTCGTTTGAAGCAAAAATTATTTCTCTATTAGGATTATATATGTTTCCGTCTGAATCTATTGAATATCCATTATCAAAATTAATTTTACTATCATTCATAATTCCTGAAATGTTATTGTTAGAATATAATATTTCATCAATAGATACAGGAAGCTCATTTTTAATTAAATCTCTTGCATCTAAGAATGCTTGTCCTGACACATTAAAATTTTCATCATAATATTTAGGATAATTTGGAATATAAGAACTTATAAACTGATGCAAATTATCTAATGCTTTAATTAACTCTTCATCAAAAAAAGGATCAACCTGCACTTTAGAAGTTTTTATTTTATCAATTACATTTTTTTCAACTTCGTTTATATTGCTCAATAGATTGTTTATTATTATATTCTGGTCAATCTCATTAATTATATTATTTTTATCTTCTAAGTTATTAGAATATTCAATTTTTTTTGAAATTTCTAAAAATTTTTTTATTTCAGTTTTATTGTTTTTATATTTTTTAAAAAAACTCAAAATTATGCCTCCTAACTCTTTTTTTCTTATTAATTATTATACTTGTAGCATAATTTAAATTATTAAGCGAATTAGGTTTACTTTCTTGCTTTTTAATTATACTAAACTCTTCTTCGTTATTAGAAAATTGTTTAATATAACTTTTATCAATAGAAGCTACAATTGTACCAGTTTTTCTATCGAATATTGCGTCGTTATTTTCTATTATTGCAAAGTTAGCTAGCAATAATCCATCTAATATATGGTCATCACCTTCAAAAACAGGATCTTCTCTTGAGTCGAATTTTTTTATTCTGTAACTTTTTATTTGATCTATTAGTAAATTTTTTCTTTCAGGTTCTTCTAATTTACTAATAGATATTTCTTGCATTTCAAATCTTTTTTGTAAAAAATATACCATCATTACTTTTAGTCTTCTTTTCTTGACTTCTCCAGTATATATATCTTCTGTCTCATAAGAACTCGAAAAATTTACACCTTTAAATACGTTATGTTTTTTTATATCAAAAAAATATTTGCTTAAAACTTCATTTTGCATAGAACCATGTCCTTCATCTACATAAACATAGTTTGCATCAAAATCATGATAAGTCTGGATAATAGTTTGAACGGCTTTAGTTTGAAGATTTTTTATAGGTATTCCATCATCAGAAATAGTATGAAGAGAAATTCTTTTTAATATTTTGAATGGTTTATTAGAAAGGTTGTATTTATTAAATCCAAGAACAACTATTTGTACTCCGTTTTTATATTCATTATAGTCTACACCAATAGATATAATCCAGTTGTTTGGATTAGTTAATTCATTTCTGTTATTAATATAATTATAGTTTTCAGAAGCTGATTTAATATCTTCTGACTTAAAAATGTTTTTATTACTATCAGCAAACTCAGCTAATACTTCTAATTTAAAATCTTCTTTAGTATAGTCTCTTTCTAAAGTTCCTTTTATTTCATTATAATGTGGTAATATTGTAGAAGGAAAATGAAAGTCTTTCCATTCTGGATCTTCTAAACACCACTTCTTAAAATTACCTTCTATGGCAACAGGAGTAGAAGTAGCTATCATTTTTACATTTTTGTTATCCAACAAGAATGCTAATGTTGTTCTAAACGCTAATGCAGGAATATAAGCTGCCTCGTCAAAAATAACAACATCTGCAGATTGACCCCTTATTGAGTCTCCGCTGTTACCTGTTGTAAATCCTGTTATTGACGATCCATTATCAAATACAAATTTATTAGGTTTTCTTTTTCGCTTAAATTTATTTTTATATATTGAATTTTCGTTTGAAAGAACAGATTGCAGACGTTCAAAAATTTCATCTATAAGGTTTTGGAATGGACCTATGATAAGTATTCTTGTTCCGGGTTCGTTTATGGCTGTATGAAGGCTTTCTATAATTATATATTCAGTTTTACCCATACGCCTTCCACAACGTACAACTTTCATTTTGGCAGTGCATAACAATATTTGTCTTTGATAGAATTGGTCAAACCCTCTATCTGGATGTTTTGTGCTCCAACCTAAAGTTTCTTTAGCCCAAAGTAATTTATTTTTGCTTAATTGCATATCTATTTTTACTTCTTCGTTTAATGAGTCATAAGTATTAGTATCTATTACTTTGTCTAACGGATAATATGGATTTTCAAAACTATTTAATGTTTCAGCAAAAGGAATACATTTTATTTTAAATTCGCCTTTGTTTTTTATATGTCTTTTTATACATTCTTTACAAATATTGGAAATTTCATATTTTATTATATTAAACACCTCCCATTTTCTAAAAAATTGTAAAATTTTTTGAATCACTTAGTTGTGAATCTATTTGTATAGGATCAATGTCTCTTAATGAATTTTTAGAAATATTTCTATTAGAAACTATATTTGAATAATCTTGATAATTAGATTGATTTATAGCATAATGACTGCCAAGAGAAGTTATTCCTTGCTCTGATTCTATAAAATCATAATTATTATAATTAGACATAGAATTATTTACAAAATCATTAATTGATTTTTCTTGATGTGCAACACTAATAGCAGATGCAACACCTAGTGCTACTTGAATACCAATTCCTACAGGACCACCTAATGCTCCTGTCAAAAACATACCAGCTTTATTACCAAGTATAGTATCAACTATTCCTCCTATTTTGGTTTTGGTTCCTATTTTTGTTACTTTATCTGCAGTTTCTTTTACTAAATTGTAAATATCATCATCAAGTTTCATTTTTAAAGAAATAATAGTTTGCTCTCTTAATCCTTGTATTCCGTTTTTTGCAAAAATATTTTTAATCTTATTTGAATCTAATGTATCTGCAAACACTTCTTCTGATAATCGTGCAATTTGTGAATCTGTCAATTCAGTTGCATTACCGATTATATTATTTATTTCATTATTAAGTATTTTTACATATTTATTATCTTTAAGAAGTTCATACAAACTCATATTTTTGTTGCTTTGAATTAAATTTATTTTTTCTTTAAAAGTATTGATTAATTCATTCTTTGCAGATGATTTAGAAAAATCTATATTTTTTAACTCTTTTCTGCTTAATATTCCAGAAGTTAATTCCGAAGCTTTTTTATAGTCTATATTTTTATTATTATCAACATATTTAAAAAATTCATCAGATTTAGTATTTATCATTTTAATAAATTCTTTATTATTTATTTTATTGCTTGAAGCAATATTGTTTGAATGACGCCTTCTGCTTAGTTTTTCCATAATGTTTTCATACATGGTTTCTGCAACATTGTTAGTATTGTTTTTGTTTTTTCCATAAAAATTATTATATAAAAATCTATCTTTTTCAGTAAAATTATATTTTTTTCCAAATCCAAATCCTGATTCTAACATATCATTAGCATTTTTAACTCCTCCAGAAGTTACATAATTTCTAGTATTTTGTTTTGGATTAATATAATTAAAACTAGTATTCCCTCTAATATTAAAAAATTGTTTATGAAAATCCAAACTAGAATTAGCATAAAGCTTTTTTATTCCTGGAATTTTCCTTAAAAAAGACCCTTCTCCTCCAAATATTGTATTCCCGCCTAAAAAAGTATAATTACTATAAAAACCTCCATTATTTATTGCATTATACATAGCAGAACCAGTATTTCTAGCATATGCATTTTTAATATACGACTCAATTAATGGTTGATAAAATAAAGTTCCGAAAGCAATTCTGCCTAAAGAAGAATTAGGATCTGTATATCTATTTTCCTCAATTGTATTATCTATAAAATTTTTATGTTCATTCATAATTAAGCCTCTATATTCATTTCGTTATTTATTTTTTTATCTTCTTTTACATCTATAACTGAATTTATAATAGAATTTATATCAAACTCATCTTCTTGTTTTTTTATTATCTCAGAAGTATTAGCTTTTACATCTTCAATTGTTTTAGTATCTTTAATTTGTTTTAATCTAGCTTTATCATCTCTATTTAAAATTAAAGATTTTCTTAAACTTTCTATTGCACTTAATGTCGTTTTTGCTATATTAAAATTTTCGTTAATTTTAGTATCATAAGTAATACTTCCATTTGAAATTTTTTTAATTTCTGTAACTAACGGAGCATTAGATAGACCTGATATACTTCTATCATATATTAAATTCAATCCAATTAATTGAGATAACAGAATTTGATCATTTATATCTTCTTTTTTTATATCTAATTCTATTGCTAATTTTTGAGTCTTTATTTGACATTCAGCAAGTTCAATTGGACATTTCATTCCTGGTTTCAAAATATTATTTAAAAACATCTGGCAATTTCTATGATTTGGGCATTCTAAAGAATTTTTTTTTATAATTCTATTAATGCTTTTTATCTCAAATTCATCCATATTATCGAAATCCAAAGAATCATAATCTATATATTCTATATAACAATTTTTTACTGCGTTTATATGTCCCTTGCATACAAAATTATCTATCCATTTATTTATTTTTCTATTTAGCTCTTTATTATTGATAATTTTATTTTTTATTTCTTCATCGATAATATCATATTCCAATATATCTTTTAAATTTTCTTCATAGTTAATTATATTGTTGTTCAATTTACACCTCCACTAAAGAAATTCTAATTTATAAATTAATTCTCTTGTAAATATTTTATTAATATCTTTTTTAGAATATTCTTTTAAATCAATAATATTATTTTCATGAAATTTAAGAACTATAAAAATAGAATCGATACCATTATTAATGTATATCTGATTAGAATCAAGAAATAAATTTATATATATTTTTGTGAGTTTATAAAAATCATCTATATTATTTATAATTTCTTGGTTTGTAATTTTATATTCATAGCATTTTTGCTCTAAAATATTATTTTTTATTTTTAATAAAAAAGGACTCTTTTTATAAATTCCATTAATTTTTATTTGAGTAGATATTTTTTTATTTGAATTTATTTTATTATTAGAAAACCTATAACAATTAATATTACTATTTGAAATTTTTAATATTTCTTTGTTAGCAATAAAATTATTAGAAAAATTACATTTAAGAGAAATTTTTCTAGAAAAGATACTTTTGCAATTTAATATAATTTTTGACATATTTATGTTTACTCTCCCTATTTAAATTTTATAAATTGATTATTATTTTTTATTTTTTTATTCATCTTAGAAATAATTTTTTTATATTTTGTTACTTCAATATTGAAATCTCTTAAGAATTCTTTAGAGGGTTTAATAAAAGGTATTTCTGGATATTTATTAGAAAGGTATTCAAATAAATTACAATCAAGAGTATTTGTCCAAATAGTAATTAGGGTTATATTATTTTTTTTGCAAAAATCTTTCTTTATCTTATCTCTTAATTTTTGTTCTTCATAATGATGTTGTTTACCGTTAAATTCAAATCCTAATTTTAACGCTGGTATATATATATCAATTTCTAATTGAGCATTAGTATTTTTGTTAATTATACCTAAATTTCTAACATTATAATAATGTCTATTATTAGGAAGAATCCTTTTGAGATACATTCTCAAAAGGATTTCTCCTCTACTTATATTAAGATTCATAATTAGAACTCCATATTATTAAATTAATATCATCTAATACTATATATTCATCAATATCACTTACAGTATATTTATCTGCTATCATATGTATTATTATATCTAATGGCATAGATAATACATTTATCAAAGATATTACACCATTCTTATCTGGTAAATATTTAACTTTATTCTTATCAGTAAAATAAAATTTTAATCCAGGATGATTATCTTCTACTAGATAATATCCATCTTCTTCAGAAGGTTTAAATTGATATTCATATTCTCCAATAACACTTCTTAAAGAAAGCTTAATATTATATTCTTTTCTGTTAAGATTTGGAGATATCTCTAATATTTTATTAACATAGCATCCATCATACAAATCTACATTATTGAATAAGAAATCTCCATTATCATAACTTCCATCATCATTTTTTTTTCTTAAAATTATATTATTCAATATTATCCTCCTTAATTTTTATATAATAATCTTTAATCATTTTAGATTCAGAATCAATGCATTCAATTTTACAAGGCATAAATCCTGAAAGAATAACATCTTCTGAATCTTCTATTATTATCTTAGTAAAAGTCTTTATAGAATTTTCAGGCATTATAATAATTTCATTTATTCTTTTTGATTTAAAATACAAATTACTTTTGTTTTCTAAAGTTATTATATTATTTTTAATATAAAAGGCTTTTTCATTCTTAGTATTAAAAGAATATAATTCTGGATGAATATTATTTATATGTTCAATCTTATTGCTATAAATTACTTTAGATATAAAATTATCAATATAAATATATTCAGATTCTCCATTAAATTTATCAACTATAAATTGTATTTCATTATTATTAAATTGATATGGAATATATTCTTTTATTTTTTCACCATTTAACCAATATTCAATTTTAGGATTTAAAATTTCTAAATCATATTTAACACTATTATTTAATATTATATTCTTTACAAAATTATACTTCTTAAACGAAGAATTTCTTATAAAAATATCATCATAATAGTTTTCAACTACATAGATGTAATAAATATTTACAATTGTTTTTCTGCCTATATATTCTACAATATGTTGTATTTCATATAATCCTATTTGATCTAAATTAATACTTTTACTGTTCCCTTCAATTAAGTGCTCTTCTATATTCATTAAAGGGGTAGTTATTTTTAAATAATTATTATAAGAATTTAATTCTTTGAAATTTATAATTAGACTTTCATTTAAATTCTTTATATTATATTTTTGTAAGTTTAATATATCATTAATGTAATCTTTATAATTGTTCTCAATTAAAATTTCACAATCATTTAGTGTTAATAATATATTATTCTTATCGATTAGCTTTGTTTTAAATAAAGTTTTCCCTTGTATATTTTTATTATCTATTATAATTGGCATTTCTTTATTTTTTTCTAGAAGCACATTGTTTTTACTATATATACTTGAATCATTTGCTAAAATTTCAATATTAAATTCTTCAGAAATACTTAAGTTATTTTTAATTTTAGCAATTATTTTATCATTATATTGGAAATAATCTACGGTTAAATCATATACATTTTTAGATAATTGAATCAAATTATTTTCAAAAAGTTTTTTTGTAATTTGAATTAATACATCATAATCTATATCTATTAGGATATTTATATATGAAGGATTTATAGGAGATATAATATCTTCTATTACATATAAATTGTCATCTTTTTTTATAGCACTCTTTTTCCTTTTGTAAAAATCTAATTCTAAGTCATCGTAATAATAAATGCTTTTTATATATTCAGACTGAAAAGTTTTTATATTTAAATCAAAAGAAGGTTTCAATAAATTACCATTATCATCTAAATAATTTTCATCTATCCAATATTCGTGAATTACGTTGTCATTATAAAATACTATCTCTACATTTTTGTGTTTTGAAATAAATATATTTTTTTCATCATATATAGTTAAATGAATATTTATAACTTCAATAAAATGATTGGCAGATAATCTTTGAACCTGTAATATTCTATTTTTATCACTAGTTGATATATCTGTAATTTTAAAATTAGTATTATCTGTGGCATAACTAATTTTGGCGAATTCATTAGTTTCTAAATATAAATAAAACCTATCTGTTCCAGAAATATTTTTTTCGTTAAAATTTATAAATAATTCATTAACTAAATGTACATTAAATGTCAATAAAGGAATATTAGAATTTGAATAAAAAACATTATAAATCCCATCTTCTAAATTATATAAATTAATAATCGAATAATGAACTCCTTCTTCTCTAATTATTTTATATTTTATATTTTTATTTTCATTTAAAATTATATAATCATTATTATCAGAATCTAATTTTGTTTCGTTATTTATTATTAATTTAAAAGTTAAAGATTTTTTATTAACATATAAATCTATATATTCTTCACCTTTTTTAAATATAATGTCATTAGAATATTTTTCATCAAATGTTATTTCTACAGGATTAATTTGTTTCTCTATATATAATTCTTTATTATTAGTGTTTTCAAATATATCAGAAAAAGTAAAAGTATAAGTATTATAATCATTTTTAACTGGTATATTTAATTCAAAATTATATATTCCATCTTGGATAAAATTTAAATCAAAATAAATAATATTTTCAGGTATACCATTTATTTTTAATGTTGGATAAAAATAAATATTTGCAACATCTTTTAAATTAAGATCATTATCTGTGAAATTTATTTCTTTATCTGTAGTAAAAAATTCGTTTGTTCTTAGACTTAAAGGAATAATTGATAAATTATCTATAAATATAGGATTTTTATTACTAACTATTTTTTTATCATTAGAAACGATAATTTTATATTCATCATTAAAATTTACAAACAACAATTTACTTTGTTTAAAACTTAAATCAATTTTTTTCTTAAAATCAATATCACAAGAAACACTGCTTTTTTCTATATATTTAATAAAATTATATTCAAATCCATCTATTATTAAATCTATATTTAAATATTCACTAAGTTCTTTTTTAACAAAAACTTTAAATAAAATTTTTGAACCTATCTCAAAAGTTTCATATTTAATAATGTGATTAGTTAAATTTTCACGAATAATAAGTTCGTTATGCTCTATAATATTACGTTCGTAAGTACTTAATTTATCTTTATCAAAATATATAAAAAATACTTTTTGATTGTCTTCAGAATAGTCATTTATAATTTTATAATTTGTAATTTTATTATAATCATAATCGTGTAGAGTAAAATTATGAGTTTCACTATCAATTAAATAATAATTATCTAATTTATTTTGTATTTTTTTGTATTCTTCGTTCTCTTTGATAAAATAAATTTCTTGTTCAGAATAAATAATAGAATGAAAATTAATATTCTCAAAATCATATTTTTTCTTATTTTTACCTAGATAAAAAATATTATTATCTTGAATTTGTCCGTTTAAAACTATTTCAGTATTTTCTTCTTTTATTAATAAATAATCATTTTCTATGTTATTAAAAATTATATTAGGAAAAGAATTGTCATAAATTAATTCTAATTCACTTGAAGTATTATTTCCTCCATTAAGTATAAAGCTTATATAAATTTTATTAGATTTATCTAATTTTTCAGAAATAGTTTCAAAATGATCACTTAAGACAAAAGAAATCATGTTTTTACTATTATTAGAAATCGATATTTCTTTTTCAGAAGAAATCTCTTCATTTGAATCTCCGTATTCTATTTTTATTTTAGGCTTAATAATTGTTACATTTTTTTGATTATAAAAAAAACTCAATTCGGTATTGTTACCTAATATATTATTGTTATAATCTATAATATCAAATACTTCTATTACTTTATTTTTAGTGTTAATTTTGTATATCTTATATCTTATATTTCCAAAAGAATCCTTTAAGAAAAAATGTAAATTAGTAGAATCATTTTTAAAAATATTTGTAGCAACTATATATTCAAATTCTTTTTTGTTGGTACCAAGTATAGAGAATTCTTTATGTTCTATTTTTTCTTCACTATTAAATGAATAATAATATTGAAGAGTATTATTCCCTTCACTTTCTACGACTATTTCGAAGTTTATTTTTTCTACTTCATCATCTTGCAATTCGTAAGAATCTCCTAAATAAATTGAATTTTTAATAGAAATATTAAAGTCATCACACACACTCTTGAATAGTATAGTTATTGGATTTTTAACACTGGTATAAACAAGTATTCCACCTTCGTAAAATTCTAAATAGCAATTATATTTTATATTAGAATCATTGATTAACTCTTTATTTAATATACATTTATCAAATTTTATATACCCATCAAATTGATATCCTTCAACATAAGAATCTTGTATATAAACTCCATTAACTTCTCGTTCTAATATTAATTTATAATTTGTAATTTTATTATATTCAATATTTATATCTGATGTAAAAAATTTCAAATCGAACATATTTAAATTTGTGTTATATATTTCATTTTTAGTACTGTCATATATATAATATTTTTCTTGATTTGCCAAATTATAAAATCTAAAATAATATTTCAATAATTTATCACCTCTCTTATGAATTTTATAACAAAAAAACAAAAAATAAAAAAACAGCACTTTTTAATGCTGTTTTACTTTTTTATGATAAAAGTGTCATAAATAAATCCAAAGGTAGTTCTTTGATTTTTATATTAACTTCACTTTTATGGCATTCAAATTTATTTCCATTAATATCGGTGAATTGAAACCTATCTTTTACAGCTTTAGCTTTAATGATCATACTAGGATCAAATTTTCCAAATACTAAAAACTTATTGTTAAATACTATATCTGTATTTTTAAAGAAAAATCCATTTTTAACTGTTGGAGTTAAAATATGTAATTCCTTGCATTCAACAGTACAATAATAATTGTTATTTTCTACCTTTTGAATAAGTTTATCAATACTTTCTTCCGAAGTATTTAAATTAAATTTATCAGCAATATTTTGAATAACTTGATTAATTTGATTATAATCTAAAACCATTTATTATATTCCCCCATTATATTAATTTTTAAGAAATACAGAGTAATCTTCTTCACCTGCATTATTAGCTATAGTTTCTTGTCCTATTAAATAAGAATTAATTTTAAATTCTTTTTTATCATAATCATTTAATAATGTTTTTATGTATTCTGGAGTAATTAATTCTAATAATAATTCAGAAAACTTTATCATAGATTCTTCATCACTTATAATTTCATTATCATCAATAGAACATACTGAACTTAACATTTCAAATATATCTTTATGATTAGGTAAATCACAGATAATTAATTCAGATATATGTTTCAATTCTTCAACATCTTTTATTAAATCTTTGATTTCTCTTAATTTAAATAATAAAGCTGTAGTAACAGTTTTTTCAGAATATACGCTTAGTAATCTTCTTACAGTTATTAAGTTAGATTCAAATTTCTCTTTTTCTTCCTTAAATTTTTTTGATTTTCTCATTTTTTTATCTCCTTTTATTTTAACATACAATATTTTTTTAGTCAATGATAAAATACTATTTTTATAATATTTTTATATATAAAATATTATTTTTTTGTTTATTTTTTTAAAAAACGAATTTTTACAAAAAAATATATTTCTTATTGTTAGGTACTGGGGGGTAGTGTTAACGAATAGCTAATAAAAAATTGATAGGAGGATTTTAATAAGTTACAGGAAGAGAAGATAGAAATTCTTATTAGCTTTTAAACTATTAAACTTCTTTTGAATTCTTTAGTTTATTTTAGCTAAAACTTTTGTCAGGAGGATTTTTTATTTTTTTTTATTTTAGCTTTGACGATAATGAGATTAACCAGGTCGCATTTCGCTCCCCCGTGGCTTTCGAAACAAGTTTCGAGCCACCGGGTTCTCTCAAGTGCTCCCTTGTAGAACTTTCATTAACACTACTAAGGAAGTTTAACATGATAAGTTTGAATTAACAAATTTAGAGTTTTTTTCTAATATTTTTAATTAATTTATTTATTCCTTCGCTTCTTTGCTACGAATTATCTAAATTCGTAGCAAAGTTTATATATACTTTAACGTTTAAAGAAACTTTACAAAAGATTTACATTATTTTTTAAATTCAAAAAAGCAATAAATATAATTCAAATTATTGTTCTAATGATAAATGAATTAATTTATATACTTGCCCAAGACTTTTTTATAAATTATTTAAATTTATAAAAAAGTTTATATTTAGATTTATCTTAATATAACTTTACAAAAGATTAATCTATTTATTTCAATCTACAAAGGTTTATATATATGATTTGCTTCTTATCTCTACCTTCGCTTCTAACAAAGTATTAATTCAGAGATAAAGTAATAAGAATTTTCTTCTGTAATTCTATTATCATATATAAATTTACTTATTAATTAAAGTGATTAGAAGAATTAGTTTTTTATTAATTCTTTTAAATATAAAATAAGAACTTATCAATAGTTGTACTCATAGACTATTGGTAATATGGAGGTGATTTATATGAGTAAAACAATTTTAACATTAACAGATGTTGAAAGAGAATTAAATGAACTTAAATCTAAAAGAGGTAGAAAGAGCAAAGAAACTTTAGAGAGAATTGAGTATCTAAAAGGAATAGCTCAAGGATTAATTCAACCTAAAAAGGAGATTAAGTTATCTTCTTCAATGATGATTAAATTAGTTAATTCTAATCCTAATAAAATTACTAATGAATGGGGATTTACTAGTTTAACTGCAATTAAGTGGAGAGAAATTATCATTAGAGAAAGCAATATAAATACTAATGAAAAGTTATTTTTATTGGATAAGATACTATTAGCTATTAATATAATTCAATCCAAAGAATTTACAAAAGAGCAAATAGTAAAAGTAGCGAAAGCTTTAGAAGAGTTAAAACCAAATATAGCTATAGACTTCTACAAGAGAATTAGAAGAACTCTTAAGACTTATTGGAATCTTTGTAAATATTAATATCAATAAAAAAAAGAGATAGAACATCCGACCTTTCTATCTCTCTTCTCCTGAATATAGTCCTGAACATTGACTCAAAACTACTCCAGATTTCGCCGTCTCTGAATTGGAAAGAACGGCTTTTACTTTTAATTTTATTTAAACCTATAAGGAGGTTCAACATGTTTAATTTAATTTTTGTTTTTATCTTAGCTATTGTTTTTAATTTTTTATCTTATGTTATTTATAATAACGAGAAGTATAATAGACTTCCAGAAAATAGAAAACATCTATTTATGGGAATTCAATTTATAGCTTTAATCTTAATTGCTAGTTTAAACGATACATATCTAGCAATTGGATTATTTGCTATTCTTCCTGGAGCAATTGTTCAAGGAATTATATTCTATAATACTACAATCAAATAATCTTATAAATGTCCTAAGTAATAGACGTTAAACTGCTTAAAACTTTTATTACATCAAGGAGGTGAATATAAGTGATCAACATAGTAATTCTCTTGGTAAATACGCTCAAATACATACCAAGAGAAAAAAGGTTTAATGCTTTTGTTATTTCTATAATAGCAATTCTAATATTAGCCGTATTAGAGTTACTAAAATAACAATGTATAAATCTTTTTAAGGAGTGACAGCATACAGTTGCTCCTTGTTACTATGTTTATAGTATATCATAAATTGGTGTAATTGTTAATAAAATATTAATAAGAATTTTTATAAGATTTTTATTAATATTTTTAATTTACTTTTAATTAATAAAAGGGTTTCTTGTTGTCCCTCGAATAAAACAAGGTTAAAAATAAGGAGGAATTATCATGGCAATATTCAAATCAGAGGAATTAATAGCATCTTTGGGAGTAACTGTAGAAATAACACAAGACATCTTAGTAGACACAGTTGATACAGCTAATGCATTAATATTGACAGCTAGTGAAAATAAATCTACAGTTGCAAAAATAGCTCTAGGTGCAGTTTGTGCAAACGACGCTTTAAATAATGGAATCGGTGTCGTAAATGGTCTTGGTGTAGCTTATGGTGTATACACAGCTATTACTCAAAAAGATAAATTAACAAAAGACTATAAGAAAAATCAAGACAAAGTTAAGAAAATGGCAGAAGAAAATATAAAAGCTTTACAATTAGAAGAAGACGAGGAGTAATCCTTGTCTTCTTATTTAGCAACTTGCCTGTGATGAGACAGGCTTCCTTTTTTTAGCTTTTTTAATAATACTTTTAAATAAAAAATAAGGAGATGATTGTATGTATAATTTTAGAGAGGTAAACAAAACAACTTGGTGTTGGGAGGGTGTAGAAAATGTTGAAATTAAATTAACAAAAGAAGATACTTTCATATTAGTTGTTGCTAACCCAAGAAATAATCTAGAGTACACTAAATTAAATACTTTATTTGCTACTTCACTAGAAGAGGCAAAAGAAGAGGCTACAAATCTTCTAAGAGGTTATGATAGAAGAGCATTAATTAATATGTACTAATATAATTAAAGAGAGTAGGAACTTAATTGTTCTTATTCTCTTTTTTTAAATTGGGGGACAACAATGTTTTCCCCCTTATCCCCCTTTCTTTTTTCTGATTAAAATGATATAATATTATAAAGGAGCGGAAATTATGAAAATTAATGTAGAAGATTTATTTAATGATGAAATCATTGATATAAAAGAAATAGAAATGTTAGCAGAAAATATTATAGAAGAAAATATAACTGCTATGAGATATTTACAAGATAAATAAGGAGGAAAATTATGCCAGTAATTTGTAGATTTTATGGAATAATTATAAAAATGTATTTTAATGACCATTTACCACCACATCTACATGCTATTTATGGAGAATATAATGGTGTTATAGATTTAAAAACATCTGAAATGATTGAGGGAGATTTACCTTCAAGAGCTTTAAAATTAGTTCAAGAATGGACAAAACAATATCAATCTGAATTGTTAAAAATGTGGGAAACTAAAGATTTTGTAAAATTACCTGAATTAAGATAAGGAGGTAATTATGAAATATCCTAAAATAAAAAAAGTAGAAGTATTAGAAGATTATTTGTTAAGAGTATTCTTTGATAATAAAGAAATTAAAATATATGATTTCAAACCTAATTTTAAATATGAAATGTTTTCACAATTAAAAGATTATTCTATCTTCAAAAATGTTGTAGTTGATATTGGTGGATATGGGATATCTTGGAATGATGATTGTGATTTAAGTGAATATGAATTATACACAAGAGGGAAATAATTCCCTCTTTTTTTCTTTTAGGGTAAAACTACCGAGTTTTCCCCTAGAACCCCTTTCATTCTTTTTTTAATGATATTTAATCCTTAAAAAAAGAATTACTTTTCAACTTTTCCTTTCTATATATATTCTTCCTCTAATCTACTTTACACAACCAATATACCTTTCCTATCTCATCTTTACATTATCTCAAAGTTAATTTAAAAATAATGCTCATCGGCATTGAACCTCTTCGCAACTATCTGACATTACTACAATGTTTCTTAATTAACTTTATTTAGACAAGATTGTTATTCAAGAAGTATTTACTTTACCTTTTCTAAATCTACCTTTTTGTGAAATTTTATTTACTCCTGCCTATTTCTATTAAAGCACACTTAAAATTTGAAATTGTGTTTTTTTACTATTAAAGCACAATTTAATTTTTATTAATACCTCTAGAAGAGTTTTAGAAAGTATAAGATGGCTAGGATGGGATTTATATTTAATTGAACGAAGTTTTCAAGGAGATTAAATAATAAATTAGGCTATTATATTTTATATAAGAAATATATAAGGAGAGTATAAAGTCTTATATAAGATATTTTACGCCGGCGGAGAAATGCATTAGATATATATAAGAAAATTATAGTATACTACCCCTTAGATATTTCTTGGCATACTCAATATTATTTTAGAAATATATTAGGCATACTATATTTAAAATAATATTAGTATTAGGTATATAAAATATAATTTATATTTCTTAACTCTTTTAGAAGATATTATCTCTTTGCTCCTATCTTATCTATATCCTATTTATAATTTATTCTTTTATTAATATGTTTTTTCACAAATGTGAAAAAATATAAAAATTATTTTTATATCTCTCGGGGAGAAAAATAATAAAATATTTTATTCATTTTCTTAAACCCCTATTTTTTCTATATTCTCTTTTTTTATCATTTTTTTAATAATTTCACTTTAATGAAAATATCTAAATAAATATAAGAAAAGTATAAGAAAAATATAAAATTCTATATAAAATAAGATAAAAATATAGCAAATAAAAATATATTTTCATTTTTTAAGATTTATTTTATATTTCCTCGGATATTTTTTAATAAAAAAATAAATATAAAAAAATTATGAAAATAATTTTTTATAAATATAAGGAAAATGTAAATAAATCAGAAGAAAAATAGTGAGAAGACTTTAAAACTATTAAAGCTATTATATTTTTTTCAAGAAGATGTAATAGAGAATGAAGAGATAAGTCTGGTCTTATATATATAATATTTTTATTTAAAATATAAAACAATAAAAATATATAAAACAAAATTAATTAAAATTATCCCAATAATAATTATATTATTTTAAAATAATATTTAAATATATATACATAAATATAATATAATCTTTATATTTCAATGAGCATTCTTGACAACTTACGTCTTATTTAATATTTATATTCAAAAAATATTATTTTTTTGATATAATATCAAAAGTTATCAATTAGATTTTTATTAATACTTTTAATATAATTTATTATTAAAAGGAGAGCGATATTATGAATTTAATTTGTTTGTCTGGTGGAGCAAAAGGAAGTGATAATCTTTTTGCAATACTAGGAGAAGAGAATGGATATGTAACATATAATATGTCATTTAATGGACACAACTGTTGTAAAGAGGGTAAGAGAATAATATTATCTTCAGAAGAGTTAAATAGTCGTATAGAAGATTATAAAGCTATTTGCAATAGACTTGGTAGAAAAGAGTCTTCTAATAATTTTATAAGAAACTTAATGCTTAGAAATACTTATCAAATAAAAGGTAAGAAGAGTATAAGTGATTTAGTAATTGCTATTGGTACTACTGTTGGAGAACATGTTGACGGTGGAACAGGATATGCTGTTGACTATGCTAAGACTTTTAATATTCCTATTGTTTTATTAGATAAAGTTTATTTAAAGTTTTATTATTGGAATTATGATAATAAGACTTGGGATATTTTAAATAGTAGAAAATTAGAAGAGATTATTAAAAGTTTTATTCATAAAGAAGAAATATTCTTTACAGGTATTGGAAGCAGAAATATAGACATTAATACTTGTAAGGAAAGAATTACTAAATTAATTAATTGCATCAAGAATTACTAGAGGAGAGTTATGAATTTATTTACGGAACTGATATATTATTATCTGAGTTTTAATATATTTTTTGTATTTAATTTCATAGCTCTTTTTATATTTATTAGTACTCACAACGTTTTAATTGTGGGTACTATTTTTTTTATATTTTTTATTAAACGTTATCCTTATTGATAGCGTTTTTTTATTAGTTTTTTATTAATCTTTTTAAGTTAATTTAAAACTATTATTTAACCTTTTCTTTTAATTTAGGTTATTTATTAGTTTTTTATTAATATATTTAATTTTAATTTATTTTAAGGAGGAATTTGATATGAAAAGATATCTATATCAAAATATTGAAAATTTAGTAGGAATGAATAAGGAGCAAGTAGCTGAATTAAAATTAGCTAAAGAGGAATTTTGGTCTACTGGAGAGATAGCAATGATTAACAATCTTTTATACGAAAATAAAGAAATTGGAAATGCTATTAGAGATCTTCTTTGGAATGGAGAAAACGACATTCCAGCAATAGTTGATTTAATAAGATTTATTAATTCCAAGAGAGCTTTTAAGTTCAATTGGAATGGAGAAGTTAGAACTATTGGTATACCGAAAATAGAAGTTGGAGATACTCTTAATGCTTTTAGTCGTATATTATTAAATATTGCTATAACTTACGTTAGCTGGAAAAGTTGTAACAATGAAGAAGATAAGAAATCTTTATGGGAGAAATTCTTAAATTTAACAAATTCATTGAGAATTGATATAGCTAAGAGATTTTTAAGTAAAAATTTTAAGGAAAAATACCAATTTAAAATGATAGGTTATTCTTCTGTTGCATTACCAGGACATTTAGGAATTGATGAAGTGGCGTTACCAGAGCACTATTGTATTAAGAATAATATTAATATAGGAGATCTTTGTATAGTTAAAAGAGATCCTGTTCAGAATATATTCTTAGCATTAAGGGTTGCTAAAATGCATTATGCAAATATTATAAGAGTTAATCCTCGTACTATTCAATTAATTGACGGGGATTTTGACGGAGATAATATTGCTTGTATTCCCCTTAAGAGCGTTGTAAGACACAATAAGAAATTTTTCTATAATGGAGAAATTTTTAATGAAGAACTTTACAACCAAATAAAAGAAGAAGTTAGCCAATTGCTTCCTAGTAAGATTATGGAAAATGAATCTTTAGTAAATTTAACAAGAGAATACGTTGAGGGATTCCCTTTAGGAGAAATAGAAAAAGTTAATATAACTAAAATAAAAGATATATTAGCTAATTCTAAGAAATCTAAGAAGTATTTAGATAATATTCCAGATTATATGCAATCTCACATTGAAACAGTTAAAAATATGATAACTGTTAAAGAGGGAACTGCTACTGCTGGTTCTTTCTGTAACTGGATCATGGAATGCTCTAGAAATGCAGGACTTGATATGGTTACTGCTAGAGCACTTTCTAATAGACTTCAAAGAGTTGCATTAGACAGTAAGCACGAGGGAGGTAAAGGTAGTTATAAAGACCTTCCTTGGTATAAGTTGGCTACATTATGTAATAGTAGAAGAAAATTCTATTCTGTTGATGAGATTTATAGTGTTATTGAAAGTATTATAAATGAAGACAATATAGAATTATCTTCTGATGATGAAGAATACATTTTTTAGTTTTATTTACTTTTGATTTTTAATTTTTAAGGAGTGTGTTATATATGAAAATGTTATCAATTGAGGAGAAAAAATTATTAGCTGAGGCTGTATTATTTAATCAGTCTCAGAGAGATATATCTAAGAGAGCATCTCAAACTAAAGACGCAAAAGATACTTGGAAAGCTTTTTACAATAATGAAATCGAAGGAAGAAAAATTCTTACTCCAATATCATTGTCAGATGAATGGTTTAATATTTATACTAAAGCTAGTAATACTGTTAAAGAAGATATTAATATAGTTGGACATAGAGTTAAAACTTTAGAAAATGTTATAAATAGAATTAATGCCAATTTAGTAACTATTAGCAATAAAGTAAACAAAAAAGAAGAGATTTCATTTAAACTTACTAAACAAATTAATTTAAAGAATAAAGAACTATTCTTTAATTATTTTAAATTTCTTTCTCTTTATGAGACAAAGGCTATTGATATAATAGTTAATTTGTATGAGGGAGAAAAAGCTGGAGAAAAAATACAAGAGAAAAGAGTTTGTGTTACTCTTGCAACTAGAAATACTTTTCTTTGGAAAGTTGAGTTTCCATTCGTAGATAAGAATGGTTTCTTTACTTTAAACGGGAGTGAATTTATATTTATGTATACTCCAAAAAATTTAGAAGAGTATCTTACTGGAGAAGCTGAAGAATTAATCCTTGTGCATCCATTCGAAAAACTTTGTAGAGAAATGTGTATCGCCTACAGAGATAAAAATGGAATGGAAGTTCTTTTAGACAAGAAGTTCTTTTTCCAAAGAGTTGAGAAATGTGGTGGAAAAATTTCTCAAGGATTTCAAAAAGCAGTAAATAAGTTTGTTACTAATGCTAAAGATTTCTATTGGGAGAAAAATAGTACTTCTCCAATCGTTTGGTTTGACCGTTTTAATGGAGAAATGTCTAGACACTGTTTCACTAACAATATTCTTCTAGATATGGGATATGAAGACGTTATTAAGTATGGTAAAGTTAAAGGATTAGACCTACTTACTGGTTCTACTTCTACTCCAGCTAAACGTGTACAATTAGCTTCTAACTATGCAATAGCTAAAAATGATAATGGAGAATGTGTTGTTAAGAAAGTAAGAGATTTAGGAGATTTAGCAGATTATCTTTCTGCTGATAAGACAGCTTATGTTTTCTATAATCGTACTTCTGGAAAAAGACAAAATTCAGCTACAATAAAAGATAGTTGTAATCTTGTAAATCCTGCTAATATGATTAAAAGAGCTTATATTAAATAAAATAATATAAATTCTTTCTGCAAGGAGAGGAGATTTCTCTCTTCTCCTTTTTTATATTTTTTATTTTAATTTTTAATTTTAAGGAGTGTTTAAATATGATAAGAGAAATAATGAATAAATCTGTAAGACCTTTAATGGTGGCCAAAATATCTTCTGACTTAATCCCAGACTGTTTCGACGGTTGGGAGCCAATTCTTAACGACTGTTTTCTACTTTCTTGGGAGGCTAAAGAAAATCTTGCTGTATATTATCAAGGAGAAGTTGTTAAACCTCAAGAGGGAAGTAAATTTATTGGTGCATATAGAGATAAAGGAAGTATCTCTGGAATTTTAAGCAGATATTTACCTTTCTGTTATTATAAGCTTAATAATAAAGAAGAAGTAGCTAACTTTACTCAAATGCTTTCTAATCTTAATAAAGGTTTCTATATTAAAGAAGATGAGAACATAGTAGTCTTCCAATTAGATATTATAGCAGACGTTTCTGTTGGAAGAGATAATGTTACTGCTTTGTTAGGACAAAGTTGTTTAGACCTAAAAGCTAATATTGAGGGGAATGATTTAAATTTCTCTCAAGAAGAATTAGATAATATCAACATAGAAGAGTTATTGGATAGCAGAAATTGGGATCATAGGGTAGTAATTATAGATTCTCTTAACAAAACTATTGTACATGATTTTGAAGAGTGTGCAATATTACTAGAAGATTACTTCTGGCAACCATCTCACGATAATAGTTTAGTTGCAGGAGAAAAAGAAATCTCATTTAATTATCATCAAATGAAAGACGGAATGGCGGTATTAACGCCAACTTTATATAAAACTTTTATGTCTTCTATTGATTTTATATCTTTAAAAGAGGACATGTTATTAACTGGTATAGAAGTACAAGAAATGCCAGAAGGATTAACTCCACAAGGAGTGACTAATATCTCTTCAATTTCAAATGAAGACGAAGATGATTTATTAGCTTAAAATAAAAAAAGCCTGTTCTGATATCTAAAAAGATATCGAGCAGGTTTCTTATCCTACAACATGGTAGGTAAGCAAATGTATTATAATATATTTATTTATTTTTTCAAAAATAGAGTAGAATAACCTCTACTCTATTTTTTTTAAATAAAAATGATGAAACTTTTTGAATAAAAAGTTTCTTTATTTATTTTTAATAAAATGTAAAAAATCATTAATAAATGATTTTTCTTTTCCTATTTATTTCTAATCTAATTTTCCTTTTCTCATCTTAATTTATTCTTAAAGTTATATTTTTCTCTTTTTTTAATGTAGAAAGTAATTGCTCGTTTCACATACGCAATCACTTTCTTTTATTGATTAATGGCGAAATATTTGAAACATTTTAGATATTTTAAAATTTAATGGAAAAATATAGTAGAAATACTGTAGTGAATATGTTAAAATCTATTTAAAATATACGAAGAATTGTGCAAGAAGTATATACTTTTAATTTTTTAGAGTAATTTTAAGAAATTAGAAGAGTATATAAAAAGATTTTTATTTATTAAAGCACATAAAAAATAGGAGGGATTTATGTTACAAAGATTTAATTGGGATATGTTTTCAATGGAGTTTCAAAATAAATTAATGAGAATGAAATTTAACAAAGAGAATCCTTTGATAACAGAATTTAAAGCTTTGTTAAATTATTTAAGCGAATTAATGTTTGATATAGTGACAGAAGAAGATTTAATTCAATATCAAAAAGAATATAGAAGAATTGCTAAATTAACTGAACAATATTCAGAAAAAGAAAAAGAAGAAGCAATTTTATATTATTATTCTGAAGTAATTTTAATGTATGTAAGTATGTTGAAAACACTTAATTTAAAAGATCCAGCAACTGAAATTACATTAACAGAAAATGATATTAATGAATTAAAAAAAATAGAAGAACAAAATTTAAAAATGATTGAGGAGTCTAAAAATAATAATTATTATGCATAAGAATAAGAGCTGTTAAAAGCTCTTTTTTTATTTATTAAAGCACAACTGTATATCTTATAATTTATAAGATTTTTATCTTTATACTGGTTATTTTATATTGAAAAGAGTATGCCTTAAATATAGGTAGCATAAATATGGAATGTGTTGCCTATATTTTATATTAGTGTAATAATAGAGCCTTTAATGTGAATAATTAGAGGTTCTATTTTTATATTAATACAAGAAATGCAAAAAGGAGAGATATATGAAAATATTAAATCTAAGCAATCACAAATTAACAGAAAAACAAATTGAAGAATTAAAAGAGAGATTAAAATTTACAGAAATAGTAGAACTTGATAAAGAGGATAAAAAAATATGGAATCAATTAACTATAGAAAACTATAAAAAAGAAACAAAAAGAATAATGGAAAAATATAATGTAGATTCTTATCATATATCAGGATTCGCTCCAGCAGTAGTTTATGCTGCAAATGAAGCAGATAATAATATGAAATTATTTTGCATTAGACTGTTTTAAAAAAATAGCTGAAAAAGAATATTTATTTATATTAATACAATATAGAACCTCTAATTGCTACTGTTAGGGGTTTTATTATTTTATTAATATTAGGAGGTTTTATGGATTTAAGAAAAGAATATACGGAAGAAATGTTAAATGGACCAGGTAGTGATATCAAAGATAGTTTTCACACTATGGCTGAACTTTATTACAATAGAATGATATTATTTGCAGTATTGGTTAATACTTATAAGGATAAAGCTTATAAGTCAAAACTACATGCAGACGGAACTATGTTTCCAAATTTTTTTATTGTAGGAATAAGTACTCCTGAAGGAGATTTCTCATATCACTATCAACTTAAATATTGGGACAAATTCCAATGTAAAGAATTGGATAGAGCTCCAGAATGGAAAGGGGAGTCTAAGGAAGACATTGGAAGATTATTTAGTTTAACAGGAGGTTAGTATGCTAACTGAAAACATGAAAAAATGGATAAAAGAATCCATTTCTTATAATTTAAAAGATGAAGAAGTAAATAAAAAATTAGAATTAGTTTCTTTAATGATAAAAGAATTTAAAGAAATTCCAGAAATTTTTAATTTTGCTGATGAAGCACAAAGCTATCTTATAGAAGAATCAAGAGATAGAGCTTTTATGAAAGAAGAATCAAAAAGATTTTTTAAAGAAGAATAAATTTAAAAATTATAGTATACCTAACTTTATTTTAATGTTAGGTATTTTATTAATTATTAAAACTTTAGGAGAAAAACTATAAAGTTGATTATTAATGAATACCAAAATAATTTTTTAGTTAATAAAAGTGTAATGCTAGATATCGTTAATGTTGATGTCTATAATTCTAAGAATTCTTTTGGTTTTAATTTTAAATCAAAAAGTAATAAATCTCAGAATTTTTCTATTTTAAAAAATACAAAAAATCATACTTTAGAAAATATTACCGAAAATGCTTTGATTGATTTAATGGATAATATTGATACATTAAAAACATTAAAAATTGATTCTTACAAGTATGAAAATGATGATGAAACAATAACTGAGATATATATTAATATTTCTTATTAATTTTAAAAGGAGTGATTAAGATGAAAATATACAGAGGAACTTTAGTATCAGTAGAAGATACAAATGGAAGTATGGCTTATGTTAGCGATGGTTTAGGTAACTCTTTTTGGGTTAGAGAGGAAGAATTATACTAGTTTTTTAAGATATATAAATTAGCCGGGATTTTTCCCGGTTTTTTTATATATTTAGGAATATTTATTTTACTTTTTAAGTTTATTAAAGCACATAATTTTAATGAACTTAAATGGTATGATAAATACCACAAGAAATACGCCAGCGTATTTCATTAGACGCACCTCCTTATTAAAAATTAAAAGTTAAAAGTAAAGGGAAATCCTAATAATTATTTATTAGGGTTTCTTCTTATTTTTAAAAATAAGTAAATAAACGAATTAATTCGTATTTTAATAAAAAAGGAGTGATTAAGTAATGGATTGGAGTAAATGGCAAACGGTGGCAGCAATAAAAGATACTGGTGGAGCTATAGAAAAAATTGATGAAATAATGGCTACAGCTATTAATGCAGCTTCTGAAACTACAAAAGATATAGGTACAGAAATAAAAGTTGCTGGTGTCGGATTAGGAATATCAACTTTTTCGCCTCAAATAGCATCAACTTTAGGACTATTTGGTTTCGTTACAGATGAAACTCAAATAGATACTATTGGACAAGCTCTTATATTAGGAGCAGGTGCTATTGCAGCAAATAAATTTGTTGATAACTTCACAAAGAAAAAAGAAGAGAGTAAAAAAAGAAGATCAAATAAAGCTGATAAAATTAAAGCAATTGAAGCAGAACTAGTAGATGAAGATTAATTCTTTGTCTACTAAAATATTATTTAAAAATTAAAAGGAGTGATTAAAAAAATGGAAAAAAGAACTGTAAATATCAAAATAGGATTTGATTCTAAAGGAGAAGAAATTAAAAATTTATTAAACACAAGAGAAACTTTAAAATTCACCAAAAATTCTACTGCTGAATGTGACAAAAAATTAGAAGAAGCTTTTAAAGATTATTTCTTTTCTCCAGTTAAAAGAACAAGAAAAGAATTCTTAACTGCTAAAACTAATAAAACAGAAGAAGAATTAAATGAACTTAAAACTTTAATCGAAGAAGAGATGAATATTAAAGAAAATTCTGTGTTAAAAGATTTTTGTAAAGAATTTAAAAGTATATTTGGGAATAAAGCTTTGAAAATACATAAACAATATAAAGCTAATAAATATAATGGAAGAATTCAGTATCAAGAATATACTTACTTACCTTCTACATTAAAAAGTTTTATTCAAAATCCAGGAGATGAATTATTAATTAATTTATCTATCTTTAGAATAGTACTAAAAAATAGTTATTCAGCAGTAAATAATCAAGAGATTATCGAAATGGTTTTTGTATCATTGTTATATGATGAAATGACTGACGAAATGGTTAAACATCAATGGAAAGTAATAGCTACACTAGAAGATAGTATTGTTACTGATGAAGATGAAATTGAAGCTGAAGAATTAGCATAATTTAAAATTAAACCACTAATACCTAAATGGTGTTAGTGGTTTTTTTATTTGAAAAGATATTTTTTTGAGGGATTTTTTTGCAAAGTGATAATTTTTTTTAAAGCACATAATTTTTTTGGAGGGGTTTTTTTGAAAATAATTTATAACATTAAAATAGAAGAAGAAAATAATAGACCATATTTAAGATTAAGAGATTTATATGAGGAACTAAACGATGAATTAAGTTTTGTTCCTTGGAGTAAAAAATTAAATTTTAATAAAGCTTCAGAAAAAGATATTTTAAATATAAATGATGAGGTATTTATTTCTTTAACTTTAGCTAGAGTAGCTTTTAAAGAACATAGATTAGATAAATATAAAAAACTTTATGAAAAACTAATCAAAATAGAAGAAGAATGGTATTCTGATGAAAATTTTAGTATTAGAATAAAAGAATACATTGACAAAATATTTAATCAAAATAACTTATTAAAAACTTTATTTCCAGCTATAAAAGATGCCAAAGAAATAATAGATAAAAATTATAATCAAGTTTATAATTTGATAAAATAAAAAAGACTATCTAACTGATAGTCTTTCATATTTTATGTATCTTATGACACACAAACACCAAGTGTAATTATACATAAAATATAAATAAAAGTCAAGAAAAGATGTTTAAAAAATATCTCTTTTTTTATTTTTAGAAAGGAAATTAAATTATGTTTTTATTAAATGGGAAAAAATATATTAGGTCTACAGATATAGTCCAATTATATGGAATAAACAAAGACCAAATTAGATATCTCTGCAAAAGAGATAGAATAAAGTATATATTACTATCAGGCAAAGAATTAAGAGAATTTAAAAGAAAGAATGATATTTATAACTCTTATGCATCTTCATTATATTTAATAGAATCAAATTCATTGGATTTAATTTTATCAATTTATTCTAATAAAAACAATAAGGCAGGTGATATTTGTTGAAAGATTATGAATTAAAAAGAAAAGAAACTTTTGAAGAAGTTATAAAAATGTTAGAAGAAGAAAAAGATAATATAATAGAGTTATTTGATAGATTATTATATGCTCAATGTAATCCTATTACTAAGACAATTTATAAAGGATATAATAGATTATTGTTAAATAGTTTAGCTATTAGAAATAATTTAACAGATAATCGATGGCTTACCTTTAATCAAATTAAAAATAATAATTGGAAATTAAAAAAAGGATCAAAATCTGTAAAAATAGAAAAATGGAGTATGTTTTCTCCAAAAGATGAAAAAGATAAAGAAAATAAAAGTCTAATTCCTTTTCTGAAATATTTTGATATTTTTAATGCCAAAGATATAGAAGGAATTCCAGAAAAAACCAATTAATGAATATAAGCCTGATATTTATGATATAATATCAGAACAATTTAAAGAAACAGCTAAGATACAAATTATTGAAAGAGATGATTTTACTCCTTATTTTGATAAAGATTTAAAATATATAAAAATGCCTCTTAAAATACAATTTAAAGAGCCTAAATTATATTTAAAGACATTAGTATCTCTTTTATCTTTAGATATAGCTCAAAACGAAAATAAAGAGCTTAGAGGTATTTACAAAATAAGTAGAGAAGAATATAATAAATTATTATCAGAATTATCAACAATTATTATATTTAAAGATTTTAATTTTGATATTAAAGGAAATCTTTTTAAAGAATTTTCTAACTCTTTAAAGAAATGGTTACCTATTTTTAAAGACGATTATAGAACTTTATATGGAGCAATAAAAGATGCACAAGAAATAAGTGATTTGGTCATGAAAAATTATAATAATTAAACGGAGGATATTATGCTAGAAAAATTTATCATTTCGATAATAGGATTAGTAATTTTTATTATTTTTTTTAAGATATTTTGGTCTTTACTCCCAATTTTACTTTTTTCCTTTATATTATTAATTTGCTATAGAATTTTTATAGTTTATTTTAAAAATAAAAAACATAAAATTAAAAGTTATAATAAAAAATCAAATATAAGATTTTAATATAAATAAATCAGTTATATCTGATAAAATTAAAAAAAATAACATTTTTATAAGATATAACTGATAAAACTTTCTTTATTACTATTTCACGCTGTAAAGCCCCCGACTTCAGTCGTGGGGATATAAGGCGTTTTTAATTTTATACAAAACATGATATAATATCAATGTTAAAAAACAAAATTAGGAGGTGATATTCTTGAGTAATTTTATAGTTCAATTTCCTTTAGTAGTTGAAAAATGGCAAACTGATATCTTAAATAAAAGATTTGAAATTGGTAGAAAAATATATAATTCTTTAGTTTCAAAAACTTTAAAAAGATATAAAGAGATGATTAAGACTAATGAGTATAAAAACTTAATTAACTCTTTAGAAAGAGATAATAATGGAAACTTAAAACCTAATAGTAAAATCAACAAAGATATTTTCAAACAATTTAATGAACTTAGAAAAAAATATAAAATTTCAGAATATAACTTCCATACAGATGTTAAACCATTCCAAAAATATTATAAAAAACATATTGATTCATTCACAGCTCAAAAGATAGGAACTAACCTGTGGAAAAGTTATGAGAAATTTTTATTTGGTAATGGTAAACATATACATTTTAAAAAATATGATACATTTAATTCATTAGAAGGTAAATCTAATAAATCTGGTATCAAATTTAGAAATGATAAAATAGAATGGAATGGATTAATCATTCCAGTTAAAATAGATTATGATAACTATTATGAAAATGAAGCTATGAAATCTGATATTGCTTATTGTAGAATAGTTAGAAAATTTATTCGTGGTAGATACAAATTTTATGTTCAAATAGTTTTTAAAGGTGTTCCTCCTGTTAAAATAAATAGTGAAACAGGAGAGTTTAAAAGAACAATAGGCAATGGAGATGTAGGTATTGATATAGGGACCTCAACAATAGCTTATTGTTCAAAAGATGAGTTAAAAATTCTCGAACTTGCTAACAAAGTTAGAGATACTTCTAAACAGAAAAGAGTTATATTGAGAGCTATGGACCGTTCAAAAAGAGCAATCAATACAAATAATTTTAACAAAGATGGCACAGTCAAAACAGGAACTAAAAATTGGATTTTTTCCAATAGATATTTCAAACTAAAAAATAAACTTAAAGATATATACCGTAAAGAAGCTGATATTAGGAAATATCAACATGAATGTTTAGCTAATCATATCATATCTTTAGGAGATAAAATCTATGTAGAAAAAATGAGTTTTAGTGGACTTCAAAAACGTTCTAAAAATACCGAGAAAAACGAAAAAGGTAAATTTAAAAGAAAGAAACGTTTTGGAAAATCTTTAGGTAACAGAGCACCATCTATGTTGCTAGAAATCATAGATAGAAAATTAAAATATTTTAGAAAAGAACTTATCAAAATAAATACTTATTCTGTTAAGGCAAGTCAATTTGAACATACAAGTCAAACATATAAAAAAATATCATTAAATCAACGTTGGAAAATTATTGGTAATAACAAAGTTCAAAGGGATTTATACTCATCATTTTTGATAATGAATATAAATCCAGATTTAGAAAGCATAAATATAGAAAAATGTAATAATAGATTTGATGATTTTATAAAACTTCATTCATTAGAAGTAAATAGACTTCTATGCAACAAAAATTTAAGAAGTATAGGAATTTAAAATAAAAATAACGGTCTTGACGTGGGCCAACGCTGACGTTAATGGGCACAATAGTGTTCTTGTCAGCAAAAGTCTTTTGGAAAATAGCCATTGATTTGATTCAAACCATTGGTTTGTTCAAATAGAAACTATCTACAAAAGAACCCCGTGACTTTAGTCATCGGGAGTGTCAGTATCTCTATATTGTTGACTTAATATTTTTAAGCTGATATAATTTTATTAAGAAAGGAGTGATTAATGTGAAATTGAATCCATATACTCCAGGAGCAGGGGTAATGCCAGGATATTTATCTGGTAGAGAAAAAGTAATAGAAGAAGCTAAAACAAATATTTTTCATTTAATAAATGGTTATCCTCAAAGACCAATAATTTATTATGGACTTAGAGGTGTAGGAAAAACTGTTCTATTAAATAAAATTGAAGAATATGCTTTTTTATCAGATATACTATATTGTCATATAGAAGTAAAAGAAAAAACAGATTTAATATTAGAACTTATTAATGAATCTAATATATTTTTACAAGAATTGTCAAATATAGAAAAAATTAAATCTATGTTAAATAAACTAAAAGAAGCGATTGATAATTTATCAATAACTTATACTGGCGGAGATAATTCTTTAACAATTAATGCAAATAAAGAATTTAAAAATGTAGTTTTATCAAATAATATTACAAAATTATTTACTACATTAGGTATGTTAGCTAAAGAATCAAATAAAGCTGTAATATTTTTTATTGATGAGATACAATATGCTAAAAAAGAGCAATTAGAAGCTTTAATATCTGCTCAACATAGAATAAATCAATTAAGGTTACCTATTAGTATTTTTGGAGCAGGTTTAAATAAAGTTTTAAGCATGTTGACTATATCTAAAACATATGCAGAAAGAATGTTTTTATTTAGAGAAATTACTTCGTTAAGTTATGAAGAAACCAAAGAAGCAATATTAAAACCAATAGAAAATATGAATTTAACATTTGAGGAAAATGCTTTAGAAGAAATATACAAAATAACAGAAGGTTACCCTTATTTTGTACAAGAATTATGTAAAACTATATTAGATAATATAGAAAATAAAAATAATATAACATTAGAAGATGTTAAAAATAATATAGATATATTTAATAAAATATTAGACGAAGGATTTTTTAAAACAAGAATTTCTAAATGTACAGATAAAGAATTAGAATTTTTATTTGCAATGAATTCTTGTGGAGAATTACCATGTACAATATCTAATGTTGCTAATATACTTAAAAAGAAAGTAAATTCTATATCTCCTATAAGATCAAATCTTATTAATAAAGGTATTATTTATTCTAATAAATTTGGAGAAATAGATTTTACAGTTCCTCAATTTGATAAATTTTTAAAAAGATTAAAAAAATAATTTTTATATTAAGAGAGCGATTAGCTCTCTTTTTTTATTCAAAATAAAAAATTAAATCATTAGAAAGGAAAAATATAATATGAAATTAAAAAAAACATGTAGAACTTGTAGTAATTTATATCCAACTACTTATAATAATGGTGACTATGACGCAGAAGAAACTTATTATGAAGAAAAATATCCTTGTAATTGCGATTACAGAAATGATTCTTATAATGTAGATTCTTTAAATAGTTGCGAACATTATGAACAAGTAGATTTAAAATTTATATTAGGAGAAGAATAATATGGAAATAAAAGAAAAAGGGTTTTTATACAGAGATATAGAATTAGGTAAAATTTATGGAAAATATAAAGTGGTTGGATTTGATTTTCATAAAGAATCAGAAATGTTTATATGTATAGAACACGAAAAATATAAAAAAGATATAAAATTAGGAGATAATAAATATATATCAGCAGTATTAGAAGGATATAAAGAATGTAAAAATTATAGATGGATATCTAAAAAAATATTATTAGAAAAATAAAGGAGAGGATAAAAATGGCAAAAATTACAACTACAGAAATAGGAAAAGTATATTATAACGTAGAATATGAAGTACCAGACGAAATAGCTGAACAAATATCTGAATTAGATGAAGATGGAAAAATAGAAGAAATCAAAGATCTATTAGAAGAATATGGAGAAATAACATATTCAGAACAAGAAAATGACGGAGAAGCATTTGAATTTGAATTAGAATCAGTAGATGAAATAGATTAAATTTAAGAAAGGAAATAAGAAAAAAATATGGGAATAGAAAGAGAAAAAGGATATGAATACAAAGGATTTAAACTTGGACAAAAAATTAAATTAAAAGAAGATAATAAAATTTACACAATTATTGGATTTAATGAAAACAGAAGTTTAGAAGAAAGTTTTATGGCTATTAACAAAAATGAATCTATAGCACGTTTAAAAGAAAATATAGCAACTTCATATTTAGGAGAATATAAAGATTCTAAATCATATTGGATTGGAATAAGAAATTTAAATATCGAATTAATAAATAAAGGAGAACAAGTGGATTTAAAAGAATTACATGAAACATTAAGTAAATATTATGATTTAAAAAATTTTAGAACTAATTATATTGAATTAGGAAACGATTTAGAAAAATGTTTAGGTAAAACAAAAGTAAAATTCACAACAGAAACTTTCAACGGTAGAGAAGATAAGGAATTGGAAGTTCCTAAGAAATATATAGAAAAATATATAGAAGATGAATTAGGAGAAATTAATGAGAAAATAGATAAAATAGAAAACAATTTAAAAGAATTAGGATTGTTAAAGGAGTGATTGAGATGATAAAAAAAGTTGTAGTAACAATGTATCATTCTGAAGAAACAGGAGAATTAATAAAAGTAATATTAGAAGATAATAAAATTTATTTAAAAGAATTAGAAGATAGAAATTACAGAATAGAAATGTATGAATCAGCTTGTATAGGAATAGAAGAATTTAATCTCTTATTAGAAGTAATAGAATATTTAAAAATTTCAAATAAAAAAGATAAATGTAAAACAATGGAATTTATGGATAAAAATGATTTATTTGTAATAGATTACAGATAAAAAGAGGGAAATTATGGAAGAAAAAATAATAAATTATTTAGGATTAGAATTAATCCCTATAAGAGAATTAAAAGAAAAAAAAGATATTAAAGATTTTAAATATAATTTAGTTACAAATAATTTATTTAAATTTGAAAATTATAATCATAAAGAATTTTATAACTTAGTTGAAAAAATAGATAAAAAATTAAAAAATATAGATATTTTTAAAATAAATAATACAGGAATATTAAATTCTTTAGTACTAATACCAACAAATTATAATTTTATGTTTTATATAGAAAATAACGAAGAATTAGAATTTATAAAAAACATAAATTTTATATTAGATAAAAATATAGAAGAAAATAATCTGAAAAATGATTATCTAATAATTTATAAAAAAATAAGTTTTTTATCTGAGGAAGTAAAAATAGATTTCAAAAATAAAAAAATAAAATTTTATTTAGATAATTATAAATTTCTAGAAACAGATTATACAAGCAATATTAAATTGAATAAAATTATAAAAGGTATAAAAAATATTTATGAATTTGAAAAAGAAAAATTTATAAAAATTAAAATAAATGAATTAAAAAAAGAATTATAAAATAATTTTATAAATAAAGGAGATAAAATGTCATATACAGAACTATTCTTTATGAATAAAAATAAAAAAGTAATAAAAAGAGAAAAAATAGAAAATGCTCATAGAGGAGCAAGAATGATATGGGAACAACTCATAACATTATACTTAGATAATACTTCTTTTAGAAAATTAGTAGAAGAAGATAAAATGGATAAATTATGGGATTTAGTAAATGATGAGAGATTAAATAAATATGAAAGAATATGTTTATTATATACTTTTGATTATGCTCTAATAGATAGAGAGAATATAGAAGAATTAGTAGAAGCTTTAAAAAGTATGCATATATCAGAAAATTATGATGGTTTATTTGAACAAGCTTCAATTATAGAAAATGTATTTAAAAATAATAAAGATATTTATTATTTAGGAGCAAATCATAATAGTGTTAGCACAAATTTTTGGGAAGATAAAAAAGATATTGATAAAAGTTGGTTAATCTTCCAAGAAGAATGTTTGGATATTAAAATTGATGATAATAAAAGAAAAATTATAGACAAACACAATAAAGCTATTATTAAACTTTTTAAAATAAAAAAAGAATTAATAAAAGCCAATTATGAAATAGATGTAAAACCTATAGATTTTGAATATTTAATAAATAAAATAAGTATCGAAATAGAAGCTATAAAATTAAGAAGAGATTTCTTGATTAAACCAAAAGAGGATAAATAAATGAAAAAATCAATATTAATATTTGATGAAGTAATAAATATATCAAAAGAAATAGAGGATAGTTTTAAAAAAATAATAAAACATAAATATAATTCAAATATAAGTATAAAACAAAATATAAATTGATATGATACCCATAAAGGACACATATATATTATCAACAAATTAAAAAATAGGCTATGTCACAACAAACAGTTGATAAATAGCCATTTTTATAGGGGAGTATCAGA
>OGJM01000025.1_pt1 | contig 117397 bp, 144 predicted proteins | sample 1572281 | NCBI WGS metagenome assembly OGJM01 (sample SAMEA2582147, study PRJEB24529) | metagenome | reverse complement strand
AAAATCTCTTCAGCTAATTTCAAAGGTTTGGGCTATTTAAATTTGCAACAGCCCCTTTTATATTATAAATTATTTACTAATTTTTTTAAAGCTTTAGCTATACTCTTATCTTCTTCTACTTTTTTCATTTTGTTAAGTAACCAGTTTAATTCCTTTTCATCAATAGAAAGAGAAGACCTAATATAATTTTCCAACATCTCTATCTCTTGAGGTAAAAGAGCCTTTCTTGTAGATTGGTTAATCTCTCCTACCGTTCCCTTTCCCTCTAAAAAAGCTATCACTTTATTCCAGTTACTGTATAAATCAGTTTTTCTAAGCAACATTATAGACTTATAATCTAATTCTGGTATCTCTGAATATCCCTTTCTTTTTAAATAAAGTTTTATCTCATCATCTTTTTGAGTGGCAATAAGTATCTCTCCAGCTTTTTTAGAATTCATTATTTTAGGAAGCTTACTATCCTTTCCTTTTGTTCTAAGATATTTAGATAGAGGTATCAGTTGTACCACCTTAAAAAACTCTATAAAAAATTCATTATTATTATATCCCTCTGGAATTATACTATCTTCTATCAATTCTATCATCTCATCTATTTTTTTAAAATCTAACATATTTTACTCCTTTTACTGTTGATATTTAATTATAACATTTACTTCTATAAAAGTAAATTTGAAACTTCTTTTAATATATGGTAATATTTAAGTAAGAATAATTTTTGGAGGATAAAATGAGATTAGATAAATTTTTAACAGAGTGTGGATTGGGAAGTAGAAGAGAGGTAAAAAAACTTTTAGACAATGGAAAAATAAGAGTAAATGATATTATAGTAAAAAATCCACAGACTAATATAAAAGAGAGTATAGATAAAATAGAGTATGATGGAAATAAATTAGAATATAAAGAGTTTAGATATTATATAATGAATAAAAAAAGTGGATATATTACTGCCACTGAAGACCCTAAAGAAAAAACTGTAATGGAGTTACTTCCAGAATGGGTAATAAAAAAAGATTTAGCCCCAGTAGGTAGACTAGATAAAGATACTGAAGGGTTGCTACTATTTACTAATGATGGTAAATTAGGACATTCTTTACTATCTCCAAAAAAGCACGTAGATAAAACTTACTATGCTAAATTAGAAAAAGAGATAGGAGAAGAGGAGATTAGAAAATTAGAAGAGGGAGTGGATATAGGAGGATATATTACTCAACCAGCAAAAGCAAAGATTGTTGGAGAAAAGGAGATAGAGCTTACAATTAGAGAGGGAAAATTCCATCAAGTAAAAAAAATGTTAGAAGCTGTAAACAATAAAGTAATCTATCTTAAAAGATTAACTTTTGGAAAATTAGAATTAAAAGATATGGAGTTAGGAGAGGTAAGAGAGATTAATTTAGAAGATATTATTTAAATTTTCTTATTGCTCAAAAAATTAAAATTTTTTGCAATTTTCAGTCATAGTTTTAGTCGAAAAGTTTTTCATTCCTTTTTAAAACTATGTATTTTATAAAAAATATCTTAGGACTTTTTAGGAGAAAAAAATATGGATATCATAAAAAGAGAGGAAACCAGATTAGATACTCCTCGTAGAAAAAAAAGAGAGAAAGAAAATAGAAAGAGTATTTTTGAAACCTATCGTTCTCAAAAAACTATAAAGGATTATCTTTTCTATCTCAAAGATTTTTTACAATATATATACGAGGGAGAAAATATTAGAGCAAATGAGCTTATTGATTTAATGAAAGATATAGAGAAGCAAGATGTAGAAGATTATCTCTCTCATCTTATAGAAGATAGAAAGATGAAAAAAACTTCTGTAAATAAAGTTATTTCTGCTTTAAAATCTCTATATAAGGAGATGGAAAAAAATGGATATCCTAATCCATTTAAATATGTAGAGCTATTTAAAGTGTCTAGAAATATTGATAATGTATTAAAACTTTCTGTTGAAGATATAAAAAAAATTATAGGACAATATACTATCAAAGGGGAAAAAGAGTATAGAAACATAACTATACTATATACTCTTTTTTATACTGGTATGAGAAGTTCTGAATTAATAAATTTAAAATTTAAACATCTACTCAATAGAGAGGGAAATTATTTTATAAAATTAGAAGAAACAAAAAGTGGTAAGGAGCAATACAAATCTATATATCCAACGTTAGTAGAAAAACTATTGGAGTATAAAAAATATAAACAGATGTTTTTTTCTATCTCTGATGAAAATATAGAGGAGCAATACATATTTAATAGCTCTATTGAAAAAAATACAAAACTATCATATAGAACACTTTATGATATAATACAAAATTTCGGAAAAATTATAGGGAAAAATATTAGCCCACATAATATACGTCATGCTGTGGCAACAGAGCTTTCATTGAATGGAGCAGATATTTTAGAGATAAGAGATTTTCTTGGACATTCTGATACAAGAGTTACAGAGATATATATCAACGCTAAATCTGTGTTGGAAAAGAGAGTTTTAGAAAAACTCCCTGACTTAGAAAAATTATAATAAATAAGTCAGATAAATTTAATTATAAAACGTAATAAAATATTTAGAGTTTTATTGTATTTTTCCTTTATCTGTAAATTTATATTAACCTTTGTTTTAAAAATATAAAATTATAAAAATTAAAATAATATAAAAGTAATTTTAAATTAAATAATTATTTAACAATTAATCAAACCACATATAATTAACATTATATGTGGTAATATTAATAAAAATTAACAAATAAAAATTAATCAAAATAATTTTAGATGAGAAAGAAATTAATATTAGATAATAATAAAAGGAGAGTTTTTAATATGATAAAAATAGAAGGATATGACCATAATATCGAAGTTTTAGAGGATAGACTAATTTTAGTGAGAAAGGGAAGTTTTGGTTCTGATGCGAATAAAGTTATTTATTTGAAAGATATTGTCTCTACTAATTTGAATGAATGCAAAGGAGATAGCACTGGGTCAATTACATTTACATTTAAGTTAGAAGAGGATATTAAAAAAAGGACTTTATTTTTTATCGGTTCTCAAGAAGAAAATTTTATAAAATTAAAAAAAATGATTAGTGATTTTGAAAAAAATAATAAAATCGATATTAATAATATATATGATATCACCAAAAAGGAAAACACTTTTAAAGTACTAGAAAAAATGAATAAAGTTGAAAATATAATTGTTAGGGGCATCAACGGGACAATTAATTTCCATATAAATAAAATAGTTATTGAAAGAAAAGGAGTAATATCCTTTTTAAGCCAAGGATTAAAAGGAGATAAAACAATTTATTTGTCTGATATTTCAGCTATACAATTTAAAAATGCAGGAATATTTACAAATGGTTATATTCAATTTTCTTTTTATGGTGGAATTGAAAATAAAGGTGGAATTTTTGATGCTACACAAGATGAAAATACAGTAATGTTTAATTTAGAACAAGAAAAAGATTTTATTGCTTTAAATCATCATTTAAATATAGCATTATCTAATTTAAAAAAAGAAAAAATAAATGAAAAAATCCAAGAAAAAACAGAGGTAAAGAAGGATAGTGAGATAGCTTATTTATTTGAGATAGAAAAATTAGCAGAATTAAGAGATAGAGGTATCTTAACAGAAGAAGAATTTAGTTTAAAGAAAAAACAGTTATTAGGAATATAATTTTTCTATTTTTAATCTTCTTTATAATAAAAATATTTTATAAGATAAATTTCAATTTTGATTAATTTTAACCACCATATCAGTTGTATCTGATAAAATTTAAATTTTTTATATTTTTATCAGTTATAATTGAAAGAAGAGGTGATATAAATGATTGAAAGAAAAAATTATCTTGATAGAATAAAACCTTTTATTGATAAAGATATTATAAAAGTTTTAACTGGTATAAGAAGATGTGGAAAATCTGTTATGTTAAAACTAATTAAAGAGGAGTTAATAAAAAATGGTAGAAGCAAAGAGCAGTTTATAACTTTGAATTTTGAAAATTTAAAAAATAAACCTTATTGTACTGTACAAGCTCTTAATGATTATATTCTAGAAAGAGCAAAACTAAATCAAAAAAACTATATATTTCTTGATGAGATACAAGAGGTAGAGGAATAGGAAAAATGTATAAACTCCTTGAGAGCAGATGAAGAGTACGATTTTGATATCTATATAACAGGTTCTAATGCCAAATTACTTTCTGGGGAGTTAGCTACATATCTAGCTGGTAGGTATGTGGAGTTTATGATTTATCCATTCTCTTTTCAAGAGTTTATAGAGAGTTTAAAACTATCTCAAGAAAATATTACAACACAAGAAGCTTTTAAAAAGTATATAAAATACGGAGGAATGCCTTTTCTTAATAACCTAAATTATAGTTTAGAGGCAAGTATGCAATATCTAAAAGATTTATACTCATCTATTATTTTAAAAGATATTACTCAAAGAAATAGTATAAGAGATACTGATTTACTTGAGAGAATTATATCATATATTCTAATGAATGTAGGAAACACTTTTTCTGCTACATCTATATCTAAATTTTTTAAAAGTGAAAATAGAAAAGCTTCTCCAGAAACAATTTTAAATTATATTAGAGCTTGTGAAGAAGTTATGCTCATATACAAAGTTCAAAGAGATGACTTGATAGGAAAGAAAATTTTAAATATAAATGAAAAATATTATATAGCAGACCACGGTATACGCCAAGCTATCTTTGAAAGTAATGAAAGAGATATTAATCAAATTTTTGAAAATATTATATTCTTGGAATTACTGAGAAAAGGTTATAGTGTAAAAGTTGGGAAACTTAACGATTTAGAAATTGATTTTATCGCTACCAAAAATGAAGAGAGAGTATATATTCAGGTAGCTTATCTCTTAGCTTCTCCAGAAACAATTGAAAGAGAGTTTGGAGTCTTAGAGAAAATTCAAGATAATTTTCCTAAGTATGTTATCTCTATAGATATGTTTGACATGTCAAGGAACGGAATTAAGCATTTTAATATAATAGATTTTTTATTAGATAAATAGGGAGCCTCTGCTCCCTTATTTTAATATTCTATTCCCTTAGCAATTACCTTCTTCAAATTCAAATGTTTATCTAGGAAAACTATATCAGCAAAATAATCCGGTTGAAGTTTTCCATATCTATCATCTATCTTTACAGCTTTAGCTGGATATAAAGTAGCCATTCTTATAGCTTCTTCCAATGTAATATCACAATGTTTTACTAAGTTTTTTACTCCCATATCCATAGTTAATGCAGAACCACCAAGTGTTCCATCCTCTCCAAAACATTTTCCATCTTTATAATATACCTTATTTCCTTCAAAATAGAAGTATTCCATATCAGTTCCAACTGGAGAAACAGCATCTGTCACTAAAAATAATCTCTCTCCCATAATTTTTATAGCTGACTTTATAGCTGAGTAATGACAATGGAAACCATCAACTATTATACCAGCACAGATATCACTATCAAATATAGTTCCCACTGCTCCTGGATTTCTATGGTTAAACGATGACATTCCATTATATAGATGTGTAGCTAAAGTTACTCCATACCCCTCTTTTTCTTTTAACTCCTCATAAGTCCCATTAGTATGTCCTAAAGCTACATTGATTCCAGCTTTATAAAGTTTTGAAATTACTTTTTTATCAGTTTTTTCTGGAGCTAAAGTAATTATCCTTACATTTTCCTTTCCAGCTTCTACTATTCTATCTATAATCTTATCTTCAGCTACTCTTATAAATTTTGGATTATGTATTCCTTTCTTTTCTACATTGATATATGGTCCCTCTATATGTAAACCTATTACTCCATATTTTTCTTTATCTATATTTTCCACTAGAGATATAGCTTTTAATATATTTTCATCACTTGTAGTAATAAGAGTAGGAGTAAATGATGTACAACCAAATTTTAAATTTGTTTTATACATAATCTCTAATGTTTTCTCACTAATATCATCATTAAACAGTACTCCACCACAACCATTCAGTTGTAAATCTATAAATCCAGGAGTAACATAGCACCCTTTAGCATCTATAACTTCAATATTTTCGTACTCTTTCTCTAATTTACTTGCATCTAATATATCTACTATTTTTTCATTTTCAAATACTAATACTCTATCTTTATAGAATCTATTTCCTATAAACAACTCTCCATTTACTATCGCTTTTTTCATCTTACCTCCTACAAAAAAGGGAGCCACATTAATAAATGCAACTCCCCAGTTGATTTTAATATTTATTATTTATTCTCTGCATACAAGTCTGCTAATAATTTTTCTGAATCTAAGTTATCTTTTTCAATATCTTTGAAATATCTATATGTGCTAACTTTTAATTCTGAACAAGCAGCTTCGTCAGAAACTATTATACCGCTTCTATGAAGTTGAAGAGCTGATATTGTCCACATATGGTTTACTCCCTCTTCTACTCCATGTTGAAGAGCTCTTGATTTATTAGCTCCTGTTACCATTATTAATACTTCTTTAGCATCTAATATAGTTCCTACTCCAACAGTTAAAGCAAGTCTTGGAACTTTATTTATATCTCCACCAAAGAATCTTGAGTTAGCAATTATAGTATCCATAGTTAACTCTTTATCTCTAGTTCTTGAAGATAGAGAAGATCCTGGCTCGTTGAAAGCTATATGTCCATCTGGTCCTATTCCTCCTAAGAATAAGTGGATTCCTCCATAAGATTTTATTTTATCCTCATATCTTTGACACTCTGCTCTATAATCTTCTGCCATTCCATCTAATATATTGATATTTTCTTTTGGAATATTGATGTGATCAAAGAAATTGTAGTGCATATAGTAATGATAGCTTTGGTCGTTATCTGGAGTTAACCCTACATACTCATCCATATTGAATGTCACTACATTTTCAAAAGATACAATTCCATCTTTATTTAATTGAATTAGTCTCTTGTACATTTCTAAAGGAGTTCCTCCAGTTGGTAAACCTAAAACAAATGGTCTCTCTTTAGTTGGTTTGAACTCATTAATCTTTCTTGCTACATATACAGCAGCCCAGTCTCCTACATTTTTATCAGTGATAATTACTCTCATTTCTTCCTCCTAAGTTTACTTTATTTTAAACCCTTGAACTAACTCAATAGCATCAAAGATATAATCTTGCATATTTTTATTCTCTAACATCATTTTAACATAAAGCATATCTATTACTGTAAGCTGTGAAATTCTTGGAGATAATGCTGTTGACCTAAAGTTACTATTCATTTCCACAGTATTAAGTCTGATATCTGCTAAATCTCTAATTGGATTTGGAGCTATACTTGTCATTGCTATAACAGTTATTCCTTTACTCTTAGCTACTTTTACAACATTGTACATTTCCATTGTCTTTCCACTATGAGAGATTACAAATAATACATCATCTTCTCCCATTGTACTTAAACAACTTAGTTGCATATGTGTATCCACTTCTATCATAGCATGTTTTCCTAATTCTAATAATTTATAGTAAAAATCCTTTGCTACTATTCCAGAAAATCCTATTCCCGCTAACATTATTTTACGAGCTTTAGATAACATTACTACAGCTTTTTCTAGCTCTGTAAAGTCTGTAACTTCATAGGTATCACTAATAGCAGTAATATTCTCATTAGATATCTTTCTCCCTATAATTTCAAAACTATCATCTGGTTTTATCTCTTCATGCATAATATTTACGTGAGATTCAGCTTTTCTATTTCCAAGATCTTGGCTTAAAGCAAGTTTAAAAGCTGGAAAACCTTTAAATCCTAATCTTTTAGCAAATCTTACAACAGTAGCTTGACTTGTCTTAGTTATATTAGCTAACTCATATGTATTCAAATCTTTTATCTTATCTGGATTTTCTAATATATACTCTCCTACTTTTTTTTCAGTAGAACTTATATTATCTAACATACTATTTATTTTTATAAGTACTCCCATATAAAAAATCCCCCTACTTCTCTTTTTCGCTTCCCTGCGTTATATTTTCTTCTTTCATAAGCTTATCAATACTATTTAAAACATCTCTCTTATTTAAACTCCAAAGAGGTCCTATTAAATTATTTTTATCTCCATCTCCTGTTACTCTATGTATAACTATATTATACGACAAATTTGCCAAAATTTTAACTATTTTTTTCACGTATTCAGATTTTTTTTGTAATTTTATTTCATCTTTCTGATAAAGCTCTTCTAACATAGTATTTTTAAGCACATGTAGAAGATGAATCTTTACTCCCCAAGTTCCACATTTTTCAGAAAACATAGCAGTTTCAAGAGTATCATCCTCTTTTTCATAAGGAAGTCCAACAATAATGTGTGTAACAAATTTTATATTTCTTTTATTTAACTCTTCAGTAGCTTTTACATAAGTTTCCAATGGATATTGTCTGTTTATTCTTTTAGCCACCTCTTCATTTATTGTCTGTAATCCCAACTCTACCCAAAGAAAATGTTTTTTATTTAATTCATCTAATAATTCTAAAACATCTTCTCCTAAACAATCTGGTCTAGTAGCAATAGCTAATCCCATCACTCTAGAGTGTGAAAGAGCTTCTGTGTAAATCTCTCTCAAGTACTCCACATCAGCATAAGTATTAGTAAAATTTTGAAAATATGCTATTACCTCTCCCTCTGGGAATTTTTTTTCAATGAGTTTTAGTTGTTCCTCTATTTGATTATATATATCATCTCCACGCTTCCCAGCAAAATCTCCACTACCTCTTTCACTACAAAATATACAACCTCTTTTGCTAAGTGTTCCATCTCTATTAGGACAGGTAAATCCCCCATCAAGTGAAACCTTATATATTTTCTTTCCAAAGGTTGTTTTAAAAAAATTGTCTAAAGTATTATATCTCTTCATCTTTTTTCCTTTTCATCTTAATATATTTTAATTTTATTATAACATAAATTCTAGTTTTTAAATAGTTCTATTGCCTTATATAATAAAAAATGTTAATATTAAGATAGGGTGATATCTATGATAAAATTAAATGAAGATATTGAGTTTGTGTTAAAAAAATTACTAGAATATGGAGAGGGATATATTGTTGGAGGCTATATTCGAGATTATTTTTTAGGGATAGAACCTAATGACTGTGATTTTACTACAAATATAGAACAAGAAAGGCTAAAGGAGATTTTTAAACAATACTCTCCTAAATCTATTCACAAAAAATTAGAGGTAACAAGAATTAAATATAATAAAGTCTACTATCAAATAGCTAGAATAAGAGGAGAAGAGGGAGAAACTTTAGAGGAAAGACTTTTTCAAGATTTAATTAAAAGAGATATAACAGTTAATACCCTTGCCTTTGATGGAGAAAACCTACACTATATAGATGGAGCTATGGAAGATTTAGAAAATAGAATTATACGATTTATAGGTATTCCAAATAAAACTATTGAGGAAGATTCTATTAGAATACTTAGAGCTATTAGAATTTTTGGTTCTAAAAAATTTGACAGTTTTGATGAAGAAAGTAGAAAGGCTATTGCAAGGAATAGATTTTTACTTTTAAAGGCTGATAGAAGTAGAATAATCTTAGAGTTTGAAAAAATTTTTGGCTCTGACAATCTAGGAGTTATTTTTAAAACATTAGACGAATTAAAGGTTTTAGAAGTAATCTTTCCTTATGTCAAAGGAATAGATATGAGTTTGGCTTACTCTTTACTTGATAATCCTCCAAACTCATATAGTACTAAGATAGCATATTTTTTATATCCTATATATAATAAGATAATTAAAGAAAATCATTTAGGATATGCAGAAGAAAAGAGTATAGAAATTTTAAAAAGTTTAGGTATCAATGAAAAAGTAAGTAAAAAAGTTAGAAATCTATTGAGGAATCAATATTATTTTTTCAAACTAGAATGGAAAGATGAAAAAATTATTAGACATGAGCTTTTGAATTTTTTTAAAAATTCTGGCTATCCTAAAGGTTTTTATGAAAAAGTTTTAGATTTTATTGATAAAGAAACCGATTTTAAATATGTAATATCTGAAAAAAAATTAAGGCTTATCTCAAATAACATGAAAAAAAGTGAGTTTCCTAAATTTTTTAATTTTATTTTGCATCTACATAAATTTGATAAAAAAGGAGTTACTTTAGATTATGTAGAAAAAGGTATAAATAGGATAAAAGAGATATTAGAAGAGGAAAATAAAATAATTTTGGAGGAAAATGATGTTAGGTAATTCAAAACTTTTCTATGATTTAAAGGAAAAAAATATAATGAATGCAGATGAACAACTCTTACTATTTAAAATAGTTAATGAATACAAAAACAGTAAAAATCTGAATAAGCTCTATGAAATTCTTACCAAAACAAAAAGAAAAAGTATAACTGAAATAGGAGTAGAGGCACAGCCTTTAACTTATAGAGTAGGAGAGGGGAATACCTACCTTGATTTAGCTATGGGTAGTATTAAACAAAGAGGAAATACAGAATCTGGAATAGAGTTAGATCTCAATAAAGAAGAACAAGATTTTGTTTTTTGTGAAGCTAAATGGAAAAGTGACTTATCTAGTGGAGTAAGTAAATGTTCCATTAGAAATCAACTTCAAAGAGTAATGAAAATGCTTTAGTTTTTGCTGGAAAAGAATTTAGAGGAAAAATATTTGTTACTTTAATAACACCAGAGTTCTATAAGAAACATTATGAGCTAGGACTCAATACAAGGTTTTACTCTTGTAAATATGCAGAATACAAATCAAATATTAAAGGTTCTTTTTTAAGAGAGTTAAATTTAATTGAAGATTTTATTCCTCTTAAAAATATTCAAAACAAAGATATTATAAAAGAAAATTTAAATAAGCTCTTTCTAAATTGGATAACATTTGAAGAGTTAATGGAAAACTCATCTTCTCAATTAAAAATTATTTATGATGAAATTAATAAAAAAAATAAATAAAATGAATTCATTATATAACTCAAAAAATTAGAATAAGCTCAACTACTCAGTCACTATTATTTTTAAAGATAACTACTCAGCTAGTAAATTAATTTGAGAAAATTTAAAGAATTGTGTAATTACAGCTGAGTAGTTAATACTATTTAATCTTCTTTCTATAGTTCAAAATCTTCTCTACTCCACTTTGAAAAGTTTTCTTTACCTCTACTTTATCTTCAGTTACTGATATTATTTCATAACTATTTCCATTAGAAGTCCAAGTTTCTCCAACTACTAGAGGAGCTTTTAATACTATCTCTCCAGAATTTGTATCAAGTTTAGATAAATCAGCCACTTGAGCTTCCACTGTAAATAATAGCAATATCTCATCATTATCTAAGTAATAAACTCTTTGAACTGTTGTAGCTGTATCTGTTGTATCCTCTACTAAGAATTTTTTTCCATCTAATTCTACTACTTTTGAATCTACTTTATAACCAGCATTTTCAAATCCACCTGTATAAGTTTGAGTATTTTCTACAAAGAAATCTTCTACTTTAGGCTGTTGAGTATTTGAGCAACCTAAAAGTAATAAACTTCCTATAAAAATTGCTAATTTCTTTTTCATACTATCACTACTCCTTTACTATTATTTTCCCATCATTATAAAAAGGTAAAATATCATACTTATCCATTGTAAAACAATGCTCCATATCTCCTGTAAATCCAATAGATTTTAGATATTCATAGTGCTTTGTTCCTTTTAATGTAGTAGGAATATCTTTTGAGTTTTCTGCTATAAACTTTAGTCCTATTGCCATATCAGATAATTCTATTGCTTTTTCTTTAGTAGCTCTTTTTATTATCTCCCCAGCACAAAGAGCATCATCTAAAGAAAAATTATCATCTGTACCAGAGCATACAATTACTACATCTCTATTATCTTCTACAATCTGTTTTGCCACTCTTCCTACATTTAAAAAAGCTGATATATATATTTTCTCTGCTCCAACAGCACTTTTTTCTATTGCCCTTGTTCCATTACTAGTAGTCATATACATATTTCTGCCCTCTACTAGCTCTCTCGGATATTCTAGTGGAGAGTTACCACAATCAAACCCTTCTATCTTAAGTCCTTTTCTCTCTCCACACAATAATGGATTCTTATCTAGCTTTGATTTTTCTAGTACACTCTCTATATCTTTATATGGGTAGATAGCCTTTACTCCATTTGCTAAAGCTGTTGTCATAACACTTGTAGCCCTTAACACATCTATTATAATAACTGTTTTCCCTTTTACTTTTTCTTGAGTAATATTTCCAGCTACATCAATTATATCTATTCTCATCTCTCTACTCCTTCTTTTTTTCCTTAATATTATCATACCCTATCCTCATTTAGTAGTCAAATAAAATATTATATAATAGAAAAGGAGAAGAAATTTTATTAAATCTCTTCTCCCTTAATTAAGTAATTTTATATTAGATTTTAGTTAAAATATTTCTCTAATAATTTATCATAAGTTCCATTAGCTTTTACTTCTGCTAGAGCTTTTTCTATTTTCTCTAATAACTCTTTATCATTTTTTCTAAGAGCGATAGCATACTCCTCTTGAGCTGCATCTGCTTCAGCTATTTTAAGTCCAGCATTTTGTTTTACATAGTTTTTAGCTGGTTCAGAATCTAATACAACAGCATCTACTTTATCAGCTTTAAGAGCCATTATTCCAGCATAAGCAGCATTGAATCTCTCAACTTTTACTCCTTCTATTTCACTTACAACTGTATCTCCAGTAAATCCTAACATAACTCCAACTCTTTTACCTTTTAAGTCATCAAAAGATTTTATAGAGTTATCTCCCTCTTTTACTATTATAACTTGGCTAGCTGTATAGTAAGGTTGTGTAAAAGCAACTGTTTTCTTTCTCTCTTCAGTAGCTGTCATTCCTGCTATTACCACATCTACCTTTTTCATTTGTAGAGCTGGAAGCAATCCATCAAAAGCCATATCTTGTACTTTTACTTCAGCGTCTAAGACTTTTCCCATCTCATTCATTAATTCAATATCAAATCCTGTAATCTCACCTTTCTCTAAATATTCAAAAGGAGGAAATTCTGCATTTGTCCCCACATAGATTTTTTCCTTAGCTAGTGCTGTTGCTGATAAAGATAGAACCATCATTCCAATTAAAGCTTTTTTAAATAATTTTTTCATAATAAAATCCTCTCCTTTTACCTTAGTTAATATAAAGTTAAATTACTTGTTTAATACCTTATTTAAAAACTCTTGTGTTCTCTCATGCTTAGGGTTACTAAATAACTCAGTTGGTGTAGTATCTTCTAATATAGTTCCTCTATCCATAAAGAAAATTCTATTAGCTACATTTTTAGCAAATCCCATCTCATGTGTTACTATAAGCATAGTCATTCCCTCTTGAGCTAGCTCTCTCATTACATCTAGTACCTCTTTTATCATCTCAGGGTCAAGAGCTGATGTAGGCTCGTCAAATAACATTACTTCTGGTTCCATTGCTAAAGCTCTTGCTATTGCTATTCTTTGTTTTTGTCCTCCAGATAATTGATTAGGATAGGCACTTGCTTTATCTTTTAATCCTACCTTTTCAAGTAAGATAAATGCTTTTTTCTCAGCTTCCTCTTGAGAAAGATTTTTTAATTTCATAGGTGCTAAAGTTAAGTTTTCCATTACTGTTTTATGTGGAAATAAGTTAAAGTGTTGGAATACCATTCCTACCTTTTGACGAATTAAGTTAATATCTGTATTATCTGACATTATATCTTGATTTTTTATATATATATGTCCACTAGTAGGCTCTTCTAATTTATTTATACATCTTAAAAAAGTAGATTTACCACTTCCAGATGGTCCTATTATTGCTATTATATCTCCCTTGTTTACTTGAGCATCTATTCCTTTTAATACTTCTAATTTATCATAATTTTTACAAAGTTTTTCAATCTTAATCACTTACTTTCAACCCCTTTTCTACTCTTCTCATAAATTTAGTAAATACTGCTGTCATTATTAAATAGATAAATCCAACAGCTAATAGTGGTTCTACTCCTCTATATGTTTGGCTTGTGATGATGTTTGCAGAACGTAGTAAGTCAACTCCACCTATAAATCCAACTATTGAAGTTTCTTTAAGTAAAGTTATAAACTCACTTACAAGTGCTGGTAAAATCTTTTTAACAGCTTGAGGAATGATTATCTCCTTCATAGATTGTCCATAGTTCATTCCCAAAGCTCTTGCAGCTTCCATTTGTCCCTTGTCAAGTCCTTCTATACCAGCTCTGATTATCTCAGCAACATAAGCACCAGAGTTAATACCGAATGAGATAGCAGCAATTACAAGTATAGGTGTATCTCTTAAGCTTCCTACAAATATTAAGTTAGCTAAAATCATAAGTTGAACTACTGCAGGTGTTCCTCTAATTAAATCTACATAACCAAAAGCTAATTTTGAAAGTGGATTAAATTTTTTCCAATTTTTACTATGTTTAAATGGATAAAAATGTGAAAGTTGTAATAGAGCTATAAATATTCCTAAAGCTATTCCTATTATTGCTGCTAGAGCTGTAGTTCCAACAGAAAAGGATAATCCGTTTAGTATATACTTATATCTTTCCCCTCCTATAAAAATATCTTTTAGTAGTGCTAAATACTCCATCTGTTCCTCCTTAATATATTATAACAATTTATTTTTTTATAAAAAAATACAGACACCGAAATGTCTGTATTACATACTTAAATTAAACTAAGAATATTATGTATTAATATTCAAAGCTATCAACTTTATGCTCATGGAAAAACAATTTAAATTATTTCCAATCTTTTCAAGAAGATAAATGTAATTCAGTCAATTTCAAAGACAAGGCTATTAAAATTATTCTTTTTATTGTTCGTCCTTATCCTGAAGTTCCTTAACATTCTCTCTTCCTCCTTTTCGTAATTTTCCTTGATTATACTCTAATTTTTTTTAATTGTCAATGTTTTTTTGTAAATTAATTTTTATTTTTCCTTAACTTACTATCTTATTTTCTATTATATTCTTCTAATGCTCTTCTTAAAACTATCATAGCATTTTCTATATCATCTACATTTGTACAGAAAGAAAATCTTACCTCTTGCTCTCCCTTTCCTGGTGTTTGATAGAATCCAGGTCCTGGAGCTATAAGTAAAGTTTTTCCTTCATATGAATAATCCGTTAATAGCCATTTAGCAAATTTTTCTGCATTATCCACTGGAAGTTTAGCAAAAATATAGAAAGCTCCTTGAGGTTTTGAACAGATTACTCCTGGTATTTTCTTTAAATATCCATATAATAAATCTCTTCTGCTCTTATATTTCAATTTTACATCTTCAAAATAACTATCCATAGTATTGATAAGATTTGCTGCTGCATGTTGCTCTATTGTAGAAACACATAGTCTAGCTTGACAGAACTTTAAAATATAGTTCATTAACTCATGATTTTTACTAGCTATAAGTCCAATTCTTGCTCCACAAGCACTGTAGTGTTTAGATATACTATCTACTAGTATTACTCTATCTTTTAAATCTTCCATTTTCATAACAGAAGTATAAGGTACATCATCATATACAAATTGTCTATATACCTCATCAGCTATGATGTATAAATCATGTTTTTTAGCTATCTCTCCTATCATTCTTATCTCTTCTTCTGTATATATAGTTCCTGTTGGATTTACAGGATTAGAGAACATTATAGCTCTAGTTGTAGGAGTGATTAGGCTCTCTATCTCTTCTTGAGAAGGTAGATGGAAATTGTTTTCTATTGTAGTTGGAATAGGTTTAACTTTTGCTCCTGAAAATGTAGAGAAGCTTGAGTAGTTAGAATAGAAAGGCTCTGGTACTAATACTTCATCTCCCTCGTTACAAATAGACATAAGTATAAATAGTATAGCCTCACTTCCTCCTTGAGTGATAAGTATATCATCTACATCTATATCTATTCCACTTGCTTTATAACTTTTTACAAAGCTCTCTCTTAATTTTAAAATTCCTTTTGAATCTGAATATGTTACAATTTTCTCTTGATAATTATGTAATCCTTCAAAAAATGAGTCAGGTGTTACAATGTTAGGTTGCCCTATATTTAATTTATATACTTTAACTCCTCTCTTTTCCGCTTCGTCCGCAAGAGGTATCAACTTTCTTATTGGTGAAAAATTCATTTCTATTGCTCTGTTGGATATTTTCATAACTCTCCCTCTTTCAAAATTTATTTTAATTGTATTTATCTATTTTATCATACCTTTAAAAAAAATTCAAAATATTTATTGCAAAAAATAAAAATAGTCAAGAACTATTTATCCCTGACTATTTTATAAAAATTATTTATGATAAATTTCCTCATTTAGCATATGTTCGCTCTTAGCTACATAGATACTAGCAGCACTATCTCCTATTACATTTAGAGAAGTTACTAACATCTCAATAGGTCTATTGATAGCAAGTATTAAAGAGTAAGTTAATATTGCTGTGTCATTTACATATCCAAGTCCAGATAAGATAGTAAATAATACTATTGCTCCAGCTCCTGGTGCTGCTGGTGTTCCTACTGAAGCTATAAGAGCAAGGACTCCTATGATAAATATATTAGCAAGCCCTAATTCATATCCAGCTGTACTAGCTACAAATACAGCAGCAATAACTTGCATAATAGCTGTTCCATTCATATTAGTTGTCATTCCAAGTGGAAGTACAAATGAAGCTATATCTTCATTTACTCCAAGCTCTTCTACAGTTGTCTTTTTATTAAGTGGTAATGTAGCAGCTGAAGATGAAGTTGAAAAACCAAATAGAGCAACTTTAGATGCCTTTCTTACAAATGGCATTGGATTTAATCTAGTAGATGCTACTATTAATATAGCATATCCAAATACTAAGAATAAAAGTAAAGTTATAGTAGTAGATACTACATATATTAAAGCTGGTTTTAAGTGCTCTACTCCATAAGCAGCAAATGTTCTAGTAAGTAGAACAAATATAGCTATTGGTCCAAATTTATTTATTGCAAATGATAAAAACTTTATAACTATATCATTTACCTCTTGTAAAAATCCTTTTACATAGTGAGTTTTTTCTCCTAATGAGTTAATACATAGTCCTGTTGATACAGCTAAGAATACAGCTGCTAATACTCCACCATTTTGTGAAAAAGCAGCAAATATATTATTAGGAACTATTTGCATAATCATTAGAAGTGGGTTACTTCCTGTTTTTCCTGCTACTACATTTACTCCAGATTCAATATGAATACTAAATGCCCCTGACATATTTAAAGCCATTCCTACAAATCCAGCTAAAGCTAAAGCAAAGATTGATGACACTAAGAAAAATCCTAATGTTTTATAAGAGATACGTCCCAATTTTCTTGTATCACTAATGTGGCAAATAGCAAGAGTTATTGAAGTATATACCATTGGTATAATTACAAGTTGTAGTGAGTTGATAAACAATTGCCCTATGATATAGAAGATACCAATTGCTCTTTCTCCTCCTTTAGCACTGATGTCTTGGAATAGTAAGAAGTTTAAAAATTTCCACGCTCCACTATCTACTCCTACTCTCTCTCTAAAAAAGATACATAAAAATCCAGCAATGATACCTAACACTAAAGCTATACTCATTTTTACAGCTAGTGTATTAGAGTTTTTTTTCATTGTTTTTTTCCTCCTAATATTTATTTTTAAAAAATTCCTAACAGTTATTATATTCCAATTTTGAAAATATGTCAAAGATTTTTTCACAAAATTGCCATATTTTTTTTAAAAAATAAAAAAAGAAAAAATTACTTTTAAATAGAAAGTAAAATTTTCTTTTTATAATCTACTATTTCTCTATTACTCTTTTAAATAATTTATCTATATCACTATAACAGCTAGGATATTCTACCTTAGGACGAGTAAGAAATACAACATCTATCCCCATCTCATCAGCAGCTTCTATCTTTTCTCTCTCTCCTCCTGTATCTCCAGCTTGCTTAGTTACAAGATATTTTATATCATATTGCTCTATCATAGCCTTGTTCATATTTTTAGAGAAAGGTCCCTGCATAGCAATTATATTCTTAGGGAGTACCCCTACATCTTCACACTTTTTTACCATATCCCATTTAGGTAAGATTCTAAAATAAAAATTTCCCAAATTCTTAAGCTTAGAAAAATGAGGAATATTATTACTTCCAAGAGTAACTAATATATTTCCCTCTACTCCCTCTAAATATTTTATCAGGCTTTCTATATTATCAAACTCTTTATATTTTTGTGGGAGAAAAGAGATTTCCTCTCTTTCAAATCTAAAATACTCTATTTGTAGCTCCTTACTTACATCAATGGCATTCTGTGAAACTTCCATAGCATATGGGTGAGATAAATCAACTATCTTATCAATAGAGTTTTCTTTTACAAAATCTACCATCATAGAGTAAGTCAATTTTTTACATAGAGTTTTTACTGGCAGATTTTCTAAAAGTTTTCCACCATACTCAGTAGCTGTTGTTACAATTATATCAGTAGTACTCTTTACAATCTTTTCCAGAAAATCTCTAGAATCCTTTGTACCACCTATTACCCAAATCATAGATGATATCCTCTAGGAGTTATCATTTTTCCCTCTTTTACATATGTTTTAGAGTTTCCAACTATAACCACAGTAAACATATCTATTTCATGGTTTAACATCTCATCTAAATTAGTTAAAGTATAGTTCTCATCCTCTCTACCTACATGTCTTAATAGAGCCACTGGAGTGCTAGGAACCTTGTATTTTAACATAATCTCTCTTGCCTCTACTATCTGCTCTGTTCTTCCCTTACTCTTTGGATTATATAGAGAGATTACAAAATCTCCCTCACTAGCTCTATCTATTCTCTTAGTAATAACTTCCCAATCTGTAAGTAAATCACTTAAACTTATTATAGCTTGGTCATGCATAAGCGGTGCTCCAACTAATGAAGCCCCAGCTACTGATGATGTAATCCCTGGGATAACTTCTACATCTATTCCACTTCCTAATGCTACCTCTATCATTATTCCAGCCATTCCATAGATACCAGCATCTCCACTACTTATTAGAGCTACTATTTTTCCCTCTTTAGCTAACTCTAAAACTTTTTCACATCTATCTATCTCTTTTTTCATTCCAGATACATAGAACTCTTTCTCCTTAAATTCATCTTTTACCAAGTCTATATAGGTTGTATATCCAGCTATTACATCTACATTTTTTAAAGTCTTATAAGCTCTTACACTTATATCTTCCATATTTCCAGGTCCTATCCCTACTACATATATTTTCCCTTTACTCATCTCCAAATTTCTCCTCATAAATTGATATTGTTATTCCACTTTGAATATATTTTTGCTCTAAAAATTTACCATCTCCATTAGAAGCTAGTAGAGCACAAGGTTCAGATACACAGCTAACTCCTATCTGTTTTTTTACAAATTCAGAGCCTACAAATCTATCCTCTACCTTTTTTATATCCTCTCTGGATATAATTATAAGTTCTCTATTTAAACTTTGAGCTAACTCTATAATTCCATTCTCATCAGCCTTTATATCCACAGTGGAAATTTTTTTTATACTCTCATAAGCAAGATTATGTTTTCTCATTATTTCATCTAATGCTTTTTCTATCTCCTCTTTAGGAGTTCCTCTCTTACAACCTATACCTATAATAATATTTTTAGGATATAATCTCATTATATCTATATTTTTTTTATTTGATACTATTACTACTCCAGAGGAATTTTTATTCTTTCCTAATTTTACATTATTAGGAAGTAGTATATCTACTTTTTTATTATCCACTATTAAAGATGTAAGCTCTTTAGCTTTAGTAAGAGATTCCATCTCACAATTTAATTTTTGTGCTATTGTGTCTATTGCTATCTTTCCTGTAACATCTGAACTAGTAGTTATAATAGGAAGTAAAGAGCAAGATTGAGCAATTTTATAAGTTAACTCATTAGCTCCACCAATATGACCAGAGAGAAGAGAGATTACAAAATTTTCTCCCTCATCTATAACTAATACAGCTGGGTCAATATCTTTACTCTTTATAAGTGGTGCTATCTTTCTAATAACTATTCCTGTTGCCATAATAAATATATGCCCATCATAATAGTTAAATTTTCTCTCTAGTTCCTCACTAAAGTTTTCTATTTGAATACTTTCCTCTATATTAAATTTTTTTAGAGTATATATATCCCCCTCTACTTTTTTCCCTATTCTCTTAGCTACCTCTCCAGCTCCTCTTGTTACACTCCAAAATGCAATCTTCATAATTTTCCTCTCTTAAATTTAATTTTAAATAATATCATCTATCTCTATTTTTGAATCAATAAAAGTTGAAAAATTTTTGATATCATTATTTCTTTCTTCATCACTATAATTAGATATAAGTGTTATAGTCGGACTATATCCATATAAGATAAAATCATTTTTTAAATTAAATTTTATAAAGGTTAATTTCTTAGCCATTTCTCTATTCATTATATTAAATGGCGAATCTACCTCATCAAATAAAAAATAATTTCCTTGTAAAGAATCACAATGTTGACAACAATTAGCATACTCTTTCCTTTTAGTTGTATGTGAATATTTTAGTTTATAATTATATCTCTCTTTAATTAAATCTAATATTTTTTCTGAAATATTTCCTAAACTTATTATTTCATAACTAAAAGTATCCTCTATATCAAATTTATCCTCTGAAAACTCAAATTTTTTATAATTATACTCTTCACTTTCTATATCAAATTCTCCATCTTCCCATCTATATAATGGAAGATTTCTAAATTCTATCCTTTGAGGAATACATAAAGCAATAACTTCGGTTTCTTTTTTACATTTCCAACATTGCTGTTTTGAAATAACTAAATAAATATAATCTTTTACTACTATTGCATCTTCAAAATTTTTCAATATATATTGTGCAAATCTTTTATAGTCTTCTTTCTTTTCTACATACCATTTTTTTATTTCTGGATTCCACCTTGCACCTAATCTTTTTACTTTATCCTTTATATCATAATCAACCTCTAAAAATAACATATTCCCTCCAAAAATTTTTAAATAAATTTTAAAGTTTTCTATTATTTTTCTATTTAATAAGGCTACTCTACTCCCTTTCTAAATTCATGAGTAAATGTTTTATCATATAACTTAGATTTTTCATACTCATTTCCTAAAAAATCTCCAACTAATATTTGAGCTGTTTTAGATATTCCTGCCTCTTTCACTTGTACCTCTATTGTTTCTAGAGTTCCTACTACTATTTTTTCATCTGGCCAGCTTGCTCTTTGCACCACAGCTATCGGAGTGGTCATAGGATAGGAAGTAGCTAGTCTTTTTACTACATCTCCTATCATATGAACAGATAAAAATATTGCCATAGAAGCTCTATGAGTAGCTAGGCTCTCTAATGATTCCTTTTCTGGTACAGGAGTTCTTCCCTCTAATCTTGTACATATTACAGTTTGAGAAACTGATGGAAGCGTAAACTCTTTTTTTACAGCAGCTGCTGAAGCTAGGAAAGAGCTTACCCCTGGAATAACTTCATACTCTATTCCATACTCATCTAAAATATCCATCTGCTCTCTATGTGCTCCAAATATTGCTGGGTCTCCTGTATGTACTCTAGCAACTTTTTTCCCCGCTTTTATTCCATTGATAGTTACTTCCATTACCTCTTCTAGTGTCATTGAAGCTGAGTTATAAATCTCTGCTCCCTCCTTATGACAATCTATAACTTCCTTTGGTACTAATGAACCTGCATATATAATTATATCTGCCTCTTTTACAATTCTTTGTCCTTTAACTGTTATTAACTCTGGGTCCCCTGGTCCTGCTCCTATAAAGAAAACTTTTTCCATTCCTCAAACCCTCCCTTTTTAAAAATCATAGTAGTGAAATATGGGATATCCTCTTTTGTAAGATTAGATATATCATAGAAAACTTTTTCTGTATCTTTTCCACTATTAGATACCATTATTATATTATTCATATTGTTAGTTTTTATAAGAGCCTCTTTTAATTTATCAAAATTTCTCATAACTTTCATAAATACTATATTCTCACTACCTGCTAACTCTTTCTCTATATCAGTATCATCATTTATAGATATTATTTTTAATGACTCATCTCCCATTACTATTGGAAAATTAAATCTTGATGACATATCAGCAAAAGATGAAATTCCTGGGATAGTTTCTACCATCGATTTATATCTATCTTGCATATTTTCTAAAAGATATACATATGTACTATAAGTCATAGTATCTCCTATTGTAAGAAATCCTACATTCTTTCCTTCATCAAGTAATTTTTCTACCACTCTTGTATTTGCTTTTCTTCCCTCTACTCTATCCAATGGATTTTTTAACATAGGAAATTCCATAAATACTATCTCTATATCATCTTTTAAATACTCCTTAGCTATCTCATAAGCAGTACTTCCCTCTGCCTTTTTTGCCTCTGGTACTATTACTACATCTAATTTTTTTAAAGTATTTACTGCCTTTATTGTAATTTGCTCTGGGTCTCCTACTCCTACCCCTATACCATAAAATTTATTTGTCATTCTTTAAAGTCCTCCTTCATTTAAATAAAGAAAACTAAGAATTACTTCATACTCCAAGAATTTGATTAACTATGGCTTCCAAAATTCTAAGAGCTTTAGCTCTCTAAGAATTTTGAAACACAGAAATTTATTTTCTGTGTCTCAATAGTAGTAGTCGTTAAAACTTCTCTACTATTGGAAGAGTTAAGTCTTCGACTTATTGCGTTTTTTAGCATTTCGTTTCGCTGACTTAATCTAACTTCTCTTCGTAATTTCCATAATTCTTTGAGTTTTCTTTAACTCTACCAAACTCTTTACTTATTAATTGTTATTATGTAAATAGGATTTTCCCCATACATCATTGTATAAGGTCCTACCTTTTTTCCTCTTGATACCATCATATTTACTACTTCTATATCTTTAAATCCATACTCTTTAAGTAGAGCCATAGTATCATTTAAACTCTCCAATGTAATTGTATTTATAACAAGTCTTGCATCATTTGTGGAATAATTTATAAAGTGTTCTAATATACTTCTCATACTTCCTGTTGAGCCACCAACAAACATTCTATCATACTCTACATTAGGGATAGACTCTGGAGCCCTTCCGTGTATCAATTCATAGTTAGTTAAATTGAATTTTCTTACATTCTCTTTTATAGTTTCTAATCCTTTTTCCTCTTTCTCTATCCCTATTACCTTTCCATCACTAAGATAAGTGGCACATTCTATTCCTATTGTCCCTGTTCCTGCTCCTACATCTATCAATATAGAGTTAGTTTTTAGTTGAAGCTTAGCAACAGTTACAGCCCTTACCTCTTGCTTTGTCATAGGTAACTCTCCTTGGATAAACTCTTTATCATATATATGCAAGTTTTTCTCTCTCCTTCCTTCTCTACTTTTCTAAAAAACTAAAAATTGCTCCATACTACAAGAAGTTGATTAACTATGGCTTCCAAAATTCTAAGAGCTTTAGCTCTCTAAGAATTTTGAGACACAGAAAGCAAAGCTTTCAGTGTTTCCTTAATGTAACACAGAAAATAAATTTCTGTGTCTCAATAGTAGTAGTCGTTAAAACTCCTCTACTATTGGAATACTCGCTTTGCTCAAACAGTTGTGTTTTTTAGCATTTGATTTCGCTGACTTAATCTAACTTTTCTCCGTAATTTCCGCAACTCTTTGAGTTTTCTATCATCAAGATTTTTTCCTTACTATCATTAAATTTATAAAAAACTCTCTATTAAGTTTTTCATAGTCCTCTATATTTATAAAGGTAATTTTTTCATCTGGATAAGAGAGTCTCTCTCCCACTACAATCTCCACATCTCTATACCCAGCTTCGTAGATATTCTTAGCTATTACATATGGAGTATTTACATTATCAGTAAGGAGTACAATCCCCCTCTCCTTTGAAAAAATATCTACATATTCAGCCTCTCTTCCGTGCACACTAAGAAGTTTATAATCTTGCCACACTTCCCCTATACGAGAAAAAAGATATTGATAAGAGGATATTCCTGGTATTACATTCAATTCCTCTCTGGAATAATTTTTTCTCAAAAAGCTAAGCAGACTATAAAATCCTGTATCTCCAGATACAATTATACAAATTTTTCTATCTTTATTTTTATTAATAAACTCTATCAAATCAGAAAGCTTACCTAGAGTATATTTTTCACAAGTGGGTAGGAGTAGAGAGGAAATCTCCTCTAATTGTCTTACTCCTCCTATAGCTATCTCACATTTTTTTATACTCTCTATTCCAATCTTAGTTATATAATCTATATTCCCTGGTCCAAGTCCAACTACATCAATTTTTTTCAGCTAACTCACCTGCCATCTGATAAAATCTCTCACTATATCCAAGAGTATCCCCTTTAAAAGAGAAAAGTAAAACTTCACATTCTAACTCCCCTCTTGAATACTCCTCTACTCTTTTTTTTACCTTATTAGCTATAAATGGGAAGAACTCTTTTTTCTCTATATAATCACAAGCCTCTTCCACAGTATTAGACTCCATTATCTTATGAATATTTTCTGGACTCTCTCCACATAAAAAAGCATTGGCTCCCATTATCTCCACACGAGCATCAGCCACTCTACTGTGGGTATTAAATATTCCTCCAGCTATTTTTATAGCCTTCCCTATATGCCCAAGGAGTAGAATTTTTTTAAATCCAAGCTTTACAGCAGAATCTACCATAAATCCTACATAGTTACTTATAACTATTGTTTGTTCTAAATCAAGCCCCAACTTTTCACAGTAATTTTTACTATAATTTCCAAAGGTAAATATACACCAATCCCTATCCTTTGCCATTCTCAATACTTTAAGTTCCACAAACATAGAGTCCTTTAGAGCCTCTTCACTCATAGGCTTTACTATTCCAGTAGAACCAAGAATTGATATTCCACCTACTATTCCAAGTTTTGGATTAAAAGTTTTTTTAGATTTTTCCAATCCTTCTGGAACATATATGGTAATTATAGCTTTTTTCCCATTTTCCTCTAAAAACTTATCAGCTACCTCTTCTATCATCTTTTGAGGACCGGGATTGATAGCTGGTTTACCTATCTCTACTTGTAATCCAAGCTTGGTAACTTTTCCTACTCCTCTTCCTCCAACTAAGACAAAATTTTTAAAATATATTCCACTTTCTATATGGGGTAATTTATCTACTAATTTTATCTTAGTACATATATTTATTCCATTAGTTACATCTGGGTCATCTCCAGCATATTTAGTCACAGCCACACTTACAGAGTTTTTTCTTGCCTTTATCTTATATATGGGTACAACTATCTTTTCTCCATTAAGTGTTGTAAATTCTAATTGCTCTAAGTAATTATTATTTATCAGAGCCTCTAATCCTGCTTTTATTCCTACTGCAGAACAAGTACCAGTGGTATAACCACACTTTAATTTATCAGACATTTAAAACCCCTCTCTTTTATACATCTGATAAAGTATTCCGTGAAGAATAGATACAGTTACTGTACTTCCCCCTTTTCTTCCATTTATAGTGATATATGGAAGTCCTAACTCTTTAAATGCCTCTTTTGATTCAGCTGCCCCTACAAATCCAACTGGTACTCCAACCACTAAAGCAGGTTTTTCAATTTCTCCTCTTTCTATCATCTCTTTTAGTTGATATAGAGCAGTTGGGGCATTTCCTATTAAAAATATTTTTGTATCTTTATCTTTTCCAGCTTTTTCCATTCCTACTATTGAACGAGTAACACCTCTTTCCTTAGCCTCTTTTATAACCTCTTCATCAGACACTAAACAATAAGCTGAAGAGTTAAATTTTCCTAGAACTAATTTGCTAAGTCCATTTACTATCATATTAGTATCACAGTAAATTTTACAACCACTCTTTAAAGCTTCCATAGCACTGTCCACAGCTCCATTTTGAAACTCTATCAAATCAGCATACTCAAAATCTGCTGTTGTATGTATTACTCTTTTTACTATTGGAAGAGTTTTCTCATCAAATTTCTCTCTCTTTTCTCCCAATTCCTCTCCTATTATCTCAAAACTTCTTTTTTCAATATCTTGGGGAACCTTTATATATGTACTCATCTTTTTACTCCTTTATATAAATATTTCCATTTCATTATTTTTCTCTTTAAATCCTAGTTTAAGATAAATTTTCTTTCCTTCCTCACTTGCATTTAACCATAATTTTTTAATTCCTATTTCCTTAGAATGCTCTATTAACTTTTCTGTTATCTGCTTTCCATAGCCTTTCTTTCTATATTCTGGTAAAGTATATATATTCAATATATATCCCTCTCTTCCAGAAATATTTTCCATATAAGGTATCCTTTCAAATAAGCATAAGGAACCTATACTTACTATTTTATTTTCTTCAAATATCCCGTAAGTTATTAAACTCTTATCAATATTTTTTAGGTAATACTCCTTAGTGGAGTTTTTTAAATTTTCAATATTATCATTTTTATCTATCTCTTGCAATTCATAAAAAAGTTTTAATCTTAAATCTAAAAAAAATTCTACATCTTCGATACCTAATCTTTTTATAATCATCTTTTTATTATATAACCCTTCTTTTCTAAAACTTCATCTGTTTTTCCAATAAAACAGAACTCTTTATCTAATTTAACTTGTGAATAATCCTCTACCTTACAAACTGAAAAATTATAATTTAATATTTTAATTTCTATACTATCTATTCCCTTTTATTATTTCATATAAATAATCTAAACTCTTAAAAAAATGTATATGTGGATAACCAGCTCTACAATTTTTTTCTTTAAAGACACACGCCCACTCTTTACCATTAGGTTTTATAGCTCTATACTCTCTACTATCATCTTTTATATCAGATATTTTAGAGTAGTGAAATTCGTGTCCTCTTCCTAAAGTTTTTTCCTTGTCATAAAGAGATATATAACCAAATCTAGAAATATCTAATCTATCTCTCATCTCTACACTACATTTTATAATATCACACATAGGGAAATATTTCCCATCTAGCAATTTTATTCCAGAGGTAAGATACATAAATCCTCCACACTCTCCATAGATTTTCCCACCTCTATTATGGAACTCCCTTATGCTCTCTATCATTTCTATATTACTAGATAACTCTTTGGCATAGTTTTCTGGATAACCACCACCAAAGTATAATAAATCTACCTCTGGTATCTTTTTATCATTTATAGGAGAAAAGGGAATCAATTCCATTCCTAAATCCTCCATCAGTTCAAGATTGTCATTATAGTAAAAACTAAAGGCTTTATCTTTAGCTACCCCTACCTTTAATCCCTTATACTTATCTTTTAATTCTTCAAAAGGATTTTTTCTATATTCTCTTTCTCCTAACTCCGCTATTTCTAAAAGTCTTTCTACATCAATTGTCTTTTGCAAAATCCCCTTTAAATGCTTTGATTTTTCTCTTAAGTCATCTACCTCAGCAGCTTGTAGAAGTCCAAGATGTCTACTTGACACACTCAAGCTCTCATCTTTTGGAAGATATCCTATACACTCTACCCCTGTATATTTTTCTATTGCTTCTTTGTAATGTTTATACATAGCCTCAGTAGTTCTATTGATTATTACACCAGCTATTTTGACTCTACTATCCAACAATTTATACCCAAGTACCTCAGCAGCTATACTTGTACTTTTTCCCCCACCACTTACTATTAAAATAACAGGTAAATCCAATACTCTAGCTAAATGTGCTGAACTATTATTATCTAAGCTATGGTCTATTCCATCGTATAGTCCCATCACTCCCTCAACTATTGAGATTCCCTTATGATGTTTATAGAAAGAGTATTTTACCCCCTCTTCTCCCATCATAAACAAATCTAAATTATAGCTTTTATTTCCTGTTACAAATTGATGAAATGTTGTATCTATATAGTCTGGTCCAACTTTAAATGGAGAAACGTTTTCAAAGAGCGACATAAGTCCCATTGATACAGTGGTTTTACCTATACCACTGCTTACCCCAGCTATCATAAATCCTTTCATCTTACCACCTCAGCAAGATTTTTTAATACTTTCATATTATTTTCTCTATCTTTGATAGCAAGTCTAATATAGTGATTATTTAGTCCTACAAAGTTAGAAGCATCTCTTACAACTATTCCTCTCTCTATCAATTTCTCTCTCACTTCATTAGAGCTCTTATTTAAAAGTTGTATCAAAATAAAGTTTGTGTTAGTCCTATATGCTTTTATTCCCTCTATCTTTAGAGCTTCATTATAAAACCAAACTTTTTCCTTTTCTATCCAATTCTCACTTTTTTCTATATACTCTCTATCCCATAACATAGTTTTTCCTGCTATGTCAGCAAAACTATTTATACTCCACGGCTCTTTATACTTAGGAAGAGTTTTCATTATCTCTTTATCATAACTTATTCCATATCCTAATCTCAACCCAGGTACAGCAAAAAATTTTGTCAATGCTCTCATTACAAATATATTACTATCCTCCAAATTTACAGCTGTAAATTTTTCCCAACCTTTTATAAATTCTATAAAAGCTTCATCTATAAAAAGTTTTATATCTTTTTTTTTCAACTCTCCATTTATTCTTTGAATATTTTCAAGAGATATAAAATTTCCTGTGGGGTTATTAGGATTACATATTACTACTAAGTCACATTGAGGGATAGAGTTTATAAATTTTTCTACATTCAAATTAAAATTTTCTCTTTCATCTAATATAAAATACTCTATCTCACAATCTATACTCTCTAATGCTCTTCTATATTCAGCAAAACTTGGAGCTACTACAAAGGCTTTTTTAGGTTTTAAGCTCTTCATATATAGAAAAAGTATTTCTGTAGCTCCATTTCCTACTACTATATTTTCTATATCTACATTATTATATTTTCCAATACTCTCTCTCAGTTCTATATAATCTGGGTCTGGATACTTTTCTAATATATCAAAATTTTCTATCACACTTTTTTTAAATTTTTCTGGTACTCCTAAGGGATTTATATTTGAGCTATAATCTAATAGCTCCCCTTTCCCCTCTCTTTTTAGTCTATATATATTTCCACCGTGTAAATCCATTATCTACCTCTTTTTCCATAACATAGTTTTCTAATAGAATCCCTTCTCTCTCTACTAGCTGTTGCTTTATAACTTTATACCCTCTTTTAATAAAAAATAGTTTTGCTGTTATAGAGGCGTGAGTATATATCGCTTTCCCTTTTACTTTATTTTCTAACTCATCACAAATCATTGTAGCTATTCCCATTCTTTGAAAATCCTTATGTACATATAATCTATCTAAATATCCATCTTCAGCAATATCACCAAAGCCAACTATTATACCATTACTTTCAGCAACAACTGTGTAGTTTTTTAAAAAAGAAGTATCCCATTTCTCTATATCTATATTCTTAGTTGCCCATACATCTAATTGTTCTTGAGTATAATCTTTTTTATTTATATTATGCACTGTATTATAAAAAAGCTCTGTTATCTCTTGACAATCAGAAGATTTATATTTTCTTATCTTTATAGTATTTTTCTCTTTTACACTTATATATAAGATAGAATGACATTTTCCATCTTTCGAAAATATTGGTAAGATATCTAATTGATAATCTTCAATATATGCTCTATCCAATTTATTATTTTTCTTATCTTCCCATACTCTATTCCAAACTTTTCTAGCACAATTTTCTATATTATCATCTATCTCTTCATATTTTATAAATTCTCTATTTTGTACTCTTTCATCTAACTCTAATAAGAATTTTAATTCTCTTCTCATTACAATTAAATCATATTCTCCATTTTCATCACTCTCATAATTACTATATTTCGAAATTAATAATTCATTTTTATTTTCTGGGAGCAAAGAGATTTTTTTAGAGAGTATATCTCCCCAAAGTTGAGAAATTTTTTCCATTCCTTCTGGAGTATTATTTGTTCTCAATACTACCTCTTTTAATATATAACTCATTTTATTACCTCACTTATTTTAGAATAAAATATCTAACTTGTATTCTTTATCTATTAAAATATACTTACAACCATATTTTTGACACTCTCTTAGATTTTTCTCATTTTCCTCTATAAGAAATTCTTTTGTACAATAGGAATCATCTAGTCTATTTTCTATTGTATTAGCATACTCAACTATCTTGTCAAAATTATTTTCAATATACTCTTTACTCATAATTAAACAGTAGTATTTTATATTCTCTAGATATTTACTATCAAAATCTCTCTCCCAATCAAAAGGAACATAACAACCTTCAACTATTAGATTTTGTTTATTCTCAATAGCTGTTTTTATAATCTCTCTAACTATTCTCCAAAGATATGGAGTAAGTTGTTCATCATCTTTTGCATTTAGATTTATATTTCCACTTCTTATTAATCCCATCTTTATATGGTCTATTGATAGATAAGGAAACTTATATCTCTCTAGTAGGTTTTGGGCTAATAGAGTTTTTCCTGTATGTGATGCTCCTGTTATAATTATTATCATTAGATAATCACTCCTATTAATTGAGATAAAATTATAAATGTAGCAAGTCCCACCCAAGAGGAAACATATAGAAGTCTAATTCCTCTTTTTACATCTGGTATTCCAAAATGTTTTAATTTATCTCCAATAGTAGGTTTGTCGTGCCATTTTCCAAAGTAGCTAGTTCTTCCACCAAATTGTACTCCCAATGCTCCAGCGAAAGCAGCTTCAGAGTGTCCAGAGTTTGGGCTAGAATGGTTTAGTCTATCTCTAAAAAATATTCTCCAAGCACTTCTATAATCCATTCTTAATAAAAAAGCTCCCATTGGAATAATAAATCCTCCAGCTATTCTAGCAGGAATAAAATTTGCCATATCATCTATCTTAGCAGATAACATTCCAAAATCAATATATTTATCATTTTTATATCCTACCATAGAATCCAAAGTATTTATCGCCTTATATCCCATAGCAAAAGGAAGAGCAAGAGATACTCCCTCAATAGTAAAAAAACTTCCTACAAAGGCAAAGAACATAGGAGCAATAACTCCATCTACTGTATTCTCACTTATTGTTTCTAATATACTTCTCACTATTTGAGTAACGTCCATACTATTTGTATCTCTACTTACTAAATAGGCTAGTTCTTTTTTAGCCTTTTCCATATCTCCCTCTACTAAAACTTTACAAACTCTAAATCCTTCATCTGCTAAGCTTTTAGTAGCCAGTGTAGTATATAGAAAAAATATCTCCAATATATATGATAACTTAGCTAAATAAAATGATATTAAAAAAGTTATTCCAATAGTCAGTATAGCCAATACTCCCCCAGTAAATTTTTTACAGCTAAATCTGTACAATAATTTTTCAAGTAAAGTTATAAGTTTTCCTATAAATCTAACTGGGTGTGGAAACCAGTGTGGGTCTCCTAATATTAAATCCATTATATATGCTATACTATATCTCATTATAAAAATCATCTTACTCACCTAATATTTTATAAATTTTTTCCATCTCAATATTTTCTCTAAAAATTTCTTCAAGCTTATCTAGCTCTTGCTCTCTATACTCATCAAATGATATTCCTTGAGCTTGTAACTCCATACCTTTTTTCTCTCTTACCTTATTGAGTATATGTCTAGTTACTTTTTCATTGTCAAATATACCGTGTAGATATGTTCCAAAGATATTTTCTCCCTTTACAACTGCTACTACTCTCTCATCAGCTGTAACCTTTCTTTCCTCTCCTAAAGTTACCCCTTGATGAATTTCATATCCTTTTATCTTTTCTCCCTCTAGTCCTTCAAGCAATCCAGATGTATTTATAAGTCTACCTTCATATTGTAAAGTATTTTTCTCTCTCTCCATCACTGTTTCCAATTCCAATAGAGAAAGTCCAGGAATCTCTTTTATCTCACTCTCTATTCCATATGGGTCTTTTATCTTCTCTCCCATCATTTGAAATCCACCACAAATACCTATTATAATTTTTCCAGCCTTAGAAGCTTTTATTATTTCAGTAGCTATTCCATTATCCTTTATCTCTTTTAAGTCATCTATGGTGTTTTTAGTTCCAGGGATAATTATAATATCTTCATCTCCTAACTCATCAGCAGAAGTAATATATTTTATATTTACATCTTCTACTATTCCTAGTGCATCTATATCAGTAAAGTTAGATATATGTTTTAATTTGATTACAGAGATATTTATTCCCTTTCTATTTTTCATTTTCTTAAATCTCTCTGTTACACTGTCTTCATCTTCTATATCTATATTACTATAAGGCATTACTCCTATTACAGGAACTCCTGTCAATTCTTCTATCTCTTTAAGTCCAGGTTTTAATATATTTACATCTCCTCTAAACTTATTTATAATTACTCCTTTTACTCTTGCTCTCTTCTCTGGAGCCATAAGCATAATAGTCCCATATATAGAAGCAAAAACTCCACCCCTATCTATATCAGCTACAAGTATCACTGGAGCATTAGCCATCTCTGCCATCTTCATATTGGCAATATCCTCTCCCTTAATATTTATCTCAACAGGACTCCCTGCTCCCTCTATTATTGATATATCATAGTTTTCTCTGATATAATTATATGATTTCATTATCTCTGGCTTTAAAGAGGTTTTAAATTTCCCATACTCTATTCCACTCATATTCCCAATAGATTTACCATTTACTATCACTTGAATCTTTCTATCTGTGGTAGGCTTTAGAAGTATAGGATTCATATATGCTTCTGGTTCTATTCCACAGGCATAGGCTTGTACCACTTGAGCTCTTCCCATCTCTAGCCCCTGTCTTGTAACAAAAGAGTTAAGTGCCATATTTTGAGATTTAAATGGAGATACTTTATACCCATCTTTTGTTAAAGCTCTACATAGCCCTGTAACTATCATACTCTTTCCAGCTCCAGATGAAGTCCCCACCACCATTATGTTTCTATGTTTCATTTTCCACCTCAATAAATAAAAAAAGTATAATAGATATTAAAAGTATTTGCTAAGCTTAAAAGAAAGCTCAAGAATTGTGCAATTTATGAAGAGAAATTAAATCAACTCATCTTAGCTTTCTTTAATTCAGAATTATCAACTGAATAGATACTTACTTTTTATTTATTATCTACTATACTTATATCTCATTTTTCTTTCTCCTCCCGTCCACGCAGGATAGTTAAATATTTTAAGCGAGATATCCTGACTTTGATTCAACCTACTTGTACTCCTTCCCAATTCCTCAGTGGCTAATGTACTTTCGTCCTCATTACAGTGGCGGGACCGTACAAGAATTTCACTTGTTTCCCTCTACTTAAAATTTTACTTATCTTTTCTTTAAATATTATATAATACTTCAAACATTTCCGTCAAGAAAAGAAATACTGAGAATTATATATATTATTTCTTGTTTTTTATGAAAAAAGATATTAATTATATTAATAATTATCATTTTCTAAAAAAATACATTCCCTTGTTTTATTTTCTTCTACTAATAATCTAAAAATTTTGATTTTTTATCAAAATATCCAAGTTTTTCATAGTGATATTTTGGATAACTTAGATGTAAAAAACTTTTTGCCCTACTACACCCTACATAGTAAAGTCTTTTCTCCTCTTCAAGATTTTCTTTTTCAATACTACTAGGAAATACCCCATCTAAAAGTGTAGGTATAAAAACTATCTCCCATTCCAACCCTTTAGAAGAGTGTAAGGAGTAAAGGGCTACTCCTCTTTTCTCTTCCATCTCTTTTTTATAATATGGTATTTTATATTCCATCAATAACTTTTCCATCACTTTTACTGTATATTTATTTCTAAATAGTATCACCATCTCCTCAAAGGGAAACTTCTCTTTATAAGCTAAAATCTTCTCACAAATATATCTTCTCTCTTTCTCCTCATCTTTAAATGAGTTGATATGTACTTTCTCCCCTCTTCTTCCTGTTCCATAGATTTTTTTATTATATTTAATTTTAAAATTATTAGCAATTCTATTAGTATATGCGATTATCTCCTCACTACTTCTATAATTTTTCTCTAGCTTAATCAATTTTGCTTTTGGGAAATCCTCTCCAAATTTTAAAATATTAGTAAAGTCTGCTCCTCTAAATCCATATATACTTTGATAGTCATCTCCTACTACCATAAGATTTTTATCTTCTCCTACAAGAAGTTTAAGCAGTTCTCTTTGAGCTAAATTACTATCCTGATACTCATCTACTACAATATAATCTATCTTATCTCTTATAATTTTTAAAAACTCCCTATTCTCTTTAAATTTTTTTATAACCATTTCAATTAAATCATCATACTCATAGATATTTTTTATTTTTTTATATTTTCTATACTCGGACTTAATTTTTATAATGTCATCTATATGCTCTTTAGGAAAAATATCTTCCAATCTCAACCTTGCATTTTGTAATTTTTCTAATCTATTTGATAACTCTTCAATATCATAAAATTTTCCTTTGTATTTTTTATTGAGTTCAAACCTCTCTACTATTTTTAAGAGAATCTTTTCTCTTTCTCCCTCCTCCATTATATTTAGATTATCTACTTCAAAAAGAGCTTTATATTTAAAAATAAGCCTAGCACAAAAGGAGTGAAATGTAGTTACTACTGTTTTTAACTCTTCTACATTTAAAATATTTTTTAATCTCTCTTTCATCTCTTCACTAGCTTTTCTAGTAAATGTTACCATCAAAATTTTTTCCTCTAGTACTCCATTTTCAATCAGCCAAGCTGTTCTATATACTATTGTTCTAGTTTTTCCAGAGCCTGCCCCAGCTATCACTAGATATTGTCCCTCTGTTGAAAGTAGTGCTTTTTTCTGTTCCTCATTGAGTAGAGAGGAATAGTTTATTTTATACCCTTTAGATAAAAGAGAGGTATCTACACTCTCTACCTCTCTTCTCTCCAAATCTCTTATGCTCTTTTTTAATAGAGTTTCCTCATCTGATTTTTCTACTTTTCTCTCTCTAATTTTTATCCCTTTATCTTCTCTCTTCTCTTCCTTTACTAATCTCTTTAATATCTCCCACATATTTCTCCTTAAATATTATGATACTATCTATTAGCAAGAGCTTCCATTATCTCCACACATTTTCTTGAAGTAGCAAAACTATTTAAAGTTGATTCTACTCTTCCCTCTTCTATAAGTTTTGCGAACTCCTCTATCTCATATCTCATATCATTTGTATAAGTATCTACTTCTATCTTTTCCTCTCTACCATCTCTATATTTAATTGTTATTCCTTTTACAGTAGAAACCTTATCTATAACAATAGAACCATCTTCTCCTATTATCTCTGATGGAGTTTTTTCATCTGTTATCTTTGAATAAGATATTACTCCTATCTTATCTGGATATTTTAAAATAATTGTTCCACAACCATCTACACCACTATTTAATAGATAGTTGCTTCCCATATACTCTTTTGGCTCTCCAAACATAGCCAAAGCAAAATATAGTGGATAAACTCCTATATCATATAGCGCTCCTCCAGACATATTTTTATCAAAGATATTTGTAACTTCTCCAGCTTTTAATAAATCATATCTTGATGAGTATTGACAATATTTTAACATCACTTGTCTTATTGCCCCTATCTTATATAAGTTTTCTTTTATTAACTTAAAATTTGGATTAGTAGTAGGACGCATTGCTTCCATAAGTACCACTCTATTTTTTATAGCTATCTCTTTTAATATATCAAACTCTTTTACAGTTGGAACTATTGGTTTTTCACAAATTACATTTTTCCCTGCTTCCAATGAAAATTTTGCTTGCTCAAAATGTTTTCCATTAGGAGAAGCTATATATACAGCTTGTATATTCTTATCTTTTAGCATCTCCTCTATATTAGTATATATTTTTTCTATTCCAAAATTTTCAGCAAATCTCTTTCCTTTATTTTCATCTCTCGAAAGAAGAGCATAAGCTTCACACCCCTCTGTACTCTTTAATGCATCTATAAATTTTTCACTTATACTACTTGTCCCTATTATTGCAAATTTTATCATCTGGCTCTCCTTTAATATTTTTTATATTTCTAATTTGAGTATAACTTACACCATATAAAAAATCAAGAGCAATTTCTGAATTACTCTTGATTTATAAATATTTATTCTTTATCTTTAAAATACTCCCCTAATAAAAAAGCACTTAAAACTATAAATAAAACAATAGATGAAAAAGCAGAGCTCTCCATATATTTTTTACTACTTACCAATGAATAATTTACAAGGGAAGCAATAGGTATTATATCTCCTAACTGCATAGTATATACCACAGTAAACTCTCCAAATATCACAGCAAAAACTTGGAGAAAAGAGGAGATAAAAATATTTTTTAAAATTGGAAACTCCACATATCTAAATCTTTGATAAAAATTTTTACAATCTAACTCAGAAGCTTCCAATATATCAACAGGAAATTTTTTTACATACTGATACATAAAAGAGTAACCAATTGGTATAGCTCCTATGAGATATCCTATCCCTAAAAGTATAATAAGAGGAATATCAAATAGGATATTCATATAATATAAGGTTATAGCTAGAAATGCTCCCGACACTCCCATATTAGAAAATATGATTATATCTGTTACTCTGCTATAATTTTTTATAATCAGATAGATAATAAATACAGTTATTCCACTTACAATTACAGATATTCCAAAAGAATTTACTACCCCTTTTATTACTCCAAACTCCTCATTAAATTCAGGAGAAAAGAGATTTAAATAGGATTGTATAGAAAATTTTCCTGTCAACTGATTAATAAATGAAAATATAAAAGATAATCCTACAACTCCATATTGAAATACCATATATACTAGAGAGTATATTTTAAATATAGGATTGAGTTTTTTCTTTTCTTGTTCTCCTGATATCTCATACTCCTTTACAAATACTCCTAAAGAATTTAAAACTAACAATATTATAAATTGTAATCCTCCTAAAAGCATAGCCTTAGAAAAATCCGCTCCCCCCATCAATGTATTAGCTATCTCTACCTCTATATTAGAATATCTTATTCCTCCCAGTGAAAGAATTATTCCTAACCCTAAAAAACAATAGGTAAATACTAATATAAAAGCTCTAAATATCTGTGGAAGTATAAGAGGAAGTTGCCCTCTAAGAAAAATTGTCAAGGCACTAGCTCCATCTATTCTCATAGCTTCTCCTAGCTCTTTTGGAATTTTTCTTAAACCTTCACTTATATATTTTACAAATATAGGAGAGTTATAGAAAACATTAGCTATTATTATCCCCTTCAGTGTGTATAGTATATTTAATTCTTTAATTATTGGAAGGTTAAATATAACTGAAAAAATTGTAACTATCGATATTACAGGAAAGAAAAATGGAATAAAGACTAATCCCTGTATAAATTTTGATAGAGTATCTTTATTATAAGCAGAATAATAAGCTGGAACTATTCCAACTATTAAAGCCATAATTGTAGAGTAAAATCCCTGCTTTATAGAAAAAGATATTATATCTTGAATATAACTTTCCTTTAAAATTTCAAAACTTGATAACTCAAAAAAATCTCTAGCAAAATAGTATATAGGAGCTAACCACAATACTCCATAAAGAAAATTTACTAAGAATCTCCCCAACTTTTTTTTCATTTTTACTCTCTCTTTCTATTTAAATTTACTTTTTTATAATTATAGCAAATTTTTATCTAGTTGACTATTCTTCCTCTTTTCTTTTTTTAGAATTTGTGATATCATCTAATATAAACTTGATTTTTGAAAAGGTGGATTTATGATATATTTTTTACACGGAGATACTGCTCCTTTGCAGATAAAATACGAAGAAATTTTAGATGAGATTAAAAGTAACAACCCCTCTATTCCAGAAAAAATTTTTGATGCCTCATTAGATGAGGTTACTCAATTTTTTGACTCTGTATCTACAAACTCAATCTTCTCTCCAAAAGAATTAGTAATTCTAAAGAGGGTAGAGAGCTTTAAAAATTTAGAGGGAATAGCAAAGTCCCTCAAGATGTATAATCTTACACAAAAAGAGATAATAATAATTTATGAAGAGTTCTTAAATGACTTTGGAAAGATAAAAAATCCTATTCCTAAAAAAACACTGGATAGTTTCAAAGAGATAGCAGAAATTATATGTTATAGAAAAGAGAATGAAAAAAAAGCTATAATTTTCTATCTTCAGCAAGAGTTAAATATTTCTGAATATGAAGCTGAAAAGTTTGTAGAATTAGTGGGAGATGACTTTTTCAAAGTTAAAAATGAAGCTGAAAAAGTAAAAAATTTCTTAGATGGAGAAACTTTTAATTTAGATAAAATAAAACCTCTCCTATCTATCAATGAAGACTTTAATTTAAAGACTCTTATTGAAAATTTTATTACCTCTAAAGCTAAAGATGATTTACTCCATTTTATAGCTAAAGAAAAATTACATTCTAATTTTATATATGGAATAGGAGATGAAATAATTTTTTATCTAAAACTTTCTTCACTTGCTCAAAATGGTATTATAAACAAAAATCTCTCTTATAAAAAATTTAATGAGGGAATTTTTGAAGAGATTAAAGAATTTTTCCTTACTGAAAGAGGCTATCCTCATCCTTATACTCTTTTTTTGAAGCTAAAAAATATTGAACTATTTGAAACAGAATTTCTAAAGAAAAAATTAAAAGAATTAACATATTTAGAGTATAGTATTAAGAGTGGTAATATGGATATGGAAATAGGGGTAGAGGATTACATATTAGAATTTTTTAAAAAATAAATCAAGAATAACAGACATTGTTAAGAATATTTAGAGTAGCTTGGCGAAAATAAATATAAAAAACACTTCCTTTATAATTTAGAGAGATTTGGTGTTTTTTAATATCTTATAAGCTTTAGCTACTCTTTATTCTTTAAATAAAAGTTATTCTTGATTTATTTTTTTGAAAAAACACCTTAAAATATTTTATATATAACATTAATTATAGGACTTTATTAATAAAAATTAACTACGATTATTTCAAATTCTACGAATAAAAAATTCTTTACTTACTATGATAAATATGATATACTATTAACCGACTATTTTTTTAAGGAGAGTTTTATTATGAAATTAAAAAATATTTTTATCTGTATTCTTATTTTTACTCTAAATATTATAAGTTATGCAGAATCTTCTATTCCAAAAGTTGAGTATAAAAAGATAGAGGTAAATAGTTTAGAAGATATAAAAAAATGGAAAGATTCAGATGAACTATATGTTTTTACTAAAATTAATATTGATTTAAGCAAACTATCCCCATTAAAAAAGAAAGATACTTTTGTAGATATTTTACTTCCCTCTATAAAGGTTGTTAATGCTGAGATAGAAAATAACAGAAATATAGCTAAAACACTTTCTCAAAAAACTACTCTTTCTGAAGAGGAAAAAAAATACGCTGAAAATCTTTTTAAGAAATATAGAGTTGAATATGGGGACTGGGAGAAACTATATTCTCGTCTTATTATTTATCCTACTTCACTGATTTTAACTCAAGGAGCTATAGAGAGTGGTTGGGGTACTTCTAGATTCTTTAAAGAGGGAAATAATCTATTTGGTATGTGGTCTACTAATCCAAATGAGCCAAGAATACCTGCTAAAGGAGTTAGAGAAAATGGATTTGTTCCTCATCTAAAAAAATATGATAGTGTAAAAGGTTCTGTTTCAGATTTTGTTTTAAATTTTTCTAGAAATAAAGCCTATACAAATTTAAGAAAATTACTTCGTGAAAATCAACCACCTCAAATTGTTGCTGAAGGACTTATTAACTATTCCGAAGAGAAAGAGAGATATGTAAAAAAAGTTATCAACACGATGAATTATAATGAATTTACTGAATTTGATACCCCTATTGAATAACCAGCATTTAATTATAAAAAACTACATCTAAATTCTAATATTAAAGAAGAATTTAAAATAGATAAAGAAGGAAATGAAATTGATTTACCTTTAAAACATGAATTAATAGAAAATGAAGATGATGTTTCCTATATTTGTACAACTTGTGGAAGAATATATTTAAAATGTATTAGTAATATTAAAGAAATTGCAATTTGGAAAGAATAAAAAAGCAAGAGAATATTCTCTTACTTTTTTATTATAAAAATGGATTCATTGATTTAAAAATAAAAGGACTTATTATTATAATTGAAATTTGTGATAAATATATTAAAAATTTAATGAAAGTATATTTTAAATAATAATTATATTTCTCAAATTCTATATTATATTTTTTCATTTCATTATTTAATTTAATTATATTCTACTTATTTCAAATATTTAAAATTTCTTTAAATATTTCATTTACTCTATCATAATTTTCTAAATTTGAAATATGACCAGCATTTTCTACTAAAAATAATTTAGAATCCTTCACATAATTGGCCATTTCTCTAGCTTCTTCAAATGGTCTTGGAATATCATATTCTCCTGTGATAAATACAACTTGTATATCTATATTTTTCAAAATCTCTATTGCATTCTCTCTTCCAAAAATAATTCTTCCTATCTTTACAATCGTATCTATTTTTTCAGCAGATATATTTACCAAGTTAGCATAAAGTGTTTTATACAATTTAGTTCTTTTTTCAGAAACAATTGGCGAAAAAAACATCTCTGCTATTTTTTCTGCCATATTTTCTGGCACTTTTTTTATTAAGTCTATTGTATCAAGCATTGAAAAATACATCTTCTTCTTTTCTTCTGGTTCAATACCAACATATGAATCCATTATTACTATTTTTTTTATTTTTTCTTTATGATATTCATACATGTAAGGTGCCAACATTCCTCCAACAGAAAGACCAATATATATATATTTTTCTACTTCAAGTTCATCTATAAACTTCGTAAGTTCTTTTGCTAAATCTCTTAATGATATATTTTCTCTATCATCTAAAACACTAGATTGTCCATGTCCTGGTAAATCAATTGAAATACACTGATAATACTCTTTTAAAAATTTTATTTGAGGTTCCCACATATTTTTATCCCAAAGATAAGAATGAATAAAAACTAAAGTTTCGCCCTTTCCTTCACAACTATATGAAAATTTCATAAATCATCTCCTAACGTATTAATTTTTTATTTTATAAATACTCCATAATTGCTACTATTTTATTTTCAAAATATCTATTTTTTAATTATGTTTCTTTTATCTTGCATTAATTTTTCTAATTTCTTATATTCTCCCTCGGACAATTCCACAAACTTTTGGTACTATCCCCCATTGTCTTGACACCATTTGTAAATTTCAACGAAATATTCCATTCCAGTGGTATCTATTTCATCATCTCCAAGATTAATTAAAATTTTAGATGTAGTTTTTTTATTACTTATATGTTTTTTATATTCTTAATTATAGGATTTTATCTAGAATAGAATTAACATCTACTATATTTTCTAAATTAGAAGAATCTCCATGTCCTGGTAAATCTATTGATATACATCTATATTTTTCTTTTAAATGTTCAACTTGAGGTCTCCACATCTCTTTATCCCAAAGGTAAGAGTGAACAAACACTATTACTTCACCTTTTCCTTCATCTATATACTCCAATTTCAATATTTTATTACCTCCTCTTGCTTAATTTACATCATAGCTACCTGTTCTATGAGATTTTGTAGCATTAGCACCTGCTTTAACAGGACCAATTATTAAAAAAGTTCCCCCTTTGCTAGAACTATTTTCAATTATTTTTTCTATATTTTTCTCATCTCTTTCTATATCTTTATTTTCCCTCTTTTCTCTATCAATAGTAATATTTCCATTATTACTTAAATTCTCTACTACAATAGCTGATGATGTAACTACTTTTTTATCTAATTTATCTGCTATTGTTCCTGTAACTCCTATCTCTCCTGCTTGTCCTACAGATGCTACAATATCTACTCCTCCTTTTTTACTATTAGTATTTATATCTTCTAAATTTATATTATTACCTACTTCTACACTTCCTTTTGAAATCAAATAAAACTTATCTTCTAAAAAAAATCTTTCCCTTTTTTTCAAAATGACTTGATTTTCTTTCATATACCACCCCGCAGTTATAGTAAAATAATTTCATATAATTCCTTCCATTTTTCCTTATAGTACTATATTTATTTCTAGGAAAGGTATTTTTTAGTTTTTTTAAAAACTTTTCACTATTCTACTATTTTAATTTGACATTTTTATGGCATACGCTTGTAATTTTATTTTTTACAAAAATTTATTTATTTAAAAGTGTTTTATTTACATTATAAAGTTATGTTATTAAAAATATAATACCTAAAATAGTACAATAAAAAAAGAAGATAATTTTTAATATACTTATCTTCTTTTATAAATTATTTAAATTTTTTATAAACTATAATTATTTATTAAGCTTTTTTTGTAAATTTCTAACCATATCAGAGATTGAATCAGCTCCTACTATCTCACTAACAAGGCATACTCTCTGTGCTCCTTTAGCTATGATAGCATCTATATTATGTGCTTTTATTCCACCAATTGCTACAAAAGGCAAATCTAAATTTTTTACTGCATACTCAAGATATCCTAATCCAACTGGAGTTGTATCTTTAGTAGTTGTTGGAAATATCGGTCCTACTCCTATATAATCAACATTGGGATTTTTATAAGCTTCCATTCCCTGCTTTTCTGAATGAGTAGAAAGCCCGATGATTTTATTATCTCCTATAAGTTTTCTCACATCATCTGGGTGCATATCCTCTTGTCCTATATGAACTCCATCTGCATCTACAAGAAGGGCTATATCTACATTATCATTTACTATAAATATTACTCCATTCTTTCTACAAAGCTCTCTTATCTCTCTAGCTTCTTTTACCTTTTCTCTAGTATCTTTTGTTTTAGCCCTATATTGAACTATTTTTATTCCACCTTTTATCATCTCTTCTACACAGAAGTAGTTACTTCTTCCATTAGAAAAATTATCTCCTGTTATTCCATATATTCCCTTAGGAATCTCTATTCTATTTCTCATTGTATAGCTCCTTTAAGATTACTTCTACTACTTTGCTAGCTACTATATTTACCTTATGTGAATAAGTTTTATATTCTGAAACATCACTTTTCATATCTCCCACTATATAGAGGTTTTTCATTCTCTTTACTATCTGTACACTTGAGGAATCTATCCCACCTATCCCAGATACTGTTATTAAAAGTTTCTTTCCATCAAAAACCTCTTCAAGTAAAAGAGCCTTATACTCCTTTTTGTCAAATCCATCTACTACTATATCACAATCTTTGAAAAACTCTCTCATATTCTCTTTTTCAAATTTTATTACTTCAACCTCATAATTACCCTGTGAGATTTTGGTAAGATTTTCCTTTAGAGTTTCAGATTTATATTTTCCTATCTGCTCTTCAAAGTAAAACTGTCTATTGAGATTGGATTTTTCTATTCTATCAAAATCTCCAAATTTTAGATTAGTAATTCCACTTCTAACTAGATGCATAGCCACATTTGAGCCTATCCCACCTGTACCAGCTATACCTATTTTCATAATAATGTCTCCCAATCCTTATACTTAGGTTCTAATCCTCTTTTTCTAATAGCTTCTACTATCTCTTCTACACTTCTATTGTCAGTTATATCAAATTGAGCTGTTGATTCATTTTCGTGTGAATAACCACCTACTTCAGTTTTTGAACCTGCTGAAAATTTAGTAATTCCTAGTTGTAATAGGTTATCTCTCATATAAGCACTCTCTCTAGTTGATAGAGTTATTCCTGCTGTTGGTTGGAAAATTCTATTGGCTAATATTATCTGTACAAAGGTAATATCATCAACAGCATAACTATCTTTTAGATTTCCTTCTGCTTCATTTACTCTAGGGAAAGAGATACTAAATTCACTATTTGGATAATTATCTATAAGGTATTTCAGATGCAATCCTGTCTTAAAAGCATCACTTCTTATATCCCCAAGTCCTAATAGTGCTCCTATTCCTATTGTTCTTAAGCCAGCTTTAGCTCCTCTTTCGGGAGTGTCCAATCTATATCTGAAATTTCTTTTTTCCCCTGATAGATGTACCTCTGCATATCTTTTTTCATCATAAGTCTCTTGATATACAGTAAGTCCATCTAGTCCATCTTCAGCTAGATATCTATAATCCTCTTCATCTAATGGCATTACTTCAATAGATACAGATGAGAAATATTTTTTCAATACATCTATTCCTCCTTTTAAATACTCCTTATCTACTAATCCTTTAGCTTCTCCAGTTAAAAGAAGTATATTTTCTATTCCAGATTTTGCTATCTCTTTAGCTTCTCTTTCTATCTCCTCAAATTTCATATGTCTTCTTATTATATGATTTTTTTTAGAAAATCCACAATAGATACAGTTACTAGTACAATAATTAGAAACATATATTGGAAGATATAGTCCTATTACATTCCCAAAATATTGTCTTGTCAACTTATGTGCTCTTTGAGCCATTTTTTCTATATGATTTTTTGCTCTAGGAGATAAAAGATTTAGATAATCATATACAGATAATTTGTCTTTTTCTATACTTTTCAATATCTCTTCATCAGTTACAGAATTAAAATATCCCTCAAAATCAAAATCTTTCCATTTAACTAGTTCATCATAGTAACTCATTCTACTCACCTCTAAATAAAAATCCTGTAAGTGGTGATGAAGCACTAGCATATTTTTGTTCCTCTGCTAGTTGAGCTAAGAAAGCTTCTCTTCCAGCTTCTACCGCTAGTGCAAAAGCTCTTCCCATTTTAACTGGGTCTTGTGCTGTGGCAATAGCTGTATTTACAAGTACAGCATCACACCCCATCTCCATAGCTATAGCTGCATCTGATGGTTTCCCTATTCCAGCATCTACTATGATAGGTACTCTATTATTTTCTAATAACATCTCTACAAATGGTTTTGTAAGTATTCCTCTATTTGAACCAATAGGAGAACCAAGTGGCATAACTGCTGCTGCCCCAGCATCTTCTAATCTTTTAGCTGTTATTAAATCAGGCATAATATATGGTAATACTATAAATCCCTCATCAGCTAAAACCTTAGTTGCCTTTATAGTTTCACTATTATCTGGCATAAGATATTTACTATCATTTATTATCTCAATTTTTATAAAATCTCCACATCCAGCTTCTCTAGCTATTCTTGCTATTTTTATAGCTTCCTCTGCTGTTCTAGCCCCTGAAGTATTAGGTAACAATGTTATATGTTTTGGAATATAGTTTAAAATATTCTCCTTTGGATTTTGGAAGTTTATTCTTCTAAGTGCCATTGTTATAATTTGAGAACCACTAGCTTCTAACATAGGAGCTACTAAATTTTTATCAGCAAATTTTCCTGTTCCTGTAAGTAATCTACTACTAAACTCTTTTCCTTTTAAAATAAATTTTTCCATCTTTTCCTCCAATTATATTGTTAGTATTTTTTACTAGCAACTCATTCTCTCTTTATAATTTAATAAATTTCTCTTTTTATCCTTAAATTTTCACAAATTTGTCCTATATTATCAATTATATATTATCAATTATAAAACTATCCTCCAGAAACGAAAGATAAAACTTCTAGATGATAATCTTCAGCTATTTTTTCTGTTTTCCAGTTATTTTTTTTCACTATTTCATCATTTACTAGAACAACAGCTCCAGATAAATCTATATTCCATTTTACTGATAATTCATTAAGTAACTCTTCCACAGTGATATTATCTTTTGAAATCTCATATTTTTCCCCATTTAAAATAATATTCATATTATCACCTTAATCTAAAATTTCGTTACATCTCTTCATTGGGCATAGATCTCCACACATTGTACAAACCTCTTCTTCAATAGGTTTTGAAGATTTTCTATACTCTTTTGCTTTTTCTGGGTCTAGACACTCTTCAAACATTCCATTCCAGTTTAACTCCCCTCTATGTTTACTCATTCTATTATCCCAATCTCTAGCTCCTTTTATTCCCTTAGCTATATCTGCTGCATGTCCAGCTATTCTTGAAGCCATAATTCCCTCTTTCATATCTTCTAAAGTTGGAAGTCTTAAGTGTTCAGCTGGAGTTACATAACATAGGAAATCTGCTCCATTAGCTGCAGCAATAGCTCCACCAATAGCAGCTGTTATATGGTCATATCCAGGTGCCACATCAGTTACTAATGGTCCAAGTACATAGAAAGGTGCATTATGACAAAGTTTTTTCTCAATTTGCATATTAGTAACTATCTCATGCATAGGGATATGTCCAGGTCCCTCTATCATCACTTGTACATCTTTTTCCCAAGCTCTTTTTGTAAGTTCTCCTAGTATTATCAACTCTTGAATTTGAGGAGCATCAGTTGAGTCAGCTATACTTCCTGGTCTTAATCCATCTCCTAAGCTTAATGTAACATCATATTTTCTACAAATTTCAAGTAATCTATCATAGTGCTCATAGAAAGGATTTTCTTTATCATTTAATATCATCCATTGAAAAAGAATAGAACCTCCTCTACTTACTATCTTTGTAAGTCTTTTATTATTTTTTAATCTATCTACACAAGTTCTATTTAGTCCTGCATGTATAGTTAAGAAATCTATTCCATCTTCACAATGCATCTCTACTACTCTAAACAGATCTTCTACGCTCATATCTTTTATATTTTTTCCTAGTTTTGCTACTGCATCATACATAGGAACAGTTCCTAACATAACTGTCGACTTTTCTACTAGCTCTTTTCTAAATTTTTGTGTATCTCCAAAAGTACTCAAATCCATTATAGCATCTGCTCCATACTCAATAGCTTTTTGTACCTTTACCATCTCCCCACAGTAATCACAACAATCTTCTGATACCCCTAGATTTACATTTACTTTTGTTCTTGTCCCCTCTCCTACTGCTCTTGGATATATATTTTTATGGTTTTTATTTGCTGGAATTACTATGCTCCCTTTAGCTATCTTTTCCATAAGCTCTTCCTTGCTCATTTGCTCATCTCTAGCTACTATTTCCATCTCCTTAGTAAATATTCCTTTTTTTGCTGCTTCCATCTGTGTTGAATACATATTTCCTCCTAAATCTTTCTCTAATTTTTCTAATAAAAAAAGCTCTGTACCAATGTACAGAGCTATAATTATACTGATTAATAAAAATCTAGTAAACATATTGCTTCCCTACGCTGGTATTATCCATATCAGGTTCTAAGGGTCAAGATTTCTCTTTCTCAGCCTAACGGCTCCCCTAGCAATCAACTATTCAATTTTTCTATCCTTACAAGCAAATTATATACTTGTAATTTTATTTTGTCAAGATAATTTTTTATTTGTTTTCCGCTTTCTTTCCTCTAAGATATCTATCTATCTCAGCTGCTGCTTTTTTCCCAGCTTCCATAGCTAATATAACAGTAGCTGCTCCTGTTACAGCATCTCCACCAGCAAAAACTCCCTCTCTTGAAGTTTTTCCATTTTCATCTGTCTCGATACCTTTCCATCTAGTAGTTACTAAATCTTTAGTAGTATCAGCAATCAATGGATTTGGAGAAGTTCCCAGTGACATAATGACAGTTTCTCCCTCTAATATAAATTCACTTCCATCTATCACAGAGAATTTTGCTCTTCCACTTTCATCTGGCTCTCCTAATTCCATTCTTACACACTTAACCTCTTTTACCCAACCTTTTTCATCTCCAATTATCTCTATTGGGTTTACTAGAAATTGGAATTTTACTCCCTCTTCTTTAGCATGATGTATCTCTTCACGTCTTGCTGGTAATTCTGCCTCTCCTCTTCTATATAGCACAGTTACATCTGCTCCTAATCTCTTTGCTGTTCTAGCTGCATCCATAGCTACGTTTCCTCCACCTACAACAAAGACTCTCTTTCCTATTTTTATAGGAGTAGCACAATCCTTTCTATTAGCTTTCATTAAGTTTACTCTTGTTAAAAACTCATTAGCTGAAATTACTCCATTATAATTTTCTCCTGGAATATTCATAAATCTCGGAAGTCCTGCTCCACTTCCTATAAATACAGCAGAATATCCCTTTTTATCTAACAAATCATCCACAGTAAAAGTTCTTCCTACAAAAGTATCAGTATGTACCTTTACTCCTAAAGAGTATAATTTCTCTATCTCTTTATCTACTACTTCTTCTTTTGGAAGTCTAAACTCTGGAATACCATAACTCAATACACCACCAAGTTTATGTAATGCTTCATATATAGTTACATCATAACCAAGCTTTGCTAAATCTCCAGCAGCTGTAAGTCCAGCAGGTCCTCCACCAATTATAGCTACCTTTTCCTCTCTTTTCTCCTCTACTTCTACCTTTGTATTATTTCTAATAGCCCAATCTCCTACAAATCTCTCTAGTTTTCCAATAGATACAGGCTCCCCTTTTATTCCTAAAATACACTTTCCTTCACATTGAGTTTCTTGAGGGCACACTCTTCCACATATAGCTGGTAGATTAGAGTATTTTGAAATTACTTTACTAGCTCCCTCTATATCCCCTCTCTTTATCTCTTGAATAAAAGCTGGTATATCTATTGATACTGGACATTCTTTTACACATAGTGGATTTTTACAATTCAGACATCTTTGTGCTTCTTTTTGTGCTTCTTCAAGATTATATCCATAGCACACTTCATAGAAATTTTTATTTCTCTTATCTGGGTCTTGCTCTCTTACAGGAACCCTTCCTTTTATTTCAGATAAGTCACTATGCATAGGACAAGAATCATTATGATGTGTCTCTCCATCTTCTATCTCAAGAATATTTCTTCCCTCTGTAGTTTTATACATCATCTGTCTTCTCATTGCTTCATCATAGTCTACCTTATCTCCATCAAACTCTGGTCCATCTACACAAGCAAATTTTACCTTACCATCTATTGTAACTCTACAAGCTCCACACATTCCTGTTCCATCTACCATAAGTGGGTTTAAGCTTACTGTATTTGGCAGATTATACTCTCTACATTTCATAGAGGCAAATTTCATCATTATCATAGGTCCAATTACAATAGCATGGTCATATTTTTTATTTTCTTCTTTTATTAGTCTATCTATTACATCAGTTACTCTTCCGTGTATTCCATAGCTTCCATCATCAGTACAGATATAGAGATTATTTGCTACCTCTTTCATCTCTTCTTCTAATATTAATATATCTTTGCTTCTAGCTCCAACTATTACATCTGCTTCTATTCCATTTTCCTTAAACCATTTTACTTGTGGATAGATAGGGGCTGTACCTACTCCTCCAGCAACAAATAGATATTTTTTTATTTTTAATTCTTCTAATGGTATATGTAAAAATTCACTTGGTTGTCCCAATGGACCTACTACATCTTGAAAATACTCTCCCTCATTGTAGCTTGCCATCTTTTTTGTTCCCTCTCCAACTACTTGGAAAACTATTGCTACACTTCCTACCTCTCTGTCATAATCACAAATAGTAAGTGGTATTCTCTCCCCTTTTTCATCAGTTTTTACAATCAAAAATTGTCCTGGCTTTGCTCCATTTGCTAAATCTTTTGCCTCAACATCCATATAACAAATCTCTTTAGTTAACCATTTTTTCTTTAAAATTTTATACATAAGTACACTCCTTTTTCCAGTATATATTTTTATATAGTGATTTTATATTATCCTTTATTTTACCCCAATAACTTCTCAATTTCAAATAAAAGTTTATCTAATTTCTCTTTTCTTTTTTCATCTAACTCATCATATCTATTATTTATTCTTCTATATAAGCTATCTAGTCTATCAATGTTATAACTTGAAATCTCTATACTATTTTTCTCTTTTACTTCAATAGCTTCATTGCTCTTCTTCAGCATATCTAACATCTTTTTATATGTCAAATTTTCACTATTTTTCTCTAGTTCTGGCAATACTGAATCCTGTTCCTTATACAGTTGCTCTATACTTCTCACTGGCAGTATGGCTATTATTTGTTTTACTACATCAGCTTTACTTTTCTTAAATAACTCATATCTCTTTCTAAGTCTTAGAGCTGTATCTTTTTTATATCCATTAAACTCTAAATATTTTAAATATAATCCATCAGGACTTCCTTTTCTTCCAAGCTCTTCAAAAACTTCTGTAAGATTTTTACCAAGCATAATGATATTATTTCCTTGAATTTTTAACATCTCTAAGGATTTATTTTTCAAATATTCTATTAATTCTACATCATTAGTAAAATCTCCAAACACAGAATCTTCTATTACAAAAATCTCTTTAATATCTTTTTTACTATTCTTTTCATTTACTATAATCGGCTTCTCTTCTTTTTCTACACTCTCTTTTGTCTTCTTCCTTTTTGCCATCATAGCTTGAAATCTTTCTTCTGCTGTACTCATTTTTCCTCCTGCTCTACATCTCCATTATTATATCTAGCAAACTATTTTGTGCTTCCTCTACAGATTTTGCCTTGCTCTCCCATACAGTTTTACCTTTTTTCACAAGACTTTCTATAAGTGAAGTTTCTTTAATTGGCTCTGGGAATAATACATCTGTATCTTCTAACATCATCTTTAATTTATTTAAAATATCTTTTTGTGTAACAGTTGGTCTATATAAATTTACTAATATAGCATGTATCTTCTCTACTCCTGCCTCTTCTATTACATTGATTACCCCTTTTAATGTAGGAATGTCACAGAAAGCTGGTATTATTATTTTATCAGAACATTTTACAAATTCAGTATCTATCTTCATAGTAGGAATACTATCTATCAATACATAGTCATACTCTCTTTTTAGATGCTCTATAAAAATTGGTAATTTTTCTAAAAATCTCTCTGTAAAAACTGAACTCTCCAAGGGAATAAAATCTAAATTTTTTCTTAAATTAATCTTGTCTCCTTTTCCAGTCATTACCCAGCTTCTAAGTCCCTTTTTTAACTCTACCCTCTCTTGCTTTTCCTCTGGGATTGTAAAATCAATTATATTATTTTGAGAGTCTGAAGTTAAAATTATTACCTTGCTTCCTTTCATTGTAAGTCCATGAGCTAATTGAACTGTAAGAAAAGTTTTTCCTATTCCTCCTTTATTTACCTTTAGAGTATATACTTTTCCTACTCTTTCTTCTCTATCTATTGTAACTATTCCATCTCCTGTTGTTATATTCACATCATTACTCTCTTTAGTAATTTTTAATGTATCCACTACACCAAAGGGAATATTAAGTTTTGCTACATAATAATCTTTATCTTTATATACTTTACTAAAATTTATACTTACATTTTTTCTATGATTAATTAAATTTCCATGAATATCCTTTTCTTCTACTTCATCTTCACATCTACCTTTAGTTAGGGTAATTATTCTATTACTCATAGAAAAAACTATCTCATTTTCCTCTTTGTTTACATCAAGAGCCTCTGTTATACTCCTATCTATTGTCAATACAGCATTATTAAAACTTCCATTTTTTTTATAAAATAGTCCTACCTTTTTTTTCATTTGCAACTCCTTTTATAAAAAACTAAGTCGCATGCATGCGACTTAGTTAGTTTTTGTTATAGATATTTTATCATATTTTTGGTATGAAATCAATAGTTTTATATTTTTACAACTCTTTTAAAATTTTAAAAAATATTGGATAAGCTATTATTTTACTTCCACTTGTTAGATATTTAAATCCTAAACTATCTCCATAAAGTTTATACTCTTCTTCACTTATTTTTCTAGTTGATATTAACTTTTTTATATTGGGAGAGAAAATAAAGTTTTCCTCTTCTAAACTTCCAAAATAATATGAATAGTAATATTGCCTCTCCTTGTCAAACCAAGGGTTCATCATATATTTTAAAGTTCCATCTTCTCCTTTTTTCCTATTAACTAATTTTTCACTTTTTAATTCTACAAATTTATTAAAATCATAATATAATCTTAAGCTAGTATCCTCAATTAAAATTTTATTTCCTTTTATCTCTATTAATTTTAATTCTCCTTTTAATCTGTCTATTGTACTTCCTTCATTATATTTCTTTAACATAGCCTCTCCCATATTGTCAAAACTTTCAGCTATATCTATAAACTCTTTAATTATATCCTTTCCATCTTCCATATTACTTTTTTCAGATATAAATTTACCATCTTCTAGAATCTCTATCTTCTTCAATACTCTAATAGTTTTTTTACTTTTCTCTTCCCACTTAGTACTATATTCCCAAACTTTTACTCCAACAAAATCTTTATAATTTATCAATAAATTTTTTATACTTCTTCTTTTTATCTGTTCTTTTATAAATATCTCCTCAAATAATTTCTTACATACAGTTTTTAATCCACTATTCTCTATTTTTTCTTCTCCTATTCCTTGACTTATAATATTTCCCTTTTTCTTTATCTCCCCATAAGTATCTATCTCTAACATTTTCCCAGTAGCATCATTTAATATAAATATATTCCAATCCTCATTTCTTAATCTATTTTTATTTCCTACTTCTCCCTTTATTTTTATCTTTATATTTTTTTCTATCATCTTTTCCTTAAAAATCTCTTCTAACTCTTTCTTTACTCTCTCTGCTCCTAACTTACAAGATACTACCACCTCACCACTCTTTTTTACATCTTTTGTTTGATATATATTTATCACCCCTTTACTCTTTCCAAAAACTGAATTAGTAAAATGTGTCCCTGCTCCTCTTCTAAATTTAAATTGTTCATAACTTTCCAAAGTAGAAAATTCTACTTCAAAATATTTTTCCAATTTTTCCTCTATACTTTTCATAAAAAGAGTAAAATATCTTGCTCTAGTTCTTTCTGTAAATCTCTTTAGTGGTATAAAGTCTATCACATTTTCTTTTTTCCCACTATATCTTACATAAATATTTTGTCCACTCTCTTTATCACTAGGTATTATTAGATTAGTGTGATGATTATACTCCATCTTTATACTATTTTTATATTTTTCTTTTTTATTTACTTTATCTATTTTAGTAAATGTAACTTGATTCAACCAAATCTCATTTCTATCTCTATTTCCATATCGTGCTAACTTTAACTCTAAGCATCTCAAAACATCTCCATCTCTCTCTGTTTTTATATGAAAAATCAAATCATTAATAGTTTTAAAATTTATGCTATCTTTAGGAAAATAGTATCTATATTCTTCATAGGGTATATATCTTACAAAAAGATTGAAAAGAGTTATATCCTTTATATCTAAAATTCCTTTCTCATCTATCTCTTCTACTTTATTTATATACTCTTTATATTTCTCTTTATCAATACTGCATTCTTTACTTCCTAGTAGATAAATTTTTTTTGAAAAATTATCTACATAGAAACTGTAAATCTCTTTTTCATTTTTTATTTTTGAATAAAAAGATTTTAACATATTATTTAATTTCTTTTGTTTTTCATCTTTACTTTCTCCATAAAATATCTCCGCTTTGATAGAAAAAATTAATAATTTAAAATCCTCTAATATTGTATCAAAATATATTCTCTTAACTAAAAACTCTCCACTATAAAATTTTAACATCTATATATCCCCCTTCAAATAACTTACTACTAATCTTACTAACTCTCTATCTATTATCATTCCCTTTTTCTTTTCATCATACTTTAAAAGTGATGGAATAGCTACTATCTCTGCTCTTTCAAAATCATTTACTCTAATTGGAGTATCATAGTTTTCTCTATCTATCAAATAATATCTTAATTTATCTGTTGTTGGTGGCAATAAGTTTATAATAAAACATTTTCTCTCTCTGCTTATAAAGTTATTTTTTCTAGCTATCTGTCCTAAAATTTTCTCATATAACTTATCTCTATTATAAAATTTATCTAAATCATAATTTTTATAATCTATACTGTAACCACAGTGAGTAAAGTCATCAAACTCTTCATACATTCCAATTTCAATAACCTCGTCTCTACTTAGAAACTTCATTCCAAAAACTTTTAAAATCTCCTCTATTATAATTTCTCCAATCTTTCCTTTAAATATAGCTTGATATACATATGGTAATAGTACTCTTCTATTTTTATAAAATTTTCCTATTCTTTTTTCAAAGAGAGATTTTAATTCTGGTATTTCACTTAAAATATCTAATTTAGCTCCTCTAAAGGAAAATTGCCCCTCTGCTCCTAACTTTATATTTGAAAAATCTTTTCCACTATATCCCATTACAGAGTAACTATTTATTGGACTTTCTACTTCAAGATACAACTCATCTTTTCTCTTAGAAATATTAGTTGTAGGATTAGCTACTATATACTCTCTATAAGTTTCATAATTTTTTACTAATTCTCTTAAATTATCTATACTCTCCACTGTTTTGTTTTTTCTTATAATTCTATTATATTTTTTTATTTTTTGTAAAAAATTACTAGCCCATAGTGCTTCAGCTTTTCTATTTAATTTTATTATCTCTCTTACCTCTTTTTTATCTTCTAGAATTCTTTTATCTACTTCTCTCAATAAAAATTCCATATCCTCAATAACATCCATCTCATCGCTTCTAAATCTTTCTAAAGTACCTTCAATCTTTGAAGTAATATAGATATTTCTCTTTTTACTCTTTACCTTAGTACGATTTACTCTTCCCAATCCTTGTATCAAATAACTCATCTGATTTTCTACATAATCATTAGTAGTAGCATACTCACTAAGTTTTTTGTCTACTCTTCCACTATTTAGCATATAAACCTTTTGTTTTGAAGTTATAGCTTCACTCTCCTCTAATTGTGTGATATAGAGTACCTCTCTCATTCTATTTTCTATTTCCTCTTGTACTGGAAGTAAAAAAGTTTTCTCCTCTAGAGCTATCTCATCAAAATCTTTCTCATCTTTTGGAAATTTATATTTCTTAAAAAGTTTTTCATCAGGATATATCAACTCTTTTTCTTTTTGAGGGTTATACTGATATTTCAAATTTACTCCTATACCACTACTTTGATAAGTTGTATATAGTATTACTTTTACTCCTTCCTCTTTTAATTTTTCTTTTAGTTTTTCCTCTTGCTCTCCAAAATGTTTCTCTATTCCTCTAGCATTTAAAGATTCAAAATATATCTCTTTAAATCCCTCTGGTAAAAATCTTCTTTCTTCATTTTCCTTTTTCATCTCATCTATTATCTTACTTAGCTCGTCTTTTACACTCTCTATTCTATTTGAAAGAAAAACTAAACTACTACTGTCATTATCTAAAAGAAAATTTAAAAATACAAAAATCTTATATGTCAATCTCTTTTTCAAATCCTCATCTTTATTTTTATCTCCACTCTCACTATATTCTTTATTCAATTTTCTCAATAAGATAGTAACTATATTTTCTCTTTCATTCTCTTCCATAAATCTTTTTAGATTTTCAAATCCCTCTAATTTTTCTATCTCAGCTCTACAATTTTCACTACTTATTGAAGAGTAAGAATCATATATGTGTAATTTTCTTTTAACACCTTTTTCATATTGATTTATTTCCATCAAATTTTCTTTTAAGATTCTTTTTTCAGATTTAGTTAAAGTGTAATAATTATCCCCTAAAAAATTTTCTAAATATCTTAAATTAAAATTTCCTACTACTGTCTTAGATAGAGCTGTTGCTGAAATTCCTATTACCATATTATTTCTACATATATCCCTCAACATACTCTCTGGAGTTACAAACATCTGATAATAATTTATCATTGCTCTTTGATTTTCGTAATATTCGCTATTTTCTTCTGCAATATTGATATATCTATACCCTTCACTTTTATTTATAAACTTTATATTACTTCCATATCTATAAAAGTTTTGATGCTCCTTTATTATTGTATCTAGCTCCTCATCACTAAAACGATAATGTTGAAGTATCTCTTTTAATATTACCTCATCAGGATATATCTTACTTTCGCTTTCTAATTTCTTCTTTAATTTCTCATAGAAAAAATCAATTATTTTATGAAACTCCTCATAAAAATGTTCATATAAATCCTCAATAAAATTTCCAAGTTTTACTTGTCCTTTTTTAGTAGATACATATATCTCCTCTCTTCTATCTAAAAATATCTCATTCTTATCTTTATCTACAAAAATATAGTTATCGTCTTGGAATAAATCTATACTCATTTTTTCTTCTAAGTATATGTAATTTTTATTCAAATTATATATCTTATTTAACTCTGTACCTCTCTTTCTATATTCCTTTACTTTATCTCTTAAAAATTTTAACTCTTTGGCACTTACTATGCTATCTTTTCCTCCAACTTTAGATTTTAATACATCATATACTTTTCTAATAAAAGCTTCTCTCATATCTCTTGTAGAAATCCATCTTTTATAATAATTTTGAACAATATTCTTTATACTCAGTGTTTTTTTATCTAGAATATAATTTACAAAAAAACTTTTACTACTATCTATCTCATCTATAAAATACAGATTTTTTTTATCCTCATAAAAATACTTTGTCCTCTCTTTTGTTTTATACCCATATAAAAATTTTGATACTGTCATTGCATATACTTTTTTCTCAAAATTCTTCTCATCAAGCATAGGATATAATTCAAAATAAAACTCTGGTATAGCTATTTTTTCATATTTCACTTGATTTTTATTTATATTTTCAAGAAATATATTTATCCAACTAGTTAGCTCCTTTAAAACTTCTTCAACTAATTTTTCTCTTCCATAAATCTCTCTGTTTATATCAGATAAAGCAGTGATATCTCTTACCATTACCTTAATTTTTTCACTTTTACTTGTCAATTTAAAAAATCTCTCATATTTTCTCTCTTCTAAATTCTTTTTAACCTTCTCTAAAAAATCTTTCTCTTGAAATTTTTCAGTAGCAGAATTTAGATAGAGTATTTTATCTTTACCTATTCCCTTACTCTCTAGTTTCTTCTCAATATTTTTAAATATAGGTTTGCTATTTACCTTATTTCCTGTTAAGATAATTATCTTTCTTTCTTCCAATCTCTCCATATCTTCAAGAAGTTTTACCACAGTTTCTTCCAAAGCAAAAGTCTTTCCATTTCCCGTTGGATGTTGTACTAAAAATAGTCCATTTTTATAATAACTTCTCTCTATAAATATATCTATTAATGGAGAACTACTATTTAATATTTGTTTTCCTTTTACTTTTTTACACTCATTTTCCCCATCTATCTCTGTTGTATCTTCAATTATAAAATCACTATCTAACTCTTCATCAGTAATTAAATTATCTTTAGCAAGTAAAGTAAGATAAGTCCCTCCAGCATCTATTCTACTTAGATATTCCTTTTTTCCATCTTCTATTAATATCTCTTTTACTAACTCATCTAAATCTCCATTTCTAATCTCTAACTCTTTAAATATTCTATTTTTTATTGGCTCTATTTTTCCAGTATTAGAAAATTTTCTATAATAATCATAGAGATATAGTAATTTTAAATCATCTAAAGTTACTATCTTTTCTATTGGAGATAGTAATGGATTATCTGTCTTTCCATTACGAGCCTCTTGATATATCCCTTTCAACTGATTTATCTTTCTTTTGGTATATCTTGTCATTTCAGCTACAAATTCTATATCATATTTTATCATTTTATCTCTCTCTTTCTTTTATATTTTTTCTTATCATACATCTGGTCTCTGAGACCGTCAAGTATTTTTTCTAAAATCTAATTTTTTTATTTTTCTCTTTTAACTTCTCTATTAAACAAAAACTTTATTTAATTTATCTTTTTTCTAATTTTCAAATTTTTTCTTTAAAAAAACGACCTCGTAAAATACCTCTAAAAAGCTTTTTAAAAACTTTTTGATATAAAACTATGGCTAAAAAATATACCTCTCTAAGCCCATAAAATCACTCTAAAAAAAGCCACCTCAAACCAGCTATTTTAGCTAGTTCAAAGTGGCTAATTTTTTGACTAATAACAATTTTTAGTTAATATTTTATATTTCATCTAAATTATCTCTTATATTTAAAATATTTAGCAGCTTGAATAATAACAGTTGGAATAAATGCTAATCCATAGATAGCTAATAAGTCATTCATCCCTAAAGGAGCTACTTCAAATACTCCATGTAAAGCTGGTATCATTAAAACTCCACTTAATAATACAAATCCTATTAAGAAAGCAACAACTGAGAATGGATTGCTCATAAATCCAAGTCCAAAGATCGAACTATTTCCTCTACAATTAAACCCATGGAATAATCTTGCTAAACATAGTACAGCAAAAGCCATTGTACTTCCTTTAAGAGCATCTTTCATCTCTCCATATCCTAAATAGAATCCTGCCATTACAAATATAGCTATCAATAATCCCTCTCCTAAAATTCTACTAGAAAGTGCTTGAGTAAGAATTGGTTCTTTAGGATCTCTTGGCTTTTCTTTTAAAACCTCTCCATGTGATGGTTCCATTCCAATAGCTATAGCTGGTAAACTATCTGTAAGTAAATTTATAAATAATAGATGCACTGGAGCAAATATTACTGGTAATCCAGCAAATGACGAATAAATTACAGCTAATATAGCAGCAGTATTTCCAGAAAGTAAAAATCTTATTGAGTTTTTAATATTAGCATAGATATTTCTTCCAGTTGTAACAGCCTTAACTATTGTAGAGAAATTATCATCAGCAAGTATCATAGAAGCAGCATCTTTAGAAACCTCTGTTCCAGTTATTCCCATAGCTATTCCAATATCTGCTCTCTTTAATGCAGGAGCATCATTTACTCCATCTCCAGTCATAGCACAAATTTTTCCTAATGATTGCCAAGCTGTTACTATTCTTATTTTATGTTCTGGAGAAACTCTAGCATATACAGATGTATGAGCAACTTTTTCTTTTAACTCTTCATCTGACATTTTTTCTACCTCTACTCCTTCAAGAACATTATCTCCTTCTTGGTAGATTCCAATCTCTTTAGCTATTGTTCTAGCTGTAACTTTATGATCTCCAGTTATCATTACAGGTTTAATTCCAGCCATTATACATTTTTCTACTGCCTCTTTTGATTCAACTCTTGGTGGATCTATCATACCTACTAGACCAACAAAGATATATCCATTTTCATCATCATGACAAATGTCTTTTTCACATTCTAATACTTTATAAGCATAAGTTAATACTCTAAGCCCTGTTTCAGCAAACATAGTATTTATATTTTCTATCTCTTTTATATCTTCAGGAGTTATCTCTCTTATCTCACTTCCATAGATGATAGATTTTAATCTTGGAAGTAAAGAATCTAAAGCTCCTTTAGTAAACATTATTATCTTTCCATTTATTTCATGAACAGTACTCATAAGTTTTCTATCTGAATCAAATGGTATCTCTGATATACGTGGATATTTTTCTTTTAACTCTTTGTATCCTACATTATATTTTTCAGCAAGATTTATTAAAGCTATCTCAGTAGGGTCTCCTACTTCAGTAGTAGCGTCATTACATAATACTGATTCTTTTAAGATAATATCTTCAGCTAATCTTGTAGAATCTAATCCACTATCTTCTAAAACTCTTCCACTTACATAAACTTTTTTTACAGTCATCTTATTTTGTGTAAGTGTTCCTGTCTTATCAGAACATATTACTCCTACACATCCTAAAGCTTCTACTGATTTTAAATTTTTAATAATAGCATTCTCTTTAGAAAGTTTTTGAGTACCTATTGCCAATACAATAGTAACTATTGAGCTAAGTGCCTCTGGTATAGCAGCAACTGCTAAAGCCACAGCAAACATTAACGAGTCTAATATGTTTACCCCATGGAATAAGTTCATTACAAATATTATTCCACATAATATAATTATACCTATTGATAATTTTTTACCAAAGTTATCTAATGAAACTTGTAGTGGAGTAGTTTTTTCTTTAGTTGACTCTAATAATTTAGCAATTTTTCCAAGCTCTGTATTCATACCAGTAGCTGTTACTAATACTACTCCTCTTCCATAGCTTACTAAACTTCCAGAAAAAACCATATTTTTTTGGTCTCCTAATGCTAGCTCTTCAGCCACAATTACATCACTTTTTTTCTCTACTCCTTCAGATTCTCCAGTAAGAGAGCTCTCATTTACAAGTAGTGAAAAGCTATCCAATACTCTACCATCAGCAGGTACTAAATCTCCAGCTTCTATAAAAATAATATCCCCTGGAACTATCTCTTCTGATGATAACTCAACTTTTTCACCATTTCTTAAAACCTTTGTTTTAGGAGAAGATAGAGATTTTAAGCTATTAATTGATTCTTCAGCCTTGATATGTTGAACAGTACCAAGTATAGCATTAATTACTATTACCACAAGAATAACTATTGTACTCTCTATATTTCCAGATATAGCAGAAATAATAGAAGCAATTATTAGAATGATTACTAAAAAATCTTTAAACTGTGATAAAAAAACTGCTAGAGTACTTATCTTCTCCTCTTCATTTAGTTGGTTCTTACCATACTTTTTAACTCTTTCCTTCACCTCTTGACTATTCAGTCCATTTTCAGTTACTTGAAGTTCTTGTAAAACTTCCTCTTTTGATTTTGAAAAATAGTTTTTCATAAATCCTCCTTTTATAATTTTATTTTATATTTACTTAATTAATAAAAAAAGACTTTTAATACGAAGTATATAAACTCCGTACTAAAAGTCTTGTTACCACTTGGGTATACAGTACCAGAAAGTCCTAGACTCCGTGATGTTGATACTATATTTTCAACTACTCCCTCTTAATACAAATATCTTTTTCTATTTACTTAAATAATAATATCATAACTTTTATTAAAAGTCAAGAAGTTTATCCTATCTTCCCCAGATAATTTTTCTCTAAATTTATTGCTTTTATAATTTTCTTAAACCTCTATTTTTACAGTGTTTGAAAGGTTTTTTAAAACTATAATTTTTTAATTTGCGTTCTATTTGTGTTCTACCATATAGGTTCCTTATAATTTTTTATACTTTTAAATTTTATTAGCTCCGCCATACCTAAACTACTTATAAATTAACTTCTCATATACTACATCTAATTTTTTCTCAATTCTATCTGTAGTTTCTTTTTGCTGTTGAGACAAGTTTAACATTTGTTCTTGTGTTGCTGCTGATGCCATTCTTCTTTCTAAATCTGTTATTTTTTCATCTTGCATCTTATTTTTTAAATCTATGAGTTTTAGTTCTGTATCAAGTCTTGAGTTTAAAGAGTCAAAATTTTTTTCAATTTGATTTTTAATTTCTCCTACCTCATCAAGAGTTTTATTTTTACTCACAAGAGAACTTCCCATCATGGTAAGTACTCCTGTAATAATGATAGTTATTATTGTGGAGAGAGCATTTTCTTTAATTCTCTCCCACATTTTTATTTTCTCCTTTCAACTTCCCAAAAACTATCTCATATAGCTCATCATCAGCTTTAGATTTTGTTTGTTTAACTAAGATACCTAATCCCCAAATAACTATTTTTTCCATGACAGCAGTTGAAAAATATTTGATTATCATCATCTTTATAAAATTTAATACTATCCCCATACTATACACCTCTGTATAATTTTATCTCTCTGCCTCTTCTAGCAACTAAAATTGGTAATACTTTTCCTCCACCTTTTCTCCACATTTTCCAAGCCTCTTCTACATCTTTCATATCTGCTCCTGCATTTATTCTTTTAACTACTGTTGAATTTGCAAAAGCATTAGTTCCTATATTGAAGGCTAGACTTACTAATGCATCAAATTGATTTTGTTCAATAGGATATTTGATACTTTTATTGACTACATCTTCAAATCTTTTTAAATCAGATTTTAAAAGTTCAATTGCTTCTACTCTTGATATCTCCATTCCGGGCACTACATCTTTTCCTGTATGCCCTATCCCTATTGTTAAAATTCCAGCCTGGCATTTGTAAGCTTTTAATTTTATTCCACCTTCTTCCTTAATCAAAAATTCTATTCCTTTATCTGATATTTTCATTATTTATCAACTCCTTTTTTATCAGTTATAACTGACAAAAATATTATTTTAGGTAATTTTATAAGTTATACTTGATAACTTATAAAAAACGACCTCGTAAAATCGTTTTTAAGGCACGTCAAAAGTAAAAGAGGTAATTAAAGTATGACTAGGATATTAGAAAAATTTGTTAAATCTATTTTTAAATTTTTCTAAGGCATCAGATGGCTTAGGAATAACTATTTCCTCTTCTTTAATTTCTTCTAAAGCAGTTGCTTTGAAAACTGTTTCATTTTGCTCTTCAGGAAATAATACTTTTTCTGCATTATCCATAAATTCATTATAATCATCTAAAACATGAGCATCTTCCATCTTATCTTTTCCTCTTGGAGTATCTAACTTTTTATACTCTTCATATTGCTCTCTTAATTCTAAGATTCCTTCTTCTCTTTCTACAACTCCTCTTAATACTTTTACTTCTTCTTTTGTTAACATAATAAATCACTCCTTTTTTTATTTTGAATTAAATTTATTTTTAAAAGTTTCTAATGCTTTACTTGCCTGTGGTATATCTATTTCTTTTTCATTTAAAGTTATAGTTCTAGCTCTTACTTGTTTTTGCTCTTGTAGTGAATACATCAAAGTTCTAAGCTCTATCATCATAGTTACATACTCTTCTGAAAGAGCTGGGTCTTGTAATTCCATTTCTTTTATAGTTGATGGAGTATCCATTCCTTCGTACTCTCTATACTGAGCTTGAACTCTATCATAATCAGTAGTTAAGTCTATCCAAATATGATTTTCCTTATCCCAGTCATTAACAAGATATTCAGGAGGACAAGGAACTGTAATAAGTTCTTGTTTTTCTTCATCTATATATTGTCCTGGTTCTAGTATAATGATATTTTCTTTGAATATTACTTCATTTTCAGAGAGTTTTCTTTGTCCTCTTTGGTATTTTTCATACTCTGTTGCTTCTCTAATTATATTTCCCTCATCTATTGAGATATAGAAAGGGATATCTTTTCCAAAATGACTATATACCTCTTTTTGAAAATATTGATTAGGATTTTTTAAAGGTTTTGGAAACACTGCTATTACTTGAGATTTATGGAACTTATCAGCATAAGCTTTATCTAAATAGAAGTATTGTTTTTCAGGGTCTACCTCAACTTCTTCATCAAAATCACTTTCTACTTCTTGAATTTCTTCTGATAACATTCTAGGTGCTATTTCTTCTAACTCAATAAGTTCTTCAATATTATCTAAAGATTCATTATATTTGAATTTATGAGGAATATCTATCCCTTCATAGATTAGTATTTCTTGAACATTAAAACATTTTTTTCTTGCTTCAAGCTCTTCTTGACTTATTTCTATTTCAGATACAGCAATACATTTTGCTATACCTTGTTTTGCTAAAATTTTATCTAAATAAAATAACATTTTATCAACTCCTTTTTATAATTTAAAATGTTTGGGTATTTAAAAATTTCTGTCCTTTCCCAGTAAATTCTCTATACCTTTCATTAGGTAGTGAAAACCCTTCAAGCTTGTGGTTAGGTACTACTTGGCAAAAACAAGAAGGTAGATTTTTACTTGGTAGTAGTTCATCTTATGGTTTAGGAACTACTGGTGGAGCTAGTACTGTAAAACTAGCTGTTACTAACTTACCTAGTCATACACATAGTGCCACTACTGCTGCTCATACCCATACTCAATCAGCACATAGTCATACAGAGGGAGTGTCTGGTAGAGGTTATACAAGAAATGGTAGTATGCCAAACTATGATATCCCAGAGGGGCTTTCTCACGCTTGGAGAGAAAAAGCTTTTTCTACTGTTTCTATTTCTACATCAAAAGCTGGAGGAGAAACAACAGGAAGTGCTTCTCCAGTAACTAGTATAGGAAGTACAGGAAGTGGAACAGCTTTCTCTATTATGCCACCTTATCTAACTGTCAACATATGGAAAAGATTAAGTTAGTCTTAACCACATATGACAAGTGTAATAGCTAGGAGTAATATCTAAAGCACTACCACTACCTAAGGCAGATGTTTGAGGAGCTACTGAGTTAGTACTTCCTGTCCAAGAACGTGAAGCTTGGAAGTCAAAGTCAGTACTTCCAGTTCCACTAGCACCTTCAGGTCTATTACTATATGAACCTGTTTTAGCAAAAGCTCCAGTGCAAGACCCTGGACCTCTAACTACTCCGAAGTCTGTTGTTGTTTTTACTGCACCTGTAATATCCATAGTACCTCTTGATAAAGAGAAAGAATTTACAGTCAATTTAACATTAGGTAAGTTAGCTTGAGCAATAGTTTTAGAGTTACTTCCACCAGTGGCTTTAGAGACTCCACTTCCACTTGTACCCAAGAGAAATCTTCCCTCTATCTTCTGCCAAGTAGTACCTAAAAAGATACTAGATGGGTTAGTTGAATTGGTAGTTAAGTAGATATCTCCTACTTTAAATGGACAGAAATTTTTAAATGTCTCGCTAATTCCTTCAATTAAAGGATTATAATATCCCATTAAAGCAGCTACAAGAGCATCAATACTATCATAATCTACTAACTTTTTCCCAATAGATTTTTCTAATGCCATAGTATCTATTTCATTTATCTCTAATTGTTGTTTAACTAAGTTTATTTTTTCTTTTAAACTCATTATCTATCAACTCCTTAAGCCTTATATTTATCAATTATGGCTTGTGCTTCTTCTTCAGTCATTGTATTGTTTAATGCAGTTTCTACTGTTGTTGCTTTTGATAAAGCACTCTCAGCTGTACTTTTAGCTGTATTAGCTGTTTGACTAGCTGTTCCAGCTTGTTGTAAAGCTGAGGCACTATCAGTAGCTGCTTTATTCCATTTAGTTTTTTCTGCATCTGTTACAAATCTATGACTTGTATCCTCAGTTATCATAGAAGCTGGATGACTAGATGGATGAGTATAATTATTAGCTCCAGCTTGGATACCATCTAATTTTTTCTTGTCTTCCTTACTCATCAATCCATCTGAACTTTGAGTAGCATTTCCAGGTAAAAATAAATCTCCTAACGCTTGCCAATCATTAACTTCTTCAGCTTCATAAATTAACATAGTATTCTTATTTTTATAAGTTGGTTCTTGAGTTACTATTACATAGTATCCTTCTTTTGGAACTGGAATAGCAGATTTTAAAGCTTCTAAAGTTTCATATACTCCCTTCCAAGCTAGCCCACTAGCAAATGTATTTATTGCTGCCGTTAATTGCTCTTGGGATACTTTATCACTCCAAGTTTTTTTCTCTTGAGAACTTACAAATTTTTTGCTATCTGTCTCTGTTACTTGATCAGCACTATGTGTATGAGAGGATTCAGCTTTTGTTTTTATTAATGTTATAACTTCTTTAGCTAATAAATCATAAGCAACCTCATCTATTATTTTCTTTCCACTTGCTAAAATTTCAGCTACTCTTGTATCTAAATTTTCCATTTATATCACTCCTTGTTTTGATTTTTATATTTGTCTATTATTGCTTGTGCTTCTTCTAAAGTAATAATATCCTTTTGCATATCATCTTTAAGTTGATCCGCATACTCCTTTAATTCATTTTTAGAATTTTTTAAAATCTCATATAACTCATCTACTACATCTTTTACATATTCTTTTTCATCACTAGGTAATAAAGGCTCTAGAAATTCCCAATCTTTTTTTTCAACAACATGAAAATATACTTCTTGAATACTACCTACTATCTTTCCTCTATCAGAACTTCTTAATACTAATCTACAATATACTTTTCCAAATCCCTGTAATATTTCATTTGGAATATCAATATCTATATTAGTATTTATTGTACTATCTATTTCTTTCTCAACTGCATAAGGTTCAGTAGGATTATTAGAACTACAAAATACAGCTCTAAGATTACCCTGAAAATTTTCTAAATTTTTTAAATTTATTTTTAGAATTCCTATTCCATAATCTCCTTGGAGGAAAAATATAGGATAAAAATTTACATTTTTTAGAATATCCCAATATACAATCATTTCTTTCAAAATTATCATTCCTCCTTAATTTTATATTTTTCTACCAGTTCCTGCATTTCTTTTGATGTTGTTCTTTCAAAATTTTCATCTATAATTTCAAGATTTTCAGTTATATTTTCCAATACTCTAACACTATCATTTCTCTCTGGAAGATTCATATTTAAATTTTTAGAAACTCTCATTTAATCCCTCCTCCTCTTTAAGTTAAAATTGGTTCTTCATATAATTGCTGCCAAGTATACTTTTCTAATTGTTCCCAAGTAAAAGGCTCTAATTCTCCCCAAGTTCTATATCTGTACTTAATATCATAAGTCAAATGAGCAGGTTTATTTATATCTACCATTTGTCTAAAGTTATCAATATTTGGTGGAGTTCCTATCATACTTGTGAATTGAATTATAAAATTATATAAAGCAAATTGCTGCTCAATAGATATTTCTCCATTAGTAAAAATATTTGCTTGTTCTTTTAAAAATTGCTCAGTACAACTTTGATTAGAGTTAATAGTATAGATTATTCTTTCTATTCTATCTTGTAGTGTCCAAGTAGTTTCTTGAGATAAGACTAACCATTTTTCCCAAACAGGTATTGTAAATTCATTAAACATTATTGGTATTGCATAGGAAATAAAATTTTCTAATGTCATATTTAATTTAGTATCTTCTTTTTGAAGAGTATTAAAAAAAGCAACTAAAAATCCATTCCTAGCTGCTTTTCCTATCATCTTTATCATATCCATTCAGTAAAATTCACCTCCTGAAGTTCTGCAACCTCTTCATCTGTTAATTGAATAGAGGCAGTAGCTCCATTAAGAGTAAAATTTTGATAATCTATAACTCCATCAACTTGGAATAATAAATTAGCTACTTTAAATATTGATAATACTCCATCTAATACAAAATTATCTTCTGTTAATTTTTGTTGAAGTAATCTTTTAAAATTATCTTTTATAGTTTCAATCTCACTAGATGAAGAGTGCTTTATCTCTCCAGCTATAGTTATATTCTTAGCTATAAAAGATTTTACAGTAACATCAGCATTGATGATTTTAACTGTATCTATATAAATTTGAACATCTTCTACTAGTTCTTCATCAGCTACACCATAACTATAGTCAGATATCATTATCTCTACTTGTCCTGCATTAACTCCTTCTTTTTCTCCTGCTCCCCATACTGTAACTTTACCCACTCCAGCTACACTTTTAGCCCATAATATATAATTATTTTTATTTCCACTATGAGCTGGCATAGATGCTTTTTCATGCATCCTTTCTTTTGCCATTTCAACTGATTCAATATCAGCTCCATTTTCTATTTTTTCTTTATTAGTAACTCCATAAATATCTGTATTAGCAATCTCAAAAGTGGTAATATCTCCTATACCACAATTTCCAATTATTCCAGTCTCTTGGCACTCAATAGCTACTATTACTTCTCCATTACTTCCTATTACTCCATTTTCTATAGTTTCATATTTAATACCAAGTCTTGAAATAACAACTATTCCAGGACTTAGAATAACTCCAACTTTACCTGTTATTGTAACTTCTCCTCTTGCTTTTACAGCTTCTCTTCTAGTTAATCCAAATGTTTGTAGATGCATAGAAAGATATGGTTCCTTTGTACAACTCCAAGGGAATAATTCTGGAAAGATCTCAGCTAATTTATCATATATCTCTTTTAACTTTTTAGCATGAGCTGATGCTACATCATATGCATATCCACCTTCTATTTTACTTACTTCATATTCTAAATTATTTAAAATATCATTTTTAATCTGATACTCTTCAGGTAAATCTAATTTAACTACATACTCCATAAACTTGTATTCACCTCACTTTCAACAGTTCCATATATAGTATCTACATTAAAACTAATAATAGGACTTCTACCACCTTCTATAGAAAAATTATAGACATTAGTTATATAAGGATTAACTAATAAGCAAGTTTTAATTTCATTTATCATTAAAGCATCTTTAGTAGTTTTATCATATATTTGTCCTATATTTTCTATTAAGTCATTTCCATAATCCTCAGAATAGACTAAATATCTATTTCTTTCAGTTTTTAATGTTTTCCATACCCAAACTTTTAAAGCTTCTGTTTTTTCAAGAATTATAACTTCTCCATTTTGTAAAATAGGCTCTCCAGTATTAAAATCTATTGCTATTTCTTTGAAGAGAGGTAAATCAGCTTCAACTATTACTTGCTGTGTATCTGTAAATATTTCAAATCCTGCCATACTATACCCCCTCTATTGCTCCACTTGGCATCTTAGTTATCTTACTAACCACTACCCAATGAACTCCAACTATATTTACTAGAACCTCATCTCCTTGTTTTAAAGTATCTTCTAACCATAAATCTTTATGAGATTGATAAGTTCCATTACCTCTGATTGCTCCACTTCCTTCTCCACTACTTTCAAAACTTCCGCTAGCATTGATACTTGGTACTTCATGAGAATGTGGTCCCTCTCCAGCTGGATTTGTACTTGTACTATTGCTCAAAGATATATTTTTTAAAGTTCCTGAAATCTCTCTTGTAGTAAGTTCTATATTGTCTATTATCCCATCTATTTTATAATTTCTATGATAATGAGGTAGCAAATAGTTAGAGCAATATATTTGTTTTGATGGAATTACTTGTTCAGCATATTTAAGAGTTAAATTTGGTGGTGGAGATTCAACTTTAGCTATCACTTGAGTGATATTTTTATTTCTTTTTATTTCATCTAAAATCTTAGATAATATTATTTGCCAATTCATTTTTGCTCCTCGTATTCTTTTGATAATTTCTCATCTTTAAATTTATAAGCTTCTTCTTTTTTCTCTCTTTTACTTCTCTCTGTTTCTAATGCTATTTTATCCATAGCATTTTCAAAAACTAACTCTATCCTAGTTTCATAATCTCCATCTTTCCAAGTGTGTGTATCTTCAGCTATTAAAAAAGTTCCATAAAGTCCTGTTCTCTCTTCTTTAATTGCTACTGTATATCCAGCTTGAAGATTAACATTTCCATCTACTACTACTGTAGCCCTCTCATTTAAGCCTTTTAACATATCTCTTGCATTGAGAATATTATTCATATCCTCATTATACTGTAAAACTTCCTGGAATAATCCATATTTACTTTTATTCTCTTCATTGGCCATTTTATCAATTATTTGTCCATTATTTCCATCAGTTTTATAGACAACTACTTGGTTTACCATTCTATCTAAATCAGTCCTAAACACAGTATCTCTTATATTATCATAGCTAGTTAGTTCTGTTTCTAGCATTACATTTTCATCTAAAATCTCTATTTTACCATTATTACAAGCTACTGAATATATTTTTTTATCTTTATTATGTTGAATAGTATAAGCCATCAAAAGTATTTCATATCCTGTTCTATCAATAGCTGGGAAAGTACATTTTACTGTATCTTGTGGTAATCTCCCTATACCTAGTTTTAATTCTCCACAAATTTCTTTTACTATCTCACTTGGTACTTTATTATAAAAATTTTTTACAAAATGGTTTCTATTTAAGTATATTCCATTATCTACTGCCTTTATGGTAACAACTGATGAGTTAGCTGTCTTACTTACTGAAAAAACTCTTCCTTCAAAAAGAATATCTGTATTTTCTAATTTAAAACTAATTTTATCTCCAACTTTAAAATTAGAGTAGATATCTTCACACTCAAATTCTAAAGTTCTAAAAGTTCCATTTATTCCCCCGTTCCAAGTAACTCTTTGAAAACATTTTTGATATTTAACTCCATTATTTTCTATTATCATATCTATAACCTCTCTAATAGCCCTGTTAATAGATTTGACTGTCTACCTTGACTTCTATATTCAGTCAAAGTTATAGAAAAATCTATATCTCCAGTTCTTTCTCTGATAGAATAGGTAAACTCTGTAATTTGAACTTTCTTAGATATTAAAAACTCTGGAATCATAAAAGTTAAAACTTTTTCTATATCTTTCCAATTTACTAAAGTTTCTACTGCTAGTATTGGAGTTAAAGGATTTACTAAGGAATAAAAATTGCTATCTAAATTAGGGAAAAAAGAACTAAAAGTAATAGATTCTACATTCTTTTTTCCAGTTTTATTCTTTTCTCCATAGGATATAATATTTATTCTCTCTGTTTTTTGAGAAGTTTTTACCTCTAAATCTAATGGTGGGATTACAAAAACAAAAGGTTTCATTCTATCAGCTAAAATATATGTAGGTTTCATATTACATTCCTCCCAGATATTTAAGATAAAGCCCTTCAGCTCCTGTATTTAGTTCTCTTTGAACTATTTTACCTACTTCTTCAGGAGTTAAATTAGTTCCATTAAGATTTATAACTGGAGAATTATTTATAGTTACATTTTTATTATTTGAAGTATTATAAAGTTTATTGTAGATATCTTCCATACTATTTCCAGTAAATTTTTGAAATGGTTCAAATCCTAGCTTTTGGAATTCATCTTTTTTCTTTTTATCTTGGTTATAAGTTTCAAAATTGGTTGAAACTATTGGGATATCATATCCATCTTTCCACTTTTCAAAATCAGCCCAAGTTTTTCCTAAGAAATTTCCTATTCCAGCTCCTACTACTCCACCACCAATAACTGCTAGTTGAGCTATTGCTATTGGGTCTCCAGCCGCTGCTCTTAATCCTATAATTGCTGTAGTTGCTAAAGCTATTCCTTTAACTGCTTTACTTAAAACTGGTGGTAAATCATCAGCAAATTTTCTAAAAGCACTTATTCCATCTTCTGAAAAATTATTTATAAGATTTTTACAAGCTGTAATAGTATCACTAAATCCTTTTATGGTAGAACCTATTCCACTAATTATATTTTCTACATCCTCTTTACTCCAATTATCTTTAAAACTCTTCCATGCATTTTCTATTTGAGGAATCATTTGCTCAAAGGCACTTCCTATTTTTCTTGTCCATCTATCTATAGTTCCATCTTCTTGCATTTTTACAAGATGATTAGCTAATCCAACAGCCTTTTGCTGAATATAGTCAAACATACTTCCTGTTATAACTTTACCATCAAGTCCTATTCCAGCTACTTGAGTTATAGCACTCTTCATAGTTCCTATTGAAGTAGACATAGCCCCATAGAAAGTGTTAGCTTGTTTTTCCATAGCTCCCCCAAAATTATCATTAATCATAGCCTTCAAAATAACTCTGAGAGCTTTAAAATCAGTAATTTGTCCTTTTGAATTTATTAAATCTCCTTTTCCTACTTCTTTTGAATAATCTTCTATCATTTTTTTAGTAATTCCAAATTCTTTTAATCTTTCTAATTCTCCTGTTTTAGCATCTCCTATAGCTTCAACAGCTTGCATAAGAGGTTTTCCCATAGCTGATGCCATATCTCCTATGTATCTAATATCTTCTTTATCAAATCCTAATGTTTTTAATCTTACAACTCCCTCTATTACTTCTGCATTTTGGAATGGAGTAACATTAGCAAACTTATTAGCCCATGTCATTGTTTCAGCTGCTTGTTTTTCATCTTTAAGTACAGTTTCTAATACATTTCTATACTTCTCCATATCAGCAGCTCCTTTTATAGCATAAGCACCAAGCCCACCTATTCCAGCAGCTCCAATAGCTCCTAATTTAACTACTGTTCCACTTATTTTATTTACTACACTTCCCATTTTATCTAGTCCACTATTAATTCTAATTGCTGAATTTTGAACTACAGAGGCTGTGTTTCTAAAAGTTCTCTCAAATCCAACAGCACTTCTTCTAGCTCCTTCTATTGCACTAGAGAATCTGTCTTTTAACTCTAATACTGCACTTAAAACAAAATTATCTGCCACTATATCACCTCCTAAATTCAAATAAAAAAGCACCTAGTAAAAACTAAGTGCTTAGTAATTTATTTTATTAAAATTTATCTAGCATATCATTAAAATCTTTATAGGATACATTTTTTAAAATATGCCCATTTTTAAATGTTAATTCTCCAAAAGACATAGTAGGAGAATCAGCATAAACAAAGACAGAATCTCCTTTATTTAATTCAAAATATTTTTCTTGCTCTTCTTCATTGATATAAACATCAGTTCCATCTTCAAATACAATAATATATTTGTCATCAAAAGCCCCTGAATCAAGAGATTTTATAGTTCCTTTCATAAAAAATATATTTTCTTCATCATTATAATTATGTAATGCTCTAGGCTCATTTTTTTTAAATTCTTCTAATAATACATTCGTATCATCTAATAAATGAATTTTAAAACAACTTGACTCATGAGTTGAACACATAGCCTTTAAAAACTTATCGCACTTCATACATTGATAAGCATACTTTATTCCTAATTTATCTCTCATGGCGGAAAATGTAGTGTTAAACATTGATAACAATAACATTAAAATACATAACTTCTTCATAAAAATCATCTCCCTTAAATAATACCCTATATTAGAGATTATCCTATACAGGATGTTATTTGTCAAGAGAGGAGAAAAGAAAAGCTAGTTCCTTAAAACTAAGCTCTTCTAATTCCTTTAATTTCCAACCTTTCTTTATATATTCAGAGTAAGTATAAGCTATCCAATTACTACTAATTACTTTTTTATATCTTCAGTAACCTTGGTGATTAAATTATCTCCTGTTATTCCGCTCTCTTCTAAAAGTAACTTTACTATAGAAGTCTTTTCAGCATGAGTAAATAATTTATTTACTACTAACTCAGGATTATCTTTACATTCTAAACTATTAATAATGCTATCTGAACTTAATTTAGGTTCTATACAAGCTCCATATAAAGTTTCAGCATCTTTATCACTAGAGTTACTATTTAAAATATCAAAATACTCCATTCTACTTATTTTCCTTAATTTAATACTTCCACCTAATCTTTTCACTTCTATTTCTAAAGTTTTTTCTTGATTTTTTTCAAGTTCCTTAGATTTATTCAATATATCTTCTATACTAACTATTGCCATCTTATCCTCCTACTTAATTTCACTTTCATATTCAGCATCATCTGGTGTAAATCCAAATGGAAATGTTTCTCCTATTCCTTCTCCTCTGGTAAAAGCTGCTAAAGCTAACTCATTGAACCATACATTATCTAAAGATACTCTTTCCTCTTGTCCACCTTTAGCATCAGGGTCTTTTATAGAAACAACTAATCTACTTCTTACATCTTTTCCTTTTTTCCAGTTTCTTAATATCTCTGCACTTCTCGAATAAACCTTATTTACCTCTAAAGTTCCCTCTCCTTTAAGTCCAGTTATTTTACTATCTACTGATAATCCTAATTGAACTTCCTTTCTATTAGCTATAACTTTAGATTCTATTTTTGATACTTCCATACACTTTAAATTATCTATCCACAAAGTTCCATGAGCTCCTGAAAGTGTCTGATTCCCTCTTAAAACCTCTTCCATACTCTACCTCCTTACATTGTTATGACTAAATTAAGATTAACCATTGTATTAGCAAACATAACATTTCCAGATAAATAAACATCAGCTCCAGTATTGAACTTCAATATTTCCAACTCTGTCATTTCCTCTGGGTCATATCTTCCATCTAATACTATTGCTTGTTTTTGTTGCTCAAAGTCAATCTCAATCTTATTATCAAAATCAGCATCCAATACATTTGGCTGTAAATTTTTAAAATATACTTTATTTACATTAGAGCAAAAATTCATTTTGTTATCATAGTTATTGATATAGATACCTTGCCAATAATTTTTGAATGTATCTCTAATATCATCAACTACAATACACATACCCTCAACTATCTTAATATATCTAGTATCAGATTTCCATGTGCTATCAAATGTTGTTTTAGAGTTTACAGCCATATTGATTCTAACTTTTCCATCATCATTATATAATGATAGCTTTCCAAGTGCTGGTTCTACATCTGTTACTTCTAATAAATCAGACATAACTATATTATCTCCACTTCTATTTAATGGTAATCCAGCAAATAAACCAGCTATAGCTACTGTATATTCTTGAGCTGTAAAATCTCCAAGCTTAGATTTATAAGTTCCAGTATTAGCAAGTTGTATTATTGCTGGGTGGTCTGAATTAGTAGCAAATGAACTTACATATTTTACAGTCTTCAATATCTTTTCTGTTCCAAATACTTGTTTTACCCAAGTAACAACTTTTCCATCCTCTTCATTTTCAGCATTAGGACAAGCTAACCAATTCATCTTTCTACTTTTAAAAGTTCCAAGGATAGTATTAATATCTTCTTCTGCTTCCTGTCTTACTGCTACTATCTTTTTAGGACTATAAGTTTGCATAGCTAATTGAATTAATTTTTGTGATTTTTCACTCCATTTTTTTGTATCTATATCTGCTATTGTAGTGATAGTGGTAAATTTTTCTGTACTAGTTTCATCTTTCAAAACTATATATAAAATACCTAATTCACTTCTTTGAATAGCTGTTGTTGCTAAAGTTTTGAAAACAACTGATATATCTGGAGTAGGATTTATAGCTCCTGCCATTATTCATCATCTCCTTTATTAAAATTCAAATGTAATTCTTGCATTAGTTCATAATCAATAGGTTTTCCATATCTATCATATAGTTCTATACTGAATTGATAGTGTCCTAACTCATCAACTTCATGCATCATTACATTTTTCATAGTTAAATGTCTTTTTTCTCCTTGCTCATCGGTAACTACAAGAATTTTATTTCCTGCAACCTCAAAGTTATTATCTAAATCCTCTAAAGCTGAATATATTTCACTTGTATTTCCTTCTTGCTTTTCTGGAATATAGATAATATCAAAGTCTAGTTTCTTAAATTCTCTATAATTACTATTGAATTCTTTTTGATAATCTATAAGATCAATAAAAAAACAAGGTCTAGTTCCCTTGTTGATATCATCATATCTTACTTCATACCCAAGAGCTTTTATTTTTTGAGTTAAAACTCTTCTAAAATCTAACAATTTCACTATATCACCTACTTATTAGGTTTTTATACATAGTTTCTAAATCTCTATAAAAAGTCATTCTAACTCTATTTATCCCTTTGTGTAACATATGTCTACCTCTTACTATTCCCACTACTCTTTTCCCTCTTATGATTCTATGTCCAAATTCAATATGTGATGCATAGGTAGTGTTGTTATAGACTATTTGCTTAAAACTTCCACCATTTTTTCTTTGCCAAGCATTTCTAAGAGTTCCTGTATCAACTGGGGTCAACTTCTTAGTTTCTCCTATAACTTCATTAGCTTTTTTCTTTAAAAACTTTTCAGTTTCTTTTGGAAAATCAGTTTTCAAACTCTCTATTTTCTTTAACCATTCATCCATACCATTAATCGACATTTTCTATCACTTCTTTCAAGACTATCTCTTGATGGGGAATTACATCATAGTATTTAAAAGGAAAAGAGGCTCTAGCTGTATATTTGCTAGAACCTCTATGAACTTCTAATCTGTCATTTTGGAGAACTTCTGTTTTTAAAGGTATAAATAGTCTAAATTCTTGTTCAGAACTGTTTATAGGAGTATTAGATGAGCCTTTTATAGTAGACTTAGATAATCTGCACTTATTATTTTCAGATATTAATACTTCCTCTTCTACAGTTCCACCATAGCCATCATCTTTGGTTATGGATCTATAGATAGAAAAAGTATCAGTATATAATTTATCTACCATATTAATCTCCTAAATTTAATTAAATCCTTTTCTCCAATGTTTATCAAGTAGTTTATAATTTTATCTAATCTTTGTTCTGAAGTTAATATTCCTTCTGTTACATAGGTTATTGAAGTATCTCCTACCTGTAATTGTTTTTCTATTATTTTACTATCAATTTCAGGTAAAGCCCCAGAATTTTTCTTCAAAAATAAAAACTCGCCAATAGTTCTATCTATAACAATATTTTTAATAGTAGATGGAATAGTTTCTAGAGTATAATTCTGATTAGTAAAATTATTAATTCCATCTATTACTTTTTCAACTAAAAGTTCTAAAAGTTGAGAATCATCTTCCTGTTCTTCCCATTTTAAAATTCTTAGTTTTAATGCTATTCCATCTTCTATTGTCATTATAATCACTATCCTCTTGATATAATTCTAGCAATAGGAATAGCTTTATGGTCTATGTATTTTTTCTTAGATGTAGATTTATTATTTACTAACTCCCAGTTAGCTCCTGCTTTTAGCTCATCATCAGTTGGAGATAATGAAGCTTGAGATGATTTAGTATATGATATTCCATATGGTGCAAATACTTTTCTTTGTCTTGAGTAAAGTGTAGTTTGTCCACCATTTGTTTTAGGGTCTCTAGACATTTCAGATGGTACTTTAGCTCCTATATTTTCATAGTCTATTGCTCTTTCTCCTAATAAGTATGAAGTGTATATAGCTTCATTTTGAATATGTTGTACATACTCATTTTCTTTAATATCTGAAATATCTTCTTGAACTGTTGCTAGAGCTACTTCTCCTAATCCTTCTCCAGCTGTAGTTACTTTTAAAGCTCCTACATCTGTTGAATTACATCTTACATATAAAGAGTCAATCAATGATACAGGCATAGAATCATCAACTAATACTAATCTTCCATTCCAAGTTGCTAAGTTTAACTCTCTTTCTATTCCATCTTTATCTGTAAATTTTAAATAAGATAATAATTTTAAATTTTCAAGATTAGTAGCTACACTTGAATGCATTACTACTAAAGAAAATTTTGATTTATTATCTCCACAAGCTTTTTGTGCTGCCGAATTTAAAGTAGTAGCTGATACATATCCTTTGCTAAAGGCTTCCTTACTTATATCTAAAGTATGCCCATTTACAAATTTTAAGTTGTCAGCTCCAGTCATTGCGAATATTCCTTGTAAAACCGCTAATAGAGTTTCTTGGTCTATTCCAGCCCAATACTCAGCTACTTGTGCTGCTACATTGTCCATAAAATCTACTCCACCAGTAATATCATAAGAAAAGTCATCTTCTGTCCAAGCTTTAGCTCTTCCAGTAACAACTACTCCTCTTTCATATGTATCTGTAGTTTCAGAATCAATATTAGTCTTACCATCATAGTTTACAGGTACTCCACCTAAATTTCCAAAGAATGGGATAATAGCATATCCTGTACCTGTTTGAGAACTAAAAGCTTCAGCTATTTGAGCATTTCTTTTTAATGCTCTTGATTTTAAAAGTTCATTTCTTTTTAGATTTGGTATTCTATCTACATACTTACCAAATGCTTCTCCATTAAATGTTTTTTCATTAAATTTTGACATTTTTCATCACTCCTTAATCTATTTTTGCTCCTGGATTTTCTGCTAAATATTTTTCCATTTGAGAATAAGTCATCTCATTGAAATTTACTTTCTTTTCAGGATTTCCCGCTGGATTTCCACCTTTAGGTGTTTGTGTTACTTCAAATAAAAAAGATGAGTCAACTGCTGATTTTAAAACTTTCAATTGCTCATCTAATCCTACAACTTTCCCATCTTCTCCTATTTTTGCTCCATCTAAATTTAATAATGCTTTTACTGCTTTATTATTTTTAGCTCCTGCACTCATTAGTGCTATATCTAAAGCATTATCTAATCTAATTTTTTCTATATTATCAGCATACTCTTTGTCTTTAGCTTTTTGAGCTTCTTGCATATCTGATATTTGCTTTTTAAGTTCCTCATTATCTCCTACATTTTTTTTCACCTCCTCTAAATTCTTAGTTAATGACTTATTACTCTCAGCTAGTTGATTTTTTTCAGTTTCTAGCTCTAAATATTTAGCTCTTTCTACATATCCTTCTAACTCTTTTTTAGATTCTCCAGCTACTTTTATAGCTAGTTCCTCTCCGAGTCCTAATGCTATTAATTGTTCTTTAGTCATTTATTTTTCCTCCTTTTTGATATCTGGTCCCCAGAAAATGTATTTTTTATTTTTACCTTTTCTTTCTCTTAGAGCTCCACAAATAAAGCCTATAACTGCTCCTCCTATAGTTCCTATAAATAAATATCCTGCTGGTGTCATTTCTCTCATCTCCTTTTAGTTCTATATAAAAAAGAGCAAGGAATCCCACTAGCATAAGTTCCCTGCCCTATTTTGTACCATCTTTCATGATTGATAAAAGCAAAAATTTCTCCCATTTTTACACCTCTTTTTTTATATTTGCCATTCCTAAAGCAAATCCAAGTCCATACCATATTTGATTTTTAACTCTTTCTAATAGAATTTCAGCTCCTATTTCCTCTGAATAGTTTTTATCATCTACACTAGAAGTTGATTCTATTCCAGTAAATCCATTAGCTAGTTTATACTCCATAACAGTAGTTTTCTTACCAAACATAATTTTTGTATAAATATTTTTCTCTACTATAAAATCCTCTACTAGTTTTTCTGGAATTTTATTATTCTCTATTTCGTATGCTTTTCTTAAAAAGATATCTTTAGGACACATGCTTGTTCTCCCATCTTTGTGAAATATCCTATAAACTCTTTCTTGCGAAGTTTCCCCATTTCCAAGACCTTCGCTTTCATAATAATTAGCTAAGCTCATTTCTTCTACTTCTACAACTTCAGTTGTTAAAAACTGTTTTCTCATTCCTATCGCTCCTTATATTTTTGCATTAAAAAAGCACCTAGATTTCTCTAAGTGCTCGAATCTTAGTATTATTTTTTATCCTAAGAAAAACTCTATTTCCTCATTTTGAATAGCTTCTACTAATTTTTCTTCTCCTAATTTCTTTAGCTTTTCTATTCCTTCCTCATATTTATCATTTACTCCTTCTAAAACTAAATCAGTAGTAAGTCCCATTTCAAATAAAATTTCATCTATTTTTTCTTTATTTTTGTTATCTTTTATATAATTAATATACAACATTTATTTCACTCCTTTCAATTTCATTGTATTTGCTATAATTAGTGAAAAAAATTGTTCTTCTCCTTTGTTTTTACTTAAAGCATTATCTAATATATTTTGAATTATTTCATTTGGCATACTTGGAGAATTTCTTTTAATTAAGGTATAAATTTTACTTCTATTTTTTCTTGCATATTCTAAATAAGTATCATAATAACTTTTATCAATCTCTATATTTTCTAACTCTTTTCTTAGAGTTATCCAATTAGGATTTAATCCATTCATTCTATCTTTCCAAACTATCTCTCCAAAATCTTCTAAAGTTTTACATTTCTTAAATTTTTCTAATTTTTTTAATTTAGGTAATGTTTCTGATAGATGTTTTGGGTAAGATGGAGAAATTGGAATTTTATTTCCCATTCTTTTCATCATATAATGTGCTGAACATTCTGCAAATACATCATCTATATATGCCCAATTTTGAAAATCATAATTTACTGATATAAAATCAACCTCTTTATTATGCCCTAAAGCATGATATGCTTCATGAAATATTGTTTTTAATTGATAATATTTCTTTCTGTCATCATCTTTTTGTAAATTATAAGTTTTTACTGTTAATTTTGAACTTTTTGAATCTAATACTTCAAAATTTAATCCACAACTTCCTCTAGCGTTTAATTTTTTTACACTAACATTTAAATGTTCCAGCTTTAAATTAGATAATAATTTTTCTGCAAATTTCTTTCTAGTTAATTTTTTATCTAGTCCCTCTAATATGCTATCTTTTTCTTCCATTATACCATTTTTTTCAGATTCTTTCAATGTTTCATACTCTATAACAGGAATAGTTGTACTTCTACAATGAGGATGCATGGGAGGATAATTTACTCCTACCTTAGCATCTTCTAATTTAAAAATTTTTCCATTTAACTCTCTACATTGTGGAGAAGTTCTACTATCAATCTCAGCTAAATACTCATACTCTTCAACTTCACTATCCTCATACCCCTTTTTAGTAGCTTGGTTAAGTGCATAGTTAAGTTCAGTCCTTACTAATCTCTCTGTATTTTTTCTATCTGAGTTCATTCTCCCTATTATCTTGTCTGATAAATCTTTAACTGATATACCTTGAATAAAAGATTGAATAATTTCCTCTTTAAGTACTCTTCCTAGTGCTGCTCTGTTCTCCCATATTCTGTTAGAGAAGTCTGTTCCACTCCAAGGGTAGTTTATCAAATCAGATAAAGTATCTTTATCTAAATAAGCTACAGAACTCTCTACTCCAAAATCCAGTCTTATATCTCTATAAGAATCATTATACACAGTTTCCAAAGTTCCTTTGAGAGCTTCCTGTTCTGCATAAGCTTTTCTATTGAGTTCCATATCTATTTGAGCTTTTAAAGTGTCTAGTCTTGAAATCCTAGACTTCATAGCTAAGGTTTCTAATTCTAGCTTTAACTTATTAGCTATATCCTCAGCTATTCCCTTGAACTTCTCTATCTCTGCCATATACTCTTCAAGTGTCATTCTCCATTCTTTGAACTCTGAACTTGTTAAATTCTTTATAGCATCAGCATAAGAAAGTTCAGTTAAATCCATGTACCTTACTACTAAATCATTAATAGATTTTTGAATCTCTTTTCTAGCATTGATAAGATTTTTATCCAACTCTTTTAATAGTTTATCTCCTTCTTTATGGACTTTCTTTTCTTGCCTATCAGCTCTTTTCTTCCAATATTCTTTACTTTTCTTTTGGTCCATTCAAACCACTTCCAAAGTTATAATCTGGATAGATTTCTTCTTTTTGCTTTTTAATTTTTTCTAACTCTTCCGTAGGATTTTTTATCCATGGGTGTTGAGCTATAATAGTTTCATCAGAGATTATTCCAACTGAAGCTTTACAGTTAGCTATAGTTTGAGATTCATTTATTAGGATATCTTTATTGAATATGATATCTACTTTCTCATTCTCAAAATCTCCAAATCCCATATGGCTAAAATATGCATTAACAAAATATAGTAGTTTCTCTAATCCACTTCTAAACTCTACTTCCATTCCAGTAGCATCTAAATCTATATCAGCATACATAGATTGAATATTCATTTCATTTGGATTACTTCCTAGCCTATCATCTTTAGCATTAAATCCTCTACCATTTTCTATTAATGCATCTTTGAATATTTTTATAATATCCTTATAGTTTTGAGCATTAAGTTCAACAGTAAGTTTTTCTACTCCACCATCTCCATCAACATTTACTGCTCCAACAGTTGCCAAGTTTTTTCTAAACTCTACCAAGTTTTGTCCACCGTAATTTTTTAAGATTAGAATACAATTTCTAGGGCTCTCATCTAAATCATTTTCAAAGTTTGAAATAGCTTTATTAATTCCATCTTGTAAGCTTTTCACTCTTAATATTAAAGGTTTTTCAAGTAAGTTATATTTAAAAGGAATTACTGGTAATCTATCCCAGTTAAATTGTTCTTTTCCTATATTGAAATAGTTATAATGTGAGTCATATTTCAAAGCTCCATAATGATATTTATATCTATCTATTCCAGCTAAGCTATAAACATCTACTATCTCTACATCTTCTAGCATTGAACCTGTCCATTCTTGAATGGTATAAATTCTAATTACAAACTCTAAATCTGTATGTCCTTCATCTTTCCACACTGGCAATATTTGACAAGGCTCAAATCTCTTAAATACAAACTCGCCTTTATCATTATAATGAGGATATATCCAAGCTATTCCGCCATTTAGTGCGTCTTCCCCCATATTTTTAATAGTTCTATGAAATTCTAATCCAAATATCTTTTCCAGCTGTTCCTGGTATAATTGATTATCAGTTTGAAAAGTAAGTGGTTTTCCCAATAAATAATTTACCTTTTGGTCTACTAGCTTTTCATATTGGTTATCTACTCTTTTGTTATTTGGCAAGTTATCAACTTCTGTTAATCTTCCACCTTCTCCTATAACTTCTCTTTTGGTCCATAGAATATCATGGTGTCCTAGATAATATCTTTCTCCAGTAATCATATCTAATCTTTTTTTACTATGCAAAAATCTTTCAACTATATACTCTAAGTATCTAACATCTTTATCAGATCCTTTCTCAACTTTATCTCTATACAGTTTACTTCTAAGCCATCCTAGCACTATTCCACCTCCTCTAATCAAAACTAAATGTACTTCCATTATTTATTTTTTCTGCTACTCCAGTTAAAGCATCTGGTCCATCATCATGTTTATTTTTTCCTTCTTTTTGATATGCTAAGATAGCTTTAGCAAATTCTTTCCATCTATCTTGCCAATTCTTAGGAAAATAGATATGGTCCATTACCCAAGTAGAATTTGATAAGATTCTAGCTTTTTTATTAGCCGATTGATGAAACCATTTTATCCTTGTTCTATTACTTCCTATATTTTTTAATTCTCTTTCTACAGCTCTTGCAAACCCTCTTCCACCATTATTTGACTCTATGTCTGCTATATTGACTTTATTATCAAAAAGTATCTTTGCTACTTGAGGTTCTGTTATCTCCATAGCATCTTTAGTATAGAGTATATCCAGGATATACGCTTCTTTGTTATATTCTCCATATGTTATTGAACATAGATAGTCATCTCCCTCATCAGCTGTATCTGTATAATTTTTAATAGCTGTAAAAAGTAAATTACCCTCATCATCACAAGGTAAATGTTCATAGGTTTTTATTGAACTATACAATCTTCCCTTTAAATCAATAGGCTCTTGCTGATAGTTTGCACTTGCTATCTCTTCTCCCATAGCTCTTGTTTTACTTAAATAGGATTTATAACTAAGTATCTCATCACAAAGCATAGTTCCATCATCTTGGTAAGCTTTCATAATAATATGTTTTACCTTTTTTCCCTCTTCCTTATAATGTTCTAATGCTCTTCCAGCAAGGTCTCCACTTGCCCATCTTGTCATAATGATAATAGTTTTTCCACCTTCTTCAAGTCTTGAAAGCATTGTTTGAGTGAACCAATCCCATTGTTTTTCAAGTACATTTTCATTAAAAGCTTCTTCACTATTTTTAATAAGGTCATCTATTATAAGTAAAGTACATCCAAATCCTGTTGCAGTTCCTCCTGGAGAAGTTGCTAGATAGTTATTATATCCACCCTCTAAACTCCAAAGGTTCATAGCTCCATCTCCTTGTTTTATATGAGTATCTGGGAATATATCATTATAGATAATTTTATCTTTATCAGCTCTTTCCTCTTGGATGGTATTCCTTACATTTTTAGAGAACATTGTAGATAGAGTTTCATTATATGAACCTGTCATAATCTTAGTTTGATTATTTCTACCAAGTAGCCATTCAACCAGTAATCCTACTGTTCTACTCTTTCCATGTCTTGGAGGAAGATTTAAAATAAGAACTTCATCTTCTCCTTCAACAAACTCTTGCAAATCATTACATAATTCTACTAAAAACTTTCTACTCTCTTTATAAAAGTCAGATGCTCTTATATGACAATAAAAAAAGAACTCACGTCTTGCAAGTTCCAATCTAGCCTGTTTTATTATCTCTTCTCTACTTACCATTTTTTATCAACTCTTTTAATTCATCAGTAGTAAGCCCAGAGAAAGGATTATTTGTTTTTACTTCTCCCTTTAACTCTAATTTCTCGGTAAACATTCCCAAATGTTTTCCAAGTAACTCTAAAGCTTTTTCTTTATTATAAAAAGTTACATCTATTCCAAATTTAGTTTCTTTTATAGATGATATACAAGCTCTTTGTTCTGGAGTTAATTCTGAAAAGTCTTTAATTACTAATCTTCCAGAGGTAACTTTAACTATATCAGTTCTATCTGTAAATGCTAAGTTAGCTATTTCTCTAAGAACTTTGTCTTGAGTTATCTCTGTTCTTTTCTCTCTTTCCTTCATTCTTTTTTCAATTTCACCCTTAATGTTAGCTTTTGTTAGCAATCTACTAGCATTTGCTCTGGTTACATCATCACTCTTTACTTTTGGATAAGCTACCTTATATGCCCTTGTAGCATTAAAATCTATCAAGTACTCATTTACAAATATTTTCTGATTCTTAGTCAAAATCTCACCTCCATATTTTGGAATATAAAAAGAGAACCATTTTACTGATTCTCCTTTAAATACTATTCGACTTTTTTGGAAGAACTTGAAAAAGCTGACGAATTATGAGCTATTTTTTCTAAAATTGCTGGTCCATTTAGACCAATAAATATGGTTCCTACACGATTGAGAGGTTCTGGAATTTTTACTTCATTTATGATAACAAAAGCAACTACACCCATAATAAATTTACAAATAATTCCTCTTATTAATACTTTATGGTTTTTTTTAAAATAATCATCATCTTCTAAATGGTTACTATGATAATCAATTAAATAGAATATCGATAGCCCAATAAAAAGGCAAATTGTTATTTCAATTAACTTCAAAATAATTATCATCTAATTACTCTTCCTATTATTGCATCTTTTAATTTTTGTAAAAAACTAGTATTTTTTTCATATACTTCAACTAAAGAATAAATTTCTTCTCCATTATTTTTTCGTCCTATGAAAACTTTACCGTTTTTAGCCATATTAATTAAAGTATTAAGAATTTCTTTTTCTGGAATTTCTAATTCATCACTTAAGCCTTTTATTGTTCTCCAATCATATTTTATATTTTTTAAGCTACTAATTACCATATCTTCAATAAACATTTTTATCACTTTTTTATCATCTTTTTTTACATTATAATTACTTGAATTAACTGCCCAGTCACTGTCATTTATAGACATTACTTTTATATCTTCTCCATTTTCCATATTTTGACTTGATACAGATGGTATCCATTCTTTAGTTTCTTTGTTTTTATCAAATGTTTTTTTCAACATGCCAGTTATATTTTCATTTAAATTACAAGTTGATGTAGAAATAGTAAAAATAGCAGCTGTACAACAAGCAGCAGATATAATATTTTTTCTTTCCATAATTTCTACTCCTTTAAAACTTCAATTGTTTTATTTATTAATACGTCTATCTTTTCTAAAGCTTTTTCTAAAAAGCTTTTTCTAACAGATTTTTCAACTTCTTTCCCATTTGGAATTGTATTTATATCAACTAAAAATTCAAATTTTTCTTTGGTACTTTCTAACATGATTAATAAATTAATTTCTGGAGAAAATGGATTCTCTTCATAAATTTTTTGTATTGTATTTTGTTTTAATCCAAATTCTGAAACGGAACCATCCAGTCCTAAATTTAAATATTTATTTTTTAAATCTATTTTTTCTTCTAATAAATTTGTAACATTTATTCCAATTCTTTCTATTTTTAAATTTAACTTTTCAGTAAGTATTTCTAAATAATTAAAATAACTTTTAATTTCATCTACCACACTGTCTTTTTCTGTTATAAATTTAAATTCCATTCTATTATCCATAAAACTTAAATCAATATCTCTATCTTTTCCTGAAAAAGCTGGTCTTTCTAAAATAACTATTTCAGGAATATTATTAAATTTTAAGCCTATTGAATGCCCAACAGATTTTCCTAAATTCATATTTAATGGATTTAAAAGTTCAATTAATTTTTCATTAACTTCTTCTTTCCAATTTACACAATTTAAATCAGCAAAGAATACTATCCCTATTATTTTTTTCATTTTTTTACTCCTTTTGTTATTCTATATTATAATTATATAAAATTTAATAAAAAAAAGCCAGTAATATCTGACTTTTTTTATTTTTCAAAAAGAGTAATTTTATATTTTATACTATATCACATTTAAAGCTCTCATACAATAGCTTTTACTCTCATTTAGTGTCATTTATTTTATTAAAATTTTTAAATGCTCTATTATGTATTCTATATACTTGTGACAAACAGTACCCCATTTTCTCCGCTATCTGCTCCCATGTTAAACAGGTTATATACCTATATCTTAATAAAGCTCTTTCTACTACATCCTCAACTTTATCTATTTCAGATGATAAGTCTGCCATGAAATCATAAAGTATCTCTATTTTTTTCTCTTCTTCTATGATTTTATTAATCCTATTTACCATATTCTCATCACTTGGAAGCGGTCCCCCTTGGAGTTTTTCAGATAATCTAACAGCCTGTAATCCATCTAATGTAGCTCTCATATCTTCCAATACAGCTTTTTTACTTTCAATTTCTAATTTTATTCTGTACCCTTTTTTTAAGTATTTTTTTCTATCCATATTTATAAACTCCGATCTTTATTTATTCTCTCAATATTTCTTTTCATTTTTCTTTCATACATTTTCTCAAGTTCCCCATCAGAAAAGTTATAAATCTCTTTCAACATTTGTAAGCAGATATAGACATCTGCCATTTCTTCTTTAATCTCCAATCTTCTCTCATAACCTCTCAAATCTTTGCAAACTTCTTTTTGTAGTTCTGATAGTTCTTCAATTACTATCGTTTTGTTGACATCAACACTTTGATTTTCTAATAATATTTTTATATCTTCATTAGTTTTAATCATTCTTCGTCACTTTTACTCCAGTTATTTCTACAATGTCATTTTTTACTTTAATTTCCTCAATCAAATAATTTTTACCTTTAATTTTTAAGATTTTCCCTTTGCTATCTAACCATTGTTTTTTTCTTTCATCTGGTATTTTTTCCCCAGGTTTTCCAAAATAAAAAGTTTCTCTCATGTTATTCCTCCTACTCTACTATATCTTTTGCATCTTCACTTTCATTGTCACAACATTCACAAGTATAAACAGGTATTAACATTCCTAACATATCAAATTTAAAATTTAAATTTACTTTTCCGCCACAGTCTTTACATTTCCACATATTTCATCAACTTCTACACTACAATTTTCTTTCCTACATAAATTTCTTTTTCCCAATCTTGGTCAAGGTCAAACATTTCAGTATGTTCACTTATACTACCCCAACACTCAACTTTACATTCAACTATTCTCTTTACACAACTACCGAAGTCAATCTCTTTTACTTCTACAATTTCAACTACTGTTGCATCTAATAAATTCATCTATTCCACCCCTCTATTAATAAATTCAAGAACTTTCTCTTCAACCACATTTATATCACTAGCAGTTACAACATCGTGAAAGAGATTAAGGATCTCTCTTTTTTGAGAGGGAAGCCCTCCTTTCTCTTGAACCTTCCGAAAAATCTCTAGAATTTTTAGAGCTATCTCAGCTCTTTCTTGCACTGTCATTTGTTACTCATCTCCTAAAATTTTGACTTCTTGTATCTTATCTAAAACTTTTCCTAGTAGTTTTGTATCTATTTTATCTTCTAATAGATTTAGAATTTCAGTAGTTAAACAAGCTAAAGAATCACTTAAATATTCTTTCTCTCTTACTGCAAACTCCTTCTTAAACTTCTCTATTTCCTCATAGTATTTAGTCTCCCAGATATTCATTTCTACTCTCCTATTACATATTCCAAGTATTTTTTAGCTTTTCTTAAGTCTTCCATACCATTTTTCTTATTTTCCCTAGTAACATACTTAATTACATTACCTTTACAATATCCTTTGAACTCCTCTTCAGTCATGGATGCTCTTATTACATTAATTACTTCTGCTTCTATTCCTTTCATTTTCAAACAATAATGTTTTGGAGAATCTACATTATTTCCATTCTCACTATTTTCTTCTACAAACACTCTTAGTATCTCTGCAAACTTTTCATTTTCTCCCTCAGTTGCATCACACATTTTTTCCAAAAGGACATTCCTTACAATCAGCTTCGTTACAATCTCCATCACGTTCTATAATTCTTTTAGCCATTTCAATTTGTTCTCTCATTTCCATTTCTTACATCTCCTCACTATTCCATAAAGTCTCTTTTACTTCTTCCTTATGCAAGCAAGCCCACAACATCATATAAGCATCTGCTGCATCATCACTATCTGCTTCTACTCCTGTCAGCTCCTTAAACCTTTCCATCATATATTTTTTTTGTTCTCCTCTATGAATTGGAACTTCTCCCACTCTATTTTTCCAAAATACTGCTGGAACTAATAACAACTCCAGATTCAATCTCTTTATATGATAGGTTAACATTCCTCTTATTTCACTAAGCATAGTTAATACATTAGAATTTAAGCCTAGATAAATATCCTCTAGTATTATCATATCTACCATACCTTTTTCTAAGATATTTGAGAGTTCCCCTACTATCTCTAATCCTCTATCTCTAAAATCTTCTAGACTTGATTTAATAGTTTTCCATCTAACTATTACTCCATTCTTAGAATATGCTATCCCAGTAGAGGTAGTTGATAAGTCTATTGCTAATATATTTTTCTCATCTAATCCCTCTGGAATGACACAAGTTTTTTTAGTTTTAGCTACTAACCTATTTCTCTCTTTTAATTTTCTTTCAGTATCCAATCTTTTCTGTTTCTTTCTCTCTACTAAATCCAAGCAAGTTCCTGCTCGAATTTGATTAAGAGTTGCCATTTGGATATTTCCATTCTTAAACTTTATATCAAAACAATGATTATTTTTTTCTTTGAAGAGATACTTCTCAACTATATAAGCCTCTCCCTTTTTATTTTGAAATTCTTTCCCTACATATTCATTAGGGTCTATCTTCTTAGCCATATCTCCTCCTAAAATCTTTTTCTATATGCAGGTAATATTCTAAACTCTGTATCATTTATCAATCTCTTTTTAAATTCCTCATAAGTTTTTACATGAAAAACTAGAACTTCATTATTTGAAAAAGTAGGATAAATTCCATCATAAGCAATATTGAGTTCTCCAGACAATCTGATTAGCTCCTCAGTAAGTTTTCTTCCTAATCCTTTTTTATCTAAGATAAAGTAATCTTTCCACCATTTGATATTATATATACTCTTATAATATTTTCCATTTCCATTGTTATATTCTAACTCTTCATTTCTCTTTACCAACTCATCAAAACCTAATAGTTGTCTCTCATACTTTTCAATAAAATCTTTTTGAAGTTCCTCTTCCAATCTCTCAACATAATGGATTACAGCTCTTCTTACAAACTTACTTTCTCTTAATAATACTTGCTTAGCTTGGTTATAATTTAAAATAAACATTGGATATTTTTGTTTATTTTGTGGGTGTATATAGAGGGTCTCCAATATTTTTTGGAGACCTATCTCTTCTTCAAACTCATCTCTGATAATATCTAATAAAGTGTCATGCCTCAATTCAGCTCTATTTCCTTCTTGCTTTCTAAAAATATTTATTTGGTCCAATAGTTCCAAGCTTGTTATTCTATCCTTATTCAATCCCATTATTTCCAGCATTTTTAGCCTCCTGTTTCTTTAAATTTCTATACATATTCCTAAATTGCTCTTGAATCTCTATATCCATTTTATTAAAATACCATTGATTTAATTTTATATATAAAGCTAACTCTTCACTACTATTAATACTTAATCCTTTATAATAGAAATGTAAAAAGGTAGCTCCTCTTGGTAATTTTAAATTCTCCATATATTTTTCCTTTTTGTTAACTGTAGTCAACTGGTGGTCAAAAATATTATTTTTTATCTATATCCATAAACCTTTTATTTATAATACTTATTTAATAAGTTGTGGTTTTTTGTAGTCATTCTTGTGGTCAAACTATTTTTCTCTAAAAGCCTCTATTTTACTAGATTTTATAGCTTTTTTATGGGTTTGTGGTCAAAAAAAGAGGGTAACTACCACCTAAAATTTTTTCAAAAATATTTTTTTATCTCTTTTAATATTTTTACACTTTTATATAACACACATGTAAAAAGTGACTACATTGACCACAAGCAACTCTAAGCTAGAATTATAGATATTTTCAGAGAATTTTATTTGACCACAAATTTGACCACAGTGGTCATGAGATAAAATCTACTACCTTAAATTCATCAGCCTTTACAGATATAGTTTCTAATGAAAAACTATCTTTTGGAAACCTTGTTGATACTCTAGTATTAATAATAAATTTCTCTTCCAATAACTGTTTTTTTAAGGTCCTCATATCCAATAGTTCCAAAGTACTATTAGTTTTATTATGCTCCTCAGCTATAGCTTTATATAGTAGATTAAATCTCACTAGATGCCTTCCATTATCAACCTTATAAAAATATTTCATATCTTGACCTGATTCAGCTACTAGTTCCAATAACTCTAAAAAATTACTAACAACATTATATTCATTTGCCAATCTTCTATTTAAAAACTCCACAAACTCTGTAATTATTTTGGTGTCTATCTTTATTAGTTCTGTAAGAGCTTTTAACCCTGTCAACATACATCTTCCATTATAAAGTTGTCTCTCATCTTTCACATCTTTTAAAAACTCCTTTACCTCTTGGAGAGGAATATCTATAGCTCCTTTATCCAATCTTCTTTGTAGAGCTAATTTCCCAAATTTTTCTAATAAATCTGTATGCTTCAAAGTAAAAAAAATCTCATCAGAACTTTTATTTTTTTTATTTAAGCTAGTACTAATCATTCTATTTTTTATAGAAACATCACTTAATTCTGTCTCTCCAGAGATTATAAGAGGTGTACAAAGCTTAAACTCTGTCAATTTTGCTGTAATATTCCCTTGGTTAATAGTTTTATTATCATATACAGCTCTAAGTATTGAGTATAATTCTATTGCTTTCTCTTTTAAATTTTTACCTGTTATCTTAACCTCATCTATTACCCAAGGAGTTATATTGGAACAACTGCTTAAACTTCTAATCTGATGATTTGAGAGAGTGGTAAAAGATTTTATATTCTCTTTATTCCCAAACAGTATCCTAGATATAAACTCTACATACTCAGTCTTTCCTATGGAAGTGGTTCCACTAACTTCTAGTATTGGATAACTTTCGCTTATATGAAATCTTCCTAATGCCCAACAAATTCCTAAAAGGCTTTGATTAACATCACTTCTTAATTTTATGATATTTTTATCTAACCACTCCAACTGCTCCTCTGTAAGTGCCTCTAATGAACTCAAAGAGTGTATTTTTAAATCTTGCTTAGTACAAATTACTCTGGAACTCTCATCATAGTAAACATCATCTATAATTCCATAGTGTGGTATCTCCAATAAATACTCCTCTTTGCTCTCATCTAATAACCAGCTCCAAAACTTTGGAATACTTTGAGCACTTCCTAAAAAATATCCTAAATTTTCAAGGATTCCATTTTTAGTTAAAAGGTCTGTTTTGGTTGCTTTAAACTCTCTTTCTCTTCCATTACTTCTAACTATTCCCACTATATATGTATCTGAATACCCTGTAATTTTTACTGTAAAATCTGTTACCCTTACATAGTTTTCCTTTTGCCATACATAGTATCCATCCTCTTCCTCATGAAAGGGAACATATACACTCCCTACTCTAGTTGCTCCCTTTATAATTTCTATCAGAACCTCTGCTCCTGCTCCTTGAAGTATCTCATTGAAATCTTTGAACTCTTTCATATCTACTTCAAAAAGTTTTCTCTCAAATCCTGCTAATTTTTCTAAAATATGCTCTTTAGCATCTTCTCCAGCCTCATCATTATCTACTGCTATTATTATTTTAGAAAATTTACTAATCCACTCTTTCTGTGTATCTATACACTTTAAATTCTTAGCACCAAAGGGAAGGCTTACTACATTTTCATAACCTACCTCTATAGCACTTAAAAGGTCTATCTCCCCTTCTACTATAATCAGATAGGATTTATCTTTTATATTTTGCCAGTTAAGAAAATAGTCAGTTGCACTATCTTTTTCAGCACTACATTTTTTATCTAAGGTTCTATATTTTATTCCTACAACCTCTTTACCATTAGTAAGAGGTATCATCATACTATTATTTTTACCAAGCCTACATAATCTTCCTAATCCTTTTTCTGATATACCTCTTCCTTTTAAGTAAGAGAGCCAATCAGCACCTAGATGCTTATCGGCTCTTGCTTGAAAAAAGTCTGAAAAATTTATTTTATTTTTCTTCCTTTCTTTTATCTCTTTTACTTCAGGAAGTCTGTAATCCCAATTTTCTAAGTCTTTAATATTTCCACCTTTTCCACTCTTATGGCAAGTGTACATACCAGTTTTTACATTTACAGAGAAATCAGGATTACTCTCATCATACTTATCACAGATAGGACAGTAGTAGAATCTCAGTTCATCTCCATACACTTTATGTGTGTACTTATCCATCTGTACACCTCCTACTTCCTGTTATTAAAATGGAAACTCTTCTTCATCATCAACACTATCTTCTTTTTCTGTTACTTCTGGTTGAGTAGTTGCTCCAAATTTCTCTCTATAGAACTTTACATCTGTTGCCTCAGTCTTGTTTAAAATCTCATTAGTAGTTTTTTCAGTTTTTATATCAAAGAAATCTTTTATCTCATAATTGATATTATCTCCATCTTTTTTAGCTTGAAGGATTACTCCTATCTCTTTTCCAGCTAAGTTAGTGATATATGTTCTACTTATTTCATCTCCAGAGTAGGCTTTTACCTTTTTAACCTCTGTTTTTAAGTTTTCTACCTTCAATTTTAATAAATATACCATTCTATTTAATAGTTTTTGAGCAAACTTATTATCTGTTCCATCTCCTTTTTTATGCCATAGCGTAGTTCTTGCATACCCTTCATTATTTTCCAAATTTAATGTTATTCCTACAGCTTTACTAGAACTTGAATTAGTTAAATATGCTTCCTTTATTTCAAATTCATATACTCCACTTTTAGTTATTTTTTCTCCTCTTCCAACACCTGTTGTTAAATCCTCTTGATTACTATTCCATAAGTTCATTCTCATCATCTCCTAATTAAAATATTCTTTTATTGCTTTATTTATTATTACTAAGTCATTCTCTATTTCGTTTTCTGTAAACATATCTATTGGAGTCTTAGCGGGGTCTAATCCATTGACTGTAAATTTATATTCACTTTCACTACCAAGAGCCAATATAACCATAGAGAACAAACCTTCTATTACCACTTTTTCATCTAAAAATCTTCCTATTGTTTTCATGGATAATTTTCCATCTTGGTCCTTTTGTGTATGAGCCATTATATAAATTATGAGGTCATTTCTCATCTCATCTAACTTATTAAAAATATCCATTATTCCAAAGGCTAGGGTTTCAAATTTTATATATCCTGTTTCTTTTGCTCTTTCCTTATACCCATAAGTTAATAGATAATTAAAATCATCTATTATCAGAGTTTTTATAGCTGTATTTTTTTCTATCTTATCCAAAGCCTTTATCACACTATCTATCCTTTTGGTAACAAACAAATTTTTCTTCTCTAAATTATAAAGAGATTCAGATTTTTTAAAAGGTAATGGCTTTTCCACTGTCTTTATTATAAAAGTTTCCTCTGGTTTTAAGTTTCTTATGGAAGTAGATTTACCACTTCCACTACTTCCTAAAATCAATACTTTTTGTGCCATCTCATCACTTCCTTATCAAACTTGCTATTTTGAAAATAAGTTCCTTAGTAGCTCTTATATCTTCCAAGCTGTCGTGAGCTTTAAATTCAATTCCAAAATACTTACACCAAGTTTCTAGTTTATTATTTTCTAACACTGGAAGTATTCCACATAGTTGTAAAAATCCTATACAAGGTAGAGGGTCTATAGTTACTGAACTTATGTAGCTGAAAAGATAATTATCATTTTGTCTTTTAAACAAAGCTTGTAACATCTCTATATCAAACTTTACATTGTATCCTGCCACTATAAACTTATCCTCTTTATCATATTTATTTATGTATTTATCCAATATTTTCTTAAAGTAAAAATAAGTTTCTGCCTCTGATTTATACTTTTCACTATCTAACTCTTTCAATGTTCTCCCTTGAACATCTAAAGCTTTTGGATTAACTTCACTCCCTTCAAAAGGTTTTATAAAAAAGTTAAACTCCTCTACATCTTTTTTATCTATCCTTACTATTCCACTTAATTGGATGAGTGCTGACTCTTTGGGATTTACTCCACCTGTTTCTGTATCCAAAAATAAAATTTTCATTTTACACCTCTTATTTTATGTTTATTGACATCCCTCTTTTTAAAGTTGCTCCTGGAACTTCTTCTCCCTCTTGCAAAGCTTTCTTTATATCTGTTTTAGATATTTTTTCCAATTGTACTGTCGTTTTAAATTTCTCTGGAATAATCTCCTCATCTATTAGCTCTACACTCTCTGGAGTCTTTCTTAATGAAATGTTTCCGTTAGAAGTTTCTATCTTCTTAACTCCCATTTTCTCCATACACATTTTTATATAGTTCTTAAAACTATCTTGCTTCTTTTCTCCTATTTTTTTTAATTCTTGAAGTCTTTTTATCTCTTTATCTATACTCTCTATCAAGCTATCTCTATTTTTATAGTATTTAACTATATCTGCACTTTTTTCTTTTAAAGTAGTTTCTATTCCTTGTTGTAACTCTTCTAATAAAGCTGCATCTTTTACCTCTCCTGTCTCTTCATCAATAGCCATCTCCCATAATTCTTCCATAGCTATCATTTCTTTACTTATCCCATACAATGTTAATTCATTCACAACCATCATCTCCTGTTTCTATTAAGTTATATTGCCAGCTAAATAGTTTTTCTAATTTAGTCACTAATGTCTTTAGATATCTTATATCCTTTTTATCTTTTATCTCATTTTCTAAAGAGTGTCTGAGTTCATATCTAACCATCAAGATTCTACTCATCATCTCTCTAAAAATATTTACTTGTACTGGTTCTTTCTCTTTTACTTCATCACAAAAATCTACAGTCATTTTTAATGATTCTAGTACTCTTACTCTTTTCTCTTCCAATATTTCTAGTTGTTTCACATCTACAAAAGGTTTATTGTATTTAACTAATCTTGCTACACCTCTTGGAATCCATGCTAAAATCTCTTCAAATTTTATTTTTAATTTTCCAGCATATACCATGTCATAACCTAAATCTTCCCACATGTCTCCTGTTATAATATTTCCAACATTTTTTAGTAGTGAATCTCTAAATTCAAAATTCTTTTGAACTAACTTATCATCTTGTAAAGCTTTTGCCAGTCTATTTTCATATCTAAGATAATCTATTAACATCTCATTTAATTCAAATAAGCTCATCAAGACTACTAGACTTGCTGGTGGTTTTGTTGCCTCTCTCATTTCTGGTAAAATCTCATCTAATTGTTTTTTAGCTAATGCTAACAACAATCTTTTTTCTTCAAAATTTTTAGTTAAAAGGCTTAATGATACTGTACCCATTATTCCAGCTACCCTTTCTGAAAATTGATTCCCTTCAGCATTAAAGTAATATGTGAAAATTTTTAAGTCATTTTCATTAGTAATAAGTTCTTTCATTTTTTCAGTAGTAGCATTAAATACTTTTTTAACCTTTTTATCTCTTTTACTCTTCCTCATTTTCTATTCCCTCCACCCATATATCTATCAGTACAGGGATTAGAAGTAATAACACCTCTCCGCCTATTGCTAGATACCCTCTTTGAATGTATGCTATATGCATAGCTGACAGTGTTAAAATTATAGAAATTGCATATATTAATATTCTTGACTTATTTTTCATATTATCCTCTCCATTGAAATTTTTTACTGGATATGGTATAATACTTCATCGGGTTTGAGGTATTATACCTTTGAGACTTTATAGTTGCCAGCTATAAGGTCTCCTTTTTATTTTCTACTAAAACCACTTCATATGGTATTCTAAAAGCTTCTAAAAATTGACAAGTATAAACAAAGTAAGTCCATTCATTCTTAGCTCTTTCAAGTGCTACTCCCCAGTTAAATAGTCCATTTTGTAATCCTAACCTCACATTTGACGCATTTCTATGTATAATCCTAGCTGCTAATTCTGCTGAAATAGTTAATCTATCACTGGGTATTACCATTTTATTATCTTTTACTTCAAACATTTCCATCCTATTAGTCTTAGTCATCACTTTCATCTCCTTCAAGTGTAGGTAATCCTATTGCATCATCATAGATACAGCCACAATTACTACAACAGATAATATTTTCTGTTATAATAATTTCTGAATTACAATAGTCACACAAGTAAGTTTTTTCTTTCATTACCATCACCTCAAATATATCTTGGTGCTCTAGTTACAAGAGTTGTTTTCCATTCTTTTATTTCTTTCTCTTGCTTTATTTGAGCTCCAATTTCTTTCATCTTTATTAGATTAGCTTCATTCTTTTCTCTAATTTTTTTAGCTTTCTTTTTTGCACTACTTTTTCCTCTTCCCATTTCTATTTTCCTCCCATTCGTATAAAATTTCTCCAACAACTACGGCTACTACTAATATTACTAAAAATACAATTAGCATTTTTACACCTACCCTACATATTCTTCCATCAAAATTACCATCTCTCTAATACATACCCATAAGTCTTGATTATCTGCAGTAGACTTATTCTTGAGTTCTCTAAGAATATCTCTTTTTAAGTCCTCCCACTCTATCTCAAAGCTATCTAGTATTTCTATCAAATTATTTACTATCTCCACCACTCCTACTTCCCCCCCTTATGTCATCCATTATCTTTTTTACTTCAGTACTAGCCGCTTCAAATTTTTTTAATTTTTCATTTTCTTCTTTGAGTTTTTTTATTTCTTCCTCTAGTTCCTTTATTGCTCTCAATCTACATTCAGCTACTCTTTTTGTTTCATCTAATTCTTCCCTAGTATTATTTAAGAATTTATCTTTAGCACTAATTAAGATATTTTTCTCATGAATAACTTCAGCATACACATCTAAAAAAGTTACAATGTCTATATCTATTTCTAGTCCATTAATTATCATTTACTTTTCCTCCTCTTCTGTAGTATTTATGAAAAAAGTTTTTAAAGTTTCAAGAGTTAACTCAGTATCTTCTATTTTTCCATTTACCTCAAATTTATAGCTCACATACCCTTTGAAACTTCTCCATTCTTTCTCAGACATCAAACTCACTATTCTTACTAAGGTTCTTAATTCTTTTTCTTTCATTCTTATTTTTCTACCTCAATATATAGATTTACCTTTTTGCAGTTGTTAGGTTCAGCTGTACCAACATTCTTTCTTTGTTCACTTTAAGTGTCTGAATTAAGCAAAAAAAATTGCTTGTGCTTTTTCTAAATCTAAATTTAATAGATTCATTAATATTTTTATTTCTGAACCTTTAAATTCATTTGTTCCTGATATTTTTAAAGAAAAAGCATATGCAGTAATTCCTAATTTTTCTGCTATAAACTTCTTTCTATATCCACTTTTTTGAATATATTTTTCTAATAACTTAGTATTAACCACTGGAGATTCACCTCACTTTCCTTTTTGTTCACTTTAAGTGTCTAAAATATTTATATCATATGGTTCACTTAAAGTCAACTATTTTTTTAAAAAAAATAAAAAAAAGTTGCTTTTTAGTGTCTGTTATTATATAATCATATTAGAAAATATTTAATAACTCTTATGAGGTGTACATATGGATGAAATTGAAAGAATGAAAAAAGAAATAGGAGAAAAAATAAAAGAAAAAAGAGAGAAAATGAATTTATCTCAAGAACAATTAGCTGAAAAACTTGGTTACAAATCAAAAACTTCTATACATAAGGTTGAACAAGGTATGACTGATTTACCTCAATCTAAAATAATTGAATTTGCTAAAGCTTTAAATACTTCTCCAGCTTATTTAATGGGATGGATTGATGAAAAAATTGAAGATAAAAAACTTTGTGAAATATCATTATCTAATGGAAATAGATTTGAATTTAAAGAAAACAATGGAAAAATCAAAATGTTGATGAAAGAGCCAAATAAATCGGAATGGCAAGAGTTCCAATTTGATGAATATGAACAGAGAGAATTTGAAAAAGTTATGGGTATGAATATGTTATTTTTTAATGGGAAGGAAGTAGCTCCAGAAGATAAAATTGAACTTGAAAAAACATTACTTACTATTTTTATAAAAGCTTATTTCAATCATAAAAAATAAAGGGGAATTTATGGGTAGATTTGGAATCAGAAAAATTATTGATGAATTAATTGATAAATATAAAACTAATATTCCTAGTGAATTAGCTGAATATCTAGGAATTGAAATAAAAGAAACTTATTCAATCGAAGATATTGCTTGTATCTTTAAAGTTTTTGACACTACTACTATACTTTTAAATAAAAATTTTAATCTTGGTGGTACTGTTAGAGAATTGGCTATAGCTCATGAACTTGGACATGAACAGATAGGGCATACTCTCGAGAATCCACAATTTATAAAATATATGAGAATGGAAACAAAACAAGAGAGTGAGGCGGATTATTTTGCTGTATACCTTATGTTACATAAAGGAAATAATCAAGAGCAACAAAAATATGTTAATTCAATAGAATTTGAAAATGAAATGGAATATTATTTGAATAAACTCAGAGAGCTTAGAAAGTAGGAAAATATATGGATTTAAAAGAAGAAGAAAAATTTTGGGCAGAAAGATGTTATGAACTAATTAATATTAATGCTCAAAATATTCATAACTTAAGCAATAGTATTAATATTTATATTGCTTATGGCTGCTCATTTTTATTAATTTATTATTTTAATAATCTTGACAAGTTAAAAATACTTATTCGTAATAAATTATTATTTTTTCTTATTATATTACCAGTTTTAGGTATTATTTTTTCATTACTTCAATTATATTTAAACTTAAAAATTGAATTTATACAAGCAAAATTTTTAAGTGAAAAACATAATTATTTTACAGAAAAAGTTCCAATATCTAATAAAAATAGAAATCTGCTTTATTTACTTAGTAAATTAAGTATTTGTGTAGAAATTTTTACTATTTTTATTTTACTTGGTATTTTCGGTGAGATAATTTATATTTTCCATAAATTAATTTTTATATAATATTAAAAATAGGAGAGTAGATTTATGACAGGAAAAGAACTAGAAGTAAATAATTTATTTGATGATGAAATGTTGGAAGAACTTAAAACTTTATTTCAAATTAAAACTCTTGACAATGAAAGAAGATATTGGTTAATTCGTGCAGGTAAAGAAAGTTGTTTTTTTGAAGAATTTTATACTAGAAAATTTACTGGAGTTAATATTCCTTCTTCAAATGACCTTACTACTTTACAAACAATAACAAAAGATGAGTTAAAAAGTTATTTTGAACAAGAATATCCAGATGAAAATTCAGGTCACCTTATTGGAAAACTATATAATTTCATTCATGAGATAAAAATTGGTGATATTATAGTTATGCCTTCTGCTAGGAGAGAAAAAATAGCTTTTGGAATCATTGAAGGAAATCTTTATCTAGATGATTCCTTAATTTTAGAAGAGAGTTTAAATAATTCTGATGATTTTGGTATTCCTAACAAACGTAGAAAAGTAAATTGGATAAAATTAGTTGAAAGTACTCAATTACCTTCTAAATTATTATTAAATCTTTTTTCACCACATGGCTTATCTGCTATTACTGATAATGAAACTATTGAACTTATAAATACTAATATTGATGATTTTTTTATAAAAAATTCTACTGCTTATATGACTTTTGATATAAAAACTGAAGAAAATATAGCATTAGAAGATTTAACAACATACCTTAATACAACAAATGAAATTATTAATTTTACAAATTCACATTTTAATAGTAAAGATAAAGTAGCATTAAAAATTAATCTAAACTCTCCTGGTGCAATCAATTTTTTTGGACCTTATGAATTGGTTTTAGCTTCTGGTATTATTTTAGCTTTAATTGGATGTAATTTTGAAATAAATGCTTTTGAAAAAATTAAACTTAAAGTAAAATCTCCAGGAATACTTGGTTATATAAAAAGCTTCTTAGAATACCATAAAGAAAAAAATAAACAAGAACTTGAATATAAAAAAGCTTTGATCAATTTAAAAATTTCTGAGCCAGAAAAAATGAAAGAACTAATAAAATTGTTAGAAAATGAAAAAAATCAGAAAGAATAATTTAACTTTCTGATTAAAAATTCACTTTTATAATTCTAAAAACTATCAATAATGACAACAATAAAGAAAATAAACTCAAGTAATTATTTTCAATTTTTATAAAAAAATTAAATAACTTATATAAAATTGAATAGAAAATGGCTAAAAAGAAGATGTATGTTGTAATTCCTCTAATTATATTTAACATACTTCTCCCTCCTACTTTTTTATTTAATTTTAAAGTATTATTTGTAGAATGTCAATATTTTTTTATAAAAAACAGCCCCTACGCCAATAGGAGCTGTCCAAGCATACTAATAACCAAAGTTACTAATATACTTACCCGCAAATATAGTATATCACGACTTTGGTTATTTTGTAATACACAAAATCAAAAAAATGGAGAGTGATATTATGAAAAAACCAAATGGTCTTGGAACTGTCTATAAGATGTCAGGAAATAGACGAAAACCATTCAGAGCTGTTATTACAACAGGCTATGATATAGTAGGAACTCAAAAAAGATTAACAATAGGGTATTATGCTACTAGAAAAGAAGCTGAAAAAGCTTTGGCATCCTATGAATATAATCCTGAAAAATTAAAAAATTCTAAGCTAACTTTTAAAGATGTTTATGACAAGTGGAGTGAATCCCATTTCCCTAAACTTCAACCAAATACTGTAGAAGTTACTATGTCTTATGCTAAAAATTTAATTCCACTACACGATATTCCATTTGTAGAAATTAAAGCTATTCAACTTCAAGACTTATTTAATAAATTAGAAATATCAGCAGCAAGTAAAGCAAAAGTTAAAAATATAATTAATGCTATGTATAAATATGCTTTAAAATATGAAATAGTAGATAAAGATTACTCTACTCTAATTGACCTTGGAAAAAGAGAAAAAGTTATTCAAAGAAAAGTATTTACAGATGAAGAGATATCAAAATTATGGAAGTATAAAGACTTATATTGGGTAGATACAATTCTAATAATGATTTATTCTGGTATGAGAATAGGGGAGCTTTTGGGACTTAAAAATGAGCATATTGATTTAGAAAATAGGATTATAGTAGGGGCTGGAATTAAGACTGAAGCTGGAAAAAATAGAATTATTCCTATCAATAGAAAAATTTTACCTCTCATCCAAAAACATATGAGAGCAGATAAAACTTTTTTATTTGCAACTAAAACTAATAGACCTGTTCTTTATGATAATTATAGAAAATCTTTTATGTCTGTAATGGATAAATTAGAAATGACTCATACCATTCATGACTGTAGACATACCTTTGCAACTCTATTAAATAATGCTGATGCCAATCCTACAGCTATTAAAAATATAGTTGGACATACTAGCTTTGAAACAACAGAAAAAATTTACACACATAAAAATATAGAAGAACTCAAAAAGGCTATCGATTTAATATAAACATACCTAAAAGTCTTTAAAATAAAAATAAGGGGCAAAATGCCCCTTAACTTATTTGCGTTCTATTTGTGTGCTACCGCTTAAATTTTTTGTGGTTTTTGGTACTTTTTATTGCTTTCAAATGCCCTAAAATAGCCACTTTTATGGTTTAGGTATTATCTTCCCCAAGTATCTGTATTTTTATTCCAAGAAGCAGCTATTTCAGCTTCCTCTTCAGTTAAATATTTTTCTTCTTTTGCTAATTCAAGTAATGCTGTGAAGTTAGATAAAGTTTCCCATTTGATATTTTTTTCTCCAAAGTTTTTATAAGCTTTATCAAACTCATAAGAGAAGATAGCTAGTACTTCTACTTCTTTAGCTCCTTCATTTCTAGCAGCTTCAACAGCTTTTATTGAGCTTCCCCCAGTAGAGATTAAGTCTTCAATTACAATAACTTTTTTTCCTTCAAAATCTGCTCCTTCTATTTGTCTTCCTGCTCCGTGAGCTTTTTTCTCTCCTCTTATATAACTCATTGGTTTATTCATAAGCTGTGCTATAAAAGCTGCCCAAGGAATTCCAGCAGTTGCTGTTCCTGCTACTACATCAAAATCTTTTTCAGATAATTTTTTTATAAACTCATCTACTACTACTTGTCTTTCAACAGGATATCCTATCATTTTTCTATTGTCACAATAGATTGGACTTTTGATTCCAGATACAAATGTAAATGGTTCCTTTACGTTTAATTTTACTGCTCCTGTGCTTAATAATGATTTTGCTACATCTTTTGCTCTACTCATGATAATTAATTTCCCTCCCATATTTTCCATAAAACTCTTTATTTGAATATACTATTTGACCTCTTAAAATTGTTGTAACAACTCTTCCACCTCTATTAAATTTTTCATATGGTGTCCAATTTGCTTTAGTTATTACATCATCATCTTTTATAGCTGACTTATCTTCTCTATCTATTATTACTAAATCAGCATCATATCCAACTTGAATTTTTCCTTTATTTGCTATATTAAAAATTTCAGCTGGTTTTGTACACATTACCTCAATAAGTCTTGCCATTGAGATTTTCCCTTCATCTACACCTTTCAGCATCATCTCAAGTGAGTTTTCTACTCCAGGTATACCAAAAGTAAGTTTTGCTAATTTTTCCTCTATTAGATGAGGTGCATGGTCTGTTCCTATTGTATCAATAGTTCCATCAGCAAGAGCTTTCCATAACTCCTCATTATCCTCTTTAGTTTTTAATTCTGGCTTCATTCTAAGTAACATTGAACTTCTCTCATCAGCATTTACATCATCTACATTTAAGAAAAGGTGGTGTGGAGTAACTTCTCCGTAAACTTTTAATCCCTTAGCCTTTGCTTCTCTTAACATCTTAGCTTCACTAGCTTTAGGTAGATGACATAGATATAATGGTTTATCATATTTTTCACAAAGCTCAATAGCTTTGGCTACCATCTCTTCTTCAGCATGTACAGATATAATTTTTGATTCTCTAAAAATATTTTCTATAACACTATCTTCTGTTATTAACATATCTCCAGTAGACATATTTAAAAATATCTTTGTAGAAGCAACCTTATCTATTACTTTTTTTATCTCTTCACTGTTATCGTTTCTACTTCCACCAAAATTAAATCCATAGTCTACATATGATTTTCCAACCATCATAGCTCTTTTTTCTTCAAATATTTCAGAAGTAGTTACAGCTGGTATTGTATTTGGCATATCAATAAATGTAGTAACTCCACCTCTAGCACAAGCCATACTTCCAGTCATAAAATCCTCTTTATGAGAAAGTCCTGGGTCTCTCATATGACAATGAGCATCTACCACTCCAGGAATTACCCATTTTCCTTTAGCATCTACTACCTCTAATCTTCCTTCTGGAATATTTTCCGATATCTCTATTATTTTCCCATCTGCTGTTAATATATCTGTAACTTTTTCTACTCCATCAATTAGAATTCTACAGTTTTTTATTAGCATAATCCTGCCTCTTTCATTCCTTCTAAGATTTCTGCCTCTACCATTTGTGCTGCTTTAGCTGGGTCTTCATTTTTAGTAATTGGTCTACCTACTACTAAGAAATCACAACCATTTATTATTGCGTCTTTTGGAGTCATTATTCTCTCTTGGTCATTTGTAGCTGACCATTTTGGTCTTACTCCTGGACATACAGTTTTGAAATCTTTTCCACAAGTATCTTTTATAAGTTTAGCTTCCCATGGAGAACATACTACTCCATCTAATCCAGATGTTTTTACAAGTTTTGCCCAGTTTAAAGCTAAATCAGCAAGAGAAAGTTTTGATTGGAAAGTCTCCTCTACATCTTCTACTGATAAACTTGTTAAAACTGTAACTCCTATTACAAGGTTATCTTGATTTATTTTTTTAACCTCTTCTGCAACTTTAGTCATCATCTTTCTTCCACCACTAGCATGTACATTGAACATAAATACATTTTGCTTAGCAGCAAACACAGAAGCCATAGCTGTTGTATTTGGAATATCGTGGAATTTTAAATCCAAGAAAACTTTTTTCCCTTTAGCAGAAAGATACTCTATTATCTCTCCTTTAGAGTTTAAGAAAAGTTCTAATCCAACTTTATAAAAAGTTGCTCCATCTCCAATTTTTTCTACAAGCTCTTTTGCTTGGTCAGCTGTTGGGAAATCCAAAGCTATTATCATTCTATCCTTAGCACTATACATAAAATCTCCTTTCACTTTTAAAGAAAACTAAGAATTGTTCCATATTCCAAGAAGTTGATTAACTATAAGCTTACTTCACTAAAAACACAAAACTCGCTTTGCTCAAACAGTTGTATTTTTTAACATTCAGTTTCGCTGAGTTAATCTAACTTCTCTCCATAAATTACACAATTCTTTGAGTTTTCTTTCTTGGTACAAATATTTTTCTTATCTGTGAGCTGCCCCTACTAACTCACTTATATTTTCAAATCCATTCTCTTCACAATATTTTTGTAATCCCTCAGCTATTTCTACAGCTAACATAGGATTAGAGAAAATAGCTGAACCTATTGATATCATAGAAGCTCCAGCCATTATAAACTCAAGGGCATCTTCTACTGAAGCTATTCCCCCCATTCCAATAATAGGAATATTTACAGCTTTATATACTTGATAAACCATTCTTACAGCTACAGGTTTTACAGCTGGTCCAGAAAATCCTCCAAAAGTATTTCCTAACACTGGTTTTTTAGTTCTTATATCTATTACCATTCCAAGTAAAGTATTGATAAGAGATACTGCATCTGCTCCATTTTCCTCTACTATTTTAGCTATACTAGCTATATCAGTAACATTTGGAGAAAGTTTTACTACTAATGGTTTAGATGTAACTTTTCTTACCTCTCTTGTTACTCTAGCAGCTACCTCTGGATTAGCTCCAAAAGCCATACCTCCATCTTTTACATTTGGACAAGAGATATTTAACTCTACTACTGCTATTTCAGGAATTTTATCTACTCTTTTTGCTATTTCAACATACTCCTCTACAGTTTTTCCATTGATATTAGCTATTATATTTGTAGTTATTCCTTGAGCTTTCATCTCTGGTAAAATGTGAGATTCAAAATAATCTATTCCAGGATTTTCAAGTCCTACACAGTTTAACATTCCAGCAGGAGTTTCAGCTATTCTTGTACCATAGTTTCCATCTCTTGGCTCTACAGTAAGCCCTTTTATTCCTATTCCACCTAATATATTTGGGTCAAAATATTCTTTATATTCCATTCCAAATCCAAAACAACCAGAAGAAGTTACTATTGGATTTTTAAAATCTACACCTAAAAATTTAGTTTGTAATCTGTTCATCTTTTCCTCCAACAAATTAATTTCCACAACAAGTTTCAGTTTTTTCTACAACTGGGTCAAAGTCTACAATAGTTTCAGAATCAAAAACAGGTCCATCATGACATACTTTTTTCATTCCAAATTTTGTTTTGATTGAACAACCAACACAAGCTTTTACTCCACAAGCCATTCTAGCTTCTAATGAAATTTCACACTTAGTTTCAAATTTCTTAGCTGTTTTTGCAACTGCTTCCATCATTTTTTGTGGTCCACAAGTAAATACCATATCATATTTTTTAACTTTCATTAATTCTTCCATTTTAACTATAACATTTCCATGTATTCCTACAGAACCATCATCAGTTGTAATATAGTTCTCTATTCCATCAAGATTGAAATTTGACATTATCTCCATAGCTTCTCTGTTTCTTCCACCTGCTATAAAAGTAACTTTATTATTTTTAGATAAAACTTCTATTAATAGTTTCATTGGAGCCATTCCCATTCCTCCACCTACTACTAATAACTCTTTCCCAGAAATTTCTGTTGTAAATCCTGTTCCAAGTGGTCCTTGAATATTGATTATCTCTCCAGCTTTCATAGAGGCTAAATCTTTAGTCCCTCCACCTTTTATCTCATAATAAAACTCTAAAATATTATTCTCTTTATCTGCATAATGTAAGCTGATAGGTCTTCTTAAAAAATATACACCATTTTTACATTGTAACATATAAAACTGTCCAGCTTTAGCAGCTTTTACTGTTTTATCTCCTTTTACTTTCATAAGGTAGTTGTGTCCAGCAACTAATTTGTTTTCTAAAATTTCACAATTTTCTAAAAACATTTCTCCTCCCAAATTTATATAAATTAACTATTTTATCTCTTTACCACAATAGTAACAGAATGTTCCATAATCTTTTACTACTACTTTATTTTCTGTCTCCTCAAAATGAGTTACACACTTAGGATTTTTACAAACAGTTAAGAAATGCTCTTCAACTTCCTCTTTCTCCTCTTTTCTAGGAGCAGTGGAATTTTTTAATCCTAGTGCTAAAGCATACATAGCCTCTCTTGTAGGAACTCCATTTGCTGCTTGTTTAAAGTATAGTGCGTGCTTTGTATCATCTAAATCTATATTTATCTCATCTACTCTTGGTAGTGGATGTAATATTATCATATGCTCTTGACACTTATTTAATATAGTATCCTTAGATATTTTGTAAACTCCACTTACTTTATTATACTCCTCTATATCATCAAATCTTTCTCTTTGAATTCTTGTCATATAAAGTACATCTACCTCTTTTAATATTGGCTCATACTCAGAACAGATATGGTATTTCATTCCTTTTTCATCTAACTCTTTAGTGATGTACTCTGGTATTTGTATTGATTCTGGAGCTACGAAATAAAACTCTCCACCAAACATCTCTAATGCTTTAGTAAGAGAGTGTACAGTTCTTCCATATTTTAAATCTCCTACAAAAGCTATTTTAATATTTTCAATTCTTCCAATCTCTTTTTTTATTGTAAATAAGTCTAAAAGAGTTTGGCTAGGGTGTTCATTTGCTCCATCTCCAGCATTGATAACAGGATTTTTAGAAATTTCAGAAGCGAATTTTGCTGCTCCCTCTATATAGTGTCTCATAACTATTATCTCAGAGTAAGCCTCTACCATTTTTATAGTATCTCTTAAAGACTCCCCTTTTTTTAATGAAGTAGCATCTGGAGAATCAAATCCTAAAACTTGTGCTCCTAATCTATAAGCTGCTGATGTAAATGATAATCTTGTTCTTGTTGAAGGTTCAAAGAATAAACTTCCTACTATTTTCCCCTTTGCTAACTCTGCTTCTGGTTTTTGTGAAAGTTCATTTGCTACTTCTAATACTTCTAATATCTCTTCTTTTGTTAAATCTTTAATAGATATGAAATCTTTCATTTCCTACTCCCTCCTGTTATAAAATATTTTAAATTAGTCATAAAAAAAGGAATGAGTCCCTCTTTTTAAAAGAGAGTTAACATTCCTTTGATATCTTTAATAATATAATTTTTAAAAAGTATAAAATAATTAGAAAATAAAATAGAAACAGAGTGCATATCTTTTAGCTTATCTATAAAATTTCTCATCTCTACTCCTCCTTACTTTCTACATATATCTTTGCTATTCTATCATAGTTTTCAGTTTTTTTCAAGTATGATTTTAATTTTTTAATACCTCTATTAGTTGTGTCTTATAATTATTCAAATTCTCTATTAAATTATCTATCTGTTCCCTAGTCAATTTTACACTTTTTTCAGGTAGTGGAACACTTTTAAATCCATCACTTACCTCTACATTTGTTACTGGGAACATATAATTCTCTTCACTCATTATTTTTTGGAAATCATCACTCAAAACTCTCTCCATAAATTTCTTAGCTCCAGCTTTAACCTCTTTTTTATTCACAAGTGAAACTCCCTCTTGATAAATAAAACTTCCATCTTCTAATAAGAAACTATCATATTTTGAAGAATCCTCACCTGTAAAAAATAGATTACTTGTAGCATACCCTATCATCATAGGTGCTTCTCCTGCTGTAAATTTAGCAAAGGCTTCACTCCAACCAGGCTCTACACTATATATAGCTGGTTTTAATTCCTTCCAAAACTCTAACCAATTTTCACCATAAAGAGCTATACTCCATTGTAACGCTTCCTCTCCAGTAATTGATACTTTTGGATTTTCTACCATAAGTTGCTTATTAAATTTCTCCAACTCTTTTAAATTTTTAGGTGGTACTGAAATCTTTTCCTTATTGTAATTTATTGCTAAAACACCATAATCCATTGGAATAACATAATCACTACTCATTTTGAAATTTTTATTTTTAATATTTCCAATATTTTGAGGAACATATGGTAATATTAGTCCTTCTCTTTTAGCCATCTCTGTAGTTAACTCTGTAAGTCCTACTACAATATCTGCCTTTGGTCTTTTCTTTTCCAGTTTTAGCCTTCCAACAATCCCATCTATAGAGACAAACTTTATAGTATCTCCTGTTTCTTTCTGAAATACCTTTCCGTACTCCTTCTCTATCCATTTCATCGAACTTGGTCCATAGATAGTTATCTCCTCAGCGTTGATAGTTGTTGCTCCTCCTACAAATAGGCAAGTTAATAAAATTTTTTTCATACTTTTCTCTCCTTTCCTTTCTAGCATTACCTAGATAGGTTCTGACGGTCGAATATTAATTCCTCTCAGCCTCTTAGCTCCCGTTTTCATGTTACTATTATACTCTATTTTTCCTCTTTTTCAAAATATAAATTTTTTTTGTTCATATAAAAAAATATTTTGCTAATATAAATATTGATGAAAAAGAAGCATTAGAAACTTCTTCTGCTACTTCTTCAACTGCTACTGATGCAAAAAAATAAAACTTAATAAAAAAACTCCCCATCTAGTTAAGATGGGGTAATTTTTTTACTTCATTCCTACTATATTTTCACTTTTTAAAATATAAGTCTGTTTATGGGCTAGTGGAATAAAATATCTACTACTATATGTTAAATAGAAAATTTTATCAATTATTCTTTCTTTATACTCCTTATTTCTTTCTTCTTTAAATAAATTAAAAAATGGTAAAAGCGAATCTTCTAAATCATAATCTATTAATTCTCCAACTATAGTCTTTTCTAAACTAGTTAATGGATAAACACTATTTATTGTAATATTGTATAGAGCTATATCATAATCCTTACTTCTTAATTTATTCAAAAATTTATCTAAATTATAAATTTCAATCTCTACATTCAATCCATTTTGAATTAAATCATGTGCTACATATTGTGCAAAATTTCTGTTGTGAATTGTATTCAAACACATTATTTTTATCTTTTTCTCAAAATGTCCACTATTTTTTAAAATTTTAATAGCTTCTCTTCTGCTATAGTTTTTCTCTAAAAATGAAATTTTTATATCAAACATCTCTTGTGGACAAATAGTGGTAGCTTCTCTATTCAAAAGAGACTCTAATGCTTTTCTATCATTTAAAGAATAATTTTTTTTATTTCCAAAAACTAAAGATATTATGTCATATACTGTATCTTTAACTATTTTCTTGCCTCTTAAATTTCCTATTTTTTTAGCGGTTTCAATATCCTCTTTATATAAATCATAGGAGTAATAGTTGGGTAAATTTAAAGAGTTAATCAATCTTTGATAACTATTTAATTCTCCTTTTATTTCAACATTTTCAAATATAGAACTTTGATCAAAATAATATTTATTTTTTTTCAATTTAATTTTATTTTTTTCTATTTCTTCAATAGCATATCTTCCGCTTGTAAAAATTTTATTATTCTCTCTTTTTAATATTGACATTAGAGGATTTGTTAAGCCTATTTCTAATTCATGGTCCGGATAATTTAATAAAATTATAAATTCTCTATCATTTAAAACTTGAATTTGTTGTATTGAAGAGTATAAATCGTTCATATATCCATTCTTTAAATAATTTTCTATTGAATCTTTTACATCTTGTGCTGTTATAGAATCTCCATTAGAAAAATATATATCCTCTCTCAATTTACAATATATTTCCATCTCATCATTTTTTTTATACTCTTCTAGTAAGTATGGAACAACTTGCCCATCTTTATCAATTTTAAATAGTTGTGCATATATATAATTCGTCGCTCTTCTAGAATATGTATCTCTTAGTAATATAGGATCTATTGTCTCTACTTTTACTTCTTGTTCTATTACCAAACTATCACTTTGCTCTATTTTTTCATCCTCAAACAAATTATTTATTTCATTTTCAAATGAAAATCCAGATGTACTTATAATAAAGAACACTATCATTTTAAATAAAACTTTTTTCATTTTCTCCTCTTTCTTCATAAATTATATCTCTTATAAAAAATTTAATTTAAATGTATGTTACATATTTATAAAATTGACCAACACATTTATATCATTTTATATAATTGTACAAAAAAAAGTCAACATTCCAAACACGTTTTTAATTTTTTTAAAATTAAAACTATAATTTTCTTCAATAATATAAAAAAGCCATGAGATTTCCTCATGACTTAACTATCTAATTAAGATACTTATTTATAATTTCTTCATATTTTCCATTCTTTTTTAAATTTGATAACCCTCTATTTATTACTTCAATAAACTCTTTATTCTTACCTTTTTTTACCATAACTGCACATTCAGAATAATCTTCCTCTCCTAATGGCATTTTTACCTTTAGACCATTTGCAATATTATACTCAACAAAAATAACATCATCTATTTCTTTACGTGCCTCAGATATTGACATACCTGAAAAAATTGCATCTACTTCTTCATTATCTAATGCCTCCATTGAAGCTTGAAATCCTAAAGGTAATAATTCATATTTAAAATTTTGATCTTCTGCTAAGGCTTTTAATAATTCAATATCAATACCTTTAAGTTTCCCATCTTTATCTTCATATTCAAATGGCGGAAAATATATATCAGTTGCTACTTTATAAATTTTTTCTCCAGCCCGAATGAATTAATACACCAAAATATAAAAATAGATATTCTTATTAAGTGATAAAAAAATTTCATTACTCCTCCCATACATACTTATATATCTTTTTATAATATTATTAAGTATACAAATTTCTACGCCAACGATAAGTGTATCAAAAAAAAAAAAAAAAAAAAATCAAGTTTTAAAACATAAGTTTTTTATATTAAATTTATAAAGTTTTTATTTCTCTATAAATTTTCTATCTCATCATTTAATATAATAACCATTTTAAAAATTATAAATTTTTCAAACAAATTTTAGTTGTCATTTTAATTTAGATTTTTTAATTTTTTAAGAAAAAAAATATTTGATTGTTATAATTTAATTTATATGTTATAATTTTTTCTGGACTGTTATTGTCTAATATAATATGAATGGAGAGTTTCAAATGACAAACAACAATATTACTAATAAGATGTTTTTAAGTCTTATGATCCCTTTTATTCTTTCTACAATAACTCAACCTTTATTAGGGGCAGCTGATATGGCAGTTATTGGAAAGTTAAATAATACTAATTTTATTTCAGGTGTTTCTATTGGAACCTTAATTTTCAATACTATCTATTGGATATTTGGATTTTTAAGAGTGAGCACCACTGCTTATAGTGCTCAATCAAGTCATTATACAAATAAAAAAGATATTAGTGATGTTTTTTTCCGTCCACTATTAATAGCTTTTATTATTAGTTTCATTATGATTATTTCACAAAACTTAATTTTTGAAAGTTCTATGAAGTTTATTAATCCAGATATTAATATTCAAAAAGTAGCTTATACTTATTTTAAAATACTTATATGGGGAGCTCCCTTTGTTTTGACAAATTATGTACTTTTAGGTTGGCTTATGGGATTAGGAAATGTCAAATCTTCTATGACTATGCAAATCTCTGGTAATCTATTGAATATACTTTTAGATATTTTATTTGTTATATTCTTAGATTATAAAGTTGAAGGAGTTGCTTATGCTACTCTTATCTCACAAATTTTTTCAACTATTCTTGGAATAATATTTATTACTCCATACTCTTATCATAAATATTTAGATTTTAAATCTATTATAAATAAAAAAGAGATTATAAATATTTTATGTGTAAATAGAGATTTAATGATTAGAACTTTCTGTTTAGTATCTCACAATAATCTCTTTACCATGGCTAGTTCTAGATTAGGTGGAGATATTCTTGCTACAAATGCTATACTATTCCAAATAATGTCAATTTTCTCATATGCTTTTGATGGAATTGCCAATACAGCTAGTGTATTCTCTGGAAGAGCTAGAGGACGGAAAAATAATACACTTATGAAAAATTGTTGGAAACAAACTTTTTTCTGGGGAATCATTGCAACAATTTTAATTACAATAGTGTTTGTCTTATTTAATAGAACTATTATTGAAATCTTTACAAAGCTTCCTAATATATTAATATTAACTCAAAAATATTCAATCTGGTTAGTACTATATCCTTCTATTGCTTTTTTAGGATTAACTTTTTATGGAGTGTTTACAGGAGCAGCTAAAACAGTTCCTATTATGACATCTACAGTATTAGCTTTTATTTCATTTTTCATAGCTTGGAAATTTTTAATACCAATTTATGGAAACAATGGCGTTTGGTTATCACTACTTGTCTTCTATTTAGGAAGAGGTATATTCTTAATCCCTCAATTAAAAAAGACCTTAACTAATTAAAATTCAAATGTAATACCTAGTCTACTTAGATATTTTTATTTAAAAACTACTAAAAAATAAAGAGAGAAAGTATAATTTTATCTTACCTTCTCTCTTTTTATTATCTCTTTTTAAAACTCTAAGTGACACATTACTTCATGTTCACTATCAAATCTTTTCATTTTTGGATTTTTAACTTTACACACCTCTATTGCTGATTTACATCTATTAACAAAAGGACACTCATCTTTTAATAGAATTGGACTAGGAATATCCCCTTCTAAAATCTCTAATCTATTATTTTTCTCCAAACTTAATACACTCTTTATTAAAGCATGAGTATATGGGTGTTTTGCTTCTAATTTTAAGTTTTTACTCTTTAATTTTTCGACAATATGCCCTAAATACATAACCATAACTTCATCAGCTAATGACTGTACCAAAGCTAAATCATGACAGATAAATATTATACTCATATTTGTTTCTCTCTGTATCTTTTTCAAAAGCTCTATTATACTTTTTTGAATAGATACATCTAAGGCTGAGGTTGCCTCATCACAAATAAGAATTTCAGGTTTAAGTGATATAGCTCTAGCTATTCCTACCCTCTGTAACTGTCCTCCACTTAAATTATGTGGATAAGCATTCAAGTAATCACTTGATAACTCTACCATATTTAAAAGCTCTTTTACTTTCTTCTCTTTCTCTTCCTTTTTTATCAATCCAAAATTAAGAAGTGGCTCTGTTAGGATATCCTTTATTGTCATTCTTGGATTAAAAGCTCCATGAGCATCTTGGAAGATCATTTGAATATTTTTTCTATTCTCCCTTAACTCCTTTTTATTAAATTTTGAAATATCTTTTCCTTTGTAAAGTATTTCACCCTCAGTTAGTTTCTCTAATTGGACTATCAATCTCACTAAAGTTGATTTTCCACATCCACTCTCTCCTACTATCCCTGTAATTTTTCCCTCTTCTATATCTAAATTTATATTATTACAAGCTTTTAAAGTTTTACCATCAGAAGTTATAAAATACTTATTTACATTTTTTAATTCTAATATTTTTTTACTCATAATTTTCCTCACTCTCTAAAGTAGGAACAGAGGCTATTAATAATTTAGTATATTCAGACTTTGGATTTTTTAAAACCTCTTCTGTTTTTCCAGTTTCAACAATTTTTCCATCTTTCATAACAACCAATCTATCAGCTAAATATGCAGCTACTCCTAAGCTATGTGTCACTACTACCATTGTCGTACCAAATTTTTCTCTCATGTGAAGTAATTCAGTAACAATCTGAGCTTGTGTTGTTACATCTAGAGCACTTGTAGGTTCATCTGCTAATAATATTTTAGGATTAAATGTCATAGCCATAGCTATTCCTACTCTTTGGCACATTCCTCCACTCAACTGATATGGATAACTGTTCATTATATTTTCTGGAGATGGAAGATTTGTTTTCCTCAAATTCTCTATTGCTTTAGTTTCGGCTTCTTCCTTTGAGATTTTGAGATGTTGTCTAATATATTCAATATATTGCCTTCCTATCTTTCTAATAGGATTAAGAGTATGACGTGTCTCTTGAAAAACGATTGTTATATTTCTTCCTTTTTCAAACTTCTTATCACTTAAAATATTTTTCCCTTCAAATAGTACTTCTCCTACTATCTTAGTAGTTTCAGGAAGTCCTCCTACAATACTTTTAATGAGAGTGGATTTTCCACTTCCACTCTCACCTACTATACCTATAATTTCACCTTTTTTTATATCAAGATTAAAATCTGAAACTGCTACCTTTCCATTCTCATAAGTTATCCCAATATTTTTTAAAGTTAGCATATACACTCCTATTTAAAATGACATCTTATCTGTTAACCAATAGTAATCCATTGGATACATCACTACATTTTTTAATTTTGTTGAAGAGATTAAGTAAGCAGTTTCATATCCAAAGAATATTGTTGCACAATCATCCATTATAAGTTGTTGAATTTCTATAATTAACTCTCTTCTCTTATCAGGATCAAACTCTGATGAAAGCTCATCTAATAAAGCATCTACTTTTGGATTATTATATCCAGTTTGATTTGTAGAAGCTTTACTGTACCAGTTCTCACGTAAATAGTTTTCAGGATCTCCACTATTAGCAACTAAAACATTCCATATAAGTAAATCAAAATTTCCACTATCTCTATATTTTAATACTGTTTCATAACTTACTGTTATTAATTTTACCTTTATTCCAATCTCTTTTAAACTAACTTGAGCCGCTTGTGCATAAACTTTTAACTCTTCTCTACTTGTATAGATAACAAAGTTTAACTCTATTTTTTGCCCATCTGGAGTTTCTAAATATCCATCTCCATCAATATCTTTATATCCAGCCTTAGCTAAAATTTCCTTTGCATTTTTAGGATTATATGTATTTTCATCAACAAGTTGATCAAATCCGAAATTTAATGTTGGTGGTACTGGTGCTTTTCCAGGAGTTGCTGCTCCTCCTAATAAAACAGCTGTATAAACCTCTTTATTCAAAGCTCTATTTATAGCTTGACGTAATACTTTATCTTTTAAAATTCCATTTTCATTCATAAAAGCAAAAGTTCCTCTTAATGACTTTATACTTTGAATGTTATACTTATCATTATTTTTAAAATCAACTAAATTTTCTGGCTTTAGGCTATATGCCATTTGAATTTCTCCACTTTGTAGTGCTAAAGAACGTGTTGCTTGGTCATTTATATATTTAAATACCACACGATCAAATGGAACCTCTCCTCCCCAGTAGTTTTCATTTCTAACTACTGAACAATACTCTGTTGGATTAAATTTCTCTACAACATATGGTCCTGTTGAAATAGGCCCCTCCATAGCAAATTTTGTTGTATCAGCTTCTGTATTTACAATTATGAAAAGAGGATCTGCAAGACATCCTGGAAGTGTTGTCACTGGCTTTTCAGTTTCAATTATTAAATAATTTTTATCTGCTACTATACTCTTTGGAATAAAAAATGTATTAGCTCTCTGATTTAACTTAAAAGTACGCTCTAAAGAGTTTTTTACACTTTCTGATGTCATTAATGTTCCATCTGAAAATTTTACTCCCTCTCTTATTTTAAATTTCCAGCTTTTTCCATCTTTACTATTTTCCCAACTCTCTGCCAATAGTGGTACTAACTCTCCTTTTTCATCAAATTTTGTAAGTGTTTCTCCAACTCCATATCTTGCTACTGTCCAACTAAAATACTGCTCTGTTGTTTCTAAAGTGTTAGCAAAACTAGGTGTCCCTATTACTATTTCCTTAACTTCACTTACTGAATTTTTATTTTCAACCTTCTCCTTTCCACAGGCTGTTAACAATATTAAACATAATATTGAAATAAATTTTAATACTTTTTTCATTTAAATTCTTCTCCTTTATACTTATATTTTTTTAATTTTCTTTTGGATCTAATATATCTCTAATACTATCCCCTAATAAGTTAAATATCACAACAACTATTATAATTGCTATCCCAGGTGAATATATTAACCATGGGGCCTTAAATATATATAATCTTCCTTCGTTTAACATCAATCCCCACTCTGGTATTGGAGCCTGTACCCCTACTCCTAGAAATGATAAAGATGTTATCTCTAATATCAACATACCTATATCAATAGTTGCTGTAACTAACATTGTAGGAAAGATATTTGGCAATAGATATTTAAGAAATAGATTTAAAGGTGTTATTCCCCCCATTATTGCTACTTCTATATATGTATTTTTTCTTATTTTCAAAGTTAAACTTCTAGCTAGTCTAGCATATCTAGGCCATGTAACTAAACTTATTGCTAAAACAGCATTAAAAGTACTTGGCCCAAGTATACCTGCTATTGCTATAGCTAGTATTAATCCCGGAAAAGCCATCATCATATCTGATATTTTCATGATTACATTATCTACTATTCCACCATAAAACCCAGCTATAACTCCTAATGTTCCTCCAACAAAAAAAACTATTGCCAGTAGTGAAAAAGCCATCACTAATGTTGTTCTTGTTCCATAAATAATTCTTGAAAAAATATCTCTTCCTAAAACATCAGTTCCTAATATATACTCCTTTGAAGGTGGTTTCAAGGAGTCCAACATAACAGCATGGTATGGATCTTTAGGGGCTAGAATTGGAGCTAATATCGCTATCAATATGACAATCATACTCAGAGATAGATATATTAAAAATTGTTTATTTTCTAAAATTTTTCTTACTCTCTTCAATTTTACTCCTTTACTCTTGGATCTAAAAATTTATATGAAAAATCCACAGCTAAATTTACTATCATATAAAATAGTGCAATAAATAAAACATATCCTTGAATCAATGGATAGTCATGTGCTGATATAGCCTTTATAGCTAGATTTCCCATTCCAGGCCAGTTATAAACTATTTCTATAATTGCTGTTCCACTTATTAAATTTCCTACAGTTACTCCTAAAAGTGTCATTATAGGTAACATTACATTAGGAAGCAACTGTTTAAATATTATAGTTCTCTTACTTAATCCCCTTATTTTACTAGCGACTATATACTCTTGTTTTAACTCTTCCAATACAATAATTCTAATTTGTCTAGTATATTTAGATGACATTGCCAAAGCTAAGGTAACTGCTGGTAAAATTAGAGCTTTTATATTATCAGTTCCTCCTATGATAGGAACCCAACCTAACTTTACACCAAATATACTTAAAAATATCAATCCCATCCAAAAACTTGGAATAGATATTCCTAAAAAACTAAAGCCTCTTATAATATAATCTATTATTTTATTTCTATTTAAAGCTGATATAAAACCTAATGGTATTGATATTAGCAACATTAAAACAAATGATACTACACTTAATTTTAGTGTGATAAGAAAACTAGAAATCAATTTTGTAAAAACTGGAACTTTTAAAGAAAAGGACATTCCCAAATCTCCCTTTAAAACCTTTAAAAGCCAAACCTTATATTGAATTAGAAAGGGTTTATCCAATCCTAGTTCAGCTCTTACTTTAGCCAATAGTTCTGGAGAGGGAATATTCCCTGAATCAGTTAACATAATTTCTGCCGGATCTCCAGGAGCAAGATAAGTTAAAGTAAAAGTTATAAAACTAACCCCTATTAAAACAATTAAAATTTGAAAAGACTTACTTATAAAACTTTTCATTAAATACTCCTCGTATAATATTTATATAATAATTTACTAATTACTAATCTATTTTAAATTTTA
>OGJM01000013.1_pt1 | contig 154000 bp, 150 predicted proteins | sample 1572281 | NCBI WGS metagenome assembly OGJM01 (sample SAMEA2582147, study PRJEB24529) | metagenome | reverse complement strand
TGTTTGGACAGGGAAGATATGTAGTACTACCAGAGGATATGGGAGAAAAGGTAAAATCATATATAGGAAAAAAGGTAGTACTAGGAATAAGACCAGAAAATATAGGAAATAAAATAACACACCCAGAGGGAGAGAAGATAAACTTCCTAAAAGGAAATGTAAGTATAGTAGAGCATATGGGAAATGAAGAGTATATCTACTTCAATATAGATGGAAATGAATTTACATCAAGAATAGAAGCAAGAAAGAGTGAGAATGTAAAATATGGAGAAGTAGGAGAGTTTTACTTCAATATAAAGAGAGCTCATATATTTGATATAGAAACTGAAGAGAACATAACTTTATAATAATGGAGGGGTATATGAAATTTGTTGGAGAAAAAATTACAATAGATGGTGAAGAAACTTTATTAGTATCTGGAGCAATGCATTACTTCAGAACTCTACCAGAGCAATGGGAAAATAGGTTAGATAAGATAGTAGATGCAGGTTTTAACTGTGTAGAAACCTATGTTCCTTGGAATTTACATGAACCAAAGGAAAATGAATATAATTTTTCAGGAATGTTAGATATTGAAAGATTTTTGAAGCTAGCTGAGGAGAAAGGATTGTATGTAATATTAAGACCATCTCCATATATATGTGCTGAATGGGAATTTGGAGGATTACCAGCATGGCTTCTAAAATACTCAGGAATTAGATTAAGAACTATGGATAAGACTTATATAGAGAAGATAGATAGATATTATGATAACTTACTTCCAAGAGTAAAACCATTTTTAAAATCTAATGGTGGACCAATAATAGCGTTACAAATAGAAAACGAGTATGGAAGCTATGGAAATGACTCAAAATACTTAGCATATTTAGAGAAGGCATATAGAGATAGAGGAGTTGAGGAGATACTTTTCACATCTGATGGACCAACTCATTGGATGTTATCAGGAGGAACCCTTTCAAATGTATGGAAAACTATAAACTTTGGTTCTAAAACTAAGGAGTCATTTGAATTTTTTCAACAGTATCAAAAGGGACTTCCAAAGATGATAATGGAATTTTGGATAGGTTGGTTTGACCACTGGGGATATGAGCATATAACTAGACCAGCTGAAGAGTTAAGAGAAGAGTTAAACTATATGATGGAAAACGATATCTCAGTTAATTTCTATATGTTCCATGGAGGAACTAACTTTGGATTCATGAATGGAGCAAACTACCATGATGAGCAAAGATGTACTGTAACAAGCTATGACTATGATGCTTTGCTTACAGAAGCTGGAGATTTAACTCCAAAATATCATTTAGTAAAAGAGATATTAGCAAAATATTCTCATAAGATAAAGAAACACAAAAATCATAGAGCAAATGTAATAAATGAGAGTAAAAAATATTCTTATGGTGATATAGTTTTTACAAAAAGTGCTGGCTTAAAAGAGAATTTAGAGAAAATAGGAAGTTTTTTTGAATCTCCATATCCATTAAAAATGGAAGAGATGGGACAAAATTATGGGTTTATTTACTATAAAACTACTATAAAAGGAATCTTAGAAAATTTAAAACTAACTATACAAGAGGTAAGAGATAGAGCATTAGTATTTTTCAATGGGGAATACAAAGGAGTTATAGATAGAAATAATAATCAAGAGATAATTTTAAATAGTAATGAGAAGGAGTCTATTTTAGAGATATTAGTAGAGAATATGGGAAGAATAAACTACGGACCTATGATGAGAGATGAAAAAGGAATAACTCAAGGAGTAAGAATAGGAAATCAATTCTTATTTAATTGGGAAATCTTCTCATTACCACTAGATAATATTGAAAAAGTAGAATTTAAAGAGGGATATTTAGAGAGTGAAAATGCTCCAACATTCTATAAAGGAGAGTTTATAGTAGATGAAATTGGAGATACATACTTAGATTTTGAAGGTTGGGGGAAAGGAGTTGTCTATATAAATGGATTTAATTTAGGAAGATATTGGGAAGTAGGACCACAAAAAAGATTATATGTACCATCTCCAATATTGAAAAAGGGAGTAAATGAAGTAGTAGTTTTTGAATTACATAGAAGTAGAGAGAGTATGAAATTAAAAAATACAGCAAAACTTGTTTAAAAATTAGGAGGGATAAATATGAATAATGTTCTAAAGAAAATTGGAATAGCAGCATGTGGGGTATTATTAGTAGCAGGTTGTGGAAAAGATGGAGAAAAAGTAAGTGGAGGAAATGAAAAAGTAGAATTATCATTTGTAACATATAGTGGAACTGGAGAAGATTTTATGATGAAGCTCAACAGTATAAGTGATGCTTATAATAAAGTAAATCCTAATGTGACAATAAAAATGGAGAAAGTTCCAGCTACTGAGTATGATAATACTATGAAAATAAGAAACTCAGCTCAAAAATTACCAGATATATTTCCAGTGAGAGTAATTACTTTAGAGAATTATAAAAATATTTTAACTCCATTAAATGATTTGGAAGCTACAAAACTAAATAAATTTGCTAAAGATTATGCAATAGATGGAAATATTTATGGGCTTCCAATGTATGGATTTAATGAGTTTGTATATTATAGAAAAAGTATTTTTAATGAATTAGGTTTAGAAGTTCCTACTACTTGGGAAGACTTCAATTCTGTTACACAAAAATTAAAAGCTAGTGGAGAGTATATCCCTATGGCATTAGGAGGAAAAGATTCTTGGGTAACTTATCCATTCAATGAATTTTTCCCATTCTTAGTATCAGGAGGAAATGATGTTTGGAGTAAGATGGCAGCTGAAGATGAGCCATTTTCACCAGGAAAACCATTCTATACAGCATACTCTATGTTAAATGAATTTTATAAGACAAAACCTTTTGGAGATGACCCATTAGGATATGGTTGGGACCAAGAAAAAAATATGTTTGTATCTAAGAAAGCGGCTATGTTAGCAGCAGGTCAATGGTTTTATATGGATTTAGCTAAAGATTTATCTAAAGAAGATTTAGAGGATATAGGAGTATTTGTGATTCCGACTCGTAAAACTAAGGATGAAAACTTTAGATATCTTGTAACTGCAGAAGTATTCTTAGCAATTCCTAAGTATAGTAAACATCAAGAAGAAGCTAAAGAGTTTATAAACTGGTTATTTACAAGTGATTACTATAAAGAGTTTATTAAATATATGCAAGTATTACCAACAGTTGATGGAGTAGAGATAAGTGGAGATATATTTAGTGAAGCAGTAAATTCTATTCCAAATCCAGAGCCTGTATTACAAAAAGGTGGAAATGATGCTTATAGACAAATATCTAACTTTATATCTTTTGATGTTAAGAGAATGGGACAAGAGATGTTACAAGGTGTAGATTTTGAAAAATATATGGCAGAATATAATCAAAAATGGAAAGAAGCAAGAAAAAATATTAACTAGGAGGAAGCTAGATGACAGATAAGATACAAAAAAGAATATTGCTGACATCCTTTCTAGCAATTCCAACTATTTTACTTTGTATGTTTGTAATCTATCCTACTGTAAAGCTTATGTATATAAGCTTTACAGATTGGGATGGTATAAATACAACTATGAATTTCGTAGGATTAAAAAACTATTCTCAAGTTTTTCAAAGAAAGGATATTTGGCAAAGTTTAAAAAATAATAATCTATATTTTATAATACATTTATTTTTTATACCAATAGAGATGTATCTAGCTGTACTATTAGATAGATATATTAGAAAGAGTGAGTTTTTTAAAACCGTTATTTTTATGCCATATATTATTAATGGAGTAGCTATAGCATATATGTTCTCATTCCTTTATAGTTCGGAAGATGGAGTTTTAAATGGACTTTTAGCACTATTAAGTATAGATAAAGTACGTTGGTTGAGTAATCCAGATATTGTAAACTACTCATTAGTATGTGTATCACTATGGCGTTTTACAAGTATTCATATCATACTGTTTTTAGCTGGATTGCAATCTATTAATAAGGATATGTTGGAGGCAGCACTTATAGATGGAGCTTCTATATTTCAACAATTTACAAAAATAATTATACCTAATATGAAATCTATATTAAGTATAATATTATTTTTAAATGTCAGGGGAGCTTTGATGGTTTTTGATATACCATTTGTTATGACAAGTGGTGGTCCTGGAACAAGCAGTACTACTTTTGCTCTTCATACAGTAAAGACAGCTTTTGAATTTAGTAATTTTGGATTAGCTTGTGCAATGGCAATAGTTTTAATAATTGCAATTATAATTATATCTTTTATTCAAAATTTATTACTTGAGCCTGAGAAAATAAAAAAGATTTTTAAGAAGAAAGAAAGTTAGAGAGGAGGAAGAATGAATAGTAGAGTAAAAAAATTAATATTTGATATATTTAACCATGGTGTATTTGTAATAGCAACTTTAATTGTAATTCTTCCACTATTATTAGTTTTATTATCTTCTTTTAAAACACCAGAACAGATAGCATTAGGAAATCATCTATCTTTTCCTTCACCATTTACTTTAGAAAATTATAAAGAGGTTTTTGAAAAGGGAAATGTGTTAGTAGGAGCAAAAAATTCCTTTCTATTGGTAATAGGAACTGTGGTAGTAAATGTTATTTTAAGTAGTATGGTTGCATATTCCTTAAGTAGATTTGAATTTAAATTAAAAAAAGTATACTTTTTATTTTTTAGTCTGGCAATGTTAGTTCCAGGATTTATTGCTGAGATTACAAGATTTGGAATAATAGGAAAGTTAGGATTATACGATACACTATTTGCTCCAATGATAATATATATCTCAACTGATATTTTACAAATATATGTGTATAAACAATTTATAGACCAAATTCCATACTCTTTAGATGAGAGTGCAAGAATGGATGGTTGTTCATATTTTACAATTTATTGGAAGATTATCTTCCCATTAATATTACCAGCAACAGCAACATTGATAATATTAAAATCGGTAGATATTTTGAATGATATGTATACACCATATCTTTATATGCCTAGTGCTGAAAATGTAACATTGACAACTATGCTTATGAATTATGTAGGACGTAGTGGTTCTTGGGCAAAACTTTCGGCAGCTATTGTTTTAGTTATGTTACCTACAATAGTTATGTATTTGATATTTAAGAAAAAAATACTGTCTGGAATTGTAGCTGGAGCAGTAAAAGAATAAAAGGAGATGTAATATGTTAAGAATCGGAGTTATAGGAGCAGGAAATAGAGGAAAGGATATCTATGCTAATTTTATTTTAGAGAAAACTGATAAAGCAGAGGTTGTAGCTATTGCTGAACCAAATCCTTTAAAAAGGGAAGAAATGATAAAAAAACATAGTATTTCATCAGAAAATATTTTTGAAGATTGGAGAGAATTTTTAGCAAAAGATAAGTTTTGTGATGCTATAATCTTAGCTACTGGAGATGATATGCATTTTGAACCTATTTGTGAAGCTATGAAAAAAGGATATGATATTTTATTAGAAAAGCCTATGTCTAATAAAGTAGATGAGTGTATAAAAATAGTTGAGATGGCAGAAAAATATAAGGTAAAAGTAATGGTTTGCCACGTTTTAAGATATACTCCATTTTTTAGTAAGTTAAAGGAATTGATAGAGAGTGGAATAATAGGAGAAGTAGTAGATATTCAACACAATGAGAATATAGGAAACTACCACTTTGCTCATAGTTTTGTAAGAGGAAACTGGAGAAACTCTGATGAAACAAGTCCTCTTATTCTACAAAAAAGTTGTCATGACTTAGATATCCTATCTTGGTTATTAGATGGAGCAGCATGTAAAAAAATAGCTTCTTTTGGAAGATTAGCTCACTTCAAAAAAGAGAATGCTCCTGAAGGGTCAGCAGATAGATGCTTAGATTGTAAATATTTAGATAGTTGTATATACTCTCCAAAGAAAATCTACTATAAAAATATAGGAGCATGGCCAACACTAGTAGCAACTGACATTCAAACAGAAGAGGGATTAGAGGAAGCTTTAAGAAATAATAAGTATGGAAGATGTGTTTACAAATGTGATAACAATGTAGTAGATAATATGGTAACAATTATTGAATTTGAAAATGGAGTAAATGTTACTTTCAACCTTTCAGCTTTCACTGATGAAGTATGTAGAACAATAAAAATAATGGGTACTAAGGGAGAAATAAGAGGAAACGACTTAAAAAATCATATAGAGGTATATGAATTTGGACAAGGGGATACTCGTTACTCTAATGGAAAGAAAACTGAGATTATTCCAGAGATTTTAGAAGGTGGACATGGTGGAGGAGATACTGGTCTTATGCAGGATTTCATTGAGCTTTGTCTAGGAAATAAAAATGATTCAAGAACTAACCCAAGAGTATCATTAGAAAGTCATATAATGGCTTTTGCTGCAGAAACTTCAAGAGTAACTGAAAAGGTAATAAAAATGGATGAATATATTAGAACTGTAAAAGAAAATATATAAAATTAAAAAATAAAAACTATTGACAAAAGAAAAGGAAAGGTATATAATCATTTTCAACAAAGAAATAAAAAATAACAAAAACCATCAAGAGAAACCGAGAGACTGGCTCTATGACGTTTCAGCAACCTATCAAAAGATGTGGTGCTAATTCCAGACAGATGGCTGATATTAAAGTATATCAATCTCTATTACTTGATGGTAATAGAGATTTTTTTTATATAAACAAAACAGGAGGGATTTTATGAGCAGAGAGGAATTTAAAATTGAAACACAATTAGTACAAGGAAGTGGAGAGTTTACTGAGGGGCAACCAAGAGTATATCCAATATATCAGACTACAACTTATGACTACAACTCTCCAGAGGTTTTAGCAGAGCTATTTGACTTAAAAAGAGATGGGTATATGTATTCAAGAATAGGAAATCCAACAGTTACAGCCTTTGAAGAAAAGATAGCACAGCTAGAAAAAGGTGTGGGAGCATTGGCACTATCTTCAGGACAAGCAGCCAATGTAACAGCTATTTTGAATATATGTGGTTGCGGTGACCATATAGTATCTCTAGCAACTATATATGGGGGAACAGCTAATCTATTTAAATCTACTTTGAAAAAATATGGAATAACTGCTACTTTTGTTTCTCCAGAGGCTTCAGAAGAGGAGATAAAAGCAGCTTTTCAAGAGAATACAAAGGTGCTTTTTGGAGAAACTTTGGGAAATCCAGAGATGAATGTAATAGATTTTGAAAAGCTTGTGAGAGTAGGGAAAGAGAAGGGAGTTCCTGTTATAGTAGATAACACTCTAGCTTCTCCATATCTATGTAATCCTATTGAATATGGAGTAAATATAGTAACTCATTCAGCTACAAAATATATAGATGGGCAAGGGGCAGCATTGGGTGGAGTTATTGTAGATGGTGGAAATTTTAATTGGGACAATGGAAAGTTTCCAGACCTTGTAGAGCCAGATTCAGCTTACCATAACTTAAGTTATTGGAAAGATTTTGGAAAAGCTGCATATATAACAAGGGCTAGGGTAACTTTATTGAGAGATTTTGGAGCTTGTCTAAATCCTTTTAATGCTTTTCTTTTCTTGAGAGGATTGGAAACACTACATCTAAGAATGGAAAGACATAGTGAAAATGCTTTAAAAGTTGCAAAATTTTTAGAAAATCATGAGAAGATAGAGTGGGTAAATTATCCTAAGTTAGAGAGCAGTTATTCATATGAAAATGCTAAAAAGTATCTACCTAAAGGGGGAAGTGGAGTTATATTACTAGGTGTCAAAGGTGGAAGAGAGGGAGCAGAGAGATTTATAAAGGAGCTTACTTGGATAAGAAGTGTAATTCACGTGGGAGATTCTCGTACTTGTGTATTACATCCAGCTAGTACAACACATAGACAACTATCAGAAGAGGACCAAATAAAAGCTGGTGTTTTACCTGAAGCAGTTAGATTGAATGTGGGAATAGAAAATGTAGAGGATATATTGAAAGATATAGCTAGAGCCTTAGAAAATATATAATAAAATAGAAGAGGGAACTATTGTAACTTAAGGGTTTACATTAGTTCCTTTTTATTTTGTTTTTAAAAAGATAAAAAGGTAAGTTTTAAGTATAAAATAGCATAAAATAGTATTGATAAAAAAGAAGGTATAAGGTATTCTCTTATTAAGAAAAAAAATAAGGAGGGAGTAAAATGAAAAAATTATTTTTAGGATTAATTGGAATTATGATGTCTATATTTTTAATAGGTTGTGGAGGAGAAAAGGAAGTAGAAACTACTGAAAATACAAAAAAATTGACAGTATATTGTCCACATCCATTAGAATTTATAGATCCATTGGTAAAAGAGTTTGAAGTAAAATATGGAGTATCAGTAGAGGTAATAGCAGCAGGAACTGGAGAATTAATGAAGAGAATCGAATCAGAAAAGGATAATCCATTAGCTGATGTACTATGGGGAGGAACTATAACAACAGTAGAGCCAATAAAAGATTATTTCTTACCATATACTTCTAAAAATGAAGAAGCTTTCTATGATAGTTATAAAAATGTAGAAGGAAATATGACAAGATTTACAGCAGTACCAAGTGTAATTATGGTAAATAAAAATCTTATAGGAGATATCAAAATAGAAGGATATCAAGATTTATTAAATCCAGCTTTAAAAGGAAAAATAGCTTTTTCTGATCCAGCTAAATCTTCATCATCTTTTGAACATTTAGTAAATATGCTATATGCAATGGGAAATGGAAATCCAGATAATGGTTGGTCTTATGTAGAAAAATTAATGGATAATTTAAACTATACTTTACTTTCTGGTTCTTCAGCTGTATATAAAGGAGTTGCAGATGGAGAGTATACAGTGGGATTGACATTTGAAGAGGGAGCAGTAAAATATGTAAATTCTGATGCTCCAGTAGAAGTAGTTTATATGGAAGAGGGAGTAATAGTAAAACCTGATGGTGTATATATAGTAAAAAATTGTAAAAACTTAGAAAATGCAAAATTATTTGTAGATTTCTTAACTGGTAAAGAGGCACAAAGTATGATTACAGCTCAATTAAATAGAAGAAGTATAAGAAAAGATGTTGAGCCAGGAAAAGGATTGAAGAAATTAGAGGATATAAATGTAATAGAAGATGACCTTGAAGTTGTAAAATCTCAAAAAGCAGTATGGTTAGATAAATTTAAAGATATCTATACAAAATAAGTATTGAGCTAGTGTCCATTTATAAACTTGAAAAATAGCAATAAATGGACACTTTTTATTTAAGATAGAGAGAGGTGTAAAGATGAGTGTAGCAATAAATGTGGATAATGTTATAAAAAAATTTGGAGATAATACAATTATACCAGGAATGACAGTAAATATAAAAAATGGAGAGTTTTTTACACTGTTAGGACCATCTGGTTGTGGTAAAACTACCCTACTAAGAATGATAGCAGGATTTAATAGTATAGAGGGAGGAAAAATATATTTTGATGATAAGTGTATAAATGATGTCCCTGCACATAAAAGAAATATAGGAATGGTATTCCAAAGCTATGCTATCTTCCCACATATGACTGTTAGAGAAAATGTGGAATATGGACTAAAATTAAGAAAAATTAATAAAGATGAGATTAAAGAAAAAGTGGATAAAATATTAGATGTTGTAAAAATTTCAGAGTATCAAGAGAGATTGCCAGAGAGATTATCAGGAGGACAACAACAAAGGGTTGCTCTAGCAAGAGCTATTGTAATTCATCCAAGTGTTTTACTTATGGATGAGCCTCTTTCAAACTTAGATGCTAAGTTGAGATTGGAGATGCGTTCTGCTATAAGAGATGTACAAAAGAAAGTTGGAATAACAACTGTATATGTAACACATGACCAAGAGGAAGCTTTGGCTATTTCTGATAGGATAGCTGTTATCAATAGAGGAGTAATTCAACAACTAGGAACTCCACATGATATATATACAAGACCATACAATCAGTTTGTAGCTACATTTATAGGATATTCTAATCTTTTTAGAGGGTATTTAAAAATAAGAGAGGGTAAAAAATTTGTTGTATTTAAAAGTGGTTATGAAATTGAGATGGAAAATTTAGTTGATGAAGTGAAAGATAATCAAGAAGTTATAGTAGCAATTCGTCCAGAGGAGTTTTCAATAGTGCATGAAAGTGGAGAAGGGCTAGAAATGAAGATAAAGACAAGTACTTTTTTAGGAAAGTATAATACATATGAGATAGAAGCTTTAAAAGATGATATAGTAGAAAATATGCCAGCATTGGAATTTTCTCAAGATATAGGACAGGCTACAAAAATATATGGTGTAGGAGATAAATTATATTTAAAACCAAACTCTAAAAAAATAAATATCTTTACTTCTGATGGAGAAAAGAGTTTAATAAAAGGAGTTGAGGTGTATGTTAAATAGAAAGTTTAAATGGGATTTTTGGACAAGTGTAACTTTAATAATAGCCCTTATTTTTACACTATTTTTAATATATCCATTATTCTCTTTATTCATTAGTGGTTTTAAAGACCCTATAACAAATGAGTGGAGCTTAACAAACTTTGTAAGATTTTTTTCAAGAAAGTATTATTATCAAGGGCTTTTAAATAGTTTTAAGGTAACTTCTTGTGTAACAGTACTGGCTATTGTTATTGGAGTTCCTATGGCTTATTTTATGTCTGCTTATAAAGTAAAATTAAAAGGTTTAGTGGAAGTATTGATTATTATCTCTATGTTATCTCCACCATTTATAGGAGCTTACTCTTGGGTTTTGCTATGTGGAAGAAGTGGAGTTGTTACAGAGTTTTTTAGAGATATTTTGGGGATAAATCTTCCTACAATATATGGATTTACAGGAATACTATTAGTTTTTACATTAAAACTATATCCATTTATCTATCTATATGTTTCAGGAGCTCTAAAAAAAATAGATGTTTCATTAAGTGAAGCAGCAGAAAGCTTAGGTTGTACAACAATTAAGAAAGTTTGCACTATTATAATGCCTCTAATTTTACCTACTCTTATGTCAGGAGGACTTTTGGTATTTATGAATGCTATGGCAGACTTTGGTACTCCTATGTTAATAGGAGAAGGGTATAATGTTATGCCAGTTTTGATATATTCTGAGTTTGTAGGAGAAATGGGTGGAAATGCTAACTTTGCTGCAGCAATGGCAACAGTTTTAGTATTTATAACTATCTTGTTATTTTTAGGACAAAAATATATAGTAAATAAGAAATCTTTTGTTATGAGCTCTTTAAGACCTATGCAAGCAAAGGAGTTAAAAGGAGTAAAGGGAGTATTGATGCATATATTTATATATTTAGTAGTATTCTTATCAATAATTCCACAAATTACAGTAGTATATACTTCTTTCTTAAAAACAAAAGGTTCGATGTTTGTTCCAGAGTTTTCGTTGGAAAGCTATGAGAAAGTCTTTTCTAGAATGGGAAATGCTATATTTAATACTTATCTATATGGAATAATAGCAATAGTAATCATAATTTTCTTGGGAATGTTTATAGCCTATATTTCTACAAGAAAAAGAAATGTTTTAACAGGAATAATAGATACAATGACAATGTTTCCATATATTATTCCAGGGTCTGTAATTGGTATCACTCTTCTTTTAGCTTTTAATAGTAAGCCACTATTACTAAGTGGTACAGCAGCTATAATAGTAATCTCATTTGTAATAAGAAGATTACCTTACACATTGAGGTCAGCAGCAGCAATACTATATCAAATAAGTCCAAGCTTGGAAGAGGCTTCAATTAGTTTAGGTTGTTCTCCAGTGAAAACATTTTTTAAAGTAACTTCAATAATGATGTTACCAGGGGTATTATCAGGAGCTATACTAAGTTGGATAACAGTAATAAATGAATTGAGTTCTTCAGTTATTTTATATACAGGATTTACTAGGACAATGTCAGTATCTATATATACTGAGGTAATTAGAGCAAGCTATGGTACAGCAGCAGCACTATCTACAATTTTGACTTTAACAACAGTTGTATCTCTTCTAATTTTCTTTAAAGTAACTGGTGGAAAAAATGTAAATATTTAATTGCTAGAAATTTAAATAAAATAGTGATAAAATAAAAATAAAAAGGAATGATTGTAATGGGAAATAAGAAATTTGTCAGTTTTAAAGAGCAGATGAAAAAGATTTTAATTTTCTATTCACTCATTCCTATTATTTTTACTGCTCTTATAGGTTATGGAATGATATATTACCTAAGTTATAGAGCAATGATAAATAATAATAATAACAATTTAAAAAATTTATCTCAGCAAACAGATGAAATAATTTCAAAGGTATATAATGAAATTGATAGATTGAGCAAGGATGAGATTTTAAAAAAGGTAATACTTGATGATGAGATCAATGAAAAAGCTTACGAACTTCTATACAAAAGTCCTCTAAATCTTGAAATTGATGGTAAATTTGTACTATATGATAAAAATATAAATATCTTAATGACCAATGCAGAGTTTCTAGGGAATAGTAACGGATATATTTGGGGACTCTTTTACAGAATGTTATCTAATAATGAAAAGACTATAAATTATGTAGGAAAGCTATATTTTAGAGAGGGGAATGTAAGTAATTTTTCTGTGGGAAAACCTATAAAAAATAATAATGAGATTATAGGGTATTTAGTTTATCATATGTTAGATAAAAATTTTGAAAAGATAATGGGAGATTCTGAAAATTTTGGTGTAGTTTTAACAGATAAGTATAATAATGTTATCTCAACTAATAATGCCAATTTTAAAGATTCCTTAGATAAATTAAAGAAAGAGTTTAGAGAGAAAAAAAATTATCTGAAATATAGGGGAAGAAAATACTATATTTCTAAGCAAGAGGTTTTTTATTCAAATATAGATGTATATTGCATATCTTCCACTGAGTATATTATAGACAATTTTATAGAGAGTTTTATTTATATAACTATTGTTTTCATTTTTCTTGTAATTTTTATGTCAAAGGTTGCTAAAAATATTGCTTTAAAAAAGACTAAAACAATTGAAGAGATAATAAAGGCAATAAAAAATATAGAAACAGGAGATTTGGATACTCAGATAAATATAAAATCTAATGATGAGTTTGAGATAATAGGTGATACTTATAATCAGATGCTTTTAGATATAAAAAGATTGATAGAAAAAAATAAAGAGGAAGCAACACATAGTATAGTTACAGAGATAAAACAGCTAGAGAGTCAATTTAATCCCCACTTTCTTTTTAATACATTGGAGATGTTGAGGTATACTATTCATTTAGATAAAAAAATGGCTAATAAGATAATTATTAATATGGCATCAATCTTGAGATTTAGCATAGAAAATAAAAGTTCAGAAGTAAAAATAGAGAGGGAGATTTTCTATATAAAAAACTATTTAGAAATTCAGAAGATAAGATTTGGAGATAAGTTTTCATATTCTATAGATGTAGAGGAGAGATTTTTAGAATATTTAACACCTAAACTAATTATTCAACCAATAGTTGAAAACTCTATTAAACACGGATATATTCAAGAGAAAGAGTTTAAAATATTAATTAAGATTAAGCAGAAGAGAGAGAGAATTCAGATAGGAATTTTTGATAATGGTAAGGGAATAGAAAAGCAAGAGTTAAAACTTTTAAAAGAGAAACTTTTAAAAAGAAATTTAAGCTTAAAAGAGCATATTGGAATGTATAATGTTCAAAGAAGAATAGAGTTATTATATGGAAAAGAGTATGGCTTAAATATAAGGAGCTCCTCTAATAGGGGAACTTATATAGGAATAGAGATTCCATTTAAATTGGAATGGAGGCAAGATGATAAGAGTATTGATAGTAGAAGATGAGGAGATTATTAGAAAGGGACTAATAAATACTATAGATTGGATAGAAAAAGATTGTAATATAGTGGGGGAAGCTATAAATGGATTAGATGGATTGGAAAAAATAAGAGAGCTTAAACCAGATTTGGTTATTACAGATATAAAGATGCCTAATTTAAATGGATTGGAAATGATAAAAAGGTGTCAAAGTGAAAATATAGTTTTTGAATCGATTTTACTAACTAGTTATGGAGAGTTTGAATATGCTAAAGAGGGGATAAATATTGGTGTAGTGGAGTATCTTTTAAAGCCACTAGATGAGGAGTTACTCTATAAAGCATTAGACAAGGTAAAGCAAAAGTTGGAAAATAAGAAAAATCTTGAGGTTTTGGAAAAAGTAAGTAAAACTAAAGAGGAATTGGAATTTTTTAATATAAATATCTGTTTTGAGAAAGCTCAGACTAAAAATAAATATGTGTATAAAGCTTTACAAAAAATTCAAAATAGATATAATGAGAAGATAAGTATTATTGAGATTGCAGATGAATTGGGAGTGAGTTCAGGTTATCTCAGCAGAAAGTTTAAAGAGGAACTAGAGGAAACTTTTTTAGAGATATTGAATAAATATAGGGTGCAGAAAGCTATGAAACTTCTTGTAAAAGAGGATTTAAAAATGTATGAAATCTCTGAAAAAGTTGGATTTAGTGATTACAAACATTTTTGTACTGTGTTTAAAAAATATCTTGGTATGGCTCCAGGGGAGTTTATAAAAAAAGATGTTTTAATATTTGATAAGGATAAATAGGAGGGAAAATGATAAAAAATATTATTTTTGATTTGGGAAATGTGTTGATAGAGTATAGTCCAGAGAGATTTATCTCTGAATTTGTAGCTGAGAAAAATCAAGATAGATTCTATAAAAGAGTATTTAAAGAGCAAGAGTGGCAAGATTTAGATAGAGGAACATTAGAGTATGATGAGGCTATAAAGATTTTTACAAAGGATTTACCAGAGGAGAAAGAGAACATAGAAAAACTTTTTAAAGAGAATATACAAGGGGTACTGTTTCCTATTGAAGAGAATTTAAAATTATTACCAAAATTAAAAGAAAAGGGGTATAAATTATATATTCTTTCTAATTTTCACAGAGAGGCTTTTTTAGAGATAGAGAGAAAGTGTGAATTTAAAAAGTATTTTGATGGAAAAGTTGTATCCTATGATGTAAAACTGTTAAAGCCTGAAAAGGAAATCTATGAGGAGCTATTGAAAAAATATAATTTAAATCCTGAGGAAACTCTATTTATAGATGATACTTTAGCAAATACTGAAGGAGCAGAAAAATTAGGAATTTCAACTATACATTTGATAAATAAAGAGAAATTAAAAGAGGAGTTAGAAAAATTTTTATAAAATAACTTAAGAATTATTCTATAATCTAAGAAGTTAAAAAATTCAAGAATTACTTTTGTTCAAAGAATAAAGAGCAAGTAGGCTTAGTTCACTAAAAACACAAGGGTTAAACCTTTGGTTTATTGTGTTTTTTAGCGTTCACTTTCGCTGACTTGCTCTATTTATTCTTCTCAATCTTCGTAATTCTCAGAATTTTTTATAAAATATAATATTGTCCTTTTATATTGTTAAACTGTTTTATTTTTTGATTTCAATTTAAGAGTTTACAATAGTCCTTTCATATTATTAAGATATTTTTAAGTTTAACTATTTTTTACTCTAAGAAGATTTATTCCTAAGATAATAAAAATTGTTCCAGAAAGTTTGTTTACTATTTTTCCAAAGTTTTTATTTCTCTTTAGGAAAGTTGCTATAAAAGAAGCAAAAATAGATAGAGATATATACCAAATTCCAGAGATAATAGTTGAAGTTAGACCTAATAAAACAAAAGGTACCATTCCATAAGTGTTATTTGTGTCTATAAATTGTGGTAAAAAAGCTAAGAAAAATAGAATTATCTTAGGATTCAAAAGATTAGTAACCAATCCTTGAAAGAAAGCCTTTTTTAAATCTTCTCTTTTCTTTTTCCCCTGATTAACAGCAAGCATATCTTTAGATTTTATACTTTTAATCCCCATATATACAAGATACATAGCTCCTAAAAACTTTATAAGATTAAAAGCTGTTACAGAATTTTTTAGTAACAAAGAAAGTCCAAAGGCTGCTAAAAAAGTATGAACTATAAGCCCAGAACAAATTCCAAAAGCAGAATACTTACCAGACTTGATACTATTGGATATAGCTTGTCCCAGTATAAACATAGTATCACTCCCTGGTATCAAAGCTAAAATAATACTAGAAGTCAAAAACATTTCATAATTAATAACTCCAAACATAAACCCTCCACTTAAAAATTAATATTCTCTCATTAGATATTTTATCACTTTTTTTAATATTGTCTAGGGGTAAAATATTAAATTTTAAGTATTTTTTGATGAAAAATAATTTTTAATTGTGTATTATTAAAAACATAAATAGTGGAAATAAATTTTTAAAAAACTCAGAAGCTAAAGCAAGATTGATAAAATATTATTTTAAAATATTGATTATATAAAATATATATTTTACAAAAAAAGAAAATTTTGATAATATTATTGAAAATAAGATTGAAAAAAAGGAGGAAAACTGATGTTAATTTTAACTAACATAATAATAAGCATAATATGTATAATAATAATTATTAGTTCTATTAATCATCTATTGAATGAGTTAAAAGTTTCTAATAATATTTTTGTGCTACCTGAAATGCTTATTAAGATGTTAAAAGTAAAATTGCGTTAGGTTTTCAAAATTATTATAAATAAAAGACTTTTATGAGAGATTCAATGGATGATACCGTTGAGTCTCTTTTTTTTACAAAAATTTAAAACACAGGGGGATAAATAATGAGAAGTGAGAATTTGACAAAGGGAGTAACAAGAACACCACACCGTTCACTATTAAAAGCTTTGGGACTGACAGATGAGGAGTTAAAAAAACCATTGATTGGTATAGCTAATTCATATAACGAGGTTATTCCAGGGCATATGCATCTAAAACAACTAGTTCAAGCAGTGAAAGATGGGATAAGAAATGCTGGGGGAATACCAATGGAGTTTAATACAATAGGTGTATGTGATGGATTGGCAATGAACCATGAGGGGATGAAATACTCTTTAGTTTCAAGAAATCTAATAGCTGATTCGGTGGAGATTATGGGAATGTCAACTCCCTTTGATGCTATGGTATTTATCCCAAATTGTGATAAGGTAGTACCAGGAATGTTAATAGCAGCAGCTAGATTAAATATTCCAAGTATATTTGTAAGTGGTGGACCTATGTTAGCTGGGACACATAGAGGAAGAAAGATAAGCTTGAGCAGTACATTTGAAGCAGTGGGAAGCTTTACCTCTCAAAAGATAGATGAGGAGGAGCTAAAGGAGATAGAGAATAGAAGCTGTCCAACTTGTGGTTCATGTTCAGGAATGTTTACAGCAAATACTATGAACTGTTTAACAGAAGGTTTGGGAATGGCTCTTCCTGGAAATGGGACAGTACCAGCTGTATATTCAGAGAGAATAAGGTTGGCAAAAAGTAGTGGAGAGCAGATAATGAAACTTTTAGAAAAGGACTTAAAACCACTGGATATACTGACTAGAGAGAGTTTTGAAAATGCAGTGGCTCTGGATATGGCACTAGGAGGTTCATCTAATACAGCTCTTCATCTTACAGCAATAGCACATGAGGCTGGTGTGGGATTGACTTTAGAGGATTTTGATAGAATCTCTAATAAAACAAAGCAGGTGTGCAAGCTAGCACCAGCAAGTGATTATCATATAGAGGATTTATACAATGCTGGGGGAGTAAGTGGAGTATTAAAAAGATTAGCTGAAAATAATCTATTGCATCTAGATACTCCAACTGTGGCTCTAAAAACTCAAGGGGAGATAGTGGATAGAGCAGTAATTTATGATGAAAATGTAATAAAACCTTGGGATAGACCAGCGTACAATACAGGGGGAATAGCTGTATTAAAAGGAAATCTAGCTCCAGATGGTTGTATAGTGAAAGCTGGAGCAGTAGCAGAGAATATGTTAAAACATGAGGGGAAAGCAAAGGTATTTGATAGTGAAGAGGAGTGTGTAAAATCAATCTTAAATAAAGAGATAGAAAAGGGAGATGTCTTAGTAATTCGTTATGAGGGACCAAAGGGTGGACCAGGAATGAGAGAGATGTTGACACCTACTTCACTATTAGGAGGAATGGGACTAGATAAAGATGTAGCTCTAATAACAGATGGAAGATTTTCAGGAGCTACAAGGGGAGCATCTATAGGGCATATCTCTCCAGAGGCAGCTAGTGGAGGAAATATTGCTCTAGTAGAAAATGGAGATAGAATACTTATAGATATTCCAAATAGAAAAATAGAACTTTTAGTAGATGATAAAGAGTTAGAATTAAGAAGAGAGAAACTTCCAAAATTTCAATCTAAGGCTAAAGGATATTTAAAGAAATATGCTTTAAATGTTTCATCAGCAGATAGGGGAGCAGTAGAAATTTTTGGGGAATGAGAGGAAAACTATGAAAGAGAGAGAGATTACAGGGGCTAGGGTATTATTGGAGTGTTTAAAAAGATTGGGAGTAAAGGATATCTTTGGATATCCAGGAGGAAGTGTAATCCCTATATATGATGAGATATATTCATTTGAAGGAATAAAACACTATCTATCAAGACATGAGCAGGGAGCAGTACATGAGGCTGATGGCTATGCTAGAGCTAGTGGAGAAGTGGGAGTGTGTATTGCCACTTCTGGTCCAGGAGCTACTAATTTAGTAACAGGGATAATGACAGCCTTTATGGATTCTATTCCAATACTGGCTATCACTGGACAGGTAAATAGAGCAATGCTAGGGAGAGATTCATTTCAAGAGACAGATATAGTAAATATAACACTTCCAATAACTAAGAGTAATTACCAAATAATCTCTATTGAAGAGATACCACAAATTGTAAAAGAGGCTTATCATATAGCTAAAAGTGGAAGACCTGGACCTGTATTAATAGATTTTCCGAGAGATATACAATTAGAAAAGATAGAGGTAGAAAGATTTGAGGAGCTATATTCAGAAGAGATGGATTTATCTGGATATGAGAGAGGGTATCAAGAGGATTTGTCCAAGTTAGATGAGGGAATAAAGTTGATAGAGAACTCTAAAAGACCACTGATTATAAGTGGGGCTGGGGTAATTCATTCAAAGGGAGTAGAGGAGTTTAGAGAGTTTGTAGAGAGATTACAGATACCAGTAACTTCTACTCTTTTGGGACTGGGAGCTTATCCAGGAGATAAAAATCTTTTTTTAGGAATGTTGGGAATGCATGGGACAGCAGCAGCTAATATAGCTACATTAGAGGCTGATTTGATAATTGGAATGGGATTTAGGTTTGATGATAGAATTACAGGAAATATTGAAAAATTTTGTCCCAATGCTAAAATTATTCACATAGACATTGACCCATCAGAGATAGAGAAAAATAAAAAGGTTGATATAGCTTTGGTAGGAGATTTGAAAAAGGTATTAACTCTTTTGAATGAAAAAAGAATAGAGCTAGAAGATATTTGTGAATGGAGAGATAGAGTGGAGTATCTGAAGAGAAGGTACTCTCTAATAGTTCCAGATTGTAAAGAGGGATTGACTATTCAAAGAGTACTCAGAGAGACAGATAGAGTATTAAAAGGAGAGGGAGTAATTGCAACAGATGTGGGACAGCATCAGATGTGGAGTGCCTTACACCTCACTTATAGAAATCCCAATAGTATAATCTCATCTGGTGGAGGAGGGACTATGGGATTTGGACTACCTAGTGCAATAGGAGCTCAGGTAGCTTGTCCTGATAAAAAGATTATAAGCATAGTGGGAGATGGAGGGTTTCAAATGAATATTCAAGAGTTGATACTTTTGAAAGCCTACAAACTTCCAGTAAAAATATTTATAATGAATAACTCTTATTTGGGAATGGTAAGACAGTGGCAGGAACTATTCCATGAGAGAAGATACTCAGAGGTAAATTTAGAGATTAATCCAGATTTTGTAAAGGTAGCAGAGGCTTATGGAGTAAAAAGTGTTACCTTAGAAAGTGAAGAGGATTTAGAAAAGATAGATAAGATATTAAAAAGTGATGAGCCTATTTTAGTAAATTGTATTGTGAAAAAAGAGGAGAATGTATATCCTATGATTCCAGCTGGGAAATCAGCAGAGGATATGATTGGACTGAGAGGAGTGAAGGATTATGAATAGAAAATTTAACTTAGCAATTGTAAGTAAAAATAATAAAGTTTTTTTACAAAGAGTGATGACACTTTTTTATAAGAGAGATTATCTAATTCATAATATGAGTGTAGACTTTAGTAATCAATCTGGTTATGCAAAAGTTTTGCTTACTTTAGAGGGAAATGATGAGATTTTTGATCAAGTTCAAAGACAGGTATATAAAATTGTAGATGTTGTAAATGTAGAGCAGATTTAAGAGAGTAAAAAAACAATAATTAAAATATAAAACAACTTAGGAGGATTTAAACATGGCAGGAAATATTTTAGGAACAACAGTATATTATAACGAGGATTGTAATTTAGAGAAATTAAAAGGAAAGAAAATAACAGTTTTAGGATATGGTTCACAGGGACATGCCCATTCATTAAATTTAAAAGATTCTGGAATGGATGTAACTGTGGGATTGAGAAAGGGGTCGCCATCTTGGGAGAAAGCTGAAAAGGCTGGATTTGTAGTAAAAGAAACAAGTGAGGCTGTAAAAGGTGCTGATGTAGTAATGATTTTAACTCCTGATGAAACTCAAGGAGAGATGTATAAAAATGAGGTAGCACCATATTTAAAAAAGGGAGTATATCTAGGATTTGGACATGGATTTAATATCCATTTTAAGAAAATTGTACCAGCTGAAGATGTAAATGTATTTATGGTAGCACCTAAGGGACCTGGACATCTAGTGAGAAGAACATTTACTGAGGGAGTTGGAGTTCCTTGCTTAGTTGCTGTGGAGCAAGATTACAGTGGAGATACAAAAGAGGTAGCTCTAGCTTGGGCAGCTGGAATTGGTGGAGGAAGGTCTGGAATCTTAGAGACAACATTCAAACAGGAGACTGAAACAGACTTATTTGGAGAGCAAGTGGTACTTTGTGGAGGAATTACTGAGCTGATTAAAAGTGGATTTGAGGTACTGAGAGAGGCTGGATATGACCCTGTAAATGCTTATTTTGAATGTTTACATGAGATGAAACTAATAGTTGATTTGATGTATGAGGGAGGAATGGCTAAGATGAGACACTCTATCTCTAATACAGCTGAGTATGGAGATTTCTTAACAGGTCCAAAGATTATTACTGCTGAAACAAAAGAGAAGATGAGAGAGGTTTTAAGAGATATTCAATCTGGAAAATTTGCTGATGAATTTTTAGAGGATTCAAGAGCTGGGCAACCATTTTTAAAGAAGAAGAGAGAGGAAGCAAAGGCTCATGAATTAGAGAGAGTGGGAACAGAGTTGAGAGCTTTGATGTCTTGGTTAAAATAGGGAATATAAAAAGAGCAAGTGATATTTCTATCTAACTTGCTCTTTTATTTAGGGTAATTTATAGCTAATTAATTTCTGTAATACGGAATAACTCTTAGTTTGCTTTTAAAAATAGTAGATAAAAAGAAAAAACTATTTCAAAATCATAAAAATAATTATTAGTTTTTAGAATAAATAATTTATAGGTAAAATACTCAAGATTTATAGGAAGTTATTTCTTCAAAGATAATATTTAACTCTCTAACTCTTTCTCTATATCAGCTATATTTTTTAAAATCTTCTCCTTATACTCTCTAAAAGCCACTAGGAGTTCAGCCTTAGTTCTTCTAAAGATACAGATATTTCCATTGTAGTAAGAATACTCATCTGTTAAAAATCTTTTTGGAATTTTATTTAATGAGCAACCTAAAGCTGTTATTAAAGCATCTTCTGTTTCCATTCCTATTTCAACTTCTTGTAAAATAATTATATGGGAAAATTCTATATAATATAATCTGTCCATAACCTCTCCTTTATAAAATAAAAGGGCATAAATAAAGCCCTTTTTTATTTTAAATATTTTTTAATTTGTTCCCTTTAATAAAGCTGCAGCCTTTGCAACCTCTCCAGCACTAGTATAGATATTAGCTAAAGATTTTACTACTTCACTATTATTTCCATATGATTTTAAATAGTTTTCTAAAACATTAGTAGCAGTATTTGTATCATTAAATTTTGAAGTAAGTATGTTAGCATAATTTAAAACATAATCTTTAGAGTTACCAAAATACTCATTTCCAGATTTTAAAGCTGTCAATAACTCTTGATTTTTATTTAAATTTTGAAGAACATTTAAATATGTAGAATAAGTTTCTAAATTTGTTGAAGCTGGAGAAAGATTTTTTAAAGCATTATAAGCTCCTATCATATCTCCTTGTTTATAAGCTGCTATTCCTTGGAAAATATTTGAAGTAGAATTTAATGTATTTACAACTGTAGTTGTAGAAACAGTTTGTTGATTATTATTTTCTAAATTATTACATGCAGCAAGAGTTGCAAGTAAAGCAGAAAGAATAATTAATTTTTTCATGTAATCCTCCTTGATATAAGTAAATGTATATATTTTATATCATAAAAACTTTTATATGTAAATCCTATTTTAGACAAAATTATATATTTATTATAAAAAGGTTAGTATTTAAAAAATTACATAATTCTTTGAGTTTTCTTTAGTTAATTTGTTATCTGAATAGTTACAAAATAAAATAACTCAAGAATAATTTTTAAGAAAATAAATGATTTAATATTACTCTCCTTAAAGTGATTATTCTTGAGTTTATAATTAATTTAAAATCTATCTATTAATTGCTTACAGAGTTAGCTATTCCCATTTTTTTCTTTCTGTGCTCCCATAAAACTTTCATTCCCTCTACTACTAGGATAAGAGCTAGGACAAAGATAGGTAATGAAACTACCACTTGAAGTCCTTGAACTGCTAAGCTACCTTTTCCATTTAAAAGAAGAACTAAGTTAGTTTTAAATGAGATAAGTAGAGAGCTCATAGTAGCTGCAAGCATAAAGAACATTGGAATTAAAAGCATAAAGTTTTTCTTTCCTTTTTTAGCTAGCCATACAGATACACCTAAGAAACAAGGCACAGCAACTAATTGGTTACAAGCTCCAAATAGAGGCCAGATATTTTGGTATCCACCTAAGCAAAGCACTGCTCCAAGTCCTACTGTGATGAAAGTTCCCACATACATATTTCCTAAGTAACCTTGTACCTTACTATTCTCTTTAGCTTTGTTGCCAGTAAATAGCTCTTGGAATAGGAATCTTCCCAATCTTGTAGCTGTGTCTAAAGATGTCAAAGCAAAGGCAGAGATAGCTAGAGAGATAACTGTAAATGTAGTATTTACTGCTACCTGTCCCATTCCTAATTTACTGAAAAATCCAGAGATAGCAGAAGCAAAAACTACAGCTGGAGTTCCTTGAGGCATCTTTCCATTAGAGAAAAGAGCTCCTACTGCTATAAGGGCGATTACAGCTAATACACATTCAATAAGCATAGAACCATATCCAATTAACTTAGCATCTCCCTCATTATTTAATTGTTTTGATGTAGTTCCAGAGGCGATTAAGCTATGGAATCCAGAGATAGCTCCACAAGCTACTGTGATAAATAGGTATGGGAACATCACTTGTCCATTGAAGCTATTTGTCCAACCTGTAAAAGCTGGTAGATTGATAGTAGGGTTAGTTCCTAAAATTCCCACTACTGCTGCAATAATCATAAAGTATAGTAAGAAACTATTTAAGTAATCTCTAGGTTGTAATAAAATCCAAACTGGAGTAACAGAAGCGATAAAGATATATACAAAAACCACTCCTAACCAGAAAGTTTTACTTAGATAGATAGGGTATTTTAATCCCACAGCAATACAAAGAGCTAATAGTAAAACTCCAACCACTGAAGATACAGCTAGAGGTGCATTCTTTCTATAAACTAAAAATCCAAAGGCAATAGATAGTGGAATAAATAGCATAGAAGCTGTGGCAACAGAACCATTAGCTGAGTAGAAAACCTTTGTTCCATCTGGATTGATAGAGTATCCTTGGAATGTAGAAGCTACAATATCAGAGAAAGCAGCCACTACTAAAAGTAGAACTAGCCAAGAGAAAATTGTAAATAACATTTTACATCTGTGTCCAATATTCTCTTCAATAACCTCTCCTAGAGATTTTCCTTTGTGTCTGATAGAAACAACAATAGCTGAGAAATCTTGTACAGCTCCAAAGAAAATACCTCCAAGAATAATCCATAAAAGCACAGGAACCCAACCAAATACAGCAGCTTGAATAGGTCCGTTGATAGGTCCAGCCCCAGCTATTGAAGCAAAGTGGTGTCCTAAAAGTACAGGTGCCTTAGCTGGAATATAGTCTACTCCATCTTCAAAATCGTGAGCAGGTGTCTTTCTCTTAGGGTCGATATCCCACTGCTTTGCAAGCCACGAACCATAAGTGACATAAGCCACTAAAAAGCATAAAATTGTGATAACTAAAAGTGTAATTCCTTTCATAAAAAAATCCTCCCTGATGTTTTATTAAAATTTTTATTATTTTACAAGATGTTTATATAATTTTTCTAAAGTCTTCCCAGATTTGTTGCTATATATATTTTTATTTTTTGTATCTACTAAGATTACTCTAGCTTGGGAATAGCCTCTAAAAGAGAAGAGATAGCTTTTCTCAAACTTGTATTTTTTTACCCTTTTGATAGTTTCTAAATCAGATATATTCTCTGCTAGAATAACTAGGGTAATAAAGCTATACATATGATTTTTCTCAGGATATTTATTCCCCTTTCTTACAAGATTAGGCTCTATATAGCTAGGAATAAGAGAGAGCAAATCTTCAAGTGTAGAGTTATCTAAATTCTCTTTTTCAATAAAAAATATATGTTCAAAGGCTTTTGTTTCCCAGAGTTGTACCTCTTTAACTAGCAGGTACTTCTCACTGTATGAGTTAAAATATCCATAGGCATCAATCTTTTTATCCCCAATCTCATACTCCCTATAAATATCAAAACTTCTCTCATATTCAGCTAAAATCCTATCTAAATATCCTAAGTTCTCCATAAAATCTCCCCTTAATCTCTACACTTCCTGTGTCCAACCAAAGCTATCTTCCACTTTTCCATATTGGATACCTGTAAGAGTATCATAAAGTTTTTGTGTTATAGCTCCAGTTTTAAAGTCATTTATAATCTGTTTGTCCCCTTTGTAGAAAAGTTCTCCAATAGGAGAGATAACAGCTGCTGTTCCTGTTCCAAAAGCCTCTTGAACTCTTCCCTCTCTAGCTGCTTTCATCAAGAAATCAATAGAGAAATGCTCTTCGTGTACCTTGTATCCCAAAGATTTTAGAAGAGTAAGACAAGAATCTCTAGTAATTCCTGGAAGTACAGTTCCATCAATAGGAGCTGTATAAACCTCATTGTCTATGATAAACATAGCATTCATAGTTCCTACTTCCTCTACATATTTTCTCTCTACTCCATCTAGCCAAAGTACCTGTGTATAACCTAGCTTTCTAGCCTTTTCTTGAGCTATAATACTAGCTGCATAGTTTCCACCACATTTTGTAAATCCTGTTCCCCCTTTAGTAGCTCTCACATATTCATCTTCTACATAGATTTTTACAGGATTTACTCCCTCTGGATAGTAGTTTCCGACAGGGGATAGAATTACAACAAACTTGTATGAGCTTGCTGGGTGTACCCCTACTGCTACCTCTGTGGCAAACATAAATGGACGGATATATAGAGATGTTCCCTCTAAGTGAGGGACCCACTCTTTTTCGTGGTTAACTAGAGTTTTGATAGCATCTACAAATAAATCCTCTGGAATAGTTGCCATACATAGTCTTTCATTTGATTTTATCATTCTTCTAGCATTCATCTCTGGTCTGAATAGAAGAATTTTTCCCTCTTTTGTCCTGTATGCTTTAAGCCCCTCAAATGTCTCTTGAGCATAGTGTAGTACCATAGTTGCTGGATTTAGAGCTATTGGAGCAAAGGGAGTAATTTTAAAATTGTGCCACCCCTTCTCATCAGTGTAATCCATTACAAACATATAGTCAGTAAAGTATTTTCCAAATCCTAACTCATTGTCATTTGGTTTCTCCTTTAAGGTTTTTGTTTCCTCAAATGTTACTTGCATAAAATCTCCTCCTAAAATGTCTTTCTTACTAAAATTTTAGTAATAAAAAAACAGCCCAGTTAGGCTGTTAAATTTTTCTAAAATCTTAATTATATTATTTTCCCCATTAAAAATATAAACCAAAACTAATTAAATAAATTTATATTCTTTAAAAAATAGGTACGAAAAGATACTAGAAATATTACCTAACATAAAAATTTGTCTATTCAGTTTTTTCATCTTGAGTATTATGTATATGACAAATATTATGCTAAGTATTATAAATAACATCTTTACTACCTCCTTTGATTTATATGATTGAAGTAAGTATATACTTATTTTTTAAAAAAATCAAGTTTTTTTTGAAAAATTTTAAATCAAAAGTAGTTGAAAGATTACGAACTCTCTATTTTTTCCAAACCAATTTAAAATCTCTTTTATAGAAAGCCATTCCCACATAGTAGATATTCTCTATTCCTCTCTCCCTTAGCTCTACATCATATCTATTTTTTATTATCTGACTAAGAGCCTCTTCACTCTCTTTATCTAAAGATTTTTCACTATTTGGAGCTTTGAATTCTATCACAAATCCATTTTTTCTCTTATCCTTTGGTTCAAGAACCAAGTCAAATCTTCCTCTTCCAGCTTCTTTATTAGAACGAACATAATACTCTCTTCTCAGTGCCAACATCATTCCTAAGATAAACACATGATAATATCCCTCATCAGCATTAGCAGAAAAATCAAAACAACTTACATTTGTCAGTAAGATTTTTTCTAACTCATAGGAAAAATTTTCAAAGTCTCCATCTAAGAAATATCTTAGGACACTGTCAAAGTCATCTCTACCACCTAAGAAAGACTTTATAAAATCTCTCTCAAAGAAATAGTGTACCTCTTCATTTGGGATTTTTAAGCTATACTTATCATAATCTATCTCTTTCACAGGTGTGAGATATCCAGCATTAGTCAGTAGATACCATATCTGTTCTGTATTTCTCAATTCATTGAAATTTGAATATATATCGATGGTTTTTTCTATTACTCCACCTTGAAAAAGTTTAGAAAGCTCCTTAAAAATTGAATTATTTGCTTCTTTTAAAATCTTATTGATAAGGGTATTACTTGAGGTATTTACCCAATATGGCATTATCTTTTTACTATCCAAGTAACTTGTGATACTAAATGGATTGTAAACTCTTGTTCCGCCAAAGTTATATCCATTGTACCAAGTCTGTATCTCCTCTAACTTATACTCTATTCCATAATCTCTTAGGGATTGCTCTACCTCTTCCTCTGTAAGTCCAAAATATTGTGAGAAGCTACTCTCTAGGATAGAGTTTACCTTAATATTATTTAGTCCAGAGAAAATATTTTCTTTAGAGATTCTCATTATCCCTGTTACTACTGCTTTTTTTAATGAGAGATTGCCTTTTAAAGCACTACCATACATAGTTGTAAAAAAAGTTTTTATCTTATCATAGTAACCATACTCATAGGCAGAGATTATTGGAGTATCATACTCATCTATCAGTAGAATTACTTCTTGATTGTAGTATTCATATAGACATTTACATAAAAATTTTAAAGAATTACTATAATTAGCTCCAATTTTCTCTTTCCAAATACTATCAAAAATTTCTATTGCTCTCTCATCTAAGTTTTTTCTTAAAAATTTATAGTTATCAAATAATTCTGAAAAATTTCTTCTAAGTTCAGAATACATACTATCTAAATTTTCGGCTTTAATATCTTTAAAAGAAAGAAAAATTACAGGATACTTACCTTGCTCTAAGAATATTTGCGAATTTTCTATATATAGATTACTAAAGAGCTTTCTATTTTCATCTCTATTTTCTATGTTATAGAAATATTTTAGCATCGACATATTTAGAGTTTTCCCAAATCTTCTTGGTCTTGTTATAAGTTGTACCTTAGAAGTATCTTTTTCAAGCTCCTCTATAAATTTTGTCTTGTCTACATAAAAACTATTTGTCAAAATTATTTCTCTAAAATCATCTATTCCAATTCCAATAGGTTTCATATCCAGTCCCTCCTTTTCTCTCTCTATTAAATTATACCATAAATATATGAGTATTTCTACCTCTTCAAAGATAGACTCATTTCTAATTAAGAAGGGCTTTAAGTAGTTTTATTTTTAAACTCCATATGTTATAATTAGGATAGTATAAATTCAGTAAAAAATATAAATTAGGTGGGATATTATGGGTTAATATCAAATAATAAGAGAAATATGTATGAATCGTTAAAAAAATCTATACAGGAATCTGATGAGATAATAATGAATGTATCCTTTATAAGAGATTCGGGAATGAAGCTTTTGATTAGGGATTTGAAAGAGGCGAAGGAGAGAGGAAAAAGGATAAAGATTCTTACAAGCGACTATATGAAAGTTACTGAGCCCAATGCCCTTTATAGACTATTAGAGATTGAGGGAGTAAAAATCTTTGACAACCCTCTCAATAAATCTTTCCACCCTAAGACATATATTTTCAAAAGAAAAGATGATTTTGAGATATATGTAGGCTCTTCAAATATCTCATACTCTGCCCTAATCAGTGGAGCAGAGTGGAACTATAACTTTGTAAGTGGACAAAATGATGAAGTGAAAGAGATACTGAATGAGTTTACAGAGCTATATGAGAGAAACAGCTTTGAGCTAACTCTTCAGTGGCTAAGGGAGTATGAGAAGAGGTATAAAAGAAGTGAGTATGGAGAGATTTTCGATAATCAGGAGAAGAGAAGTGATGAGGTAATAGAGCCTATAAAGTTTCAAATCCCAGCACTCTATGAGCTTTCAAAGACTAGGGAAGAGGGATATAAAAAGGCTATGATTGTAGTGGGGACAGGACTAGGGAAAACCTATCTAGCTGTTTTTGACTCTATGAATTTTAAAAGAGTTCTATTTATAGCCCATAGAGATGAGATTTTAAGAGGTGCTAGAAACTCCTTTGAGTCTGTATATAGAGATAGTAGGAGCTATGGTTATTTCAATGCCTTAGAAAAAGAGAGTAAAAAGGATATTGTCTTTGCTAGTATCTCTACCCTCTCTAAAAGTGAATACCTAAGAGATGAGTGGTTTGCAAAGGATAGCTTTGACTATATCGTAGTAGATGAGTTTCATCACAGTAGCTCGAAAAGTTATCTAAAGGTTTTAAACTATTTTCAGCCACAGTTTTTGTTAGGACTTACAGCTACTCCAGATAGAGCAGACAATGGAGATATATATAAACTATGTGATTACAACATAGCTTATGAGTGTGATTTTAGAGTGGGGATAAACAATGGTTGGTTAGTCCCCTTCGAGTATTATGGAATATATGATGATACAGATTACTCTCTCATTCCTTGGAGAAGTGGAAAATATGATTTGGAAGCTTTGGAAAATGCCCTTATAATAGAGAAAAGATTGGATTTAGTCTTTAAAAAATATATGGAGCATAGGAAAAAATCCACTGTTGGCTTTTGTGCAAGTGTAAAACATTGTGAAGTGATGAATCAATACTTTAGAAAACAGGGAATAAAAAGTGAGATAATCATAGGAGAAACTCCAATTTCTAAAAGACAGGAGATTATAGGAAAATTCAAAGAGAGGGAAGTAGAGGTAATCTTCACTGTGGATATATTCAATGAGGGGGTGGATATCCCTTGCATAGATACCTTACTCTTTTTACGTCCTACCCTATCCTACACAATATTTATCCAACAGCTAGGGAGAGGGCTTAGAACATTTGAGGGAAAAGAGAGTGTGAGAGTTCTTGACTTTGTGGGAAACTATAAGGGGGCAGAGCTAAGACCACTATTTCTCACAGGAAACTATAAAAAGGGTAAGGGGGTAATAAATACCACTGATAAGGAGTTTTTACTTCCAGAGGGGTGCAGTGCTGAGTTTAATTTCAAGCTGATAGAGTACTTTGAAAAGTTTAAGAGAAAGAGTATAAGACAGGAGGAGCTTGTAAAATTAGAGTATAAGAATTTGATGGAAACTTTAGAAAGAGTTCCTAGCCTTATGGATACCTACACCTTTGGAGAGATACCTGTACATATGTATATAAAAACTTTTAAAGGTTGGTACAACTTTCAAAAGGAGATGGGAGTTTTAAGTGAAGAGCAGAAGAGCTACTCACAAAAGGGTATAGATTTTCTATATTTTTTAGAAACTACATCTATGACTAAATCCTATAAGATGCCACTTTTCTTAGCTCTTTTTGAGAACTTGGAGAAGAGTCAGAGCCTAGAGAGGATAGGGGAGTATTTTAAAAAATTCTATCAGAGTAAAGAGCATTGGAGAGATTTGAATAATAAAAAACACGAGGATTGGGAGAGTTGGAGCAAAGAGAAATTTCAAAAGCTAGCTGAAGACAACCCTATAAAATACCTCACTGAAAAGGGAAAAAATGTGGAGTTCTTTACCTATGAGAATAAAGTATTTACTCTCAATGATGAGTTGTACAATGAAATTGTAAAAAATGAAAAAATCTTAGAGGAGATTCGTGAGAGAATAGAGTATAGAATAGTAAATTACTTTAGTAGAAAGTATATGGAGGTGTGATGTCAGTAGATTTTTATAACAAAAATGCTGAAAGCTTTTTTTCTCAAACAGTAGAGGCTGATATGAGTGTGCTATATAAAAAGTTTTTAGATAGACTTCCTGCTAAAAAAGGAAAAATTCTGGATTTAGGGTGTGGAAGTGGAAGAGATAGCAAATTTTTTAAGGATATGGGCTTTGAAATCGTGGCTATGGATTTGTCAGAGGAGCTAGGGAAAAAGGCTAGTGAGTATATAGGACAAGAGGTAATTGTTAAGGATATGAGAGAGCTGGACTTTGAAGATGAGTTTATTGGTGTCTGGGCTTGTGCCTCTATTTTACATCTGCCCCTTGAGGATATAGGAATAGTTTTAGAAAAGATATTTAAGAGCCTTAAAAATGGGGGAGTTTTCTACTCATCTTTTAAGTATGGAGAGAGAGATTATATAAAAGATGGGAGAGAGTTTACTTGTTTTACAGAGGAGAGATTTTTTAAGTGCTTTCCACAGTATAGAGATAGAGTTGTAGAGATTTTCCAGACTTTTGATGTGAGAGTTGGGAGAGAAGATGAGAAGTGGTTTAATATTTTTTTTGAAAAATAGAGTTCGTATATGTTTGAAAATGCGTATTTATTTAGTGAAGAGATTAACTCTTCTGAAGTATATTTTTTATAGTGTTTTGATGTGATAGTTAAAACCTTTCCATCTATAAAATATCTGTTATTAAATACCCAAACACTTTTTTCTAAAAAAGCTAATGGTTTATCTACTAATAACTCAATTAATAATCTTTCTTCTGGAAATACAGGACGTAAGTCAGAAGCTAAATAAATTAATGTTTTATTACAACAAGGACAAGTTAAATCTTCTCCTTGTTTTTTTATTATTGGGATTTTGCACTCTTCACACCAATATATTAAGTCCTCATCTGTTGTCATTATTTTTTCACTCATACTACATTCCCTTTTCTGCTTGAGCTATTTTGTAGTTATCCATATCCTCTTTTGAATATTTTAAATAGTAGCTTTCATCTAATTTAACAATTTTTAACTCTTCCACTTCAAAATCAAGCTTATCCCTGTTTTTTATCAATTCCATCTTGCTTTCAAGTGCTTCAAAATATGTTAAAGCCTTTGTTTTAAAAAGATTTTCTTTTGCTATTTCTAAATTCATCTTACTCCCTCCAATTTTATTTAAATGAATAAACTCTTTAATTTTTAAAAAGTTTATTAATCTAAATAAATACGCATTTTCAAACAATTATGAATTTTTCAATAAATATATAGAAAAGTTCATTCAAGCAAATAGAGGAAGGCTAAATTTTCTCTATGATGAAGCTTGTGAGTTTGTAAAAGAAACAAGCAAAAACTTTCCAATAGAGAATATTATACTTTCATTTTCTGGAGGAAAGGACTCTACTGTATCAGCAGATATAGCTGTAAGAGCCTTAAGTGACCCTAGTCTTGTACATATCTTTGGAGATACTACCCTTGAGTTTCCTATGACTATGGAGTATGTGAAAAGATTTAGAGAGAATAATAGAAAGGCTATATTTAAAGTGGCAAAAAATAAGGAGCAGGATTTTTATAAGGTGTGTGAGGATATAGGACCACCAGCTAGAATGTTAAGATGGTGTTGCTCTATGTTTAAGACAGGACCTATTACTAGAGTGCTCAATAATCTCTACAAAGATAAGCAGGTGCTGACTTTTTATGGAATAAGAAAGTGTGAATCTGTAAGTAGAAGTAAATATAACAGAGTGGAAAACAGTGCTGATGCTATAAAGATAAATAAACAGACAGTTGCCTCTCCAATTTTTTATTGGAAGGATATAGATATATGGCTCTATATATTAGGGGAGAAGATAGATTTCAATGATGCATATAGATTGGGATATGACAGAGTAGGGTGTTGGTGTTGCCCAAATAACAATGAGAGAGCTCAATTTTTATCTAGTATCTATATGCCACAGGAGAGCAGGAGATGGCAGGAGTTTTTAGTGGACTTTGCTAAAAAGATAGGAAAGCCAGACCCAGAAGTCTATGTAAGTAGTGGAAAGTGGAAAGCTAGACAGGGAGGAAATGGATTGGAAGCCTCTGAGGATATCAAGATAAAATTTGCTAACTGTACAGCTGAAGAGCACGCTAAAATCTATCAACTGAATAAACCAATTGATGAGTGGTTCTATGAACTCTTTTTACCCTTTGGAAGATATGCCCCAGAATTGGGGAGAAAGCTAGTAAAGGAGAGGGTAATTGTAGATATAAAGACAAATATACCTATAATATCTATTCAACCTTTTGTACAGAAGGGGTATGAGTATTCAGTAAAAATAAAGACTATGAATATAGAAAAACACGAAGATATTCAGAGAATGATAGCTTATCAGATAAAGAAATTTAATGCTTGTAGAAAATGCCTAAAGTGTGAATCCCTATGTAAATTTGGAGCAATAACTATAAAATATGACGAGTACCATATAAGTGATAGCAAATGTAAAAGATGTAAGATGTGTGTAACTCCTAAATATTTAGTAGGTGGTTGCTTGATGGATAGATATTTAAAAACCAAAGCTTAGAGAGAGAAAACTCCAAGAATCACGGAGATTGAAAAGAATAAATAGAGCAAGTTAGCGAAATCGAACGCTAAAAAACACTTATGAGAATAGATAAAATAATTTGGAGAATAGAAGATGAGTAAGATGAAATTTAAAGGGCACGAAACTTTTTTTATAAGAAAAGGTTGGCTCAATAAGGGAATGAGAAATGTAGTAAAAGACCCCTATGTTTTTATGGGGGTAAATGGAAATCCCACAGATATTTTAGGGATAGGGACAAATATGGTCAAATCCTTGAGATATTGGTTGCAGGTAGTGGGACTTACCAATGAAAAGATGGCTGGGAAAAAATTTCAAGAGCTAACAGAAGTGGGAAAGATAATCTATGAAAATGACCCATACAATGAAGAGCTAGGGACTTTAGCACTATTGCACTATTTTTTAGCCACTAGTAAGGAGAGTGCAACGTCGTGGTATTTTTTCTTCAATGTATTTAGAAATGTGGAGTTTACAAAAGATGACTTTATAACTCAGTTGAAAAACTATATAAGAGCAAATGGAGAGGAGAGCTCAGATAGAGCCTTAGAAGATGATTATAGCTGTATTTTAAATACATATATTCCAAAGGCAAAACTCTCAGCTGGAAAGGAGAATCCAGAGAACAATATAGATTGTCCATTGGGGGAGCTAAGCTTAGTGGAGGTGTTGAATAGAAAGGAAAAAATCTATAAAAAGGCAATGATTTCTCTTGAGAAACTAGATTCTCTAATAGCTTTAGCAATTATCTTAAGGGAAAATCCAGAGAAAAAGGAGATAAAGATATCCTCTCTTCTCACTGAGGAAAAGAATCTAGGGAAGTTATTTAACTTGGATATGGAGAGCCTTGTAAAGATTTTGTATAACCTTGAAAGATTGGAATATATAAAGGTGGTAAGAACAGCAGGACTAGATGTAATAAGAGTAGAGAAAGATATAGATTATCTTACTGCTATAAAAGAGTATTATAACTCAATAAATAATTAGAACTTGGAGAGTAAAATGGGAAAGAATATAGATATTGTAAAAGATTTTCAGACCTCAATAAATATAGCTTTTGATTTGAATGACGATAGGAAGATAGAGAATTTTATCCCCACTATCTCAGCTATAAGATTGTTAGAAGAGCTATTTCTAAGTATAGATGCTAACTGTACACAGAGAGCCAAGATGTTGGTAGGAGCATATGGAAGGGGAAAATCTCATATAGTTTTAGTAGCTCTATCTCTTCTTTTCAAAAAAAATAGAGATTTATTTACTAAAATTTTAGTAAGAATAAAAGAGTACAATGAGAATATGTATGACTTTGTAAATTCCTACCTAGAAAGTGATAAGAAGATATTACCAATAGTTATCACTGGAAGTGGGGTTACATTGAGTCAAGGGTTTTTGTTGGGATTACAACAAACTCTAAAAAATGAGGGATTAGAGGATTTGATGCCAGATACAAACTATCTCTCTGTACTAAACACTATAAAAATCTGGGAGGAAAAATACCCAGATACTTATAATAGGTTAAAAGATAGATTGGAAATTCCTATTAGAGATTTTATCTTAAAGATAAAAGAGTATGATGTGGAAGCCTATAAAAAATTTGAAAAAATCTATCCAGAGCTCACTTCTGGAAGTCAGTTTAACCCCTTTGTAAGTGCTGATATAGTGGAGCTATATGAAAAAGTAGCTAGAAACTTGAAAAGTAGAGGATATTCAGGAGTATATGTAGTCTATGATGAGTTTAGTAAATACTTAGAGGGGAGTATAGAAAATACAGAATTAAATGAGATAAAACTTCTACAAGATTTTGCTGAGAAGTGTAATAGAAGTGGAAAACTACAACTTCATCTACTATTAATCAGCCATAAAGAGCTATCTAACTATCTCTCAAGGGGACTTTCAAAGGAGAAGATAGATGCTTGGAGAGGTGTGTCTGGAAGATTTTTGGAGATAGGACTACAAGATAATTTTGAACAGATGTATGAGATAATATCCCAAGTAATAAAAAAAGATGAGGAGTATTGGAAAAAATTTCAAAAGAAGTTTGAGAAAAACTTTAAAGTACTAGAAAAAAATCATCTTATAAGAGAGGGGCTAAGTGATAAAGAGAGTGATATAGGAAAGGTAATAAGAGGTTGTTATCCTCTACACCCACTATCTGTCTTCATCTTACCGAGAATTTCAGAGAAGATAGCACAAAATGAGAGAACACTTTTTACATTTCTTTCAGCAGAGCAAAAATACACTCTTAATGACTATTTGAAAAGAAATAATGAAAATCAGTTTAAACTCTTAACTCCAGACTATATCTTTGATTACTTTGATTCTCTACTAAAAAAAGAGAACTACAACAGTGATATTTATAAGAACTACAAGCTTTTGAAAACTGTACTGTTAAAAGTAGAAACTGATTCTCTAGAGAGTAAAATCCTAAAGACAATAGCCCTTATCTATTTTATAGAGCAGTTTGAAAGGGTAGCTCCTACACAGGATACTATTATTGAGATATTTAAAAGTGAATACTCAACAGATACTATTATAGAAAGCTTGAAAAGATTAGAAAAAGAGGAGTGTATAGTCTACTTAAAATTAAGTAATAACTATCTCAAGATAAAAGAGAGCAGTGGAGTAGATATTGAAAATGAGATATTAAAATATAAGGAGAAACACCTAAACAAGATATCTTCATTGGAGTTGCTAAACAGTTTAGACTTTAATAACTATATATATCCTACTAGATACAATGATGAAAATGATATAGTGAGATATTTTGACTTTGTATTTATCAAAAGTGGGGATATATACAGCAACAGATACCTAGAGATAAAAGATAAAAATAGTGATGGAGTAGTTTTTGGAGTAATTCCAGCTTCCCAAGAGGATATAGAAACTCTAAATAAAACTCTAAGTGAAATAAAAGATAAAAAGCAGATGGTTTTTGTAGTCCCTAAAAGATATAGAAATATGAGCCAATATCTATATAGATATAGATGTGTAGAGGAGCTAAAAAAATTAGCTGAAGATGATAGAGTTTTAAAAGATGAGTATGAGTTGATAGCCAATGATTTACAAGAGATTATATTCAACTATGTGGAGTCATTTTTAAGACCAGAGAGAGATGTAGTAAACTATTTCTACTTAGGGGAGAGAAAGAGAGTGTATAGAAAGGCTCATCTATCTAATCTTCTTTCTAAAATCTGTGAGGGAATATACTACAAAACTCCAATAATAAACAATGAAACTATCAATAAGAATATCCTTTCAAGGCAGACAATAGGTAGTAGAGATAGGATAGTAGGAAAACTTTTAGAGAACACCTTAGAGGAAAATCTAGGACTAAAGGGAACAGGACAAGATGTAAGTATAACTAGGGGACTTCTAATAAATAATGGTATTCTGACTAAAAATCTCTATAATCAAATGAATATAAATCTGGATATAGAGGATAAAAAGCTAAGAGATGTCCTAAAAATAATAGATAACTTTATAGCCAAAGAGAGTGCAACACAATGGAAAAGCTTTAAGGAGCTGTATGACAAACTACTTCTTCCAGAAAACAGCATTGGACTAAAAAGAGGGGTAATACCTATATACCTAGCTCTAATCATTCACAGATACAAGAAATCTCTAATAGTAAAAAGTGAAAGAGGAGAGGAGAAAATAGATGCTGAGTTACTGAATAATATAAATGAGAAACCTGAGGAGTACTCTATCTATTTAGAGAGCCTAAATAGTGAAAAAGAGGAGTATGTAGAGAGATTATCAGATTTATTTGCAGAGTATCAGATGGGAGAGAGAGCAGAGATAAATAGCTTTAAACATCAGGTAATCACTATGAAACAGTGGTATCTATCTCTTCCAAAATTCAGTAAGGAATCAACTGTAAAATATATAGGTAGCTTAAATTATGAGGATATCACTAAGGAGAAAAGAGAGTTTTTGAGCAGTCTGAGAATGGAGATAGAAAATCCAAGGGAGTATATCTTTGAAAAACTTTTTAGAATTTTTGGATACAGAAATTTTAATATTGAAGTGGTAGAGAAGATAAGAGAGTGCAAGGGGTACTATGAAAATCTATTAGATAACCTAGAGGAAAAACTCCTTGAAGATATAAGAGGTATCTTTGGTGGAACAGAGGAGATAGGAGTAATCTCTACTCTCAAAGATTGGGAAGAGAGCTTAAATAGCAAGACTAGAGAACATATATTCAATAAAAATGAAAATAGAGTGCTAGAGCTAATAAGAGAGAGTGGAAACAATGAGAAACTTTTTGTAGAGAAGTTAGCTAGAGTGGTAAGCTCACTTAGGATAGAGGATTGGAATAGAAATACAATAGAGAGATTTTTAGAGGAGCTAAAAAATATAAAGTTATCAGTAGAGGAGTTTGATAAAAATCTATCTAGTGAAAGTCAAAGTGAAAGTAACTCATATAAGATTTCCTTTGTAAATGAAGAGGGAAAGGAGCAAATTAGAAGTTTTGAGAAGATAGAGTGCAGTAGAAGAGCTACACTGCTATACAATGACTTGTTAAGCTCAATAGATGAGATGGGAGAATCTATCAGTGAACAGGAGATAAGACAGATTTTGATGGATATCCTAAAAAATTACTGTTAGGGGGAAGAGTATGAAAGTAGCTTATTTTGATAATTCAGCCACTACATTTCCAAAGCCTGAAGAGGTCTATACTTTTATGGATAGATTTTATAGAGAGAATGGGGTAAATGTAGGAAGAGGACAGCATAGATTAGCTTCAAAAGCCAGTGCCTTAGTAGATGAAACAAGGAGATTACTGCAGGAGTTGTTACATTGTAAAAATAAGGGGGTAATATTTACAGCCACAGCTACTGAGGGGATAAATCTTCTACTGAATGGGATAGAGTGGAGAGATGGAATGAATATCTATATATCCCCCTTTGAGCATAACTCTGTAACTAGAACTCTACATCAGTTACAAAAAAGATATAGATTAAATATTGAGATTTTAGACTTTGATAGGGAGAGTTTAGATTATCAATTAGAAAAGATTGAAGAGAAGTTTGACAAAGTAAATCCAGATGTTGTGGTAATGAGCCATTGTAGCAATGTCTTTGGAATACTAGCTCCTGTGGAAGAGATAAGTAAGATGAGTAAAAAATATGGAGCTATAAATATAGTGGATATGTGCCAGACAGCAGGACTTATAGATTTGAATGTGGGAAATGAAAATATAGATGCTGTAATTTTTGCTGGACATAAGACTCTGTATGGTCCATTGGGAGTATCTGGAGTTATTCTTAAAAGAGCTATGAAGATAGAGCCACTAATCTATGGGGGAACAGGAGTAGACTCTGCTAATCAAGATATGCCAGAGAGTTTCCCAGAGAGATATGAAGCTGGAAGTCATAATATCCTAGCTATATCTGGACTAAATTCTGCTCTTAAGTGGATAGAGAAAATTGGGATTGAGAATATTCATAATAAAGAGAGAGAGATTTTTTCTAAGCTTGTAAAGATACTATCCTCTTACTCCAATATAGAGATAATAGGATACAGGGAGAGAGAAAAACAGGTAGGGGTAATCTCTTGTAGATTTAAAGGGTATTCTGCTGATGAGATTGGGCAGGTACTAAGTGATATGGATATAGCTGTAAGAACAGGACTACACTGCTCTCCATTAGCTCATAAATTTTTTGATACCTTTCCAGCTGGAACTGTGAGATTTAGTATAGGGTATTTTACTAGTGATGAGGATTTGGAGAGATTAGATAGTGCTTTGAGATATATTGAGGAAAATTCTTAGGGTGATAGTATGAGTTTAAGGGATTTAAAAATTGAAGAGGAGTACCGTTCTACACAAGATGATATTGTTAATGAGTTCTATATTCCACTTTTAAAAGAGAGTATTAGCTATAAAAGAGCTGTGGGATTTTTTTCCTCTAGCTCCCTTTCTGAAATAGTAAGTGGGATAAAAGTCTTCGCTCAAAATGGAGGAAAAATCAAATTAATAGCTTCTCCAAAGCTTTCAGAAAAAGACATAGAAGATATAGAATTGGGATATAGATTGAGAGATGAGGTAATTAAGGAAAATATTTTGTATCAGTTAAATAATCCTAAAGATGATATAGAGAGAAAGAAATTAAGCCTCTTAGCTTCATTGATAGCTGAAAATATTTTAGATATAAAGATAGCTTTTATGGAGAATGATTCCAATGTGGGAATGTATCACGAGAAAATGGGAATATTTGAGGATATAGAGGGGAATAAAGTAGCTTTTTCTGGCTCAATGAATGAGAGCCTTACAGCTATGAAACTTAATTATGAAACAATAGATGTTTTTGTTTCTTGGGAAGGTAAAAGAGCTGAGAGAAAAAATAGTGTTTTTGATAATATCTGGAGAAATGAGGAAAAAAGCATAAGGATATTTGAATTTCCAGAGTTGAGGCAGGAGTTTTTAAATAGATACTATGATAAAAAGGAGAAGATAGTAGAAAAAGTAGCTGAAAAAGATGATAAAGTGCAAGATAATTTTCCTGCTATTCCAGAGGATATAAAGCTCTATGACTATCAGCTAGAAGCTATAAAAAATTGGAAAGAAAAAGGGTATAGAGGAATATTTGATATGGCAACAGGTTCGGGAAAAACCTTAACAGGACTAGGAGCTGTGTGTGAGTTATCTAAAGATTTGGATAATAATCTCTTTGTAATAATAGTGTGTCCATATCAACATTTAGTAGAACAGTGGGTAGAGGATATAAAAAGATTTAATATCAAACCTATTATAGGTTATAGCTCATCTTCTCAAAAGGATTGGAAAGAGAGATTGAGTAGAGGGATAAGAGGACAAAATATAGGGCTTAGCTCAAAAAAATTCCTCTGCTTTATCTGTACTAATGCCACTTTTTCATCTAATTTTGTACAGGATATGATAGATATCAGTAGATGTAAGAAGCTACTATTAGTAGATGAAGCACATAATTTTGGCTCTCCAAGGCTGATGAAAACTCTGCACGATGGATATGAGTATAGATTGGGACTTTCAGCTACTTTAGATAGACATAATGATGAGGTAGGAACTGAGAAACTATATGATTTTTTTGGAGAAAAGGCAATAGAGTACACCTTAGAAAGAGCTATAAAAGATGGGAAGCTTACACCGTATAAATACTATCCTATCTTAGTCTATCTCACAGAAGATGAATTGGTAGACTATAATAACCTTACTTATGAAATCTGTCAACAGATAATTCAAGATGAGAAAGGAAGAAAAAAACTTTCAGAGTATGGGGAGATACTAGCAATACAAAGGGCTAGAATAATAGCAGGAGCACAGAATAAGCTCTCTAAATTAAAAGAGGTAATAACTCCGTATAGAGATGAGGATTTTACTTTGGTATATTGTGGAGCTACCAATGTTTTAGATGAGAGTAGAGATAGAACTAGTACTGATGAGAAAGATTTGAGGCAGATAACAGCTGTAACAAAGATACTAGGAAATGAGCTAGATATGAGGGTGGCAAAGTTTACCTCTGAAGAGAGTATAGAAGAGAGAAAAATAATAAAAGAGAGCTTTGAAAAAAGAGAGATACAAGCTCTTGTAGCTATAAAGTGTCTTGATGAGGGAGTGAATATCCCAAATATCAAAACAGCCTTTATATTAGCAAGTACTACTAATCCTAAAGAGTATATTCAGAGAAGAGGAAGAGTTTTAAGAAAATCCAAAGATATGGAGAAAGATTTTGCTGAAATTTATGATTTTATAACTCTGCCAAGAAAGCTAGAGGCTGTACAATATCTTACTTTAGAACAATTAAAATTGGAGATATCACTAGTTAAAAAAGAGATTTTGAGAATGGAAGAGTTTTGTAGCTTGGCAATGAATCCAGCTACTACTAGAAAATTGATTTATGAAATAAAAGATTCATATAAAGATAATATAATTTATTTTGAGGAGGAAGAGGAGTATGGAGAGTGTTGTTAAAACTGATGAGAAAATAGTAAAGCTTATAGCAAGACAAGTAACTATTTTAGAAAGAAATAATCTAAAAACTAAGGAGTTATCTGATGCACAGATAGTGGCAGAAATTAAAAAAATTATTGAGAATGAGGTGAAAGTAGACTAATGAGAATCACAAGTATTGAACTGAAAAATTTTAGACAATTAAAAGAAGCAAAATTTGAATTTTCAACAGATATTAATAAAAATGTTACTATTATTATGGGAAATAATGGAACAGGAAAGACTACATTAGCTCAAGCTTTCTCATGGTGTCTATATGGAGAGACAAGTTTTAAAATAGAGAGTGTTTTAAATAAAGAGGTGGAAAATAATTTAGAAAGTGGGTATGGGACTTTAGTAGAAGTAAAAATAGGATTAGAGCATGGAGATGTGAAATATGATATTCTAAGAGAGCAGAAATATCAGAAAAAAGGAAGTAAAATTATTCAAGAGCCAACAGAAGTAAGAATGACAATGAAGAAAAAAGATGGCACTATCTCTAAAATAAAAGAGTGGGATAGAGAGGTTAGAAAAATACTGCCTAGTGAACTTTCAAAATACTTTTTCTTTGATGGAGAAAGGATAGAGAAGATGAGTAAAGAGATTCAAGGTGGAAAGAGAAGTAATGAATTTGCAGGAGCTGTAAGAGGATTACTTGGGCTAAATCCTATAATCTCTGCTCTAGAACACTTAAAACCTAGGTCAAAATATAGTGTAGTGGGAAGATATGAAGAGAGCTATAATCAAAATAGTAACTCTAAAGTAAAAGATTACACTCACAAACTTAATGTATTAAGAGAAAGAGTAGAAAAAAATAATAAACGTTTAGTTGAGATAAAAGAGCAAAAAGCAAGTGCTAAAGAGGTTATAGCTAATTGTAAGGAGAAGCTAAAAGCTATTGAAGAATCAAAAAAGCTTCAAGAAACTAGAGATAAAAAAGAGATAGAGAAAAAGTCATATGAAAATCAAAAGATAGAGAAAACACAATCTTTATTAAAAGATTTTAACTCTGGAGCTTTGTCGTTTTTTTCAAGATATATGATAATAGATACTATCAATGAATTAAAAAATTTAAAATATGAGGAAAAAACAATCCCAGAATTAAGTTCAAAAGCTATAAAATATTTATTAGAGCATCATAAATGTATATGTGGTAGAGATATAGTAGAGGGAACAGAGGAGTATAAAAATCTTGAGAAACTATTAGAATACTTACCACCAAAATCATTAGGAACTTTAATAGGAATATTTACAAGGGAATCAGACTTAAAAATTAGCCAAAAAGATGATATATACAGACATATTGGAGAAAAATGTGAAGATATAGATAAGATAGATGGAAAAATATCTGAGATAAGAGATGAGTTAATAGCTTTAGATGAAAAATTATTAGGAAAAGATGTAACTAAAACTGTTAATGATTTAACAAGAGATAGAAAAAATGCTGAGGTTGATTTGGATAAATTAAAAGAGGAAGAGGAAAAAATCCAAAAGGATAAAATAGAAAATGAGCTATTTATTACACAATTAGAAAGAAAGATTACAGAATTAAATTTAGCTAATAAAGAAAATAGAAAACTAGAAATTTATAAAGCTTATGCTTTGGGAGTACATGAGTATCTAAATAATATTTTAAATGAGAAAGAGACAGAGTTAAGAAGAATTTTACAAGAGGAGATAAACTCTATATTCAAAAATATCTATGAAGGTGGTTTAAGTTTAGATATTGATAAAAATTATGGAATAAAAGTTCAAGCAGATAATTATGAAACTGAAACATCTACTGCACAAAGTATATCTGTTATTTTTGCCTTTATAAGTGGAATTATAAAATTAGCAAGAGAGTATCAAAATAATGAGAATAAAGAGTTAGCATCTGAGCCATATCCTTTAGTAATGGACGCACCTCTATCAGCATTTGATAAGCATAGAATTAGAAAAGTATGTGAAGTTCTACCAGAGATAGCTGAGCAAGTAATAATCTTTATAAAAGATACAGATGGAGATTTGGCTAAGGAAAATTTAAAAAATAAAGTTGGTAGAATGTATAATTTAGAAAAAATAAATGAATTTAATACTGTTATAAGATAGGAAGGGGAAAATATGTTTGATAAAATATATACTTTTAGAGGAAGACATGCAACCTTTGTAAAGGATTTAACTGGGAAATTTGGACCAGATGAGAAATTTCAAATATTTAATAGAAACTTAGATGTGTATCTATTAGCTCCAATAGTGGGATTTTTATATGAAAGACAAGCAGATGTAGATACTTCACTAAATTCTGAAGGAAAAAATGATGACACAAAGATATTTTTAGAGCAGATGTTAAAAATCAAAGATGATGCAATATACAATTATAGATTGATTATGCTTAGAGATACAAAATATGAAAATGATTTTGAAAAAAGAATAGAAAAAGCTTTCAAAAATATAGGAACTCCAGAAGGAGAAAAGGATTATGAACATTTTAATAGATATATCCTTGGGGGAGTAGAGGTTCTATATGAAAAAATAATGCTTTCAGCAAGAACAAGTGAAGATTATATTCTAAATATAGTAACTTTTATGAAAGAGTTCAATGAAAAGTATAATCTAGATATTGATATTTTAGATATATTAGAGGGGTAGTTACTTAAAATTTAGTAGTATAAATAGTTATTTCTAGAGAGAATTAGATATTTGTTTAATATTTTGCCTAGTCAAGAGGAGGAGTACATTTTTGTAACCTCCTCTTATCTTTTCCACTCCTCTGTATATCTCAACAGAAATTCTATAAAATCAGAAGCTCTCTCTTGGGAGCAATCAGAGAGGGAAAAGGGCAAGAGATGGTTTTCACAGCAATATATGGCAGTGAGTATATCTCTAGCCTCTTCAGGAGTATATTTAGTCAAATCTGCATAGTTTCTAACAAGTACAAATATATATCTCCTCTGTTTTTCAGTGATTTTTTCCTCTTTCTCAGTACCTATTGGAGTTAGCTCTGTCTTATCCAATTTTAAAAAAGTTTTTTCCATATTCCACCTCTAAAAGCATTTTACAAACCCTCTCTTTGCCCCTTGTACTTCCCAATAATCTCTCTCCCTCTGCTCCATTTCCTCTTTTGCTTCTCTTTCTTCCTCATCTTTTTCTTGGATAGCCTCTTCCAAATCTTTGATAACCTCATCAAGAGTGGAATCTAAGCTCTCTCCATAATATTCCCAATCAAAAGGCTTAAGATTTACTACTATTTCAGAGCCATACACAGATAGCACCACTTTGAAATAGTCCTGCAAAGGCTCATACTCTTTCATCAACCTTAATATCTTTCTTATTTTTTTCTCTATCATATAATCTCTCCTCTATATCGTATACAAACAGGATACACAAAAGGTAAAAAAAATTAAATTGATTCTTATTAGTTATATCGTATCACAAAAGTGATAAAGTTGTCAAGCAAAAGAGATACTTTTTTCTTTGAATTTTTTTTAAAATATTGTATAATTAGACTATAAAAATGTTACACATTGGAGAAAGGAGAGAAAAATGTCTTTCAATGAGATGATGAAAAAAGTAAGACTCGAAGCCGGGGACAGTTTAAGAGGGTTGTCAGATAAAACAGGGATAAATTTTTCCTATATTGATAAGATAGAGAGAGGGACACGTCCAGCAAATTTTGATGTATTAGAAAAATTGATTGAAACCTATCCAAATAAAAAAGATATTTTGTTGAGAGAGTATATAAATGAGTATATACCTAATTTTTTACTAGAGGAATTGAAAGAAAATAGTGATATTGTCACTTCAGCTATAAAAAATTTAGATACTCAATCGGTGTTTGAAATGTTTTTCCAAAGGCTAAGTGTGGAGGATAGAAAGGAGCTTTTGAAAAATATTGTAGATAAATTGGAATTCCAAAGCTATAAAAAGGGAACTATTGAAGAGGATAGAGAGGAATTAGAGGTTATTAGAAAAGAGATTGAAAAATTAAAGTAATTGAAAATTAGATAGACAGCTATATAAAAGCTCAAGAATGTTTTGTTATAAAAGACACTCTTGAGTTTTTTTTTGAATAACTATTTATGATAGGGAATAAAGAGAATTCAAGAAAAATGTAATTTAGGGAATATAGAAAAAATTTTAGATTTTTTAAAAAGTAACAGTTAAGAAAAAAGGAAATCCTCTTGACTGTGTTTCTCTATTGTGATACAATTAAAATGTATAACAAAAGGATACAAGGAGGGAAGAGATGAAATTGGAAAATATCTATATTTTTGTAGAAGCTGAGATAAAAAATCAGTTTGGAACTAAAGCTAAAATGGGGAAAGCTTGTGGAAAAACAAGACAAGAAGTCAATAAAGTATTAACTAAATTAAAAACTAATAGTGGAATTACTTATAAAAAAGTTGAAGAGTTTTTAAATCTTCTTGGTTATGAATTGGTAATAAAAAAGAGAGGCTAATCATCTTTCCTTTCATCAGTAAATTTTTTTATAAGCTCAAGAATAGATTTAGTTTGTTCTTCACTATTTTTTTCTAGTGTATTTGTAGCTGTATCATAGTTATTCATCAAATCAGCCCCCATTTATATATAATCAATTATTATTATCTATATATTTTTATTAATAATATTATAATAGATGGTTATAAAAAAATCAAGACAAAATAGTAAAAAATTATAAAAAAATGGGAGTTGTAAAGGAGGAGATATGGAAAAAAGTTCGATTAAGCAATTACTGATGGCAAGTAACTTTTATATTTTAAACAAACATTTGGTAAAGACTCTTGGAATTGAAACAGCTTTCTTTTTGACAGCTCTAGTGGAAGCAGATGAGATTTTAGCTGACAAAAATGGTTGGTTTTATCAGACAATACCACAGATAGAGAAGATGACAGGGTTAACTAAGCATAAGCAGACTAATTGTATCAATGAGCTTTTGATTTTAGGTATTCTCTTACAGGAAAATAAGGGTATGCCAATGAAGAGATATTTCAAGTTAGATTATGAAAAGATAGCAAAACTTCTATCTTCTCATAAGAAGGATAACTCCCAAGAGGATAGAGAGGGAGATTCTAAGGAAGAGAAAAATCAGTCAGCAAGGGAGGGAGATATTTTACACCAAGAGAGCAAGAAAATAGATTCCAAGGAGGAGAGAGATTTAACAGCTAGGGAGGAAAAAAATTGCCACCTTGGTAGAGAAAAAATAGATACAAATAAAGAACTATATATAAATAACTTAGATAAAAAACTAAAAACTACTAAGCTAGATAATATAGTTGGGATAGAGTCTAAGAGTAGTTCTAGTAGTTCTTTTGAAAATAGTTCTAGTGGAGAAAAAGATAGTGTTTATCAGATTAAGACAGCTCTAGAAAACTATGGACTGGGAGTAGAAACTTGTAGAAATATTATGGAGTTAGTGAAAAATGGAAGGGTAAACTTTGAGAGAATAAACTCTGTACTTGGTGTAGCTAAGGAGAAAGCTTGGGGAGAGGGAGCTATATATAAGGCACTTAGGGATAATTGGGAGATAAGGGGGAGAGATGAAAAGGTATTTAGTGAAAAGGAGCTGAGAAAAAAGCTTAGCTCAAAGGTCAATATACTTTTAGATGACTACGAGAAGGGAAGAACTAACTATGAGGCTATGGTAGAGGAGTATTTAGAGTTCTCTTTAAATTCTATTTTTTCTGAAAATCTGAAGGTAGAGTACTATGAAAAGATGAGAAAAGCCAGTGAGGAGATTACAAGTAAAATAGCATAGAGGGGGTAACTATGGAAGATGTAAAAAGTAGTAGAGATGGACAGGTAAAAGAGTTGATAGCAATAAGAGAGAATGAGCGTGGGGAACAGCTTGTAAGTGCTAGGGAGTTACATAGGTTTTTAGGGATTGCCACAAGATTTAATGATTGGATTGAAAATAGGATTAAAAAGTATGAATTTATAGAGGACTATGATTATACTAAAATTTTAGTAAGAAACTCTAGAGGGCGAAAATACGACTATGCAGTAAAATTAGATGTAGCTAAGGAGCTATCTATGGTGGAAAATAATAGCAGAGGTAGAGAGGCTAGAGTCTACTTTATTCAGTGTGAGAAAAAATTAAAAGTAGCTCAAGGAAAACTCCCTAAAACCTATCTAGAAGCTCTCAAGGAGTTAGTAAAACTAGAGGAAACAAAGTTATCCCTAGAAAATAGAGTGAATAACTTGGTACACTCAAGAAAACTCTACACTACCACTGAGATAGCAAAGGAATTGGGACTAAAAAGTGCCAATGCTCTAAATCAACTTTTGGAAGAGGATAAGATACAGTATAAGGTCAATGGAACTTGGGTATTGTGCAGTAAGTATTCTGATAAAGAGTATGTGAGTATAAAACAGACAGAATTGGAAAATGGAAAGGTAATCTATGATAGAAAATGGACAGGGCTTGGAAGAAATTTTTTAATTGAGAGATATGGTGGAACTGTAAAAAGAGATTGAAAGGAGGAAAAATATGAGTAATGAAGAGTATATATTAAAGAAATTGGAAAATCTCTCTCCTGTGAATAGGGCTATCAGTGAGAGAATAGTAAAATCTCTAGGGAAAGAGTGGGCAACTCCTAAAGAGGTAGCTGATTATCTAGGTAGGCATATCAATACCATCTATGAAAAAATCAATAATGGGGAGATTTTATCTAGGAAGATAGGAGTGAGGAGAGTGATATATACCCCTAGTATTATCTTGATTATGGAGTAGGTATTCCAAATAAAAAACCCCCCTAGAAGGGTGGGGGGAAATATTAAAAGGGGACGACTAAGACATACAGAAACTCTAATAGAATTGGGAATAGTGCGTAGGAATTCTAATAGAGGAGGAGTATGGTAGTAATCCTAATAATATATAGCTCATAAAATTCAGTTTGTCAAGGGGGAAAATAAAAAATACTACTAAAATTTTAGTAAGAAAAAAGGCTGAATAATTACCTTAATTAAAGAGTAATTTTTGATTATTGACAGTAAAAATATTTTGTAAGATAATGTATTAAAGGGAAATTTATTAAAAGATAATGGGAAATATTTATTAAAATAGAGGTGTTAGCTATGAGAGAGAATATTGAAAAATCAATAAAAAGATGGCTAAAAAGAAAGGTTACAATAACATTGGGAATGATGGTAGCCTTTATGATAACAGGGGAGATAAGCTATTCAGAAATTACTATAAAATATGATGAGGTTAATAATCAAGGAATTATAATTAAAGGTGATATAGTAATAGATAGTAAGGAATATGGAATTTTAGAACAAAATAGTTTAGGAAATTATAGTTGGTATAATAATAATAGTATAAACGATCAAATAAAAATAGATGATAGTTTTTCAAATAAAAATTTTTCAATTATAAACTCTGGTATTATCTATGATAAAAAAGAAGATGATGAATTAGATAATTTTAATGTTGGTAATGGAATATTTTTAAAAGAACTAAGCATTAAATTATTAGAAAATTCTGGAATTATTTTTGGAGAGGAACAAGGGATATATTTAAAGAAAAATGTAATTATAGATAAATTAGAAAATGAAGGGATAATAGGACTAACTTCTGAAAACGGAGTTTATTTACAGTTAGAAAGCAGTATAGAAACATTTATAAATAAAGGAGAAATATGTAGTTATGGTGCTAATTATAGTGGTAATGGAATGTATCTAAGTAGCAGTAGCATAACTAATTTTATTAATCTAGGGAGCATAAAAGGAAAAAGTAATAATGAAGGTAAAAGTTATACAGGTAATGGAATATATTTGAGTAGTAGTAAGATAGAAAATTTTACCAATATAGGAATTGTTAGTGGAAAAATTGGACAAAATATATCTGAGGGTTATAAAGCAGGAAATGGAATATTTAATAGCCGAAAAATAGGTGTTAAATTTAGTAATTTTGGAATAATAGCTGGAGAGGTAAAGGCAATACACACAGATAATGTTTCAGGAGAAAATTTAGGTTTGTTAATAGATGGGGCTGGAAAAACTGATGATACATTAAAAATAGTTGTAGGAGAGAGTCAAAAAATAATAACAAGTGGAGAATATAATGGCTATGAGATAAAGAATACTTTTACTAAAGGAGAGTATAAATATTCAGATATAGCTAGTAGAGAAAATGATATTACTCTATCAGACACAGATAATAAAGACAAACTAATAATCAATGGATATAACAAAGGTTTAAAAATTAATAGTGATTTAACTCTTTCTAACTCTATTGTAAATAGTTATACAACAGCTATAAATATAGATGGAGGGAATTTTACAGGAGATAATATAGTTATCAATGGTGGAATAGATGAAACAAGTGCTACTATTAAAGGAAGTGATAGTAGTGATAATTTAGCTTTAACTAATGGTACAATAATCAATGGAAATATTGATTTAGGAGCAGGAGATGATAAACTCTCAATAGATAACACAGTTCAACTAAATGGAGATTTATTAGGTGGAACTGGAATTGACAATTTAATATTCTATCCTAAGGGAGTATCTACATTTGGTGGTGAAGATGACAATAATATCAATATTTTTAATAAAGTAGAGGGATTTGAAAATATCAATGTAGTAACTGATGTAACTCTATTTGAAAGTGCAGAGGTAACAGGAGCTGACAGTATAACTATACAAAAAGATGGTAATTTGATATTGAGAATAGATAGCACAAATGGAAACTCTCACGCTCTTTCTGGAAATACAGGAGTTATTTCATCAGAGGGAGGAAAACTTTTACTTGCACTTAATGGAGTAGGAGAGGGAGAAACTATAGATTTTGGAAATAATAAATTAGATGACACAATTAAAGGAAATGAGATAGGATATACATCAGGAATAACTCTTGACACAACATCTCTACTTCATAGTTTGGCAAAAGTAGAGGGGAATACTGTAATAGTAAATGCAGTAGAAAATTTACCTACTGACTTTATGCCTACTTCAATAGATTATAGCAAGTTAAACTCTATCTATCAAAGTATGAGAATAACAGACCAAGTAAAAGAGTTTGATGTAACTGATGATAAAAAACTTTCAGGATTTACAAGTTACTTAAATGATATCTATGCAGGAAACCCTTACTCATTTCTGAGTTATCAAGAAAATCTGTCAATATGTTTAGTGATGTTGTAATGGGTAGAGATTTACACCCAGAAGTTAATAAGTGGGCTATCTATGGTGGACTTACTCATATAGATGGTGGAACAAAGGATACTTACTTTGGTAAGGGATACTACACTTATGATATAGGAAGTAAGGACATTGATGTAGATAGTAAAATCACAGGAATGTATGCACAGGGAGAGTATGGAGTAAATGAAACTCTAAATCTTGGAGTAATATTTGGTGGAAATCAATCAGAGAGTGAGATAAATAGTAGTTCTAAAGTAGAGGGAGATTCGTTCTACTTAGGAGCTTATGCTAAAAAATATCTAGGTAACTTGAGATTATTAGCGGGAGTTGGTTACCAATATGGAGATTATGAAGTAGATAGAGTAGCAGTAGGATATGAGGGAATTACAACTACTAGAACATTTGATTCTAACTATAATGACAATACATTTAATATTTATGCTCAAGGTAAATACTCTAATAAATTAGCTGAAAACCTATACTTAGAGCCAAGTGTAGCACTAGATTATACATATGTAAATCAAGAGGGAGCTAGTGAAAATGGAGTTTTAGCAATAGAAACAGATAGTAAAGATTTCAACTACACAACAGCAAAATTTGGAGTAGATTTGAGAAAAGATATTCCTACAACAACAGCAACTCATTCATTGGTAGCTGGAGCTTACTACAACAGAATGTTAGATGGATATGAAGAGGAAAATATTACAGGAAGATTTGTAGGTGGAAGTGATTTTGATATTTTAGTATCTCCAAGCAATAAGCACGAAGTGGGATTGAGAGCAAAATATGAGGTATCTCTAAATAATGGAGTAACTTTTGATGTAAAAGGAAGTTATACATTTGAAAGAGAAAGTTATAGTGGAGAGAATAAAAATGAACATAAGGGAGAATGGATAGTAGGAGCAGGAATAGGATATAGATTCTAGATTTAGTTGATGTTTAAAATAGAGAAGAGCTATTATAGATTGGTATTAGTTATCAATTTATGATAGCTTTTTCTTTTTCTAACTAATTTAATTTCTTTTCATAAATTACACAATTTTTTGAGTTTTCTTTAAATTATTTTTGCTATCTAAGTAGTTACAATTTCTTTAATAATAAAAATTGATTCTACTAAAATTTTAGTAAGAAAAAAGAGTTAATAATTATCTTGATTATGGAATAAGCTATACCACTCCACACCACTTGGGTTTACTGTAAATTCTCACTTCAAAAAGATATAATATATCTATAAAGAAACACATAAGTATTAAATAATGAGGAGGTAGGAATATGGCAGTATTAGATACAGTAAAAGCAGAGATTGAGGATTTAACAGGACTAGTTTCAAGAGAAGCTTCTTATGATATTAAAGTTTTAAACTGTACAACTTTAATTGAAAAAATTGCTGAGATGAAAGAAGCCTCTACACCATTACCAGAAGAGTGTAGATTTGAAAGCTATGATGAGTGGGTTGCAGATGTAGAAAAGGATTTAAAATCAGCTCAAAACTCATTAGCAAATGTAGCAAAAGCAAAAGAGCTATTAGTGGCACTAAATATGTATGTAGAGCAAAATCCAGGAGTATAATATAAAGTAGGAGGTAGAGAGATATGGCAGTACAAACAACAGTAGAAAAAGAGTTAGAAAGCTTAAGAAACTCTGTAAAAAGAGAAGCTTCTATTAAATCAAATATATTTGACTGTGAAGCAGTAGTTACACATATTCAATGTATGCAAGATGATTCGACACCACTTCCAGGGGGTTGTCCTCACGAATCTTATGAAGCTTGGAAAGAAGCAGTGGAAAAGGAGAAAAAAGGGTATGAATCTCAACTTTTAACTATTGCTAAGAATAAAGATTTAATTACAGCTTATGAGAAATACTTAGAAGATAATCCAGTATAGGAGAATATAATTTAAGAAATTGAAAAGGGAATAGAGAAGAAGTAAAGGAAAAAATTTACTGTAATGAGCATTGCATAAGCACTAGCGATTGAAAGTAAACTTTTTCCTTTTTGTATAATTAAGGAGTTTTATTTTTAGATTTCAATTTAAAAATTGACAACAACTCTTTTTTATAAGTGAGGTGGAGAAATGTATAAGGCAAGTAAGAGGAGTAAAGAGAATTTAAAAGGAGTGGATGAAAGATTAGTCCTTTTAGTTGGATATGCTCTAGCTATTTCAAAAGTAGATTTTGTTGTAGTAGAAGGATTGAGAAGTACAGAAAGACAGAAACAATTATACAGAGAAAAGAAAAGTAAGTGTGATGGTGTAACTAATATAAGTAAGCACCAAGAGGGAAAAGCAATAGATGTATATTATGTAGGTTGGAAAAATTCAGATAGTCCAGATGATGAGAGATGGTGGCAGTTGATAGCTTCTTTTAAAGTTGCTGGTTTTATGCTTGGAATAGATTTAGAATTTGGTTATTATTGGGGCTGGGACAATCCCCACATAGAGCTAAAGGAGTGATGGGCAATGAGTAAAATAGCTGGAATAATTATTAAATTTTTTAAAAATTTTCTTATAAAATATTTGGGAACTTTGGTATTGGAGAAAATATTAATCCTATTACTTGAGGAGCTAGTAAAGAGAACTGATAGTGATATTGATGATAAGATTTATAAAATAGTATTTGAGGGTATGGATAACCACAAAAAATAGATAAATAACTACAAAATTATAAAAATAATCACAGAAAAAAGGGAGTTGATAACAATGGAGCTGGACATCATAAAAACTACCCTCTCAGTTCTTGCCTTTGGAGTAGGATATCACAAGTATATGCTCTCTCTTCTGGAGAATAAAAGTAGAAGCTTAGAAGAGAAGATAGAGAAAAAGATAGATAAAGAGGTCTGGGAGAGAGAAAAAAATCTTTTTTTGAAGTTACAAACAGAGAGTAATAAAAATTTGGCTGATAGCTTGAAAAGGATAGATGAGAGGATAGGGAGAATAGAGGAAAGATTGATGAATTAAAATAATAATTTGAATCTAAGTTGTACTCCATAATAGGAGAGAAATTTTCAACTTTTACACTGGGATCAAAGGGTGGGTAGAAATCAGAAAAGATAGTATTCTTCCCCTCTTTGTCAATTTTGAAAAACCAAGTTGAACGCTCACTGGAAAAATCTTGGTATTCAGTCATTTTAGAAAATGTAATAAGGTTAAGTGTAAAAAATAAAACTGTAATAATTAACTTTGTTAACATATTTCTCCTTAAAATTTCATAAAGTATTTTAAAACTTTTATATTATATTATAATTAATATTTAAAGTCAATATTATTAGATATTTGATATTTTTAATTTGAAAATAATAATTTTTACATTCAAAATATCTTGACATGAAGATTTTTTTTGTATATAATGAAATCTGTGTGAAAAGTATATGAAAAAGGGAGAAAATATTGATGAAAAAATTAGCAATACTGTCATTTTTAATTTGTGCTGGTGCAGTTGCCAGAGGAGAGGAAAGTATACACTTAGGGGAAACAGTTGTTACATCTATGGGATTTGAAACTACTCTATTAGATGAGCCAACTAATATCAGTGTTATAACAAAGGAGAAGATTGAGGAGAAAAATTATAAAAATGTGATAGAAGCCCTTGATGACAATCCTATGATAAATATAGTTAATTCAAGGAATGGAGCTGTAATCGATATGAGAGGTAGTGGAGATTCAGCTATGAACAATGTCAAGATTCTAGTAGATGGTGTGGCAATAAATCCATTTAATCCTACTAGAAAGGGGCTAGGGCTAGAAACTATCCCTATGAGTAATGTAGAGAGAATAGAGATATCTCCAGGTGGTGGAGCAGTTCTATATGGAAATGGAGTTTCTGGAGGAGTAGTTAATATCATAACAAAATCTGGAGGATATACAGGTGGTTATGTAGAGAGTGATATTGACTCTTTCAATAACAAAAAGTTTTCAACAGGGGGGAACTATCAATTAAATGATAAAATCTCTTTTGGAATGAACTATGCTGGGCAAAATAATGGAGAGTTTAGAGAGGAAGAGAAGGGGGCAAGTGACTATATTGATGGAAATATTCAATACAAGCTTTCTGAAAAACATAAGTTTGGAATATCTGCCTCAAGATATGTAGAGAATGAAACTACATCTGGAAATGCTCTACAAAGAGATATAAAATTAACAAATGGAAAAAAATTATCTGACTATGGATTAGAAACTTTAGAGCAAAATAGAAAGGCTAAGGGACTTACTTCTACAGATAGAAATATTACAAAGGAAAATGTAACAGGAAAGTATGAGTACACTCCAAATAAAGATTTTACTTTAGGAGTTACAGCTTACAACACTAATATGTACAATAGAAGTAATACTTCTGGTTACTCTCTAAGTGAAGATAAGGATTCAAATAAAAAACCTTTAGGAACTTACACTTTAAAATCTACATCAAGTAGTGAAGATTTTAGAGAGGAAACAACAGGGGTACTATTAAAAGCCACTCAAAAATATGAGAGAGGAACTGTAATAGTAGGATTAGATGCTATATCTAGTAAATTTACAGGAAAGGGAGTATCAGATAAAGGGGTTACATCTATCTACAACTATCAAAAAGATATAGTGTCGCCATATATTTTAAATAAATATAATCTAACTGAAAACCTAGAGTTTATAGCTGGATATAGATATGAGTGGGCAGAGTTTGATATCAATAGAGATGATACTAGCAAAGAGGGAAAAACAACTCTTACTAGAAATGATTATGACCTAACTAACAACTCATATGAGACAACTTTAAACTACAAATACAGAGACACAGGAAGTGTATTTGTAAGATTTGAAAAGGGGTATATGACTCCTACTCCTGGACAAAAAACAGAGAATAACTCTGTATTAAAACCAGAAACTTCTACTACTTATGAGTTAGGAATGAAGGACTATGTATTGGATAATACTTTTATCTCAGCATCAATATTTAGATTGGAAAAGGAAGATGAGATAACTGGATATAAGATAGATGGAGATAACTCTAAATACTTTAGAAATGAGGCTGAAACTACTAGAAATGGTTTAGAGTTTACAATGGAAAACTATTTTGGAGACTTAACTCTATCTTCTGGATTTGTATATATGGAAGCTGAAAATAAAGATGGAGAGAGATTAGAGGAGATACCAAGATTTAAGGCAAATGTAAGTGCAAACTATAGACTTACTTCTAAGCTAGATACCACTGTATCTTATACTTATATGGGAAGTAAAGAGGGGCAAGGGATAATGAACTCATCTCGTAGCCTAACAGATGTAGGAGTGAGATATAGAGTAACTGACTCACTTACTGTAAAAGCTGGAATAAACAACCTATTTAATAAAGAGTACTATGAATCTCAAAACAATGGAGGGCTTACAGCTAACCCAGGGGAAGAGAGAAGTTACTATATGGGATTTAAGATGACATTTTAATTAATATGAAAGATTTAAGGAGAGTTTTATGTACAATATAGTTGTAACTGTGGCTCTTCTACTCCTAGCAATGATTTCTACATTGTTAGGGGTAGCTTCCACAGAGATAAATGAAATCTTTGTTCAAGGAAGTCATAGCTATAATATATTTATATTTAGTAGAATTCCAAGGACAATCAGTATAATAGTAGCAGGATTTGGAATGAGTATTTGTGGACTTATTATGCAACAGCTCACTATGAATAAGTTTGTATCCCCTACTACTGCAGGAACATCAGAGGCTTCAAAGCTAGGAATATTAGTGGCGATGATATTCTTTCCTTATGAGAGCCTTATTTTAAAGATGATAGTAGCTTCTATCTTTGCTATGGGAGGGACTTTTCTATTTTTAGGAATTATCAGAAAGATAAAATCTAAAGATAATGTATTAGTACCACTGATAGGAATTATGATAAGTGGGATAGTAAGCTCACTGACTATGTTTTTTGCTTATAAGGGAGATATGATACAAAATCTTAGTGCTTGGTTATTTGGAGATTTTTCAGGAGTAATAAAGGGAAATTATGAGTTACTTTATCTCACTATCCCATTGGTAATAGTTGCCTTCCTATACTCTAAAAAATTTACAATCTCAGGGTTAGGAGAGGAGTTTGCTACAAACTTGGGGCTGAACTATAAGCAAGTTGTAAATATTGGGCTTGGGCTTGTTTGTATTATCTCATCTCTAATAATCATAACAATAGGAGCTATCCCATTTTTAGGATTAATCATTCCAAATATTGTCTCTATGTTCAATGGAGATAATCTTTCTAAAAATATCTATCTAAGTGGAATCTCAGGAAGTGCCTTTTTACTTCTTTGTGATATTTTAGGAAGAGTTATAATCTATCCATATGAGATACAAATAGGTTTAGTATCTGGTGTCATAGGAAGTGGAATTTTCTTAATACTTATTTTAAGGAGGTTAAAACTTGAATACTAAACATAAACATATTGAGCATAAACTTTCAATACTCTTTTTAGTGATGCTTGTTTTTATTGGAGTATTTCTAATGTTGGGAGTAAATTTCAGTAATTTTAGATTTCTTATAGGGCTACGTATTCCAAAACTTTTTGGGATAATTCTAAGTGGAATCTGTATCTCTGTATCTACACTGATATTTCAGACTATTACCAACAGTAGAATTTTGACTCCTAGTGTGATGGGATTAGATGCTATGTATGTATTTTTACAGACAGCTATATTTTTTATCTTCCATAAATTTATACCAATTTTATCAGATGATATAGTTAAATTTTTTCTAACTATTGTAGCTATGGTTTTTATTACTAGTAGTCTGCAAAAGCTTTTCAGTGGAAATTCCAAGGGAAAGATACTCTATATGGTTTTGATAGGTATGGTAACAGGGACTTTTTTAGATAGTCTTTCTAACTCTATGCAGGTTATTATGGATCCTAATGAGTTTTTGATACTGCAATCTAGTCTTTTTGCTAGCTACAATACAATTAATATATATCTTTTAATAATTGCCTATATAATTTTAGGAGTAGTGATATATTTTATAATAGGAGAACACAACCAACTAGATGTATTGAGCCTTGGACACGACCAAGCTATAAACTTGGGATTAGATTACAATAGAATTTTGAAAAAGTATCTTGTGGTAATCTCTATCCTAGTTTCAATATCCACTGCCCTAGTAGGACCTATCACTCTTTTAGGACTACTTACTGTAAATATAGCCAAGGAGCTTTTTTCTACTTACAAACATATCTATCTGTCAATAGCAGGTATAGTCCTCAATATTATATTTTTAATATTTGGACAACTGCTGGTGGAAAAGGTTTTCAATAACTCTATCTCTATTGGTACAATAATCAATTTTGTAGGTGGAATATATCTTTTAAATATACTATTGAAGGAGAGAAAAATAGCATGATTGAGATAAAAGGTTTAAGTAAAAAGTATCGTTCAAAATATGTGGTAAAAGATGTTACAACAGAGTTTCCAGATGGAAAGATAACTTGTATAATAGGACCTAATGGAGCTGGAAAGAGTACTCTTCTATCTATGATGAGTAGACTATCTGCCCCAGATGAGGGAGAGGTATTTATAGATGGAAAATCTATAAAGGAGTGGGATAAGCAGGAGTTGTCTAAGACTTTGGCAATACTAAAGCAGGAGAACAACACAAATATCAGGCTTACAGTATATGAGCTAGTTTCCTTTGGAAGATTTCCCCACTCACAAGGGAAGCTTACTGTAGAGGATATAAGATATATTGATGAAGCTATTGAGTATATGAACTTAGAGGAGTTTAAGGATAAGTACCTAGATGAGCTAAGTGGTGGGCAAAGACAGAGAGCTTACATAGCTATGGTTATTGCTCAAAATACTAAGTATATCTTACTAGATGAGCCACTAAACAATCTGGATATGAAAAATGCTGTTCAGATGATGAGAACATTTGAAAAGATGGTAAAGGATTTAAATAAGACAATAATAATAGTTATGCACGATATAAACTTTACATCAGTTTATTCAGACTATATTCTAGCTATGAAAAATGGTAGGCTAGAGCATATGGATAGCTGTGAAAATATCGTAGTAAAAGATAAGCTAGAAAATCTCTATGAGATGGAATTTGATATTACAAAAATAAATAATAAGAGTATCTGTGTATATTTTTAAGGAGGAACAGTGAAAAAGATAATTGCAGGGATAATAGTTATATTTATAGCTTTTATTGGATTTATGTATATAAAAAGCTCTGAAAATCAGGGAGCAGAGGTAGAAAAAGTGGTTATAGAGCACTCTTTAGGAAGTGTAGAAGTTCCAAAAAATCCTAAAAGAGTAGTGGTTTTTGACTATGGAATCTTGGATATACTAGATACTTTGGGAGCTAATGTGATAGGATTGCCAAGAGATATGGTACCTGAGCATCTATCAAAATATAGTAGTGATAAATATGTAAATCTAGGAAGTCTAAAAGAGCCAAATTTAGAAAAAATATATGAGGCTAAGCCAGACTTGATAATTATAGCAGGAAGACAGAGAGATTTCTACTCATCTCTATCAAAAGTAGCTCCAACAATTTTTGTGGAAACTTCATCTACTGACTATATGAAGGGATTAAAAACTAATATAGATATTTTAACAAAGGTATTTGATAACTCTCAAATGTTAAATAAAAAATATGCAGAGATAGAGAGTAGAGTTAACTCTATAAAAGCTAAGGTAGAGGAAAAGGGATACAATGCTATGGTATTACTATCTAATAATGGTAGAATAGCAGCATATGGAGAGAAATCAAGATTTTCAATATTCTATGACTATCTAGGATTTAAAACAACTGGAGAAGTAGTGGCTAGTACTCACGGAAACAAGGTAACTTTTGAATATCTATTGGAGAAAAATCCAGATTATATCTATATAGTGGATAAGGCAGCAGTTGTAGGAGATAATCTTCTAGCTAATAAGGCTTTTGATAATCCAATAGTGAAATCTACAAAGGCAGCTCAAAATGGAAATATTGTATTTTTAAATTCGGTAGTATGGTATACAGCTAGTGGAGGATTAAAATCTACTGAGATAATGTTAGATGAGGTAGAAAAATCTATAGAAAAGTAAAATATATCAATGAATTTGTTATAATTCAAGAATGATGAAGATTGAGAAGAATAAATAGAGCAAGTCAGCGAAAGTGAATGCTAAAAAACACAATAAACCAAAGGTTTAACCCTTGTGTTTTTAATGAACTGAGCCTACTTGCTCTTTATTCTTTGAACGAGAGTCATTCTTGAATATAACCTTGATTGAAGAATTTGTAATAGCTCTCAATCTTTGTAATTCTTGTGGTTTTTTAATAAGAGAAAGGTGTTAATATATTATAATTGTAACTACTCAGCCAGTAAATTAATTTAAGAAAACTTAAAGAATTGTGTAATTTATGAAGAGAAGTGAGATAAGCTCATAGTTAATCAACTTCTTGGAATATGGAACAATTCTTAGTTATCATTTTAAATCATAAATAGCTGAGGAGTAACTTATAATTTAGAGAGAAATTTGTTATAATAAATATGTAGAAATTAAAATTTTTTAAAGGAGAAAAAGGATTATGTGGTTTTTTTATGCAATTTTGTCAGCTGTGTTTGCTGCTCTAACTTCTATCTTAGCTAAGATGGGTATGGGGGAGATAAGTTCCAATCTAGCCACAGCTATAAGAACTACTGTGGTACTTTTTATGGCTTGGGGAATGGTATTTGTAACTAGAACAGGAAATCAGATAGGGAGCATCTCTGGAAGAGAGTGGATATTTTTAGTTCTCTCTGGACTGGCTACTGGAGCTTCGTGGTTGTGTTATTATAAGGCTTTGCAGATAGGAGAGGTTTCTAAGGTAGTTCCAGTAGATAAATTTAGTATAGTCTTGACTATTTTCTTTGCTTTTATATTTTTAAAAGAGGTAGCTACTATGAAGGTTATATTAGGGGCTATCTTTATTACTATAGGAACTTTTATAATGATATTGTAGTTGTTAACTTACACAATTTTTTGAGTTTTCTTTAAATTTTTTCACTATCTGAGTAGTTAATATAAAAAATACCCCGTAGGGTGTGAGGTCAGAATTACCTGTACTTTCTAAGTAACCAAATCACACTGATGAGAAGTAATCCACCTAGAAGAATTACATCATTACCAAAGTTGATAGTCAGCTGCTCAATTGTTACAGTCATTTCTGTACCTCCTTAAAGTTGTGTTCTACTATCTACAAGAGTCGTTACTCCTTATAGATATGAAATAAGCCTCCACCGAAGTGAAAGCTTATCTCATAACGACTTTTACACACAACTTTAAGTTACCCATACAGGTTCTAGGTAATTAAATTATAACAAAAACTTTATAAAAAGTCAATTCTACTAAAATTTTAGTAAGAAGAAAAGCTATTAACTTATAGATATGAAGTAACTACTCAACCAGTAAATTAATTTAAGAAAACTCAAAGGATTGTGAGTTTAAATAGCTTAAGAATTACTCTTGTTCAAAGAATAAAGAGTAAGTAAAGTTCAACTCGTTAAAAACATAAAACTCGGCTATGCCTCAAACAGTTATGTTTTTTAGCACTCGTTTTCTCTGACTTACTCTAATATTCTTTTCAATCTCCGTAATTCTTAAAGCTATTTCTCACTCAACTTCTTGGAATATGGAACAATTCTTAGTTTTCTTTTTAAATCATAAATAGCTGAGTAGTAACGATATAAAATAAGCTCCATCCAAGTGAAAGCTTATAAGTAATTATTCTATATTTATCCTAAAATTATTAAATCCTATTGACTCAGCATACTTAGCTCCCCATTTTACAAGAGATTCTAAGATAGGAATAAGCTCCTGTCCCTTCTCAGTAAGAGAGTACTCCACCTTAGGAGGTACAACAGGGTACACCTTTCTATTGATAAGCTCATCTTCCTCTAACTCCCTCAACTGTCTAGTCAGCATTCTTTCATTGATACTGGGAATAAATCTTTTCAAATCACTGTGTCTAGCCACCTTATTTGTATTTATATAGTAAAGGATAATAGGTTTCCATTTTCCCCCTATAATATCTAAAGTCAATTCAAAATAGCAATTATACTGTTTCTCTCTATTCATTTTATCACCCTCTTTGGTATATTTTACCTTTTATGCTCAAAAAAGTAAAGTACAGACAAAAATGTCTGTACTTTACAAAAGGTGTAGTAAAGACTTATAATAAAAATATACAAAAGAAGTTTAGGAGGGGAACTATGAAAAAAGTATTAATAGTTGGAGGAGTAGCTGGAGGAGCTTCAGCAGCTGCTAGATTGAGAAGATTAGATGAAAGTTTAGAGATAGTTATATTTGAAAAAGGGGAGTATGTTTCTTTTGCTAACTGTGGACTACCTTATCATATAGGAGGAGTTATAGAAAATAGAGAGAGCCTACTTGTACAAACTCCTGAAAAATTAAAAGCTAGATTCAACCTTGATGTAAGAGTAAACAGTGAGGTAACAGAGGTTAATACAGGGGAAAAATCTGTAAAGGTAAGAACAAAATCTGGGGAGGAGTATAGTGAAAACTATGATTACCTAGTTCTTGCTCCAGGGGCTAAGCCACTATTACCACCTATCAAAGGGATAGACAGTAAGAAGATTTTTACTCTTAGAAATATGAATGATATGGACAAGATAAAAAAAGAGTTGGAATTAGATAGAGTAAAAAGAGCAGTAGTAGTAGGTGGAGGCTATGTAGGAGTAGAAACAGCAGAGAACCTAACTCACTTAGGAGTAGAAACTACTCTTATAGAGGCAGCTCCAAATATCTTAGCTCCTTTTGATGGAGAGATGACTAATATCTTAGAGTATGAGATGACTACTAATGGAATAAACTTGATGACTAATGAAAAAGTAGTGGAGTTTAAAGAGAGAGAAGAGGGAGTAGAAGTAGTACTAGAGAGTGGAAAATCAGTGGTAGCTGATATGATAGTTCTATCTATTGGAGTTACTCCAGATACTAAATTTTTAGTAAATTCAGGAATAGAATTAGGAGCAAGAGGACATATCTTAGTAAACGATAGATTGGAAACTAATGTTTCAGGAGTTTATGCCCTAGGAGATGCCATCTTAGTAGAGAACTTTATTACTAGAGAGGAAAGCTCTATTGCTCTAGCTGGACCAGCTAATAGACAGGGAAGAATAGTAGCAGGAAATATAGCAGGTAGAGATGAGAAATACAATGGAAGTTTAGGTACAGCAATAATAAAGGTATTTGGACTAACAGGGGCTTCAACAGGATTAAATGAGAGAACAGTGAAAAATTTAGGTGTTTCTTATGAAAAAATCTATCTACACCCTAATGACCACGCTAATTACTATCCAGGGGCTACTCCTATCAGTATCAAGGTTATATATGAGAAGGAGAATAGAGAGATTTTAGGAGCTCAAGCTATTGGAGTAAAGGGAGTAGATAAATTCATAGATGTAATAGCTACAACTATAAAGTTTGGTGGAAAGATAGAGGATTTAGCAGAGTTAGACTTAGCTTATGCTCCACCATTCTCTTCAGCAAAATCTCCAGCTAATATGGCAGGATTTATTGGATTAAATATAGAAGAGGGATTAGTAGAGCAGATATTTATGGAGGATTTAGCTAATTACAATAAGGATACACAGATTATCTTAGATACTAGAGAGGAGATAGAGCTAGTTACAGGAGTAATTGAAGGTAGTATCAATATTCCTCTTAGTGAGCTTAGAAAGAGAGTAGGAGAGTTACCTAAGGATAAGGAGATTTTAGCTTACTGTGCTGTTGGACTTAGAGGATATATTGCAGCTAGATTTTTATCACAAAATGGATACAAGGTAAAGAATATAGCTGGAGGAATCAAATCTAAAATAAAAGAGTTACACTTTGTAGAGAAAAAAGTAGAGGTAGAAACTCCAAAAGTTAATGTAGAGATTGATAAGAGTGAGTATTTAGATTTATCTGGACTATCTTGCCCTGGACCATTAGTAAAAATTAAAGAGAATATGGACAGCTTAAAAGATGGAGAAGTATTGAAGGTAAAGGTATCAGACCCTGGTTTTTACAATGATATTCAAAGCTGGAGCAAGGTAACAAAAAATACACTGCTATCTCTTGAGAAAAAAGATGGAAACATATTTGCTACATTACAAAAGGGAGATAGTACCAATCTTGATATCGAAAAAAAAAAGACAATAGAGTAATAGAAACTAATGAGGGAGTTACTATTGTAGTTTTCAGTGGAGATTTAGACAAGGCAATAGCAGCATTTATAATAGCTAATGGGGCTTTGGCTATGGGTAAAAAAGTAACAATGTTCTTTACATTCTGGGGACTATCTATCTTGAAAAAAGAGAATCTAGGTAAAAAATCATTTATAGAGAAGATGTTTGCTATGATGTTACCTAAGAATAGTGAAAAACTTCCAGTGTCAAAGATGAATTTCTTAGGAATAGGGGCAAAACTTATAAGATGGACAATGAAGAAGAAAAATATAATGTCTTTAGAGGAGCTTATGAGAAAGAGTATAGAATCTGGAGCTAATATTACAGCTTGTACTATGTCTATGGAAGTTATGGGAATAACACAGGAAGAGTTGATAGATGGAATAGGTTATGGAGGAGTGGGACAATATTTAGGAGCTACTGAAAACTCAAATACTAATCTATTTATCTAAAGATAAGTGGGGAGGAAAATGACAAAAGTATTTTATATAATTGCTATCCTATCTTTGATTATTTCTTTTATTAAAAGTAGAGAGAAAACAAAGATGGTACTAAAAAAAACTTGGAAATCCTTTGAAAATATTATGCCACAGTTTCTATCAATTATATTGTTGATAGGAGTGATGTTAGCTGTATTGACTCCAGAGCAAATCTCTATGTTTTTAGGGAAGGAGTCAGGGATAATGGTAACTATAATAAGAAATCTATCTGCCTTTGTGTTCTCACTAGTTGTGGCAATGGTTATGGGGGGAGTACTATGATTAAAAATTTTGTAAAAAGATACAGATTTTTTCTAATACTTTTGGTTATAAATATATCCCTACTCTTTATCTCTCCAGAGATTGGGAAAAAATCCTTTAGTATTACCTATGATAATCTTTTAGAGATGTTAGGAGTTATACCACCTATATTTATACTTTTAGGAGTTTTAGATGTATGGCTAAAGAAAGAGACAATGATTAAATATATGGGAAAAGGTTCTGGAGTAGTGGGAGTTTTACTTTCCTTTATAATTGGAGCTACTGCTGCTGGACCACTTTATGCAGCCTTTCCAGTGGCAGGTGTACTTTTAAGAAAGGGAACAAGTATATTTAATGTGCTAATTTTTATAGGAGCTTGGTCTACTATGAAGATACCACTTCTCATATTTGAATCCACAGCCTTAGGTTACAGTTTTTCTATGTTACGTCTAGGACTTAATATAGTTGGAATCCCTGTGATTGCCTTTATCATAAGTGTATTTTTAAAAGAGAAGGACAAAGAGGAGATATACTCTCTTGCTCAAGAGAGGGAGTAATTTCTTTCTTACTAAAATTTTAGTAGTATGGAATTTTTAAATTAAAATCCTAAAATAAAAATATTTAATATAAAAGAAAAAAGGTAATTACTCAGCCAGCAAATTAATTTAAGAAAATTCAAAGAATTGTATAATTCTTATTCAACTTCTTGAAATATAGAGCAATTCTTAGTTTTCTTTTTAAATAAAAAATAGCTGAGTAGTTATCCCCTTACTTTGTCCTAACTTAAATTTAATAAACTAGGCACTTTTTGAGTTTCTTAGCAAGTTATTTGAATAGTTATAGAGTATCTAATATCTCTCTACCAATATCAGTTCTAAAATACTCTCTATACCCCTCTATTCCCTCTTTATTTTTTTCAAATATATTTATTATCAAATCAGCTTCTATCAATATTTGATGAGAGAGATTATTCAAATCTAAATAATTATGATGATTTTCTATTAAAAAATATATCTCTTTTTCCTCTTTAGGAGATATCTCATATTTTTTAGAGAAATTTGATAAAATCATTTTTACTTCAATAAGTTGATTTTCTAAAGAGGGATTTACCCCCTTATCCTTACAAGATTTAATTCCTATATCATGGAGAATAGCTGCTATCTCCAACAGCTCTAAGGCTTTTTTATCTAAGCCCAATTTTTCAGCAAAGAGCTTAGCTAAAGAGTGAACTTTTAAAATATGTTGAGTTCTTCTAATATGACCATTTTCAAATTTCAAAGCTTCTATTAAAATCTCATTAACTCTACTCATTATTTACTACCTCAATTTTGAATATAAGTATTGTATCAGCATCTGGACAAGCAAATCTGTAATCTCCACTTTTACTTTTTGGTATATCTCCCCCATAACGCAATATATCTATATATGGAAATCCAGAGTGAAAAGCCATAGGACAGAGTCTACCTCTATCCTCGTCAAAATCAAAGGTGTCTCCTATTTTATGCCCTCTATGACATCCACATTTTCCTACTCTATCTACAATTGTCAATTTAATTTTTGGTTTTTTCATACAAGTCCCCCCATCTATTTTAATAAGTTTAATAAATAGTTAAATACCTCATCACTATCTTTTTTAAAACATTTTTCTCCTAAATAATCAAAATCACTGTATACCCCTATCCGATTTAGCGGGTTGGATACAGGAGTTTCTGACACTCCCTTTCTCAGTAATTCTATTTTAGGAAGAGTGCTATTTTTACAACCTTCAATAATTACTATATCCATATCTGACATAATTTCAATCATATCTTCAAGAGATTTGTTATCCTTTTCTACTAAAAGCCATTTATTTTTAGAAAAGACAATACTTTTTTTTGCTCCACTATTAAAATGTTGGAAATTATCTTCCAAATAATTTGTAGTCTCAAAATCATGTCCATCATGTTTAATAGTTCCAACTTTAAAGTTATGTGCTGTAAAAAACTTTACAAGCTTATTTAAAAAAGTAGTTTTACCAGTGTTTTTATATCCACAAATCTGCAAAATAAAAGGTTTTATAGCTCCCATATTACTACCTCATCTCCACTTTTTACTCCATTACTTCCGCTAGGAATCTCAACTAACACATTACAACCTCTCATACTTCCAAGAGCATAGGAGCTATGAAGACCATCAGGTATCTCTATTTTGCCATTATAAAACTTTCCTCTCACAAATCTTCTTTTATCTCCACCTTTAGAAAAATCAGATAGGAGAACTCCACTATTTCTCTTTAAAGGGAGTAAAGAGTCTTTTTGTAAAAATCCCAATAGAGTTCTTCCTAAAATTTCAAAAGTTACACAAGCAGCAAATGGATTTCCAGAAAGAGATAGAACAGGACAACTATCTATTAGAGAAAATAAAGCAGGAGTACCAGGCTTTAAATTAACCCTCCAAAATATTTTTTCTCCACCAGCTAAATCAATAGCTTCATGGAATATATCCTTTTCTCCAACAGATACTCCACCAGTAGTAATTATTACATCTACTTTAGAAACTAACTCTTTTAATCTTTGAGCTAGTTTTAGAGCATCATCTTCAAGATATTCAAATATATCCACCTCATATCCTAACTCTTTTAATCTTTGTGTAAGAAGCATACCATTGCTATCAAAGATTTTTCCCTCTTTTAAAGATTCCCAAGGATTAGAAATCTCATCTCCAGTGATAATGAGAGCTATTTTGATTTTTTTATAGACTTGAATTTCAGTAACACCAATGCTAGAGAGGAGAGCAAGACTTATATAGTCAAGTTTTTCTCCCTTTTTTAGTAGTAATTCTCCCCTTTGAAAATCCTCTCCTAAAAAACAGATATTATCTCCCTTTTTTCCATATTTTTGTATAACAACTTCCCTTCTTTGAAAAGAACAGTACTCTTGTGGAATTACAATATCACAGTCAGGTGGAAGTTTAGCCCCTGTCATTATTCTATGTATTTCATTTGAGCCTAGTGAGATAGAGCAGTTATCTCCAGCATAAATAGTAGATTTTATTGTAAACTTAAAATTTTCTTTTAAATTTTTAGAGTTTAAAGTTACTCCGTCCATAGCACTTTTTGAAAAGGGAGGTTGATTTATAGGAGAGAATATATCTTCTGCCAATATATATCCCAGACCCTTAGATATACTAATTTTTTCTATTCCTATATCTTTTACAGAACTCTCAAAAATTTTAAAAGCCTCTTCTATCTCAATGTTTTTTTCATTTTTTCCTCACTTTATATATTTCTCATAATCTTCAAAGGTATTTATATTGATAAAATAGTTCTTAGATATTTCCAAATCCTTCATTGAAAGTTTTAAACAGTTTTTATTTTCAAAGATATCTTTAAGTTTATAATTTTTTTTCTCTCTCATTTTTTCCAAAATAGGAAGTAATTTTTTTGTGTATATAGCACTAAGTGGATATGTTAGATTGTTTTCATCATAGAGGATAACCCCTGAATAATTTTTTAAATACTCTAAAAGTTTAAGAAAAATCTCTCTAGTAATAAAGGGCATATCACATCCAATTATAAAAAGAGTTTCCTCACTGCATCTATCTAAAGCATTAAAAATAGCTTCAAAAGGTGTATATTCCACATTTGTATCATATATGTATTGGACTTCTCTATCTGTGCAGTACTCTTTTTTAGTTGAGATATAGATTTTTTCATCTCTAAAATTTTCTATTATGATATCTAAAAAGGTAGAGTTATTATACAATAACTCCCCCTTTTGACAATATCCCATTCTACTTCCTTTTCCCCCAGCTAAGATTAAAACTCCTCTACTCATAATCAATCTTTTCTTATCCAAATGAACATATTTAATAGAATGTAGAAGATAATTCCAGAAGTTAGATAAATCTGTATTCCAGATAGCTGAGTTAAGAATATAGCTAAATCTAAATAACCAATAGTTTTTAAATATCCACTCATCTTAGTTGTCGCTACTATTCCTATTGCCATAGGGAATGTAAGTCCAGCAAATGCTGGAGAAAATCCAAATGAGAAAAATTTAGGTAACTTATAAATTATAAAAATAAGTGCTAAGAGTACACAGATATATAGGTACCCTAGTAGATAGATATTAGGATTTTGTACACTGTTTAGATAGCTCACTGTACATAGAGAACTAGGGGCTAGTACAATGGCTTGAGTGTGATAGAAAGCATCTTTTAAATCATGTTTAACCAGACGATAAATCATAAAAGGAATGATTAAAGTGAATACCCCTATTCCATAGTAAGTTACAATCTTTAGAATAGTTGGCTCTTTCATCACTCCACCTATAACCACTGATACCATTATACCATTGTAAGTAACAAAATAACTAGGAACAAATGTGTCCATCTTGAAATCCTTTACTATATTTCTATAAGTGAAGATAAGAATATGTAAAGTATGTAATCCTAAACCTAATGACCAGAATAACTTCCCCATTTCAGGACTAAAGTCAAATATATAGCTACCAAGTATCATCATAAGCATAGTAAATCCAGCATATAAGCTACTAGGAACAGTTGTTTTGTACTCTGATTTACAAGTTTCAAATACCAGAAAAATTCTAACTAAATATATCAGCCAAATTACAAGGGCAGAAATCATAGTAATATGACGTACTATTGGAAACCCTTGAGCTAGATATACATTAGAAAGTGTACAAGCTCCTACCATTGTAGGAAGTAAAGGAACAGGCATTTTTTTCAGTCTGTCTATCATTAATTATTTCACCTCATCATAAGTAAATTCAAAATTCTCTGTTGTATGGAAAAAATCAGAGTAATCTATATCAAACAATCTCTTTTTGACCTTAGACACATCTATTTTTAGACGTATAAGTTGTGTCAATATCCCAGCATAAGAGAGGTCTCCTTGTAGTATAGCTCCATGGATAACTCCATCTTTGTGGATAATTTTTTTATAGTTACCAAGATTATCTAAATCTATCTCTTCAATATAGCTTTCATCATAGCCAGAAGTTATACCTAAAGACATAGTAGGAATACCTAAAAAATTCATAGTAGCCTTACTAGCAAAAAAGTCGTCCATAGATTTTTCTATTCCACTCATATTGTAAGCAGCTATGATACCTTCCTTTACAGCCACTGGCCAGATAGGAGCTCTTCCACTGACATCTCCAGCTCCATAGATATTAGGGATATTAGTTTCTCCCTTTTCATCAAATAGAAGTCCCTTATTGTCATAGCTTACCTCACTCTCTTTTAAGAACTCTATATTACTTCTAATACCAGCAGCACTTATAAGTAAATCACAAGGAAGAATCTTACCATTTTTTAATACCACTCTTTTTACTACTCCATTTTCACTTCCTACTAGTGCTATACCATTGCTGTAATACTGTTTTAGTCCCTCTTTTTCAAAAGCTTTCTCATATACTGTAGCACTATGTTTGTCTAGCTGGATAGGTAACATTCTATCTCCCATTTCAACTAAATAAAGATTTTTATTTTTATGAAGTAGTCCAGCAGCAACATCTATTCCTACAAGTCCCCCTCCCATAATTACAATATCTTTTACATGGGGAAGTAATTTTTCAATCTCTTCAACATCTTCAAAGTTTCTAAATCCTACAATATTTTTTACTCCCTCTATTCCCATTATTTTAGGGATAAAAGAGTGAGCACCAGAAGCTATTAGAAGTTTATCATAGTCAACCTCTTCTCCATTATCTAATTTTACCTTTTGTGAAACAGTGTCTAAACCTATTACCTCTTTTCCTTTTATCCACTCTACTCTATTTTTTTCAATAAAATTTACCTCAACAAAGGATAATTTTTTTAAGTCTCTAATACCCTTTAGATGATGGTATAGTATACAACGAGAGTAAATATCCTTATCTTTAGATATCAGAGTTATTTCAGAGTTAGGATTTAATTCACGAAGTTTTCTAATGGCATTAATACCAGCAGCACTAGCCCCAATTACAACAAATCTCATTATTTTTTCACCTCTTCAAATGTTATAGCTTCCATAGGACAACGTTTTACACACTCAGGGTCTGCCTCTTTTCCTTCAAAAGAACACATATCACACTTCATAATCTCTTTATGAGTTAAGCTATCACTTTTTAATACTCCATATGGGCAAGCCATTATACACATATAGCAGCTTGCACACTGCTCTTTATTATATTCTACATACCCAGTATCACTATTTTTACTCATAGCCCCAGTCATACATGTAAATACACATTCTGGTAAATCGCAGTGTCTACAAAATATTGGAGCAGGTTTCTTTTGAGAGTCTATAGTTATTCTATTTCTAGAATCACTAGAATTATGAGCTACACAACAGGCAGTAACACAAGTAAGACATCCTACACATTTTTTTCTATCTATTTTTATACGTTTCATAATTATTTACTCTCCCTTTAAAAAGATATTAACAACTGCACTTTTATATGATGGCTCTTTTGAATAAGCATCATATACTGATGGAGTAAGTTTATTACACTCTATATAGTGGATAGGAGCAAAGAGCTCATTATATTTTACGTCCTCAGTTAACATAGCTATAAATTCAGCACTCTCTCCATTTTTAGATTTAACAATCACTTTAGAGTTTTCAGTTATACCCTTTTCCTCTGCTAGTTTACTATTTATATAGAGATAAGCTTCTTTAGATACAGCATCTATTACAAATGGAATCTCTCTAGTTCTACTTTGAGTATGCCACTGTCCAACTGTACCCCTTCCTGTATTAAAAATATAAGGGAACTCTTCACTTGTAGGAAGTGGATTTTCAGCTACTTTTTCAAATAGGAATTTAGCCTTTTTATTTGGAGTAAAATATTTTCCATCTTCATATAATCTTCTCTCATCAGTTACCAATTTATCTCCAGATTTAAATGGCCATTGAATACCATGGCTTTCAGCTAAATCCTCATATTCAACCCCAGTAATATCACAAGGCATTCCTTCAGAACAAGCTCTCATAAAGTTAAAAGCATCTTTAGGAGTTTTCCAATTTTGAGTTATATCTTCTAGTCCAAGAGCTTTAGCCACTCCATAGAAGATTTCATAATCCATCAATTCATTTTCAGCCTTTTCAAGACATGGTCTTACTGCTGATAATCTTCTTTCAAGATTGATAACAGTTCCCTCTTTTTTTACTCCAGGAACAGCAGGAAGATAGATATCACACATTTCAGAAGTTTCAGTATCATCATATATATCTTGTACAATTAGAAGTTCAAGTTTTTCCATTGCCTCTCTAAAAGTTTCATTGTTAGTCCAAGAGTGACGTGGGTTAGTACATACTACCCAAAGAGCTTTTATCTCTCCAGTATTTATTTTTTCTATGATTCTATTATATGGAAGAGTAGGTTTATCAATGAGTAATGATTCATCTATCCCAAGAGCTTTAGCTACCTTTGCACGGCGATTAGGATTGTCAAAATCTCCACCACCAAAAAGTCCAGTGGTATTACTAAATACCCTTGAACCCATAGCATTACTCTGTCCAGTTATAGAGTTTGCCCCTGTTCCCTCTCTACCGATATTTCCAGTCATAAGAGCTAGATTGATAATAGCTTGTACACTTCTTACTGCCTCATGTCCTTGATTTATTCCCATAGTCCACCAGAAAGAAACTCTTTTACCAGAGTGGATTAGCTCTACTAACTCCTCAATCTCTCCCTGAGTAAGTCCACATATCTCTGAGGCTTTCTCTACTGTGTACTCTTTTACAAAATCTTTAAATCCCTCAAAGTTTTCAGTGTTTTCCTCTATATATTTTTTATCAGTATAATCCTTTTCAATAATTAGATTAGCTAAGGTATAGAGTAGAGTTAAGTCTGTTTTTGAGTTTATTCCATACCAATAGTCAGAGTTTTTAGCTGTCTCTGAATAACGAGGGTCAATAGTTATAATCTTTTTATTAGGATTGTTTCTTACTCTTCCCCAAAGTATAGGATGAGCAACAATAGGATTTGCTCCTATAAAAATTATTGTATCAGAAAGTTCTAAATCTTTAAGTGTATACCCAGGTGCATCAAACCCAAAACTTTGTTTGTGAGCTACAGCTGCTGTAGCCATACATAGACGAGTGTTCCCATCAACATTAGCTTTTAAATGATTTCTCATCATATGTCCAAATAGAGCAAACTCCTCCACTGTCATCTGTCCAGTACTAAGAGCAGCTACACTTTCATTCCCATATTTTTCCCTTATTTTAGTTAATCTTTCAGCTACCTCTTTAAATCCATTTTCCCAAGTTAAATATTCAAAACTTCCGTCAGCTTTTTTAATACGAGGTAGTGGATTTGGTTTAAATTTTGTTTGTTGCTTATCTAGGGATATTCCTTTTACACAGCTAAAACCATTATTAACAGGATATTCTTTTGTAGGAACAATTTTTATAATCTTGTTATCTTCTACATAGAAATCAAGATTACAATCAATTGCACAGTAGTTACATGTTGATTGAATTTTTTTCATTTGTTTCTCCCTCTCTTTAAATTTTAATTTACTTTCTAAACAATAATTTCATATGATATTTATCTGTGATAAATATCATATTGACCATTTTAATTATATAAAATTTTATTTTTTTCTACTGTGATATTAATCACTCAGAGAATAAAAAAGAGGATTTTTTATACAAAATTTTGGCAACTTCGATAGTAAAATCCTCTTTAAAATATATTTAATTTTAGTATTTTATTCCCTTCCAATAGATAGGAGTATATACCTCTGTTTCTGGAGATATTTCTACCTCTTTAAGAGCCCATTTCTTAAACTCTTCAAATCCTGTTCTATCCACTATATAACCTATATGTTCCTTTCCACCTGGAGCATCTTTAGCAATATATTCAGTAACATAGTCATAGGTATTTAAAATAATCTTAGTTATAGTCTCTTCATCAGTCCATTTTAAGAAATCCTCTCCAAGACGTGGATTTTTCTTTCCAGTACGTCCCATAATAGTTAGTCTGTAATATTTTTTCTTACTTCTAGTCCAAGCCATATTAGGACAATTAATTACACACTCTCCACAACCTATACATTTTTGATGGTCTCTTTGAGGTCTGTAGTTTACACTTGTTAGAGCTCCAGTAGATTTTTTCTTACACGCTCTTACACAAGCTCCACAACTGATACATCTATCAGGTTCAAATTGAGGAAGGGTCATTCCCATTATTCCAAAGTCATGCATTCTAACTTTAGCACAGTCGTTAGGGCAACCAGTTAAAGCTATTTTAAAATGTAAGTCATGTGGAAATACAGCTTTTTCAATTCTTTTAGCAAAGGCAGAAGTGTCATAACAAGCAAAAGGACATACACGATTACCTATACAAGCTGTAATATTTCTTGTTCCAGCAGCAGAGTATCCCTTATTTTTTTCAGGCTGATTGATTCCTAGAGTTTCGATAATAGGTTGTAGTTTGGCATTTACTTCAGGTATTTTATCAAAAGGGATTCCAGGAATTTCAAAACCTTGACGGCTTGTTAAATGTACAGTTCCATTTCCATAAGTTTGTGCTATCTCTTGAATCATAGAAAGAAGCTGAGCATTTAAATGCCCTCCAGGAACACGTACCCTAGAAGCTGTTTTCCCACGCTCCTTAGTAACTCTAAAAGCATTTTTCTTAATTTTTTTTGTATTTATATCCATCATAATCCTAACTCCTAATCTAATAAAGTACGTCCCTTAACATAGTTAAAGACAGGTCCATCAACACAGATATAGACATCTCCTATTTTACAATGCCCACACTTACCAATTCCACAACACATCTTTCTCTCTTGAGATATCCAGATATTTTCCTCTTTAAATCCAGCTTCTAAAAGAGCAAGAGCAGAAAATTTCATCATAGCTGGAGGTCCTACAACTATTGCTACAGCTTTAGATATATTTTCAAATTTAAGTTGTGGTATATATTTAGTTACTAAACCAACTTTATAATTTGGAGTTTCTTCCCCACTATCTACAGTGAGGATATATTCCATTTTTTCTTTCCATTTAGGGATATCATCTTTAAAAAGAATAAATTCTGGAGATTTAAAACCAGTAATAAGTTTCATATTTTTAACTTCATTATTGTGTTCTGCAAAATACTCGATAACTCCTCTTACAGGAGAAACCCCAGTACCACCAGCTACTATTACTAGCTCCTTATCTCTATAAAGGTTTATATCAAATCCATTTCCATATGGTCCTCTGATGAAAAGCTTTTCCCCAACATATTTTTCAAAAATCTCATTAGTTACTTTTCCCACTTTTCTGATGGTAAAATCAATTGTCCCATTTCCTATTCCACTTACAGATATGGGAGCTTCTCCATATTTAGGAATAGAGATTTCAAAGAATTGTCCAGGTTTTACATCATCTTTTTCATATCTCATTCTAAAAGTATACTCAATATCAGTATGTTTTATAACCTCTACAATTTCAGATAAAAAAGGTAAATATTGGTTAGTCATTTTTCTTAGTTACCTCCTTCATAGCAGCTTCTAATTTATTAATAGAGTTAGAGAATGATATGTATTCAGGGCATATATCATCACATCTTCCACAACCTACACACATATGGTAACCACTACGTTGTTTAAAGTCTAAAACTTTGTGTAAAACTTTAAATCTCATACGTTGACCATATTTTTTACGATAGCTTTCTCCACCAGCTACATCTGTATATCCATCTACCATACAAGAAGCCCACACTCTTCTTCTCTCTCCAACTTTTCCATTATCAGTATAGAAGATATCTTGCATAGTAAAACATGTACAAGTAGGACATACAAAATTACATCTTCCACAAGCTATACAACGAGAATCATACTCATTCCACATACTGCTTTTTGCTACTTCAGAAGTTAAATTTTCAGGTATATTCACTCTGACATCATTTTCAGTTACAAAATTAGGAGTAACTTCTAACTCTCTTTCAGAATTATTTTTTAAGATTTCAGACCATTTTTCCTCTTTACAATCGACATAGAAATCCTCATCTCCATAGTTGATAGCTAAAGAGTACTCATCACATTTGTTACTTTCCATATCTACACAGAAACAATTTTCAAAAGAGTGGTTACAACCGATTAAGATAAATTTTACTCTATCTCTTAATCTTTTATAGTAATAATCCTCTCCACCATTGATTAGATACATCTCATCTAAACGTTTTACAGCATTTAACTCACAAGCTCTCAAAAAAACTATGCTACCCTTCTTTTTATCATCAGCTTCCTTAACACTCTCTTCTGTAAAATAAAACAGTCTTTGAGTAACAGGTAAAATACTCTCTTTAAAAGAGTAATTTGATTTTTTTTCAAACTCTATTTCATCAATAGAGTTAATCTTTGCATATCTGATACAATCTGTGTCTGAGAAAGTTCCACCACCTTCAAAAACTACTGGAGCATAGATATCGTAATCATTTTTTAATGAATCTAAAAAGAGATTCAATCCTTTTTTGCCAATTTGAAAACCCATATATATCTTCCTTTCATAATTTTAATTTACTTTGTTTTAATTATATCAGGAAGAATAAAATAAAGTTGTGAGAGAACTCACGAGTTTCTAAAATATTTTAAAAGTTTTTCTCTATCTACTACTATAAATTTATTCCTTTTTACAATAATCAACTCTTTTTCAGAGAGAATTTTTAGCTGTCTAGATACTGTTTCCCTTTTAGAGCCTAACATATCAGCTAGATATGAAATAGAAAGATTAAAATCAATCTCTATTCCTTCATCAGTTTCTTTTCCAAAGTCCCTAGATAGTTTCCAGAGTTTAGAGGCTATCTGCTTATCTAATCTTATAGAGTTAGAAGTATTTTTTAGTTGATGATACAATCTTCTAATTTTATAAGCCATAGAATCAATTACATTTCTTGAAAGTTGGAAGTCACAACTCATTACTTCTAAGAATTTAGTACTAGGGATTTCTAAAATTTCAGTATCACAAAGAAATTCACAGTTTAATGAACTCATATTCTTTTGAAGAATAACCTCATTTAAAATTTCCCCCTTTCCATAGATGAAAATAACTTTTTTATCATGAGCTGAGTTCAATTTATACAGAGAAGCAATTCCAGCTAAAACAAAATAGACACAATTAACTCTATCTCTATCTAAGAAGAGATGTTCTCCCTTTTTATATTTTTTTATTTTACTATATTTTATTAAATTTTTTTTGCTTGAGCTATTGATATTAGAAAAAATCTTAATAGAGTTAAATTTATCCATTTTATTCCTTCTCCTTTTTTTATTAGTTAAAAATAATATATACTATGGGAATATTTCTTGTCAAATAAAAAGTATAATAAAAAAAGAGCTGTTGCAATTTAAGAAATTATAACTAAATTCAAGAATAACTTTCGCTCAAAGAATAAAGAGCAAGTAGGCTTAGCTCACTAAAAACACAAAACTCGTTTCACTCAAACAGTTGTGTTTTTTAGTACTCGCTTTCGCTGACTTGCTCTATTTATTCTCCTCAATCTTCGTCATTCTTGTGTTTAAATTTTTTATTCAAAATTGAATAATAGATTATACTCTCTCTGGTTTTATAACTAAGATATTTTTCTCATTTACATATGTAACAAATCCTGGCTTAGCTCCCTTAGGTTTGTTGATATATCTCTTTTGAGTATAATCTATACTTATCTTATCTCCAGTAAATCCCTTACTATAATAAGCAGCTATCTCTGCTCCTTTCATAAGTAGTTCCTCACTTAGTTCATCACATTTGATAATCACATGAGAACCAGGAATATTTTTAGCATGTAGCCAGATATCATTTTTATCAGCTACTTTAAAAGTTAGATTATCATTTTCAATGTTATTTCTACCAAAGAGGATTCTGTAATTTTCCCCTTCAATAACTCCATAACCTATCTCTTTATTTTGCTTTTTAGGTTTTCCCTTTTTATTTTGGACTCTCATATATCCTTGAGAGATAAGCTCTTCATGTATGATTTTCAAGTTATTTATATCATTACTATTTTCAATAAAAAGTTTGATGCTGTTTAGATAATCTAAATCTTCACTAATCTCTGTTACCCTTCTAGCATTGGCTTCAAGTCCTCTTTTTAATTTATTGTACTTTTTATATATCTTCTCAAGATTTTCTTGAGGAGTATTTTGAGGTTCAAGAGGAATCTTTATCATAGTATCATTATAAAAGTCATAAGTTTCTACAAAAGTCATACCTTTTTTTACATTGTAGATACAAGAAGCTAATATATCCCCTTGCTCCTTATATTTTTCATAGTCAGATTTCTCCTCTTTTTCCTTAGCAAGTACAGTTAAGATTTTCTCATCTTTTTTTATTCTTTTTAAAATATTATCCATCAGTTGACTTTTTAGAGAGTCAAAGCTACTAGATAGATTTTCCGAAGATATATAGTAATTTACAGCTTCTCTAAATGAGTCAAACTCAATAACCTCATCATATTTAGATTTAGGGGCTATATCTAACACAGTTCCTAAAACTATTCTCTTGTTATTTAGATATATTTTGGGAGATATTTTTTCCTCTAATATAGTTTTAAATTTTTCAAAGGAATCAATATTTTGTAAAAATAGTTTTCCAACTCCCTCTATATTTTTAAGTAGAGTTTCCTCTTCTAAAAATGAGTTAAAACTACTACTATCTACCTCAAGTGGAGATATTTTTTTCTCAATTATTGGTTGTTCATAGGTAATTCCTGGGAACATAGCTCTTAGTCTATTCTCCTCCAAAGAGAATCTCTTTAACAAGTCAATAATTTTATTCTCTCCATCAGTAAATACAAAGTTAGAGTATTTACCCATTATCTCAAAATAGATATTGTAGTTTTTGACCTCTCCTAGCTCATTTATCCTAGAAAACTTAAATTGTAACACTCTATCAAAACCAAGTTGAACCACATCTACTAACATAGCATTTAGTAGATGTTTTTTCATATTGGCAGCCAATCCAGCACTGCTCTCCAACACTCCCTCTTTAGAGTTTGTGATATAGCAGATAGGAAAAGACGGGTTACAAGAGAAAACTAACTCTGTTTTTCCAAAATATATTGATAGAGAAGTTTCTGTATTTTTAGTAATTTTATTTATCTTTTTTCCATAGAGGTTAGATTTTAACTCCTCTTTTATTTTATTTAAAGATATTCCATCAATATAGAACATTTTTGCTCCTTTTTAGTCTGCTTTTATTCCTATTAAGTTTTTAGCATCAAGAATGTCTAATTCGATAATTTCACCAGTAGGAGATTTTATTACAAAATTTTCCTTTGAAGTAGGTTTCATTATCTCAACTATACTAAAGTTTTCTATTCCGTGTCCAGCAAAATAGTTTTGAACAATAGGAGTACCTTTTATCTCTACAATAGAAACTCTCTCTCCTTCGTTGAAGTCCACAATAGTAAGAGGTCTGAAGTAATCAGTTTTCTCTTGTAAAGCTCCAAGTATTAGTTCAAAAATCTCAATAAAATGGCTTAAATCTTTATCAGCTATATTTTCAGTGATACTAGACATTATCATTTTATGATAGTTGTTGTGGTAAGTTAGAGCCTTGCTTCCCTTATCAGTAAGAGAAACATATACCTTTCTTCTATCAGAATTAGAACGAACTCTAGCTATAAACCCTTTTTCAGTAAGCTTAGATACTGCTACAGTAGCAGTTCCCATAGTTATCCCAACTCTGTCAGCAAGCTCATTCATAGTAAGTGATTCTTCCCCAATAGCTTCTATTAGGTGTAACTCTGTATGAGTTAAACATTTGATACCTCTTTTTAGAGCCATATCTTCAGTTTTATAAAATAGTTTGTAAAACTCCTCTAATATTTCATTTACTTTATTAATATTTCCAGTCATAGCAGTCATATTTTTAACCTCTCTTTAAACTCTCAATTCTCTCTTTATAATCTCCAGAAAATACATAAGAACCAGCTACAAATACATTAGCTCCAGCCTCTATACATCTTCCTATTGTTTTATCAGTTATTCCACCATCTACCTGTATATCCACAGTTTTGCTTAAAGCTCTTACATCTTTTATCTTTTGTACAGCACTCTCTATAAATTTTTGTCCTCCAAATCCTGGGTTTACACTCATAACTAGTACCATATCTAAGTCATCAATTATATATTTTAATACATCTACTGGAGTAGCTGGATTTAATGAAACACCTGCTTTTTTTCCAGTGGCTTTAATTTGTTGGATTACTCTATGTAAGTGTATAGTAGATTCAGCGTGAACTACAATGATGTCAGCACCAGCATTGGCAAAGTCCTCTATATATCTCTCTGGTCTATCCATCATTAAGTGTACGTCAAATACTAAGTCAGTTTTATTTCTAATAGCTTTTATAACAGGAGCTCCAAAAGTAAGGTTAGGAACAAAAATTCCGTCCATTACATCTATATGCACATAGTCAGCACCAGCTTTATCTATTGCTATTACTTCCTCCCCTAATTTACTAAAATCTGCTGATAATATTGATGGAGCAATTTTTATATTACTCATATCTATTCCACCTCTCCTCTTTCAATTTTTCATATACTTTTTTATAGAAATTATATCTGCTTCTCTCTATTTCTCCCTCTTCAACACTGTTTTTTATAGCACAACTTGGCTCGTTGAGATGTAAACAGTTATTAAATTTACAGTTTCCTCTATTAGTAAACTCTGGAAAAAGAGCTATCAACTCTTGAGCATCTTTTATATCTGGTAACTCCACTGATGAAAATCCAGGAGTGTCTATTATATAACCTCCTCCTATCAATTCAAGTAGGTTGGTATCTTTAGTAGTATGTTTTCCTCTTCTAAGTCTTTTACTAGTTTCTCCAGTTTCTAATTTTTTTTCATTTTGTAAAAGATTTATTATACTAGATTTTCCCACACCACTAGGACCACCAAAGGCAGTGATTTTATCCTTTAAAAATACCTTTAATTCCTCAATACCAATATTCTCTTTTTGTGAAATTAAAAAGTATTTTATATCAAGTTTATTTAAAAACTCTAAGTTTTTCTTTACCTCTTCTAACTCCTCAGCTGAAAGTAAATCAATCTTATTGATGATAATTACAGGTTTGATTTTGTAATAAAAACTTCTAAGCAAAAGGATATTAAGTCTTTCATAATCTATATCTGGGTCTTTTCCAGCAAATTGTATTACTAGATAATCTATATTGGCAACTAGAGGTCTCTCTACAAGATTTTTTCTCTCCTCTACATTAATAATATAGTTATCTTCTGAAATCTCTACTATATCCCCAACAACACAGTTATCTTTGCTCTCTTTTCTTTTTAAAATCCCTCTTAATTTACATTCATAGACTTTATCTTCAGATTTTACATAATAAAATCCTTGAATCTTATTAATAACTCTTCCTTTAATATTTAATCCCTCCTAGAGTATTTTAGTTGTTAATAGTCAAATCCACAGCTGAACCAGCTGGAATTTTTTCTCCAGATTTAACACTACTCTTTATTATAACATTTTTTTGTACTTCTGGTATAGATGTAAACTCAACATTTCCTACTATTAAGGAGTTTTTAGTAAGAATTTCAAGAGCACTATCAAAAGAAATACCTATTATATCAGGCATTTTTACCTCTACTACTTGTTCAGCACCATTTACAAGGAAAGATATCTTCTCTCCTCTAGTCATAAGAGTATTAGTATTAGGGTCAGTAGCCAATACTTCGTTATACTCCCCTTGAGCTTTTACTGTAATAACTTTATCTATAATAAGACCTTTTTGTTCAGCTATAACCTTGGCATCTAAGTAATTCATTCCTCCAAGATTAGGTACTTGTACAAGGGCTTTTCCCTTACTTACCCACACCTTTATAGTTCTGCCTTTTTTTACAACAGAGTTTGCTTCTGGCTCTTGTAAGAAAATCTCTCCAATAGGTAAATCTGAAAACTCTTCCCCAGCCTCTTTTATACTTAGTTCACTATTTTTTAATGCCTCTGTTACCTCTTTCACTGTATATGATTTTAAATTTGGAACTTTGTAATATTTCTCATTAAAGTATACTATTTGAAATATTTTAAGAGAAAAAAACATTATAAAAATTATTCCTAAAAGTCCAGCTAAGGAGATAAAAACTGTTTTTTTATTCATTACTCCTCCATTATTTCTAAATCTTTATAATAATGATAATATCATAAGATACATAAAATATCAATAATTACTTGATAATTTCTAGATTAAATGATAAAATATATCGTAATTGATTTTATTAAAATGTAACTTGCCAAAGTTATGTTTTAAAAGGAGGAAATAGAGTGGATTATACTATTAAGACTCTTTTAACAAGAGAAGAGGTTGAAAAAAGAATCAAGGAATTAGCAAAAGAGATTGAAAAGGACTATTGTGGTAAAGACCTTTTAGTTATTGGACTATTAAAAGGTTCAATAATGTTTATGAGTGACTTAATCAAAGAGATGGATTTACCAGTTATGATAGACTTTATGAGTGTTTCTAGTTACTCAGGAACAACAAGTACTGGAGTAATAAATGTTTTAAAAGATACTGACATCAGTGTAAAGGACAAAGATGTTTTAATAGTTGAGGACATCATAGATACAGGATTAACACTAAGTCACGTGAAAAAACTTTTAGAAGATAGAGGAGCTAAATCTCTTAAAATATGTACTCTATTAGATAAACCAAGCAGAAGAACTGTTGAAATGAAAGGGGATTATGTAGGATTTGAAATCCCTGATGAGTTTGTTGTTGGATATGGATTAGACTATGACCAACACCATAGAAACTTACCATATGTTGGAATTGTAGTAAAAAAATAATCGGAGGAGAATATGTCCTTTAAACATAAGAAAAAATTTGGACAAAACTTTTTGACTGACCAGAGAGAAGTCCTAAGAAAAATTATGGAAGTGTCTAATGTACAAGCTGAAGATACTGTACTAGAGATAGGACCAGGGGAGGGAGCTTTGACTGCTCTACTTCTTGATACAGCCAAAAAAGTTGTAACTGTGGAGATAGATAGAGATTTAGAAAAAATCTTAAGAAAAAAATTTGATGGAAATCCTAAATATACTCTTGTAATGAATGATGTATTAGAAACTGACTTGAGAGCCTATGTAGGAGCTGGAACAAAGGTAGTTGCTAATATTCCATACTATATCACTTCACCTATAATCAATAAGCTTATAGAGAATAGAGATGTAATAGATGAGATATATATTATGGTTCAAAAAGAGGTAGCTGAAAGAGTTTGTGCTAAAAAAGGTAAAGAGAGAAGTGTCTTAACTCTTGCTGTGGAATATTATGGAGAGGCTGAATATCTATTCACTATCCCTAAGGAGTTCTTTACTCCTATTCCTAAGGTGGACTCTGCTTTTATGTCTATTAAACTTTACAAGGACAATAGATATATAAATCAAGTTGATGAGGATACTTTCTTTAAGTATGTAAAAGCTGGTTTCTCAAATAAGAGAAAAAATCTATTAAACAACTTCTCTACTTTAGGATATTCTAAAGATGAGTTGAGAGTTATCTTAGCTAAGGCAGAGATACCAGAAACAGAGAGAGCAGAAAATCTTTCAATAGAGGATTTTATAAGATTGATATCAATATTTGAAAATAAGTAATTAAAAAATCAAGAATAACCTTTTTCGTTATTCTTGAATTTTTATATAGAAGGTTTGGAGGAACTATGTTATCAAGCTATGAGTTTTTAATACAGAGTAGAAAAGAGGACATAGATTTTATCAATAAGGTAATAGAAGCTTATGAGGGAATAGGAGTAGTGAGAACAGTAGATGCCAATGCTGGTATTGTAAATGTAATCTCTACTGATGACTTTAAAGATTTCGTAAGAACTATTATAGAAGACTTAGATAAAAACTATGGAGTAGAGGCAAAAATAACAGAAGAGGGACCTTGGAAGGGTTCTCTATACATAAATAAAAAGTAGCTAGGAGGAAAAATGGAAAAGTTAGAAAAATTAATGCAATATATAATAGGAGAATTAGTAGATAATAACTCTGAAACAAGAATCAGTTATGATGTAGTAGATGATACTGTTATATTCAAAGTGAGTGTAGCTCAAGGAGAGATGGGGAAAATAATAGGAAAGAATGGGCTTACAGCTAATGCAATAAGAGGAGTTATGCAAGCAGCTGGAGTAAAAGATAAACTAAATGTAAATGTAGAGTTTTTAGACTAGGGGGTAGTATGGAGCTTTTAACAGTAGGAAAAATATCTGGAACTCACCACCTAAAAGGAGCAGTAAAGGTTGTATCTAATATTGAAAATATTGAGATACTATTAAATAACAGAATAGTAGTAGAGGTAGGGGAGAATAATCAAAGAATCCTTACAGTAAAATCTGCTTCTCATCTAGTGGGAAATAAGTATGTATTAGAGTTTGAGGAGATAACTAACAAGACAGAAGCTGGAAATTTAAAAAATGGATTTATAAAAGTAAGAAGAGAGATATTAGGTGTTGGAGAAGATGAATACCTATTAAATGACTTACTAAATATGAAGGCGATAGATATAGATACTGAAGAAGAGTTAGGAACAGTAGTTGACATTTTTGAAACAGCTGCTCACGATATCTTAGTGATAGAGTCAGCTAAGTGTGAGGTTATGGTTCCAGATATAGATGAGTTTGTAAAGAAGATAGATTTTGATAAAAGAGTAATATATATCCATCTAATTGAAGGAATGAAAGAGGAAAAGGGAAAAAAATATCAACAAGATGATGGAATGGACGAGGAGTAATATGAAAATTAATATTCTTACTCTTTTTCCTGAGATGTTTTCAGGATTTAAAAGTGAAAGTATAATAGGAAAAGCTCTTGAAAAAAATCTTTTAGAGATAAATATTGTAAATATCAGAGATTTTTGTTATGATAAACATAAACAAGCTGATGATATGCCTTTTGGTGGAGGAGCTGGAATGGTTATGAAACCAGAGCCACTTTTTAGAGCTCTAGAAACTGTAAAGGGAAAGGTAATCTATACCACTCCTCAAGGTGTGAGATTTAATCAAAAACTTGCTATTGAGTTGGCTCAGGAAGAGGAGATAACTATCATAGCTGGACACTATGAGGGAATAGACGAGAGAGTAGTAGAGAGTAAAGTTGATTTGGAAGTTTCCATTGGGGATTTTGTTTTGACAGGGGGAGAGTTACCAGCTATGATGATGGCAGATTGTATAGCTAGACTTGTTCCTGGTGTAATCAAAAAAGAATCCTATGAGAATGACTCCTTTTTCAATGGACTTTTAGATTACCCTCACTATACAAGACCAGCTGAATATGAGGGAATGAAAGTTCCTGAAGTGTTACTTTCTGGACACCACAAGAATATAGAAACTTGGAGATTAAAGGAGAGTTTAAAAAGAACTTATCTGAGAAGAAGAGATTTGCTTGTGGGAAGAGAGCTAAGTAAAGAGGAGAAAAAGCTTTTAGCTGAGATTAAAAGAGAGCTTGGAAAGGAAAAAAATGATATATAAGTTGGGAGAAAAAACTCCAAAAATAGGAGAGAATAACTATATAGCAGAGAATGCCACTGTAATAGGAGAGGTAGTTACAAATGAAAATGTATCTATCTGGTTTGGAGCTGTTGTGAGAGCTGATATGAGCAAGGTTACTGTGGGAAGAGATTCTAATATTCAAGATAATTGTACAGTTCATGGAGATACTCCATATCCAGTAACTATAGGAGAGAGAGTAACTATTGGACACAACTGCATTATACATGGTTGTACTATTGGAGATAACTGTGTAATCGGTATGGGAAGTATACTTTTAAATGGGAGTGTAATTCCTAAAAATTGTCTAGTAGCTGCTAGTGCTGTTGTAACTCCAAAACTCCAAGCAGAAGAGGGAAGCCTTATAGCAGGTTCCCCAGCTAGAGTAATTAGAGCTTTAACTGATGAAAATAGAGAGTATCTTCAATATGCTCATAAGGTTTATATTGAGGATATTGAAAAATATAAAAACCTAGAAGAGATAAAATAGTTTTTAAATTTTTAAGGAGAGAAAATGAGAGAAAAAATTTATTTAGGATTAGTTCACTATCCTGTATATAATAAAAATAATAGCATAGTATGTACATCAGTTACAAACTTTGATATACATGATATTTCAAGAAGTTGTAGAACATACAATGTAGCTGGATATAGACTTATAGTTCCAGTAGATGCTCAAAAGATGTTAACAGAGAGAATAATCGGCTATTGGCAAGAGGGAACTGGAGGTCAGTTCAATAAAGACAGAGAGGATGCTTTTTCTATTACTAGAGTGATGAATAGCATTGAAGACACTATTGCTGAGATAGAGGAAAGAGAGGGACAAAGACCTGTTATCATAACTACTTCAGCTAGAATTTTCCCTAATACAGTGGGATATAAAGAGTTATCAGATAAGATATTTGAAGATGATAGACCTTACCTATTACTATTTGGAACAGGTTGGGGGCTTACAGATGAGGTAATGGATATGTCAGATTACATATTAGAGCCAATTAGAGGCAATACACAATACAACCATCTTTCTGTAAGAGCAGCAGTAGCTATCATATTAGATAGATTATTAGGAGAAAAATAATTTCTCTTTGGAGGAACAATGAATAGAAATGAGATAAGAATAAAACCACAAGATGGTATCTTTAGAAAAATGGGTATAAAAAATGTAGATGTTACAGAGATTATATTTTCAGAAAGAAATAAAAAGATGAGATTTATATGTAATGTTCCTTCAGTTGATGAGTTAAATGAATTAGATGTCATCTATGAAAATATTAAGAAAAACTTTGGTAAAGAGTTAGAGGTAGATTTTACAGTAAGTTTTTCTGAAAATGATATAAGAAAAGAGCAATTAATAGAGATAGTAGAGAGAGCAATCATAAGATTGAAAGCTAGAAACGCTATCTCTAAATCTTTTTTATACCTATATAGAATAAGTATTGAAAATGAGAGCATCAATATTACTCTTGCTGAGCAGAGTGCTATTGATATTTTGAGAAGTTCTCAAATAGATGAGAAATTAGAAACAATCTTAGAAAATTTTGGAATATACAATTTCAAGGTAAAGTTTGTATTGGGAGATTTCTCACAAGAGGTATCTAAGATAGAAGAGGAAAAACAAAAAGAGATCATCACTCTTTCAGCAAAGATTGATATGGAGAATAAAAAAATTGCTGAACAAAATTCCAATAAGCCAAAGGCTCAAGAAGTAGTTATAAAAAGTGTTAACTTCTCTAAAGGGGGAGGTTTTTCAGCTAATAAAACTAAGGAGATTAAAGGAAGCTCTATTCCACTAGAGGAGTTTTTTGAACTCTATGATGATGATACTTGTGTAGTAGAGGGAGAGATCTTTGGAATGGAGTCTAGAGATATAAAAAATGATAGAGTAATTCAGACTATTAGAATAACTGATAACCATACCTCTCTTACTACAAAAATCTTCTTAGAAAAAGATAAACCTCTAGATATAAAAATTGGGGATTTTGTAAAGATAAATGGTAAAAAGCAAACTGATAGATTCTCTGACAATGAAGAGATAATGATGATAAACTCTATCAACAAGCTTGATAAGGTAAAAGAGGAAAAGGAAGATAAAGCTGAAGTAAAAATGGTAGAGCTACACACTCATAGTAAGATGAGTGAGATGGTAGGGGTAACTGATATAGCTGATATTATAAAACAGGCTATAAAATTTGGACACTCTGCTGTGGCTATTACAGATTATGCTGTTGTACACTCTTTCCCATTTGCTTATAAAGCAGCCAAGGGAAAGGATATAAAACCTATACTTGGTTGTGAGATGTATATGGTAGATGATGAAGCTCTTATGGTAAGAAATCCTAAAGATGTACCTCTATTAGAAGAGAACTTTATTGTATTCGACTTAGAAACTATGGGACTTAACTCTCATGAACATGAGATAATAGAGATAGGTGCTGTAAAATTAAGAGGGAATAGAATAGTAGATAGATTTTCACAACTTGTAAATCCTCAAAAACCTATACCTAAGAAGATTCAAGAGTTGACAAATATAACTCAAGAAATGGTAGATAATATGCCAACAATTGAAGAGGTATTACCAAAGTTTATGGAGTTCGTGGGAGATGCTACAATGGTAGCCCACAATGCAGCTTTCGATATGGGATTTATAAGAAGAGATGTAAAAAGGCTTTTAGGATATGATTACACTCCAGCAATAATAGATACATTACAGATGGCAAGGGACTTATATCCAGATTTAAAAGGGTATGGACTGAAAAACTTAAATAAGGTATTGGGACTTTCATTGGAGAGCCACCACAGAGCTGTTGATGACTCGCAGGCTACTGCTAATATGTTTATCATATTTATGGAGAGATATTTAGAGAAGGGAATCACTAATCTAAATCAGATAACAGGAGCTTTTCCAATAAATCTTAAAAAACAGGACACCCATAATGTAATGGTACTAGTACAAAATCTTGCAGGATTAAAAAATATGTACAAGCTAGTTTCAGAAGCTCATATAGACTACTATGGAAATAAAAAACCTAGAATTTTAAAATCTCATCTGGAAAAATATAGAGAGGGATTGATAGTAGGAAGCTCTATGACTGTACACTTTTCCAATGATGGAGAGCTTACAGATTACTATATGAGATATGACTATGAGAGTATCGAAAAAAATATTGGTTTTTATGACTATATAGAGTTACTTCCTAAGGGGGCTTACTCTGAAATTTATGAAGATGATGGAACAGGAAGTATCTCATCTTTTAAAGCTATTGAAGATATGAATAGATATTTTTATAACTTAGCTAAGGAGAAAGGCATCTTAGTTACAGCTAGCTCTAATGTACACTATCTAGATGAGGAGGACTATAAGATAAGAAGTATCCTACTATATGGAAGTGGAAATGTATTTAGAGCAAATCAATATAAGATAGATAATAAATTTTATTTTAGAACCACAGATGAGATGTTAGAAGAGTTTAGCTACTTAGGAGAGGATATAGCTCGTGAAATAGTTGTAACTAATACCAACCTAATAGCTGACAAGATAGAGAAGATAAAACCTGTACCAGATGGGTTTTATCCACCAAAGATAGATAATGCTGAGAATATAGTTAAAGAGATGACCTATGAAAAAGCTTATAGAATATATGGAAATCCTCTTCCAGAGATAGTTAATGCCAGAATAGAAAGAGAGCTAAATGCTATCATTGGAAATGGATTCTCTGTACTTTATCTATCTGCACAAAAACTTGTTAAAAAATCCTTAGATAGTGGATACCTAGTTGGTTCTAGAGGTTCAGTAGGTTCTTCATTAGTAGCTTTTATGATGGGAATAACTGAGGTTAATGCCCTATATCCTCACTATATCTGTATTAATCCTGAGTGTAAAAACTCTGAATTTATTGAGAGAGAGGGAGTAGGTATTGACTTACCAGAAAAGAATTGTCCTAAGTGTGGAAAACCATATAAAAGAGATGGATACTCTATACCATTTGAAGTATTTATGGGATTTAATGGAGATAAGGTACCAGATATAGACCTTAACTTCTCTGGAGAGTATCAATCAGAAATACATAGATATTGCGAGCAACTTTTCGGTAAAGAAAATGTATTTAAAGCAGGAACAATCTCTACTCTTGCTGAGAAAAACGCCGAAGGTTATGTAAAAAAATATTTTGAAGAGCATGATATGAAAAATAATAAGGCTGAGATACTGAGGCTTGCTAAAAAGTGTGAGGGAGCAAAGAAAACAACAGGGCAACACCCTGGAGGAATGGTTGTAGTGCCACATGACCACACTATATATGAGTTTTGCCCAGTGCAAAAACCAGCTAATGATGAGAAAAACGATTCTATCACTACACACTATGACTATCACGTAATGGATGAACAGTTAGTAAAACTGGATATACTTGGACATGACGATCCTACTACTATAAAACTTTTACAGGAGTATACAGGAGTGGATATATACTCTATTCCACTATCAGATCCAGATACCTTGAAGATATTTTCTAGCACTGAATCTTTAGGAGTTACTCCAGAACAGATAAACTCTGTTGTAGGAACTTTTGGAGTACCAGAGTTTGGAACTCCATTTGTGCGTCAGATGTTAATAGACACTATGCCTAAAACTTTTGCTGAGCTTGTAAGAATATCAGGACTTTCTCATGGTACAGACGTATGGCTTAACAATGCTCAAGAGTTTATTAGACAGAAACAAGCTACTCTTTCACAGGTAATTACAGTACGTGATGACATAATGAACTATCTTATTGACCAAGGACTAGAGAAAGGAACAGCCTTTAAAATAATGGAGTTTGTAAGAAAGGGACAACCTACTAAAAATCCAGAAGGTTGGAAAGCTTATTCCGACTTGATGAAAGAGCATAATGTTGCTGAATGGTATATAGAGTCTTGTAGAAGAATAAAGTACATGTTCCCTAAAGGGCATGCTGTGGCTTATGTTATGATGGCTATGAGAATAGCTTACTTCAAAGTACACTACCCACTAGCCTTCTATGCTGCATATCTATCGAGAAAGGCTGAGGATTTTGACTATGAGATAATGGGAAAACCTGAATCAGCAAAATCTCATTTAGAGATACTTTCTAAAGAGCCTAAGCTAGATGTAAAGAAAAAAGCTGAGATGGCTATATGTGAGATTGTAGTGGAGATGTATGCTAGAGGATTGGAATTTTTACCAATAGATATATACAAATCAGGTGGAGTAAAATTTACTATTGAAGATGGTAAGATAAGAGTGCCACTTATAGCTTTAGCTGGACTTGGAGGAGCTGTTATAGATAATATTATCAAGGAGAGAGAGGAGAGTAAGTTCTTATCTTTTGAAGATTTAAAGAGAAGAACAAAGGTTTCTCAAACTATAATTGATAAGTTAAAGATGATAAAAGCTATCGATTCTTTAAGTGAGACTAATCAAATCTCATTATTTTAGAAAAAAATTATAAAAACAGTTGTAAAATAAGGAATGTTGTGGTATAAAAGATAGTATACTACTTATAGTAATTGCTATAAAAATCAAGGAGGATTATCAAATGACTAAAAAAGAGTTTGTAGATTTATATTTTCAAAAAGGAGAGTTTACAACTAAAGTAGATGCAGAGAAAAAAGCTATGGCTTTCTTAGCAACTATTGAAGAGGTTTTAGAAAAGGGAGATGAAATTTCTTTCTTAGGATTTGGAAAATTTGAAGTTACTGAAAGAGCAGCTAGAACTTGTAGAAACCCTCAAACTGGAGAAGAAATGAAAGTTGAGGCTAAAAAAGCTGTTAAATTTAAAGCAGGAAAAGCTTTATCTGAAAAAGTTAACAAATAGTTTTTAATTTATAGAGTGAGGGTGTAAACCCTCATTTTTATTTTGCTTGAAAAATATCAAAAATTAAAGTAAAATAAAGCTATAAAGTAAAAGGTATAGAAATTAAAGATTGGAGGATACATGAAAAAATATTTAATAGGGATGTTCATTTTGATGAGTTCAATTTTAACATTAGCAGAATATAAATATCCTTTTCAAAATCCAAATGTAGCTACTATAATTGGAAGCTCAACTCTTATGACTGAAGGTGTAACTACAAAAGTACCTGTGAAGGAGTATAAGATAACTCTACCTTGGTCAGAGCCAGTACCAGAAAATTTTTGGTATAATGAAGGATTTAAGTTTTCATTAGTTTCTCAAAATAAAAAAGCTCCTTTAGTATTCTTACTAGCAGGGACAGGGTCAGCTCACAATTCTATAAGAATGGAGTATTTTCAGAGAATTTTTTATGATGCTGGTTATCACGTAGTGTCTATCTCTTCTCCTATGAATAGCAACTTTGTCATCAATGCTTCTACAAGTAAGATGCCAGGAATGATAGTAGAAGATTCAGAGGACATCTATAAAGTAATGAAGGAGATTAATAAAAAAATTTCTGATGAGGTGGAGATTAGTGATTACTATCTAGTAGGATATAGTCTTGGAGGAACAGAGGCTGGAATACTATCTTGGATAGATGAGAGAGAAAAATCTTTTAATTTTAAAAGAGTATTTATGATAAATCCAGCTGTGGATCTATATAAGTCTGCACAAAAATTGGATAGATATATGGATTTTCCTGAGGAAGAGAGAGCAGAAAAGGTTTCTCAAATGATAGAGAATATAATAGATACAGTTGTAAGTAATACATTACCAGAGTATTCTTCTGTTGATATAGAAACAATCTATAAGATATTTTCACAAAAACAATTGAGTGATAAGGAGATGGAGCAACTTATAGGTGGGGCTTTTAGATTGACTTCTATTGATTTAAACTATATAGCAGATGTGTTAAATAACAGAGCAGTCTATGTAAAAGAGCCAGTGGGAAAATTTACTCCTATGTTTGAGATTTTTAAAAAGATTAATTTTGCTACTTTTGAAGAGTATATTGAAAGACTAGCTCTGCCATATTATCAAGAAAAGTTAGGAAAAGAGTTAGGGTTAGAGGATTTATTAGTAAAGGCTAGATTAAACTATATAGAGGATTATTTAAAAAATACTCCTAAAATAATGGCTGTTACCAATGCTGATGAATTGATATTAGATAGTGAAGATATAGAGTTTTTAAAAGCAACTTTTGATGATAGATTGATAGTTTATCCATATGGAGGGCACTGTGGAAATATGTTTTTTACTCCTAATATAAAAGTTATGCTAGATTTTTTAGAGAAAGGAGAGGTAGAGCATGAAAATAAATAGATTAATTGTTATACTTATGCTGATTTTATCTATCACAACTTTTTCTAAAGAGAGTGAGGAAGTAAAAAATATAGATAACTCTTTTGAATACTTTGAAGTATATGACCCATTAGAGCCTATCAATAGAAGAATTTATTACTTTAACTATCACTTTGAAAAATATATATCTCTACCAGCAGTAAGAGTGTATAGAAGTGTTACTCCAAGTCCAGTAAGACAAGGGATAACTAATTTTTTCAAAAATACTGACAATATATCTACTACTGCTAACTCATTGTTACAATTAAAAATAAAAAAGGCTATGAGAGCAATTGGAAGATTTACCATGAATAGTGCTGTGGGAGTTGGAGGCTTTGTAGATGTAGCTTCAGATATGGGGATGCCTAAACCGTATGAAGATTTTGGGCTTACATTGGCTCATTATGGAGTGAGAAAGGGACCTTATTTAGTGTTACCAATATTGGGACCTAGCTCTTTAAGAGATGCCTTTGGAACAGGAGTAGATGTTTTAGGGAGAGGTACTCTATACCATACAGTTGATTTAGATGAGATGAATAATATGTTAGTAACAGGATTATATGGGATAGATAAGAGAAATAATATACCATTTAAATACTATGATACTGGCTCTCCTTTTGAATATGAGTACATGAGATTTCTGTATTTTAAATATAGAAAGTTACAAGCAGATTTAGGAAGTGAAGTATTCTAATCATATAAAATAAAAGTTGGAGGTTTTTATGAATTTACAAGAGAAAGTTTTAGGTTACAAAGATGAAGTAGTAAAACACATTCAAGGTTCTGTACAACTAAAAAGTGTTATGGAGCCAGCTAAAGAGGGTATGCCTTTTGGAGAGGGACCAGCTAAAGCATTAAATTATTTTGTAGAATTAGGAAAAGAGTTGGGATTTCAAGTAGTCAACTATGATAACTATGCTACAACAATAGAGTTTGGAGAAGGAGAAGAGGTATTAGGAATATTAGGACACGTAGACGTTGTACCAGAAGGAGAAGGTTGGGACTACCCACCATATAGTGGTGCCATTGTAGATGGTAGAATCTATGGAAGAGGAACACTAGATGACAAGGGACCATCTGTAATATGTCTATATGCTATGAAAACTATAATGGATTCTGGAATAAAATTAAATAGAAAAGTTAGAATGATATTGGGAGCAAATGAAGAGAGTGGAAGTAAGTGTATGGATTACTATTTCAATACTTTAAAGATGCCACAACCTACATTAGCTTTTACACCAGATTCAACTTTCCCTGTTACTTTTGCTGAAAAGGGAATAGTACGTATCAAATTAAACAATAACTATCCTACTCTAAAAGAGGTATCACTTGTAGGAGGAAATGCTTTTAACTCTGTTCCAGAGAGATGTGAATTAAATATTCCTAAATCATTTGTAGCTGGAGTAGAGGAAGCAATAGAAAAATATAACTCAGATAAAGAGTATAAAGTAACTTGTGAATTAGTAGGGGAAAATTACCTAATCAACTCTTATGGTAAATCTGCTCATGCTTCTAAACCAACATTAGGATACAACTCTGTATCAGCACTATTTGAGTTTTTAAAACTTGTAGATGTAAAAAATGAGGAGTTAAAATCTCTAGTAGAATTCTTTAACACTTATATTAAAATGGAGTTAGATGGAGAATCTTTAGGAGTTAATTTTGAAGATAATGAAAGTGGAAAGCTTACTTTAAATATAGGAAAAACTACTTTAAAAGATGGAGTTTTAGAAGTTTGTATAGATATAAGATGTCCAGTTCATGTAGCTAATACAAAGGTTATAGATACAATCAAAGAAAAAGTTGGAGATAAGATGGAAGTAGAGGTAGCTGGAAATACTGCTCCACTTTATGTTTCAAAAGATAGTTTCTTAGTATCTACTCTTATGGGAATCTATAAAGATATAACTGGAGATGCTGTAAGTGAGCCTATCGCTATCGGTGGAGGAACTTATGCTAGAACTGTAACTAATGGAGTTGCTTTTGGAGCTTTACTTTCATCTCAAGTAGATAATATGCACCAAAAAAATGAGTATCTAGAGATAGATAAGATAGATACACTATTAAAGATTTATGTAGAGGCTATCTATCAATTAGCTAAATAAAAATTTATAGAGAGATTTTATCTTACTAAAATTTTAGTAGAATCGAATAAAAAATTAATAAAGATAAAAATTCTACTATATTAAGATTTAAGTATAGAAGAAAAATATAATAAATCAAGAATGACTTTATTTTTATAAAAGATAATATTGTCATTCTTGTTTTTTTATATCCCTAATAAATTTATTAAATTGAAATAGTATAAGGGTAGAAAACTTTATCTTACTAAAATTTTAGTAGAATCAAATAACGAATTAGAAAGAAAAATTATTCTATTTTTTCTGATTATGAAATATGATATAATATAATTAGGGGGTGTTAGTATGTTAAAAAGAATTCCAATAGCAGTAGAAAATTTTAAAGAAATAATAGAAGAAAATTATTATTATATAGATAAAACAAAATTTATAGAGGAGATATTAAATGATGGAACAAAGGTAAAACTTTTTTGTCGTCCAAGAAGATTTGGAAAAACTTTAAATATGTCTATGCTTAGATATTTTTTTGATGTAAAAAATAGAGAAGAGAATAGAAAACTTTTTAATGGACTATATATAGAAAAATCCCCAATGATATCAGAGCAAGGAAAATATCCAGTGATATTTTTAAGTATGAAGGGAATAAGTAGTTCAAATTTTGAAGATGCTCTTGATAAGATAATGGATAAAATAATAAGTGTTTATGAAGACTATTCATATATTTTAGATAAATTAGATGAGAGAAGCAGAAAAAGATATGATGCTATACTTGATGGTAATATAAATAGAGCCCAATTAGAAAGCTCCCTACTCTTTCTAACAAAATTGTTATACAAATACTACAACCAAAAAGTAGTTGTATTAATAGATGAATATGATTATCCAATAATGTCATCATATGAAAAAGGATACTATGAGGAGATGAGAGATTTCCTAAAGGCTTTCTATGGAGATGTACTTAAGACCAATGAATACTTAGTGTTAACTGGAATAATCAGAGTAGCACAGGCAGGAATATTCTCTGATTTAAATAATTTTAAGTCTTTTACTGTTCTGGAGGAGAAGTATAGCACCTCTTTTGGACTTGTAGAAGAGGAAGTAAAAGCTATGCTAGATTACTATGAGATAGGTTATGAGATGCCAGAGGTAAAGAAGTGGTATGATGGATATAGTTTTGGAAAAGATGAGTTATACAATCCTTGGAGTATATTAAATTATACCTCAGATAAAATACTAAAACCCTATTGGATAAATACAAGCTCTAACTTTATGATAAGAGAACTTTTAGAACAGACAGGGAAAGAAGGATTAGAAACCCTTGAGAAAATTTTTAACCAAGAGGATATAGCAGTAAGAATAACAGATAATGTAAGGTTTGGTAATAATTTATCAGCAAGTGAAGTGTGGGAACTAATGGTATACTCTGGTTATCTAACTGTAAATGGTAGGATAGAAGATGGAAGATATTTAGTGAGAATACCTAATATGGAGATAATGAATTTCTTTAAAGATGAATTTTTAAATATTATATTTGGAAATTATGATACAGTAGATAGATTAAGAGATGCTTTGAGGGATAAAAACTTAAGGCAGTTAGATAGAGTAATAGAAAAAATCGTTTTAGATGTAATGAGTTTCCACGACACAGGAACAAACAATGAATACTCATATCATATGCTATTAGCAGGATTTTTCTATGCCTTAGATAGTTACTATATTACCAAGTCAAATGTAGAAGCTGGCTATGGAAGAGCAGATATAATACTATTTCCAAGAGATAAGTCAAAGGCAGGATATATTTTGGAGTTGAAAAGAGCATACACTAAAACTCCAGAAAAAGAAGTAGAAAAAGCACTACAACAAATAGATGATAATAAATACTATGTAGAGTTAGAGAGATATGGAGTAAAAGAGATAATTAAGTTAGGTTATATTTTTGATGGGAAAAAAGTAGCAAGTAGTAATTTATCTTATTAGAATTTAAATAGCTTAAGAATTACTCTCGTTCAAAGAATAAAGAGTAAGTAAGGTTCAACTCGCTAAAAACATAAAACTCGGCTACGCCTCAAACAGTTATGTTTTTTAGCACTCGTTTTTACCGACTTACTCTAATATTCTTTTCAATCTCCATAATTCTTAAAGCTATTTCTTTTTCAACTTCTTGAAATAAGGAACAACTCTTAGTTTTTTCACTATTTAGATAATTTCTATTTCTCCTCTTTTTTAGCAAGATGCTCCTGTTGAACTATCTCAATCACTTCTAACATCTTCTTTTGAATATGAGCATATCCTACCTCTTTTATATGTGGTAAAATACAATTTGAACAATCTTTTATTCCATGAGGAGTATATTTAAAATTTCCACCACACTTATCCCCTAGCATGTATAGAGGACAATAGCAAAACATACAGTTAAAATCCTCTAATTTTTCCATTTGATGACAAGGGAAAAATTCACACTCTTTATGATGTATAAATTTATAATTATTCATAGTCTTCCTCCTTAAATTATTTCTATATAATTAAGTATACTTTTTTTCTATCTACTTAGCAAGTTTATATTATATATCTATTTGAAAATATATATATATTTTTAAAATTTATGGTATAATATGGAAAGAGATTAGAAAATGGAGTTGATATTATGATAAGAGGGAATACAGAGGGAATAAAGGATTATATACTTAAAGAATTGGACTCTCTCTATGAGATAAATGTAGAAAAGAATAAACTTATTGAGCCAGAGATGCTTATGCTCATAGCTCAAATAAGTAACAAAATAAATAGAGAGATAAATATAGCAATAGATAGAAGAGGGAATGTTACAGAGATTTCAATAGGAGATAGTAGCAGTGTACAGCTTCCTATTATGGATATACAGGAGAGAAGACTTTCTGGAGTGAGAGTTATACATACACACCCTAGTGGAAGTTCAAATCTATCTAACATAGATATATCTGCACTTATAAAATTAAAACTAGATTGTATAGCAGCAATAGGAATAACTGAAGACAAAATTACAGGAGTAACTTTAGGATTTTGTAATGTAGAGAATAATGAGTTAACACATGAGGTAGTAGGACCACTTAGTATAGAAGAAGCAGTAAACTATCCTATGATAAATAAATTTGATGAGATAGAGTCTCTTTTGAGAAAGAGAGATATAGTGGAGAATGATACTGAGTATGCTGTTCTTGTGGGAATAGATACACAGGAGAGTTTAGATGAGTTAGCAGAGTTAGCTAGAGCTTGTAATGTTCAAGTAGTAGGGACATTTATGCAAAAGAAAAATAGAGTGGATTCATGTTTCTTTATAGGTACAGGAAAAGCTCAAGAGTTGGCAGTATACAAGCAATTAAAAAGAGCAAATCTGATAATTTTTGATGAAGAGTTAACAGGTATGCAGGTAAAAAATCTTGAGATGATAACAAGTTGTAAAGTCATTGATAGAACTACTCTTATATTGGAGATATTTGCTAGAAGAGCTAGAACTAGAGAGGCAAAAATTCAAGTGGAGTTAGCACAATTAAAATATAGAAGTACTAGACTTCTTGGACTTGGAAGCACAATGTCAAGAACAGGAGGAGGAGTAGGAACCAAAGGACCTGGAGAGAAAAAACTTGAGATAGATAAAAGAAGAATAAGAGAAACTATCTATGACTTGAAGCAAGAGTTAGAAAAGATAAGAAAAACTAGAGTTACTCAAAGGGAAAAGAGAGAGGAATCTGGTATTCCTAAAATATCTTTAGTAGGGTATACAAACGTAGGAAAATCAACTTTGAGAAACCTTTTAGTAGATATGTTCCCAGCAGATAATACTTCTAAAAAAGAGGCTGTTTTTGCTGAAAATATGCTATTTGCCACTTTGGATATTACAACTAGAGCTATAACTTTACCAGATAAGAGAGTGGCTTCTCTTACAGATACAGTAGGATTTGTAAGAAAACTCCCACATGATTTAGTAGAAGCTTTTAAGTCTACTTTAGAGGAGGTAAGCTTTTCAGATTTGATTATCCATGTAGTAGATGCCTCTAGTGATACTGCTATTGAACAGATAATAGCTGTTGAAAAGGTATTAACAGAGTTAGATGCTATGGATAAGCCAATGTTTTTAGCTCTAAATAAGTGTGACAAAGCTACTGAAGAGCAACTTAATACTATAAAAGAGAAGTTCCCAGCTTATAAAACTATTGAGATAAGTGCAAAATCTCAAATGAATATAGATGGATTCTTAGAGATGATGGTGGAATCTCTACCTCAAACAACAAGAGTATGCACATATCTAATCCCTTACAGTGACTCATCAATGGGGGCTTACCTACACAGAAATGCTATAATCCAAAGTGAAGAGTATGAGGGAGAGGGATTAAAAATATCTGCTGTGGTAAATAATGAGGTATACAACAAATGTAAAAAATATTTAATAGGGGAATGATAGTATGAAAAAAACTATTGGAGAGATTTTAAAATTAGCTCTACCTGCTGTGGGAGAGATGATACTCTATATGATGATATGGGTATTTGACACTATAATGGTGGGAAGACACAGTGGGCAACTTGGAGTTTCTGCAGTAGGACTTAGTTCAGAGGTAATATATACTTTTTTTAATATATTGGTGGCTATGGGGATTTCTATCTCCGTTACCTCTATTGTATCTCGTTCTTTAGGAGCAAAAAATATAGATAAGGCTAGCGAGGTATCAAATATTGCTATAAAGATAGGGATTTTTCTAGGTGTAGTTTTAAGTGCCATATATTTTATATTTGCTGAAAATATCTTAAAAATAGCAGGGGCTAGTGATGACGTTATCAGCTTAGGAAAGGTGTATCTAAAGATTTGTTCCTTTGGAATAATCTTTAATATGCTCACTAATATTTTCAATGGAATATATAGAGGATGTAAAAATACTAGAACTCCACTCTATGGAGCTGCTATTATGAATATTGTTAATGTGTCATTAGATTATATTCTTATCTTTGGTAAATTTGGAGCTCCAGAACTAGGAGTAAAGGGAGCTGCTATTGCAACAGTAGCAGGTATAATTTGTGCCTTTATCTTCTCTTTTTCACAATTGAAGAGATTACCTTTTAAGATACAGCTAAATAGAAAAATCGTGATGAAAGATTTTAAAGAGTTAGTTTATTTGGCTATCCCATCAGCTTGTCAAGAGGGGGCTTTCAGTATCAATAGACTTATCAATGTATCTATAATAATGGGGCTAGGAAGTCTTGCCTTTGCAGCAAACCAGATTACGATAACTATTGAGAGTATAAGTTTTATGCCAGGTTGGGGATTTGCTGTGGCTCTTACTACACTAGCTGGACACTCAGTGGGAGAGAGAAATTTTGAAAAAGCAAAGAAATATATCTATTACACAGTAACTCTCTCTATAATAACAATGGGATTTACAGCTATTATATTTTTTCTATTTCCTAATGAGCTAATCTCACTATTTATAAAAGAGAGTGAAAAAGAGGTAATAACATTGGGGGCTATGTGTCTGACATTAGCAGCAATAGAGCAAGTACCTATGGCAATAGCTATGGTTATTGAAGGGGCTATGAAAGGAATGGGAGATACTAAGACACCATTTAAAGTAGTATTATTTACTAACTGGATAATAAGGTTACCACTTATATACTATTTCCTTTACCTTCAAAGATATCCAGTGACTACATTTTGGAAAGTGACAGCTCTTCAATGGAGTATAGAGGCAATAATTATAGTTTTTGTATTTGAAAGAAAATGGAAAAAATATTATAGAACAAAAAAAACTACAACTTAGTAGTTGTAGTAGTAGTCAATGCCAAGAGCTTTTATTTGAGAAAGTAAAAGCTCTTTTTCTTTTTTTAGATTAAAGATAAAAGGAGCATTAATAGAAGCAGATGCTTTGATAAATACTAATGTATCAATGCTTCTTGGCTCAATAAATAGAGCTTGAGAATTAATGATACTATTGATATTTAATTTTGTCGTTCTGCTCTCTCTTAAAATTATATTGTAACTGAAAATATTGGAGTATTTATTATGAAACTCACTCCAATTATCAATTCCTTTAATATCAAAAACAATCTTCTCTTTATCCAAATTCAATTCATCAACTATTTTATCAATAGAGTGAAAAAATGATTTTATATCTTTTATATAATTTAGTCTAAGGGTATAAAATAAATAATTATTAGAAAAATTTTTCTCAATGCTATGAGTATAGGCTTTTTTTAGAAGTTGAAGAGTAAAATTTTCAAAAATACCCATATCATATGCCAATTGATACATATACTCTTTATCGTTAAATCCTAATTTAGAAAAATCTTTTATAATTCTATAACCTAGAATAGAATTATCTCTGAAAGAAAAAATAGGGACAAAATTAAATTCAAGGTTATTAACAATCCTCTCAAAATATTTTAAACTCATATCTCACCCCAAGATTAAAAGTTATCAAGTCTTTTTATAAATTCAGTAAGAATATTTAAATCAATAAATCTATATTTTTCTAGCTCTGCCTCTTCAGTATCTGATATAATTTTTCTAAAAGGTAATTTTTTAGCTATTTTAATAGCTGAATCTATCATTTTCTTTTGAGAATCATCTCTTATTAAAATCTCTCCTAAAAAGTCAGCCTTAGATATAGCAACAGATTTATAAGGGTTATCTAAATTATCAAGTGTGCTAAGAATAGGGTCAGATAGTAAAATGTGACCAGCATAAATTTTCTCCCTGATAATTTCTAATAAATCTATTAAATCTTTTTTTTGATAAAAAAGTACCTCATTAGTTTCTTTGTAAAAATTGTAAACCTTGCTATTATTTGTAATTATAATGTATTCCATAAAACAACCTCCTGTTATTTTATTAGCACATAAACTATATTTCGTCAAGTAGTTAATAAAAAAAATATAAATATAGTCATAGTACAAAAAATATGGTATAATGTATAAAATGTTCTATTCTATATATTAAAAAAAATTTAAAAATTTAAATGTAAAAAAATGTTGACAGAATTTAAAAAAATAGTTATAATTACTTTTAGTAAAAAAAAAGGTAAAAGATGGAGGGAGTAGAGATGAGAAATATATTATTTAATAAAAAGCTAAGATTTAATATTTTTCTTGTTGATATTTCATCTTATTTTTCTTTTAAAGATATATTTATTTTAAAATTTATTAATTTTTATTTTAGAAATGATATGACTTTTTAGTTATATCATTTTTTTTGGGAAAAAATTTTAGTATTAGAATTTATAGGAGGTTAAAGTGAGAGGAAAACTTATTCTTGAAAATGGTATGAGTTTTGAAGGAAAAATTTTTGGTGAGTTAGGAGAGTGTACTGGAGAATTAGTATTCAATACAGGAATGACTGGTTATCAAGAACTTTTAACTGACCCATCATACTGTGGGCAAATTGTAGTAATGACATACCCAATGATAGGAAACTATGGAATCAACTTAGAGGATATGGAGTCTAGTAAAATTCATTTAAAAGGGTTTGTAATTAAAGAAGATGCTAAACTTCCTAATAACTTCAGATGTGAAATGACATTAGATGGATTTTTAAGACAAAATAATGTAGTAGCATTTAAAGGTGTAGATACAAGACAACTTACAAAAATAATCAGAGAAGAGGGAGCAATGAGAGCTATAATCACTGCTGAAGACTTAACTGAGAAAGAGATTTGGGAGCGTTTCAATGCATATAGTAATAAAGATGCTGTAAGCCAAGTAAGTACAAAAGAGATATATGAGATTCCTGGAGAGGGAAAAAGAATAGGAGTAATGGACTTTGGAATAAAAAGAAATATCCTAAGAAGCTTCTCAAAAAGAGGTTGCCATTTAGTAGTTTTCCCTTGGAATACAACAGCTGAAGAGATAATGAAATATGATTTAGATGGATTATTCCTATCTAATGGACCTGGAGACCCAGCTGATTTAACTGGTGTAATAGAAGAGATTAAGAAAATGGTAGGAAAACTTCCAATAGTTGCTATCTGCTTAGGACATCAATTATTATCTTGGGCATTAGGTGGAACTACTACTAAATTAAAATATGGACATAGAGGATGTAACCACCCAGTTAAAGATTTAATAAAAAATAAAATTTTTATAACTTCTCAAAACCACGGATATGTAGTGGATAGAGTACCTGAGGCTATGGAAGTAACTCATATTAACTTAAACGATAACTCTATCGAAGGAATGAGAAGTAAAGATTTAAGAATTATGTGTGTACAATATCACCCAGAGGCTTGGCCAGGACCATCAGACTCTGACTATCTATTTGATGATTTCTTAGATGTTATAGAAGGAAAATAATTCTTAAGATTTAATTAGTGTATTTTAAAGGAAAATTTTTGGGAGGATATAAATGTTAGATAAATCTATAAAGAAAACACTTGTTATAGGTTCAGGACCAATAATCATAGGACAAGCAGCAGAGTTTGACTATTCTGGAACACAAGCTTGTGAAACATTAAAAAAAGAGGGAATAGAAGTTGTATTAATCAACTCTAACCCAGCAACAATAATGACAGATAAAGCAGTAGCTGACAGAATATATATCGAGCCAATCACAGTTGAGTTCGTAGAAAAAGTAATAGCTAAAGAGAGACCTGACTCAATACTTGCTGGAATGGGAGGACAAACAGCTCTTAATATGGCAGTTGAGTTAGCAGAGAAAGGTATCTTAGATAAATATGGTGTAAAAGTAATCGGAACTCCTATTGAATCTATTAAAAGAGGAGAGGATAGAGAGTTATTTAGAGAGGCTATGGAAAAAATCGGAGAGCCTATCATCAAAAGTAAAATTGTTGAAAGCTTAGAAGAGGGATTCAAAGTAGCTAACGAAATAGGATACCCAGTAGTTGTAAGACCAGCTTATACACTTGGAGGAACAGGTGGAGGATTTGCTAACAATGACGCTGAATTAGAAGATATTCTTTCAAAAGGTTTAGCACTATCAAGAGTTGGACAAGTTCTAATTGAAAAATCAATCCTTGGATGGAAAGAGATAGAGTATGAAGTAATAAGAGATGCTAATGGAAATGCTATAACAGTATGTAATATGGAAAATATTGACCCAGTTGGAATACATACAGGAGACTCAATAGTAGTTGCTCCATCACAAACTCTATCAGATAGAGAGTATCAAATGTTAAGAACTTCAGCTCTTAAAATAGTAAATGAGATAGGAGTAGTAGGAGGATGTAACGTTCAATTCGCTCTACACCCAAAATCATTTGAGTATGCTATTATAGAGATTAACCCAAGAGTATCAAGATCATCTGCACTAGCTTCTAAAGCAACAGGATATCCAATAGCTAGAGTTGCTACTAGATTATCATTAGGATACCTATTAGATGAAGTTAAAAACGAAGTAACTGGAAAAACATTTGCTTGTTTTGAACCAGCTCTTGACTATATAGTTGTAAAAATCCCTAAATGGCCATTTGATAAATTCAAAAAAGCAAACAAAAGACTTGGAACTAAGATGATGGCTACTGGAGAGGTAATGGCTATTGGAAATAACTTTGAAGCTGCTTTCCAAAAAGGATTACGTTCTCTAGAAATAGGAAGATTTAGCTTTGAGCACCCAGTTGTTAAGAAGATGACAATAGAAGAATTAAAAGCTGCTGTTGTAAAACCAGATGATGAAAGAATTTTCGTAGTTGCTGAGATGTTAAGAAGAGGATACATCAAAGAAAGACTTCAAAAATTAACTGGTATAGATAAATTCTTTATGGAAAAAATCGAATGGATAGTTAAACAAGAAGAGTTATTAAAGAAAATGAAATTTAAAGATTTAGATGAGCACTATCTAAGAAATCTTAAGAAAAAAGGATTCTCTGATAAAGGAATTGCTAGCTTAATGGGAATTTCTGAAAGAGATATCGAAAGAAAGAGAAAAGCTTACAATATAATCCCAACTTATAAAATGGTTGATACTTGTGCTGGAGAGTTTGCTGCAGACTCATCTTACTTCTACTCTACTTATGACCAATTTGATGAAGTAGTAGTAAGCAATAACAGAAAAGTAGTAGTTATAGGTTCAGGACCAATCAGAATAGGACAAGGAATAGAGTTTGACTACTGTACAGTACACGCTGTAAAAACTTTAAAGAAATTAGGAATTGAAAGTATAATTATCAATAATAACCCAGAAACAGTTTCAACTGACTTCTCAACTGCTGATAAATTATATTTTGAGCCATTAGTAACAGAGGATATTATGGCTATCCTAGAAAAAGAGAAACCAGAGGGAGTAATTCTTCAATTCGGAGGACAAACAGCTATAAAACTTGCTAATGATTTAAGTGATAGAGGAATAAAAATCATAGGAACAAGTGCTGATAAGATAGACGAAGCTGAAGATAGAGAGAGATTTGAAGAGATGATGGAAGAGCTTAACATCAACAGACCAAAAGGAAGAGGAGTTTGGGATGTAGCTCATGGAATAGAGATAGCTAATGAGATAGGATATCCTGTACTTGTAAGACCTTCATATGTACTTGGAGGACAAGGAATGGAAATCTGTCACGATGAGTATAACTTAGTAAAATACTTAGAAGCTTCATTTGAAAGAGATTCTGCTAACCCAGTATTAATAGATAAATACTTAAACGGAATAGAATTAGAAGTAGATGCTATCTGTGATGGAGAAGATGTATTAATTCCTGGAGTAATGGAACATTTAGAGAGAGCTGGAGTTCACTCTGGAGACTCTATAACTATCTACCCTCAACAAAATCTATATGAAGGAACAGAAGAAGAGTTATTAGAAATAACTAAGAAAATGGCTAAAGCTCTTGAAGTAAAAGGTATGATGAATATTCAATTTATCGCTTACCAAAATAAATTATATGTAATTGAAGTAAACCCAAGATCTTCAAGAACAGTTCCATATATCTCTAAAGTATCTGGAGTACCAGCTATTGAAATAGCTACAAGAGTTGCTCTAGGAGAGAAATTAAAAGACTTAGGATATGGAACAGGAATCTATAAAAAACCAAATGTAGTTGCTGTAAAAGTACCAGTATTCTCTACTGAAAAATTATCAAGTGTTGAGGTATCATTAGGACCAGAAATGAGATCAACAGGAGAAGTTTTAGGAGTAGGAAATAACGTAGATGAGGCAATCTTCAAAGGATTATTAGGAGCTAAGAGAGTTCATCTAATCCAAGATAGAAAAATCCTAGTAACTATTAGAGATAAAGATAAAGAGGAATTCTTACCAATAGCTAAGAGCTTAGTAAAACACGGTTCTACTCTATTTGCAACTAAAGGAACTCAAAAATTCCTAGCAGAAAATGGTGTTGAGTCTACTCTAGTAAATAGAATAGGAGAAGAGTCACCTAATATCAACGATGTGTTAAAAAATAGAGAGGTTGACTTATTAATCAATACTCCTACTAAAGCTAACGACGCTCAAAGAGATGGATTCAAAATGAGAAGAACAGCTATTGAGTATGGTGTAGATGTACTTACTTCATTAGATACTATCAACGCAATCTTAAGAATGCAAGATAGCCATATTGATGAGAGCAAGTTAGATGTATTTGATGTAAGTAAAATCTAATTTTTCATTAATAATATAGAATAAAAATTTTCGAGGGGCTAAAACCCCTCGAATTTTATTTTCTAGTTACTACTCAGCTATTTATGATTTAAAAAGAAAACTAAGAATTGTTTCATATTCCAAGAAGTTGATTAACTATGAGCTTATCTCACTAAAAATGCAAGGGTTAAGTCTTCGACTTATTGCATTTTTTAGCATTCGATTTCACTGAGTTAATCTAACTTCTCTTCATAAATTACACAATTCTTTGAGTTTTCTTAAATTAATTTACTGGCTGAGTAGTTACATTTTCTAATACTAGTAATTGAGCAATTCTAGAAATTCATACTACTAAAATTTTAGTAGTATGGATTTACTTATCATCAACCTTTAATTGTAAAACATCAGGTCTAGAATAGTGACCACAAACATCAAACTCCATTCTACTCATAGGAACTTTATTCATATCTAACTCTGCATAGATAATCTCTTCTCTATCCCAGACAGGTTCAGTTTCATAGTGTCCATAAGGGTCAACTATACAGCTTCCACCTCTACAAACTATATTATCCAGTCTATCTATCTCCTCTTTAGAAAGTAAATCTTTAGGATAATCATCTTTAGTAAAATACATATCACAGTTGATAAAGTAGCAGTGTCCTTCAATAGCAATATGTTTTATTGTATCTTGCCACTCTTTATTATCATTTGTATTAGGAGAGATATAGATAGTGATACCTTTTTCATAAAGAGCAACTCTAGCAAGAGGCATATAGCTTTCCCAACAGATTAAACTTCCAATGTTACCCCAAGGTGTATCACATACAGGGAAATAGTACTTGTTGGCATCTCCCCATACCACTCTTTCACTTCCAGTAGGTTTTAATTTTCTATGAACTGATACAATCTCCCCTTCTGGAGAAAATATAATATTACTATTATATAAAGTAGTAGTTTCTAAATCTCTTTCCGATACTCCAATACTCACATAGACTTTATATTTTTTTACAACCTCAGCAATAGTATCAGTCTCTTTTCCAGGAATAACTATTGAGTTATCATAGTATCTTTTCCAATCCACTCTTCCAAACTCTTTTCTACTTCCAACAGTAAAACCAAATGTCATTCCATAGGGATATCCAGGGATAAAAAGTTCAGGAAAAACTATAAGTTCACTTCCTTTACTGGCACTTTCCTCTATATAATCTATAACTTTTTTCACACACTCATCTTTGTTGAAAAGTATAGGTGCTGCCTGTACAACTGCAATTTTACATTTTTCTTTTAACTCTTTCATATTAAACTTCCACTTTAATATATTATCTAATCCCCATATTTTTCTAGTGCTAACTTATATTTTTGTATAAACCACTCCTTTAGAGAGAGAGGCTCTAGTATTTTTACATCATCTAAAAAATATGCAAAATATCTTTTAGCTTGCTCTTCAGAACATCTAAATTCATAGATATCCCCATTTTGAGAGATAGTCTCTGGACGATTGAGTGCAAGGGTAGAGAGAAGTTTTTGTCCCTCCTCTGTTAAAGAAACTTTTATTTTCTTTCCTTGAGATAAAAAAGGGTCAAAGTTTTTTATTACATTTTCAATAAAATCTTTATTTTCCCACTCTTTTTCCTCTTGAGTTATAAAAATAGTTTTGGTATTACTAAGCTTATAGTTTTTATATCTCATCTCAAGAAAGTCATAACAAAAGATATAGTTTCCCAATTCTAGCTTAGAGCTGCCAATATAAAAAGGGAGAATAGAAGTTTTTCTCTCATCATCAAAGGTAAGCTTTAAAACTCTTTTATTTTTAATTCCATATTTTATACGATTTACAATATCCTCATAGAGAAATAGCTCTCTAGAACTTTTAGATTGATGAGTATATCTATATATCATTTTTCTTATAAAGTCAGCCTCTATCTGAATTTTTTGCTCAGCTAAAATATCATAATAAATATTTCTATTGTTTTTATTAAGATTGAATTGAATAATCCCTTTATTATCCTCTTCACTATAAATGTTTTCAATTCTTTCTTCTTTCAATTTGTCAAAGATATAATTTATAAGAAAGTTTTTAGTAACTTTAAAACTCTGACAATCAGCCTCAATAATATCAATAGCACATTTATTAAGTGTTACACGAATTTTTTTTTCCATTATATAATCCTTTCAAAAAATATAGAGGAGTTTCCTCCTCTATATTGTAACATATTTAAATAGTTTTCAGCTATCTTTTTCTATCTACTGATTTCTTATATTTTTAAATTGAGATTTTATTAAATTTAATTTTTCAGGAGAGGTAAGTAGTTCATATCCTAAAATGGCTAAGGCTTTTCCTCCTAAGATTACAGCTTCATTCCCACAAGATGATTTAGCAGCTTCAGCAAATTCCAAACTATGCCCTGCAACATCAGAGTTACAAATTTTTATACTAGGTTGAATAGTTGGAATAACTTGGCTAACATTTCCAACATCAGTAGAACCAATTCCTTTTTTATGTTCTTTACTAACTTCTACTCCTAATCTTTTCATAACATCAACATAAAAATCATCAAATATAGGAGTAGGTATTACATTATCAACTCTGTTTTGAAAACTTGAAACTTTCTCTTTACAACCTGTCATAGTAGCTGCACCTTTAGCTATTGCAACTACTTTTTCAGTCACTTCATCACAACCTTCTTTAGTAGCTGCTCTTATATAAAAACGAGCTTTTGTATAGCTTGGAATAATATTAGGAGCATCTCCACCATGAGTTATGATACCATGTATTTTTATATCAGGAGTAAGATGTTGTCTTAAAGTAGCTATTCCATTGAAAAAGTGTAAAAGAGCATCTAAAGCATTCTTTCCTTTTTCAGGACAACCTGAAGCATGAGCTGGAGTTCCAAAGAACTCAAAGTCTAAAGGATTTACAGCTAAACTTTTTCCAGTTGTTAAGTTCTCTGTACCTGGATGTATAATCATAGCTACATCAATATCTTTAAAAAGGTTTTCCCTAACAAAAGAACCTTTAGCACTTCCATTTTCTCCTCCCTCTTCAGCAGGGCAACCAAAAACAATAATTTCTCCAGAAGTGTTTTTTAAAGTTTCTCCTAGAGCAATAGCTCCAGCTAGACTAATACTTCCTATTATATTGTGCCCACAAGCATGCCCTAAGTTTGGAAGAGCATCATATTCAGCTAAAAAACTTATCTTAGGATAAGCTCCAAGAGGAGATTTTTTTCTAGCTATAAATCCTGTTGGATGACCAACTATATTTTTTTCTATTTCAAAACCATACTCTTTTAAAGTGTTTGTAAGTAATTCACAAGCAAAATACTCTTTATTTCCAACTTCTGGATTTTTATGAATCTGTTGGCTCACTTCTATAAATTTTTCTCTATTTAAATCAATAAAATCTATAATTTTTCTTTCCATAAATATCACTCCTATTAGTTAACTATTATATTTTTTAGAATACAGGAACAGATGAACCTTTGTAATATTCGATTATTAAATCTTTTATTTTTTGTGATTGATAAACTTCTACTACTCTTTTTACAAGAGGATTATCTTTGTTGTCTTCTCTACTAGCAATAATATTAAAGTAAGGTTTTAACTTTTCATTTTTAGCATCTTCCAAAAATAATGAGTCTTCTAATGGAGAATAATTAGCTTCTACAGCAACTCCATTATTTATAACAGCTATATCCACATCATCAATAGATCTAGGGATTTGAGTTGCTACAAGTTCAACAATTTTTAAATTCTTAGGATTAGATATTATATCTTTAATTCTAGGAAATAATCCTGAACCTTCTGCTAATTTTATAAGTCCTGCTTCTTGAAGTAGGATTAAGGCTCTTCCAGAGTTAGAACTATCATTAGGTATAGCAACAGTTGAATTATCCTTTAGTTGTGATAAATCTGTAATTTTTTTAGAGTATATTCCCATAGGGGCTATCACAGTATAAGCTATATTTTCAATAGTTAAATTATGTTCTTTCTTAAAAGTATCAAAGTATATCTCTGTTTGAAAAGCATTTAAATCTATCTCTTTTTCTTGAAGAGCTAGATTTGGTCTAATATAATCTCCAAAACTAACAAATTTCAAAGTTATGTTTTCCTTTTTTAATTCATCTCTCACTGTTTCCCAAACAATACTTTCATCTCCATTGATTCCTAGTTTAATTATATTTTCTTGAGAAGTTTTTTCACCACCACAGTTAACAAAAAGTAGTGTTAGAATTGATGTAATAATGATATATTTTAATTTTTTTAACATAGTATCTCTCCTTTTATATTTTAGTGTTTAATTTTTTGAATAAGTTTTTCCCCTATCCATTGTATAGTTGTAATCATAAGAATTAAGATTATAATAGTTACTACCATAATATCTGTTTTAAAATGTTGATATCCATATCTGATGGCAAAATCTCCAAGTCCCCCACCACCAACTGTACCAGCTACTGCAGAAAAACTAATAAGACTAACTGTTGTAATAATTAAAGCATATATGATTTCTGGTAGAGCTTCTCTTAGAAGAACCCTATAGATTATTTCAAATGGAGAGGAACCCATAGCATAAGCTGCTTCAATTACTCCAGAATCTACACTAGATAGAGCTGATTCAATCTGTCTAGCTATAAATGGAGCTGACCCAAAGATTAAAGGAACAATAGCTCCCTTTAGTCCTATTGTAGTTCCTACTATAAATCTAGTTACTGGGATTAAAGCTGCTAATAGAATAACAAAGGGAATAGACCTTAATATATTTATTATTCTAGCTAAAGTTGTATTTATAAAGGTATTTTCTAAAATACCATTTTTTTTAGTAACAGCTAGGGCTATTCCTAAAATTATACCAATGAGAGTTGAAATTATACCAGCTATAAATACCATTATAATTGTTTCTCCAAGTGCTGTATAAAGTTCTTCACGATAGTATATTACATTTTCTAAATATTTATATGCAAATTCCAACATTTTTTAAAACCTCCGTATCTATATTGTTTTGGTTTAAGTAGTTTATAGCATTTGAAACCTTTTCTTCACTTCCTTCAAATTTAACAATGAGCTTTCCAATAGATGTTCCTTTAATAATTTCAATATTACCAAAAAGAATACTAGCATCAATATCTAATTCTCTAGAAATTTTTGAAATATAAGCTTCCTCAGCATTTTCACCTATATATGATAGCTTTATAAAATGCTCATCAGGTTTTGATGGTAGATTTTCAAGATATTCAGATATTTTTTTACTATTAAATATTGTAGAAAGAAATTTTTTTGTAATGTCAGCTTTTGGTCTTGAAAATACTTCTACAATATCTCCTTGTTCTTTAATTTCTCCATCTTCCATAACTATAACTCTATCACATATTTCTTTTATTACCTCCATTTGATGTGTTATTAGGATAATTGTAACTCCTAATTCTTGATTAACTTTTTTTAGAAGCTTCAGAATAGAAATTGTAGTTTCAGGGTCTAGAGCAGAAGTAGCTTCATCACATAGAATTATATCTGGTTTGTTAGCAAGTGCTCTTGCTATACCTACTCTCTGTTTTTGTCCTCCAGATAGTTGAGATGGATAATTCTCCTTTTTCTCTTTTAAGTTAACTAGTTCAAGTAACTCCTCTACTCTTAAATCTATCTCCTTTTTAGATAAGTTACTTCCCTTTAGTGGATAGGAGATATTTTTAGAGATGGTTCTACTTTTCATTAGATTAAAGTGTTGAAATATCATTCCTATTTTTTTTCTAATTTCTCGAAGTTCTTTATCATTTAGAGTATTTAGTGTGACTCCATTAATGATAACTTCTCCAGTAGTGGGTGGTTCTAAGAGATTTATACATCTGAGTAGTGTACTTTTACCTGCTCCAGAGTATCCTATAATCCCTACGATTTCCCCAGGATTAAAAGAGAGATTGATATTTTTCAATGCCTCTACTTTTTTTCCATTGTCATAGTAAGTCTTGCTGATGTTCTTTAGTTCAATCATAAAATCCTCCCTAGAAAAAAATTATAAAAAAAACTCTATTACCATCAAGTAATAGAGTTGGATACAAAATTAGTATCTTCCATCTGTCTGGAATTAGCACCACATCTATAAGATAGGTTGCTGAAACGTCATAGAGCCAGTCTCTCGGTTTCTCTTGATGGTTTGTTTTTTGTTGTTGGGGTAATTATATACCTGAGAATACTATTTTGTCAATATTTTTTTATAATAATTCTCTATATTTTTTGATATACTGTTTTTTAACTAGTGTAACTAGTAGCATATATCCTACTATTGTTAGGATTAAGAAGAACCAATAGATAAGTGGTAATTGAGTTAATCCTAATAGATTTCCTAAAGGAGTATATGGAATTATTGAAACAATTAAAATTCCTAACATTGTAAGTACAGTTACAGGTAAAGAAGTTATACTTTGAATAAAAGGAATTTTTGGAGTTCTTATCATATGGATAACTAGAGTTTGCGACCACATAGATTCAATAAACCAACCTGTTTGGAACATAGCTTCATAAGCTGCTCTCAATGTTTCTTGCTCAACTGGGATAGAGTTGTATAGCACTCCATTCGATACAAACATAGGACAGATTACAAAATACATCAATAAGTATGTAGTTATATCAAATATAGAACTAGTAGGTCCTATCCATAACATAAATTTTCCAATAGAGCTTGCTTCCCATTTTCTAGGAATTTTTAAAAACTCTTTATCTACATTATCCCAAGGGATAGCAGTACAAGATAGGTCATAGATTAGATTTAATAGAATTAAGTGTATGCTCATCATTGGTAAAAATGGTAAGAAAGCACTAGCAGCTAATACTGAAAACATATTACCAAAGTTAGATGAAGCAGTCATCTTAATATACTTAATCATATTAGCATAAGTTTTACGTCCCTCTATAATTCCCTCTTCTAATACCATTAAATCTTTTTCAAGTAAGATTATATCAGCAGATTCCTTAGCTATATCCACAGCTGTATCAACAGATATTCCTATATCTGCCTCTTTCATAGCAGCAGCATCATTTATTCCATCTCCCATAAATCCAACTGTATGTCCATTCTCTTTTAAGATTTGAACAATTCTAGTTTTTTGCATAGGAGATAGTTTTGCAAAGATATCTACCTTTTCAATAACAGTTGAAAGTTCTTCATCACTCATATTATCTATATCTGAACCAAGTAAAATATTTTTACTATTAAGTCCAACTTTTCCACAAATACTTTTAGTAACTTTATCATTATCTCCAGTTAGAACCTTAGTTCTTACACCATACTCTTTTAGAGCAGCAATAGCCTTAGCAGTTGTAGGTTTAGGTGGGTCTAAGAAAGCAAGATATCCCATAAGTACCATATCCACTTCATCTTTTACTCCAAAACTATCCACAGGAGATGGATTAGTTTTTTGAGCAAGAGCAATAACACGAAGTCCGTCTTCATTGAAATTTTCAACAGTTTTTAAAACTTCCTCTTTTATCTCATCAGTAAGTAAAACTATCTCACCTTTAAACTCTGTATATTTACAAATAGATAACATCTCTTCAACAGCACCTTTAGTTATCATCTGTCTTTTTCCTGATTTATCCTCTACCACCACAGTCATACGACGACGAGAAAAGTCAAAAGGAATCTCATCAACTTTTGTATATATCTTTTCTAATTCTAAAAGAGAACTATCTTTTTCTCCCTCTTCATGAGTTTTTTCAATGATAGATAAATCTAATAGATTTTTTAATCCTGTTTGAAACCAGCTATTTAAGAAAGCATGACGCAATACTCTATTATTTTCATTTCCATGTACATCCATATGATACTCTAGAACGACTTTGTCTAAAGTGATAGTTCCTGTCTTATCTGTACAAAGGATATCCATTGAACCAAAGTTTTGAATAGAATTAAGATTTTTAACAATAGTTTTCTTTTTAGCCATAGATACAGCACCTTTAGCTAGACAAGTTGTAACTATCATAGGTAACATCTCTGGAGTAAGTCCTACAGCTATTGAGATGGCAAATAGTAGAGCTTGTACCCAGCTTCCTTTTGTAAATCCATTTACAAAGAATACAATAGGAACCATTACCATCATAAAACGGATAAGCAACCATGAAACAGAATTGACACCTTTTTCGAAACTAGATTCAATTTTTTCATCTGATACTAAAGTTTTAGATATAGAACCAAGAAGTGTATTATCTCCAGTAGAGATAACAACTCCAATAGCTGAGCCACTGATAACATTGCTTCCCATAAAAGCTATGTTATTTAACTCTGTTACAGCAAGTTTATCATCTAGTATAATTTGAGCTTTTTTCTCTACTGGCTCACTCTCACCTGTTAGAGAAGATTGGCTGATAAAGAAGTCTTTACACTCAATTATTCTTAAATCAGCAGGAATAATATCCCCAGCAGCAAGATAAACTATATCTCCGATTACTACATCTTCTAAAGGAATCTCCTTTTTATTTTCTCCAAATCTTTTAACTGAAGTAGTAGTAGTTATCATAGCAGATAAGCTTTCAGCAGCATTATTACTTTTTTCCTCTTGAATAAAACGTAATAATCCAGAGATAGTAACCATAGTAGTGATAATGATTACTGTAATAGGAGAAAAATCTTCTGGAGTGTTACTGTACCAAGGAATAATCATATCAGTAACAGTAGATACAAGAGCTAGACAGAAAAGTACAGCTGTAAAAGGATTTACAAAAGCCTCTACTATTTTTTTGAAGAAAGATTTTTTCTTTCCATGAGTTATTATATTCTTTCCAAATATATCTAAGCTTTTTTCAGCTTGTTCCTTAGTAACTCCCTCTAAAGATGTATCTAATTTTTTTAGTAACTCCTCTGTTCCTAGAGAAGAGTACACTCTTATTTTTTTGTTTTCTTCATCTTTTAGATTTCTTGAGTTGATTTCAGTTTTATTAATGTTTTTAAATTTTTTCATTGCTATCCTCCTTAATTTTAAAATATCTTTAAATCTTAAACAGGGTAGCATATATTTAAAAGAACAAGGGCGAACTTAAAAACAGACATAGAAAAAGATGTCTGATAAATATTGAACTTTTAAATACATACTACTGCCACTATTTTCTACGTCCATTTTGCACCTCCTAAAAAATCAAGAAAATAAAAAACTCCATACCAATTCAAACAGTGGTATGGAGTAATATCCAAATAAATATAAAAAATAAAAAACTATTTTTTACCACCGTTTGAGCTTTAACTCTGTAGGGCGGTGAAGTTACATTAGATAACACCTTGGTTTCGATGTTGCCTGTTCAAACCAGCGCATAGTGTCTCCACTATTTTGCGGCAGTAACCCATATCCCTATAGTAGCCTTACTTACCGGAACTATTAAGTTGCCTAAAGTATAGTATAATTTTTTTTATTTGTCAAGCAAAAATTTATTTTACTTTTTCTAAAATTTTAAAAACTTCCTTCATTTCAGAGTTTAAGAGCATCTTTCTAGTTTTAAAAATTTTTCTATAATAATCAGTTTTTTCTTTTTGAGGAAGATAATTTTTATTAATCTCTAAATTATTTTTTATTACCTCTTTTAAATCTTTTATATCTCCAAGAGCATAAGCCACAGTTAATACATTCATCATCACAGCTCCACCAGATTTCTTAAAAGTCTTAGTTTTTGTATTTAACATATCAGCTTTTATCTGATTCCAAAGGTTACTTTTACTTCCACCTTCAGTTATAGTTATCTCCTCTAGAGATACTCCACCTTTTTTATAGATATCTGTGATTCCAATATAGTCATATCCAATAGCTTCAAGCACAGCTCTCCACAGTGTAGCTTGATCTGTATCCATTCCCATATTCAGAAAACAACCAGAGGCATTTGCTAATTCTCCAACTCCTTTAGTAAGATATGGTAAGAATAAAACTCCATTAGCTCCAGTTGGAATTTTTTCTGCTGCTTCAGAGAGCTTATCAAAATATGAGTCCTCACCAACTTTATCACAGATATTATCTCTAAACCATCTAAGAGCAAGTCCACCTGTTCTTATAAATCCCCAATAAAAATATGAATTTTCTAAAGTTCCACTATTAAAAATCAATCCATTTTCTGGTTTACTTAATTCCTCTTTTATTCCATCAGTTGATACACAGAACATAGCACAAGTACCAGCTACATCAGCAGCCATATTTTTCTCTAAAAGTCCACACCCTAACATAGATTGCATAGTATCTCCAGCACCAGCACAGATAGGAATACCTGCTGGTAAACCTGTAAACTCTGCCATCTCTTGAGAGAGATTTCCAATTATATTCCAAGGTTTTACTATTTTAGGAAGATATTTTTTATCTATATTTAAAATTTTAAGTTGCTCATCTGACCACTCTTTTTTATAGACATTGTATCCTAATCCCCAACCAGACATAGTTCCCCAATCTATAAAAGCATCTTTAGGAGATAATCCAGCTAGATTCATCAAAATATATGGAGCATTGTGAACAAATTTACAACCATTTTCAAGAAATCTAGTATTTTTTAAAAACCATCTAGCTATCATAGCTGGAAACATACAGTTAGGAGTAGGGTTTCCAGTTTCTTTAGCCCAGATATCAAAATTTTTACTTGAAAGCTCCTCTACATCTTTTTGGCAACGAGAATCTAAGTAGTTTACATATGGTGTTATAGGCTTACCATTTTCATCTATTCCAGCAATACCACAAATTATTCCATCACCAAAAATTCCTCTCACTTCATTTGGATTTAAGCCTTTTTCCTTCATCTGTGTAACACAATCTCTTATCCCTTTTTTACAAGCTTCTAAATATTCATTTACATCCATCTCTACCCAACCAGATTGAGGATAATTGAGAGTAGTAGGATAAGATTTCTCAGCTACACACTCCATTTCTAATGAATAGATAGCAACCTTAACACTTTGAGTTCCAGCATCAAATCCAATATAATATTTTTTCATAACAACCTCCATAAAAAATTTAAATATTTTTAATGGAAAATTTAAAGATAACTATTAAAAAAGCCCAGAAAAAATCTGGGCAGGATAGACGAAAAATAGTATATCTTTTCTTCTTCCATCCAGACTATACTGTCGGTTTTGGAATTTCACCAAATCAGAATTAAAAAATTCTCGTGGACTATAACCACCGGTCGGGAATTGTTACCTCACCCTGCCCTGAAGATAAAATATTCTTACTAATTTGAATATATCACTTTTAAATCTAATTGTCAATATAATATTCAAAAGTTCTGAAAATGACATATTAGTGTGATAAAATTAAAATGTAAACTTGTAGTTGCAAAAAAGTATGTATATAGTTGGTTGCTTTTTTTAAAAAAAGAAAGTATAAATTATTAAAAGGAGGGGTGAATATGAACTTTGGTGATAAAATTCAGCTTCAGAGAAAAAAGAAAGGAATGACACAAGAGGAGCTAGGAGAGGAATTAAATGTTTCTAGGCAGACTATAACTAAATGGGAATCTAATCAATCTTTTCCAGAGATAAAAAAGATTATAAAACTTAGTTATTTCTTTGATGTAACTATTGATTATTTATTAAAAGATGAAATAGAAGATGAAGAAAGAAATGTTATAAAAATAGAGAAAGAGGAGAAAAATATTTTTTCCACAAAAATAAAGTTGCTAATAATTCCATTGATTGTTTCATTGGTAGGTATGCTTATATTATATGTAGATTCGTATATTCATCCTATAACTACTACTGATTGGGATGGGACTTATTATGATGGATTTTGGGGATATCTTTATATAAATGAAAGAAAAGAGTTGTTTTTTATTTTATTACTGGTTTTTTTAATAAATTGTACATTTATTTTGTATTTTAACAAAAAAGGTAAAAATTAGGTTGGTGATACTATGTTTAAAATAATAGGATTGATACTTATATTTATAGGAGTATTTAACCTTTTTCAATATAATAAAGCTCAAAAGGGAAATTTTTATGTAAAAGGAACTTTTATTGATTATCGTTATTCTTCGGCATTAAATAAATATTTTCCTGTCTTTAGATATACCATAGATGGAATAACTTATGAAGAAGAGTATAGGGGAGTTTATAAAAGTAAAGAAAAAATAGAAAAATTGAAAAATATAGATATTGATGAGATACCAGAAGTTACTAGAAAATTTATGAAAAAAATAAAAGATGTTAATTATATAGAATTTGAAATTGGAAAAGAATATAAATTATTAGTAAATAAAAATAATCCTAAAGAATTTTGGATAGCTGAAGATGGAACTAATAGGGGAAGGGAATATATTTGGATAGGAGTAGGAGTTGTGTTTTTAATAATATCATATCTTTTTGAAGTTATAAAAGGAGTATTTTAAAAGTTAGAAAGAATTGAGGAGGAAATCTATGAAAGTAAAGATAGTATTAGGGATAGTAGCATTATTAGGAATAGGAGTTGGAACTTATATTTATCAAAATAGATATTCTTTTTATAGATATTTACCTGCTGAGAATGAAAATAAACTTCAAAGTATTAACTTTAAATTATGTGATGAAAATGGGAATTTATTTAGTGGAAGAGTTAAAAGTGGAAGTGATTTATATTTAAATATTTATTCCTATAAAGATGGGGAGTTAAATGGATTAAATGTAATCTATTATAAAGATAGTATAAAAGAGTTGGGACATTGGAAAGAGGGAAAACAAAATGGACTTTTTCAATTGTACACAGAAGATGGAATCTTAATTGAAAGTGCTAATTTTAAAAATGGAGAAAGAGATGGACTAACAGAACAATATTTTAGTTCCACAGGAAAATTAAGAGTATCAGCAAATTATAAAGAGGGAATACTTGAAGGAGAATATAAGGTATATTATCCTGATGGAACTCTTCAAGGAGAGGTAATTTATAAAAATGGAGAAATGAATGGAGAGTTTAAAGAGTATTATGAAAATGGAAATATAAGATTTACTGGAAGTTATAAAGAGAGTTTACAAGATGGAGAGTGGAAATTTTATTTAGAAAAAGGAAACTTACGAACAGTAGTAAACTATAAATCTGGAGAGCTTAATGGATTAAAAGAGGATTACTATGAAAATGGAAATTTATGGATAAGACAGGAGTTTAAAGATAATATTCCAGAGGATATTTATGAAATCTATTATGAAGATGGGACACCTCAATTAAAAGCTAAAATAAAAGAGGGAATTGTTATAGAGGAGAAAAGGTTTAATAGAGATGGGACACTTTATGATGAAGATGATGATAGAGTAATTATAAGTGAATCTGTTGATAATAATTTTGATGATATTTCCTTTAGTGAAAATAAAGAAGAGATAACTATAACCGAAATTGATGAAAATGAAATTATAAGAACAAACTAAGAGAAGCTTTATCTAGTTTTATACTTAAGATATGATATGTGGAGTGGATAGGATATGAGAAAGAGATTTTTAATAGTTGTAATTTATTTTATATTGTTTATTCCTATAATTGTGGTGGGAGCTAATAATTCAAGAGTAATTTCAGAAGATATGGAGGAAAAAAATAAAATGAAATTAGAAGTTGAAATCAATGATATATACTTTTCTGTTCCTAGCACCTTGAAAGAGGTTATAACTAAAGGATGGAAGATAAGTGATAGAGAGCCGTACTTTTTAAAACCATTGATTGGAGAAGATTACTATGAAATGAGAACAAACTGGTCATTGTCTAAAGATAAAAAAAGTATTGCTAAGGGGGGAAGAATTATTAGACTTTTAGAAAAAGATGGAGTACTTTTAGAAGTAACAATAGCAAATCAAAACATTGATGAAGATGATGAACCATTCCAAAAAATTGAAGAGGGGATAGTAGATTCTATGGTTGTTTTCTATGATAAGACTCATTCTAGTATAAAATTAAATGGGATAGAGTTAAAAGAACTAACACCTGATATTATACTAAAAAATTATCCTGTAAATGAAGGTTGGGAACATATTCCAACAAACTATAGGAATCATCCAAAATTTGAAACTTCATTAGAATATACAGTTATGAAGATTGTAGGTAATAGTGAGGAGAGTATCACTATATATTTTGATTTAGATAATAGAGCTTATAAGGTAGAGATATTAAATCAAGTAACAAGTATATAAAATTGTAATAGGGAATTTTTTTATAATTTATAGCATATTTGGAGGTAAAAATGAAAAAGGTAATTTTAGTTTTAGGATTATTAATATCAACAATAGCATATTCAGAAGAAAAATCAGCTGTAACTGAGGTGGTATCATCAGTAGTATCTGGAGTGGTATCTACTGGAAAGAATGTTTTAAAAGGGGTAAAAGAGGGAATAGATACAGGAAGACAAGATGGTAAAAGTATAGATGAAGCTTTAATAATTTATGATAAAGAGCTATTTGAAAAAAATATAAAACCCTCAGTTCTATCAGTAACAAAAGATGAGGGAAGATATAAAGTAGTAGTTGGTTTAAAAAATGAAACAAATAGAATGATAAGATTGACAAATTTCCATGAACAAAAATCTTTACAACTTTTAGATACTGATGGTTTTGCTGTATTTGGATTGGGAGTTGAGGATATCAATATACCAAAAAAATCAGCAGTAAAAGCAACTTTTATGTTTCCTATTGATGGTAAGCCAGAGATATTAAAAATTTATGAAAGTGAAGTAAAAATTGAGGATAAGGTGATAAAACAGTAGTTAAAATGCTACTTAATATTGTTATAGAGAGATGATAAGATGGAAATATTTAAGAAAAGTAAAACTTTAAAAATTATCTATAAGGATACTTCTATTTCTTGTACTTTGGGATTTAATATTACAGATTTAGAGAATGCTATTAAAAAGTTAAAAGTTAAAAAATTATAAGGAGGAGTTTATGATTAGTTTAAAAGATAATAATTCGTTAATTAGAAAAGTTGGTTTTCTTTTTATGCTAGTTATTTTATTACAGATACCAATGTTTTTTATAAATAGAATAATAGATGAGAGAGAGTATTCTTATAGAAATATGGTAAGGGAAATAGGTAATGAATGGGGTGAAAAACAAACTATTGCTGGAGCATTTTTAATAATACCATATAGTGATGTAAAGGTAGAATATGATGAGTATGGTAAAAAAATAGAGAGAAATGTTGTAAAAGATTGGATATTACTTCCAGATAAATTAAATGTAAAAGTTGATTTAAAAGATGAGGTCAGAAAAAGAGGGATATATAAGACAACTGTTTATAGTGGAGATATTATATTAGAGGGAGAGTTTCCTAAATTACGTGATATACTTCCAGCTAATCTTAATCCATATAACATAGGAATTGGGTTAGGGATAACAGATACAAAATCTTTGATGAAGGTAGAGGAGTTTAAAGTAGAAGGAAAAGATATTTATTTAGAATCGGGAACAGGAGTTACTCAACATCTATTAAATACAGGAATATCTGGAACTATCAGTGAAAATATCTTACAAAAAGATAAGATAAAATTTTCTATTAAGCTCAGTCTGAGAGGAAATGGTGGGATAGAGATATTACCTTTTGGAAAGGAAAATCACTTTGAAATAAGTTCTACTTGGAAATCACCAAGCTTTTATGGAATTTTACCAAGTACTAAGATTATAGATGAAAATGGATTTAAAGCTCAATGGGATGTGTCATTTTTTGTAAGAAACTATAAACAAGATTTTGCTGAAGGATATTATTCTGATATTAGTGAAGGAAAAATAGGAATAGACTTATATGAAGGTGTAACTCATTATAGACAGGTTATGAGAGCAGTAAAATATAGTATGCTATTTGTGATGTTAAGTCTTTTTGTAGTATATATCTTTGAAGTGACTAGTAAAAGATTTACTCACTATATTCAATATGGAGTAGTAGGTTTTTCATTGACACTATTCTATTTAGTTTTACTTTCAATGTCAGAGTATTTTAACTTTAATCTAGCATATATTATAGCCACTTTGATGGTTGTTATTCCAAATTCACTATATATAAAAGCAGTAACTAAAAATAAAAATTATGGTTTGGGAATGTTGGTATTTTTATCAGGAGTCTATGCAGTATTATATTCTATATTGAAGATGGAGCAATATGCTTTGATGACTGGAACTCTTTTATTAATGTTGGTTCTTTATGTAATGATGTATATTACAAGAAACATAGAAATTTCTCAAGAATAGGAGGTATTTATGAATAATCCTATCAGTGATTTATATGTAAAATTTATGGAAACAATAGAACCCTATATAAAGAAATATCCCTATCTTTTTGGAATAATTATAGGAGGAATATTTTTCTTTGGAGCTATTTTTAAATGGAGATGGATATGTGATAATAGAGGTTCGACTAGGTTTATGAGAAATGTATATGAGTTTTTTGGAGAAGGTGGAATAAGATTTTTTACAGGACTATTTGGTGTAATAATAATGATTATTTGTATATTTGAATGGATAAAAAAATAATTTGTAGAGAGGTAAATATATAAAAATAAGATTTAGAGAATACTAAGTAAATATGAATATAAAAAATCTTGGAGGAAAAGTATGGATAATTGGAGGAAAAGTATGGATAAAAAGTTTATAAATTTAACAATTGAGAATATAGAGAGTGAGCACTTATGTTGTGCAATTTCAGATAAAAAACATCAGATGGGAGTAGTTGCAAAAAAGAATTGGTTAAAAGAAAGAATTATTGAAGGACATGTATTTCGTAAACTTGATGAAAAAGGAAAAGTTTTTATTGAATATGCTCCTTTAGAAACTGCATGGGTACCTATTTATGGAAATAATTATTTATATATTTATTGTCTTTGGGTATCAGGTTCTTTCAAAGGTAAGGGGTATGCAAAATCTTTGATTGAATACTGTATTAATGATGCAAAAGAAAAGGGAAAATCTGGTGTTTGTATTCTTAGTTCAAAAAAGAAGAGACCATATTTAATGGATAAAAAATTTTTACTTAAATATGGGTTTAAAACTGTAGATGTAATAAAAGATGAATATGAATTATTAGCATTATCTTTTAATGGGGAAAAACCTTATTTTTCTGAAAAAGTAAAGGAGATGAAGATAGATAACAAGGAATTAACAATATACTATACTTTACAATGTCCATATGTTCTTAACTGTATTAAAGAAGTAACAGAGTATTGTAGTAGAAATAATATATTATTAAGCTTAAAAATTGTAGATACTTTAGAGAAAGCTAAAAATCTTCCATGTATTTTTAATAATTGGGCAGTTTTCTATAATGGTAAATATGAAACGAATCATCTTCTAAATGAAACTTTTTTAAAAAAGAAATTTCAACTATAAGAAAAATTATAAATTTTTTAAAAATCAATTAAGAGATTTTTAGTCTATAGGAGGTAGTTATGAGTTTAAAATATAAATGCCCAGAATGTGGAACACCTTTAGGATTTGAAGGACTTTGTTGGAGATGTAGAGCTAAGCATCATAGAGAGGAAGTAAATAATTGGACAGAAGATGAGATACAGAAAAAAATAAACCAAGTAATAGAAAGATTAAAAACTTCAACAGAAGATGAGTTCTATCAAACTGATGAGTGTGATATATTTCAAGATTTAATGACTAGAGGGATAGATATAGAAGAAATTTCGAAAGTAGCCTGTGAAAGGGAGATTTATTATCCAAGTGAACTATATTATAAAGCTAGTGAAGAGGTTAGAGATAAAATAATAGAAAAAATTATGAGTACAAAATCTGCTGATGATGGTGGAAGATTTTTACAATGTCTTGCTATGATAGGAGATAAAAAATCAAAAGATATATTATATGAACTTAAAATAAATCCTAGACCTTGGAGAAAGAAACTCTATGTAGATTCAGATATATATGCTGAAGAGGGTGGTTGGACTTTTGATAGTAAAAATAATTATATAAAGCTTAATTATGATAAATGTTTCTCTTTTGAAATAGGAGAGAATAAAGATGAGAATAGAACTTTTATAGCTAGAAGAAGAGGGGAAAAATGTCTTCGTTGTGGTGGTGAGATGCTAGATATTCTAGTGATAGATGGTAGAGATGAGAGATTTTCATTTTTAGGATTAGATGGAATAATCACAGTAAGTTGTTGTCCTAACTGTGTAACTTTATGTGAGGGAATATCTACTAAATTCAATCTTGATGGAACAAGTGAAGTGCTAGATTATGAGGGAGAAGAAGAGAACTATTTTAGTGAAGATATAATAGATGAAATGGTAAATAATAAATTTGTTGTTTCAATGAAAGAAAAACCTCTATTTTATGGTGCTTTTGGAGATGATGTAAGCACAATAGGTGGATTTGCTAGTTGGGTACAAGATTGGGAGTATAGAGAGTGTCCAGAGTGTGGAAAGAAAATGAAATATCTTGCTCAAATTCATTGGGATACTATAATGGATTCAGCAGAGGGAACTCTATATATAGAGATTTGTCCAAATTGTAAAATTGTAACAGCTTTTCATCAACAAACTTAATTAAAAGTAAGTGATAAAAATGAGAGATTTTGATATAGTAGCTTTTATCTGTTCAATAATTGTAATTTTTATGATTGTTGGTTGTACTTTGTTTGTTATAAGAGAGTTGAGATATAACTTAAAATTTACAATTATAATATTTATCTCTGTAATAATAGGATTAGGACTAATTTGCATATATAATTATTTTAAAAATTTTTAATAAGTTAGAGGGATAATATGGAAAAATATAATTTATCAGCAGAAAAAACTGTTAAATTTTTATACAGAGGAAAGATAAATAGATTTAAAGACAACAAAGGAGTTTTTACTGATAACAGTTCTAAAGAGAAATTTGGTAGTAATTTTTTACAAAAATATTTTAGTCTAAGTAAAAATAAATATGTAATAAGTTGGGAAGAGATAAATAGAACAGAGATAAAAAAGAGAATAACATTACCTAGAGTTTTAAAAGATTATTACCATGAATGTGGAGATTTAGATATAAATACAGCTTGTAGTGAACTTTTTAAATTGGAAGATACATATTTTTCCCATGATGGTTTGAGAGAATTTTTAGAAGATGATGAGTATTCAGAAGAGCAAATAGAGAAAATTTTACAAAAAACAGAAAATATCCTTATATTTTGGTGTGAAAATCAAGGAATATGGAATGTTGGAATAAAAAAGGAAGATTTATCTTTGAAAAATCCACCAATATATATGAGTACTAATGATGATTTATACTCTTGGGAAAAAGTCACTGAGGATATAGATACTTTTATTATCTCTCAAGTGATAGATAATATTGAATCAACTGAAATTTATACAGAAATTGTAGAGGGAGAGGAGATAGAAAATATTTTATCAGAGAAAAAATCTCCTATGACGAACTCAAAAAAAGTAGATATATCAGTAGTAATGGGAAAATAAAATTTTCTAATTATGCTGATTATGATAGTGATACAATTTATCTTTTTATTTTAAATAGTGATGAGATAAAAAGAGTTTATATTGTAAAACCTAAAGAGAAGAAATATGAGTAAATATATTCAATTAAGAGTTGACTTTGCTAAAAAAATATAGTATTTTCTATTATAAGATAAAAAATATTAAGCTATATGATAAATATAACTGAAAAATTTGGTAAAGGAGGAAATCTTATGACAAAGAAAAAATTTACTGAAGAAGAATTAAGATTTAATGAAGATATTAAAAAAATTGTTTTAGACATTTTAGAAAAGAATAAAAAACCAACGATAAAAATAGAAGTATCAGATGATAAACCTAATTTATTTCAAAGTAAATTTGGAGGATTACCATATTTGCCAAAAGATAAGGAAGTGCCAAGAGATAAAGAGAATAGACAATTTACACTACTTGCTCAAATAAATATAGAAGAGTTACCAGAAAATAATATCTACCCTATGAAAGAGGGAATATTACAATTTTGGATATTAAATGATGATGTTTATGGACTTGATTTTGATAACCTTTTAGGAAATGGATATAAGGTAGTATATTATAAAGAGATAGATAAAAGTGTAACAGAGGAAGAGATATTAGAGAAATATAAACCATATGAAGAGGATGAGAATTATTTTCCAATAGAGGGAGAATTTTCTTTAAAATTTGAATTAAGAGATGGATATTTTTCAGATAGTAATGATGATTTTAGAGAGATAGTAGATGAAGAAATGAAAAAGTTTTATCTTGAAAATAGAGAAAAATATCCAGAGATATTAAAAGTATATAAAGATGGAGAATATTTAAATTATTGGGATATATGGGATATACTAGAAGAAGATAAAGAAATAGGGGAAAAATTATTTGAGGCAGGACATAAAATAGGAGGTTATCCTAATTTTACCCAAAGTGATGTAAGAGATTTAAAAGCTGGATATAATATTTTGCTTCTACAAATAGATAGTGAAGGAACAGATGAACATGAGATTATGTGGGGAGATTGTGGAATAGCTAATTTCTTTATAAGAGAGAAAGATTTAAAAGAGCTTAACTTTGATGAGGTAATATATAATTGGGATTGTTGTTAGAATTTTGCATAAAAGATAGGAGGGGATGATATGAGTATAAGTTTTTTTATAAAAAATTTAAACAATAAAGAAAGTATAACTCCAGCAAAAGTATTAGAAATAGGGGAAGCTATTTCCCAATATAATTTAGATGAATCTGATGAAAATATAGAAGAGTTTTTAAATGAAAAATTAGAAAATTTTGAATGTATTCTTCTTGGAGAAGAGGGAAGAAGTGCTAGAGGTTTTGAACTTTCATATAGTGATGAAAATAGATATTATGGAATAAGAGTTTTTACTCCTTGTAGTATAGGAGATTGGAAAGTAGTATTTGAGTTTATTGAAAAGTTGGGAAAATTTTTAGAAAATAATAATTTAGTAAATGAGCATGGAGAGGAATATACTTTAGCAACTATTAGAAATTATCCATATATTGAAGATATAGAGTATGGTATAAAAAGTATAGAAGAGAATTTGAAGGAAAAAGGAAGTGAGATTTCCAAATTATATGGAATATATAGACCTATTTCTTTTAATAATGAGTTATTAGAGAGTATAAAAAATTCTGAAAATCCAGTAGAAACTTTTAGTAACTTTATAACAAAAACTCAATATATAGATGCGTATTCAGCAAGACAAAGGTTTTATAAAAATAATAATAATGAGATATTTGGAATGTACACTCTAACTGAAACTGTAAGGACAATACTACCTTTTAAACCAAGTGTTGAGTATGAAAACTTTGGTATAGTAAAAAATGAAGATGTAAAATTTTGGAGATTAGTTTTTGTAATTATAGATGGAAATCCAGATGATGAAAATTCTTATAAAATGTTAGGAGATATAGATTATTTTAAATTTATAGAAAATTTACCTAAAGATAAATACTCTTTTATAGATGGAGAATATATGGTAGTAGAATCTTTAGAGAAAGAAGAGATAGAGAGATTATATAATTTATTAGTAGAATAAGTTAGAAAGTCTAACTAAAGATAGTTTAGAAAAAAGAGAAATTTAAGAGATTTTAAAACTTATAGGAGGTTGAAATTATGTTAAAAGTAGAAGATATTTTAAGAGAAGATTTCGATTGGGAAGATATAGAGATAGATGAAGATGAGTTTGACGAGTTAGAAACAGCTTTGATTATAGATTATCTAAAGAAAAATACTCCAAAAGAAAGACAACTTTTAGCAATAGATTGGAATTTTGACAACTCTAAGGAAGTTATTAAATGGATAGCAGAACAGCCTGATACTGATAAGGGAACAGCACTATTTTTATATTGGTATATGAATCCTCAAGATTTAAAAAAATATAAGGATAGAGAAGAGTGTGAAAAAGATGGTGGTTGGATTTTAGAGGATTTTGATATTGTGGAAACTCTTGAAAAAAATTATATTTCAGGATTTTATAAAAATCAAAAATATGCTTTTGACCCTAAAAATGATGTATATTCTGGCTATGATTGGACAAAGGAAGTTGACGAAGATGAGATGAAAGCTAAGATACCTGAAGAGATGTATGTTGCTTTAGAGGGAGAAGTTTTAGAGAGTCCAGGTTGGGAAGAGGGAATCCCAGATGATATTATTCCTATTTTTGATAAACTTTGTGAAGCTTTAGGAGAATAAGATGAAAAATATAGAAAAAAATCTCAAATATATAAAAGAGGTAAAGGCTGAAGATATAGAGTGGACTAAACTTTTTGGAGCTTATAGTTGTGGAAGAAAAATAGGAGAAGATATAAAAAATAATAATCTTCTTAATTTAGAGATTTTAAAAAATATTAGAGGAGAGATAGAACATCAATCAACATTATGGAGTTTGACTCCTTTTACAATGATTTTTCTTATAAGACAGTTAGAAAAAGAGTATGGAGAGAAAAAAGAGGAGTATTGTTACATATTAAAAATTTATAAATTGATAGTGGAAACTATAAAAGATATAAAAAATCTTGCAAAGGAAATATTAGAAAATTTTTAGGAGGTATTTATTATGGTTAAAAAATTAAATAAAGATTTTGTTTATTTAAAAGATATGTATAATGATGATTACTATCCAAAATTTTTAGTAGATAAAGTAAAAGATTGCATAGTTGAAGTAGTTGAATTTTTAGAGAAAGAAGAGTATGAGGATTTAGAAGAAGTTCAAGAGAAACTTGATGAGATGGCAGAGAAAATTAATGATTTACAAGATGAATTTGATGAAAATGATAGTGAGATAGAAACAATAGCAAGAGATAGTATAGGAGTAACAGTAGAGAAAATACTCGAATATTTTGGAATTGATATAGATATAGAAGAAGCTATAAGAGAAAGAGATTGGTAAAACAAAAAGATAATTAAAGTGAGGTGGTGCTTATGACATTAGTTGTTCTTTAATTTAAAGTAAGGAACAGCTTTGTCATGGGCATTTTTTATAGGAGGGATTATGGAAAATGTAAAATTTTTCCCTGATTATAAAGAGGTTTTTATAGATGAAAGACTAAAATATTATTTTAAACCTATTTGTACAATAGGAAAATATCATTTCTTAACTATTGATGGAATATTTTGTATAAAAAACTATAAATTTGCAGAAAATGATTATTTTGGATTTAAGCTAAAAGATGGGAAATATGAATTTTTAGGAAATTTAGATTGTTTTGGAAAAAGGGGGTAGATGTTGTAGAGTTTACAATGTGGGGAGAGATAGTAGGTCTTTTATATGATGAGAAAGATAATATCATTTATTTAAAAGAACAACACTCTTAAATAGTAGGGGGAATTATGGAGAGATACAATTTATCAGCAGAACATATAGTCAAATTATTATATAGAAAAGAGAATAATAGAGTAAATATTACGAATACAGATACTTTTTTTCATAATCCAATTGTAGAAAAAGTTTTTGCTAATAAGGGTAGTTATAAAATAAGTTGGGAACAGATAAATAGGACAGAGATTAGATTAAAAATAGCTTTACCCAGAGTTTTAAAAAGATATTATCACGAATGTGGAGATTTTGATATAAATAGTTGTTTTAGTGAAATTTTAAATTTAGAAGATATTGAGTTTTCTCATAATTGGTTGAAAGAGCAATTAGAAGATGATGATTATTCTCAAGAGGAGATAGAAAAAATTTTAAAAGAAACAGATAATTTTCTGATATTTTGGACTGAAAATCAAGGGGTATGGAATGTAGGAATAAAAAAAGAAGATTTATCTTTAGAAAATCCACCTGTCTATATGACAACTAATGATGATTTATACACTTGGAAAAAAGTTACAGATGATATTGATACTTTTATTTTATTGCAAATTATTGATAATTTATCAGATAGTAAATTCTATTTTTTAACTTTTGATAGTGAGCAGATAAATTCTATTTTATCAGATAAGAAAATTTTAAAAGAGAGCTTGATAAAAAATGCCTTTGAGATAAAAGATAGAAAGATAAAACTATCTACCTATACAGAGTATGATTATACTCAAGATAGAGTCTATATTTTTAAAGTAAATAATGATGAGTTTGAAAAATGTTGGCTTATAAAATCAAAGGTAAAGAGAGATAAAACTTCCTATGTTGATGAGGTTTTATTAAAAATAGCAGAGCTTATCTCTTTTAATGATAGAAAGATTGTAAAAGAGTTAGAAGTAATTTTAGAGGATTTTCATAATTATTTAAGAAAAAATAGTAACTTTAATTATAGCTTTGATGAGATAAATTATCTCTCAACTAAAGAGAAGATTGAACTGAAAGTTGTGGCTATGGTTTTACTTTTAAATAAAAGTGGCTATATTTGTTACTTAGATTGGAAATGTGAGCTAGAAGATTTTAAAATATTTTTTGATGTAATTAAAAAACTTGGTATAGATGAAAATATCTATAATTTTAATAGATTAAAACTTAATGAAGATGATGATATAGAAGTTTGGAGTAGAGAGTTTAATAAAGTCTTTAGTAAAAAAGGAATTTTCATTGGAAATATAAATACAAATTCTGACAGTTATTCAATTTTTCCTACAACTAAGAAAAGTTTAGAAGAGCTAAGAGAATTGGGAGATAAAATTGATATAAAAATAGATTTTTTAGCTTACGTAGAGGAGGATAGTATGGATAAAAATTGGCAAGAGATGTATGAAAGAAACAGAGAGAAATTTAGATGTAAAATAGATTTAGATAGTTACTTTACTGAAAAGAAAATTGGAAAGATGGAAGTAGATATCCTAGATATTGGAGAGGTAAACTTACCTACTGGAGAAATTTTAGCTTGTGACCCATTAGTAGATTTAGAAGATGCAAAAACATTTATCCAAAGAGTTTCTATTGGAAAATATCCTGTAAAAATATCAGTAGTTCCAAGTAAAGAGTATGGTGATAGATATGCCTGTGTAAAAGTAGAGTTCAGTAAAAATAAGCCAGTAGTTTATGAATTAGCTGTAACAGGAGTAGAAGAAAATATGGACGAAGCTAAAGAAGACGAGTTCTATGGATTTGGTGTAGATGCAGGAATGGGTTGTGTAGTAGATAAAAAAGCTCAAGAGGAGTATATAAAATATTGGGGAAAATTAGTGGAAGAGGAAGAGGCTGACAATCCATTTGATGATATATTTGATGACTTGTTAGTAGAGAGTGCTAAAAAATATCCTAAATATCAAAGAGAATATGGAGATTGGGCTAATTGGATAATTCCGAATACAGATGTAAATATTCCTATCTTTGCATCAGGGTGGGGAGATGGAGTTTATCCATGTTACTTTGGATATGACAAAGATGGAGAACTTTGTGGATTTTATATCCATTTTATAGATATTGAAAAAGAGTATTGTGATGAGAAAGAAGAGGAGTAAAATGGAATATAAATTAATTCAAGATGATGTATTTAATCATAAAGATTGTTATTATGCTCACTGCATAAGTAGAGATTATGCTCTTGGAGCTGGAATAGCTGTGGAATTTGATAAAAGATACGATATGAGAAATAGATTATTAAAACTAGCTGAAGAAAAACCAGAAACTTTAGATGAAAAATGTATAGAGGTAGAGAATGTGTTTAACTTGATAACTAAGGAAAAATATTGGCAAAAACCAAGTTATAAATCTTTAGAAGAATCCTTATTGGAGATGAAGGAAAAACTATCTAAAAATAAAAATATAAAAAAATTAGTTATACCAAAAATAGGTTGTGGACTTGATAGATTATCTTGGTGTAAAGTTGAACCTATGGTACAAGAGATATTTAAGGATTTGGATATAGAGATAGTAGTATGCTATTTATAATTAGGCTGGAGGGATTCATATGTCAAAAAAAGTATGTGAGAGAAAGGCTGGTTATTTAGGATTTTGGGCAGGAAACTTTAAAAATGTAGAAGATTTCTATAAATATATTCAATCATTTTACTGTATCTTTGAGGGAGAAGAGGACGAATATAATCCTGAATATAACTTTTTAGAGGAAGATTTTAATAAAGAGTTAGAAAAAATCTTTTCTATTGAAAAAGAATGGAAAGAAGAATTTGAAGAGATGTTTGAAGAAGCATTTAATAGATTTGAATATGATTTTGGAGTAACTTTTGATGAGGATTTTCAAGTATGTGGAAATAGTAAAGAGCCAACAGATGAATTAGAAGTTTTATTTAAAGATTGGAAGGAATTAATTGAGCCTGTAAAAAAATTCTTAGGTAAAGATAAATTTGATAAAAAATATAATTGTTTCTTTGGAATACCCTCTTGTAAATATAGTGGAGTTATCCCAAAAATCTCTAATGAATGGGGAGAGATTGAATTTTTAGGAAATATAGAAGAAAATACTTTTTCAACTGATATGGCAGAAGAGTATAATTGTTAAAAGGAAAGTGATATTATGATAGAAATGAGTGAGTTAGCAAAGGAGTTTGTGAAGTTTTTTGACTGTGAGTATGAATATTTTCCTCAAAATGCCTATGAAGAGATAATGGAAAAATTTGAAAAATATGTAGAAGAAGGAAAAGAGAAAGGATATTTCCCTGTTATTGTAACAGTAGATGAAACACTTTTAGAATGTTTAGCTTTTAATGTATCAGATGATGAAGAGTTTACCATAGAAGATGTAAGAAAATACAGAGAAAAATATATCTCCTCTATCTATTCAGAGGGGGGAGAAAATATATTGAAAGATTTAGTAGATAGAAGAAAAGATGAAGCTGAAGATGATGAAGTGGATTGGGAAGAGGAAATATTAGGAGAGTTTGAAGATAGTGGAGAGGATAGACTTAACTCTCCAATAGGATTTTTAGATTTTGAAACAGAAAAACCTGTTGAACTATTTATAGTAAAAGTTCCTGTAAAAAATCCTTGGGAGATATTTGCTTGGTTACCAATGGGAAATTGGAATGAGTGTCCTACTACTTCAGAACATATGGCAATATCAAGGTATTGGTTTGAGAAATATGGAGCTGTGCCAATTAGTATGACACATGACGTAGTGGAGTATAGAGTGGAAAAAGTTATAAAAACAGAAGATGAAGCTATGGAAGTAGCAGTAGAGATGTATGGATATTGCCCTGATGTAGACCAAAGTTATAATACACTTGGATTATTAGCTGGTAGTTTAGTAGACTCTAGTGTTTGGTATTTTTGGTGGGATTAGAGGTGGTTAATATGCTAGATAAAAAAGAATTAGAACCTTTAAAAAGAAATGCAATAGTAATAAATTATAATGAGGAGAATAGAGAAAAAATACCTAAAGGAAGTTCAAAAATTGGAGGAAAACCTGATTTACCAAAGGATTTTCAATGGTATTACTACAATGGAGAAGATTATAAAAGAAAAGTTGCAAATAGACCCCTTTCATTCTTAATGCAAATTAATTGTGAAGAGGTATATAAATACGATAAAGAGAGCCTTTTACCAAAAAAGGGAATACTATATTTTTTCTATGAGTTGATGACTATGACTTGGGGATTTTCTCCTAAAGATAGAGGAAGTGCAAGAGTTTTCTATTATGATGGAGATATAGAAGATTTGGTGTCTACTGATTTTCCAGAGGATATGGAAAAGGATTGTATAATTCCTGAAGCTAAAATAGATTTTGAAAGTATGAATGATTATCCTATTGATTTTTTTGATTACTATGATGATGAAGATAGTAATGAAGAGATAAGAAGAAAAGAGAAAGAGATTGAAAAAGATTTAGAGGAATTAGGATATAAAACTGATACAACAAAACTTTTAGGACACCCAGAACTTATTCAAGGAGAGTATTTTGAAGAGTGTGAGGGAGTTGCTAGGAAAAATCTTTATTATGGTTCTGCACCTATAAAATATGGAGATTTAAAAGGTGAGATAAGGGAAAATGCTAAGGATTGGATACTGCTTATGCAAATGAGTGAGTTTGAGTTTGAAGATTATGGACTATATTTTGGAGATTGTGGAAAGATATATTTTAATATTAGGAAAGAGGATTTAAAAAATAGAAACTTTGATAATGTATGGTTAATTCTTCAATGTTACTAGGGAGAGGAGGTAATTATGATATATAAATTTACAGAAGTATTGAATGATTTAGTTAATTATTTTTTTCTTAGTGATATTTTATTATTAGAAAAATGGAAAGAACAGAATAATCTTTCTGATAATTTAGGAGCAGAATTTATTTCAAATGAAAGTGGGGATAGAGTTTTTTATGAAAATATTGCTATTCCTATGATGGATATTGAAAATTATCCTTATATAGTTCTATTTAATCTTTCTAATGATATACCAGAATTATGTAAACAAGAAAATAAATTACAGTTTAGAAAAAGTGGTTATTATCTTAAAATAGAGAATAATATACTTATGCTTTTTACGTGGAGAATATTAGAAAAATTTACTCATAATAATATAGAGAATTTAATTACTTGCTATAAACAATATAACAAACCTCTTATTGAACTTCCAAATGGTTGGTATCATATTGAAATTTTAGGTGGAGAAATTTTAGAAAATGGTTATTATGAACCAACATTAGAATTTATAATTCAAGTAGTAGAAGAAATAAATGTAGTAAAAGAAGATATGAATTTGAGCTTTAAAATAATAAGTTCTACTTATTAAATAAAAGATAAAGGATTGAGTAGAGAAGCTATTATCAATGAAAGTGATGAGGTAGTTATAGCTACAGCCTTTGCACAAATAAAAATAACAGGTAAGATAGATAAAGAGCTAAAAGAAAAGGCTTTGTTATCTTTAAAAAGAATGGAATTGATAGCTAAAATCTGTGGTTATGGAGAATCTGAAATTAATAAACAACTTTATAGTGATTTAGAGAGTTTTAAAAGTTAAGGAGATTACTATGGAATATATAAAAGATTTTCTAAAAAATGAAGATAGAGAAAGTTTTGACAAATTATGGGAAAATTGTACAAAGCTTGTTTGGATAGATTGGAGAGAATACGACGAGGATATAATTAATTATATAGAAAATGTAATTCAATCTGAAAAACTTATTGGAAAAAGTGAAGATACTGATAATAAAATGGGATTTATAATATAATTATAGAATGGGAAGGAAAAGAGTATAAAATATCTTATCTCAACGAAGAGGGGTCTGATAGAGATACTACCATAAAGACTTTAAATAAGATAATACAACCAGAGTACGAAATAAGATTATTTATGGAAAGTTTAGGAAGTGATACCCTAGCTTTTGTTCCACTTTCTAAAGAGGAGTGGGAGGAATTAGAAAAAGAGTTTGGAGAAGAAAAAGTAAATTATTATTTCTCTAAGATAAAGGATAATAGTAAGATGTTTGATTTGGATATGGATGAACTTTTTAAAATTTTGGATAAGAGAAAAGAGATAAAAAATTTCTTTGATTAGAGGTGGAATATGGAAAAATTAAGAGTAGATGATTTTGAAATAGAAGAAAATGAATGGGGATATGTTTTTTCAACCTATTTTGACTTTTGGGAAGATGAAGTAGGAGTAACATTAGATTTAGATTACAATATAAAAGATGAAAAAGAGCTTTCAGAAGAGGAAATCAGAGAAGTTATAGAAAAAGCTTTAAAAAATCTGAATCCTCTATTGAAAAAAGCTGAAAGTAATAGAAATCAACTCATAGAACTTTTAAAAGAAAAAAACTATATAGAATTAGCAAATGAATGGATAGCAGGAGCTGAAGAAGTAGAGGGAAAAGAGGGATATTATTTAATAGATGATGAAGAAGTTCATATTCCTATTACAGAGGAAGAATTTGAAAAAAGTATTAGTTGTAGAGGAGGAATAGGAGCTACTATTGGTTTAGATGGAGAACTAGACTTTATATCTATTTACTTAGTATTTGAACCAGATTATTTTGCTGGACATTGTATAGAAGGGTATATTAATGAAGATGGTAGTTTTTCAGTTAATGGATTAGCTGGATAGGGAGGTAACTATGGGAGCTTGGGGTATAAAAGCATTAGAGAGTGATGAAGGATTAGATGTTGTTGATGTTTTAAGAGAATATCTTGAAGGATTTAAAAATAAGAGAGTGATTACTTTAAAAGAAATAATAAATTTAATGATTGAACAAGGAATGTTAGGAGAAACTCTTGAAGAGATAGAATTTCTTTATGATAATACAGCAATAGCCATATCAGAACTTTATTTTGATTTTAAAGAGAATGGAAAATTAGATTATGATGATGAAGAGGAAGATGAAACTACTTTTTCTAAATTAGAAAAATTTTCTAGTGATAAAAAATCTTTAAAATACCTTATTGACTATTTAACTAATATTTATAATAAAGTTCCTGATGAAGATGGCGAAAGAGAAATAGTAGATTTGTGGTATGATAATGGACAAAATCCAAGTTATGAAGAATGGTATAATCATTTAAAATCTTTGATAGAAAAATTAAAAGTTGAATATGGAAACTAGGAGATGTTTAGCTTATCAAATTTTAGAATATACTAGTTGTCATATATGAATAATAAAGAAAAAACAGTAAATATATAAGTGAACTAAAGACCTAAAGTGAGGGAAAAATATTTAATGGATAAAAAAAGTAAAAAAATTCTGATGAATTATATGAATGATACAAAAAGAAATCTATTATCATATGAAGAAATTGCATATGCAAAGGAACAGGGAGCTATTTTAGAGGATTTGCCTATTTCATCTGAAGAAGCTATATCTATTTTAACACAAAGTCTTAAGTGTATTTCTCTTAATGATGTTGCTAATGCTTTTTTATATAGTTTATCTACTCGTGATATGGAGTATAGATATATTTTAGCGTCATATGTGTATGCTGTAAGCTGGTTGAAGTTTGACAGGGGAAGAACAGACAAAGTTCCATCTCAACTGGATAGAACATTTTATAATTGGGTTAAGTACCAAGGTGGTGGGATTTGGGGTGGAATAGGAAAACCAATTTTTTATCTTAATGAATTTACTCATATGGATAAAAAAATCCCTACAAATATTGACAATGATATTTTAGAGAAAATAATATCAATATCATCTACAATGAACGACGGAGCTACAGGCATTATGTTATGTAAAAAAATTCAGGAAAGAAAACTGTTACCTTGTAATAAAAGTGAAATTATTGGAATCCTTGAAACACTTGCTATTTGTGGAATTTTAGAAACACCAGAGCATAAAGGATATATAGATTCTTTTACTCCACCATTAATGAGAGATACTGGTAATTTAAAACAAAGTTTATCCTATCCACTCAACTGGTGGCATGGAGAAAATAAAGTAAATTATGATAACTGCTACAAAATTTTTAATTTTTAATATTGATTTTTCTTATTTATCAGAAAAGTAATAAAATTAGAAGTTGAATATGGAAGCTAGGAGATGATTGTATGGGAAAAGTCTATAAACTTAATAGTGAAAAATCTTTAGCCCATCAAGTTTTAGAATATGCTGGTTGGTATGAGGGAAGAAAAGTAGATGTAGAAAAAATAATAGAGTATTACCAAAAGAACAATTATATTCTAAATGATTTTGCCAAAAAATTTTTACAAGAATTTTCAGGTATAAAAGAGAATTGGTTTTTCAAATATATTGGTAAAAATGGAGAAGTACGAATAGATGGAAATGATTTTAGCTTTTCTATTCCTTATGATTTACCTTTTGAGGAAGAAGATAAAGAGTATGAATTAAAACAAATTCCAGAAGAGGTAAGAGATAAAGTAATTCCAATAGTTGAAACAGGCTGGCATATTGGTGGCACTTTATGGATAGATGATAAAGGAAAATTTTATCATACTCTTTATTATAGAAATGATTGTATGGAACAGTATGATTCTATCTTTGATTATTTAGAATATAACTTTAGGTACTATTTAGGAAATGAAATTTATGTAACTTTTGAAAATCAAAGAGATTTAGAGAAAAATTAATATGAAAAAGTATAGGAGGAGTTTTTATGAAAAAAGAATTACCATTTTTTAAATATTATCCAGACCCTTTAAAAACAGGAGAGTTTGAAATTGACGAAACAGTAACATGCGAATGTTGTGGAAAAGAAACTGATGTTTATTATACAGGACCTTTTTATTCAGTTGAAGATATTGAATATTTATGTCCAGAATGTATAGCTAATGGAAAAGCAAGTAAAAAATTTGATGGTGATTTTGTATCACTTTATTTTGGAAAAGTTAGTGATGAGGAAAAAATTGATGAGCTAATACATAGAACTCCTAGTTATTGTGGTTGGCAACAAGAGTGTTGGATAACTCATTGTGATGATTTTTGTGCTTTTATTGATTATGTAGGAGCTAAAGAATTAGAAAAAATGGGAGTTTTAGAAGAAGTTATTAAAAATGGAAATCCTGATGATGGAAATGAATGGAGTAAAGAGCAGATAGAAATAATAAAAAATATGGTTAATGGTGGACATGTACAGGGATATTTATTCAGATGTTTACATTGTGGAAAACATTTTCTATACTATGATGTTGATTAAGGAGAAAGAATTATGAGTTTATTAAAACAAGATTTTTTTACAATAAATAATATCCCTGTAATTTTATGGGGAGAAAAGAGTAATAAAATTATAATAGCAATTCATGGAATGATGTCAAATAAAGCTGATATTCCAATAGAGATACTAGCTAAAATTTCAATAAAATATGGTTATCAAGTTTTAAGTTTTGATTTACCAAAGCATGGAGAGAGAAAAAATGAGATGATACCCTTAACTCCTCAAGTTTGTGTAAAGGAATTAAATAATATATATGAAAAATTACAAAAAAATTGGGAAGAAATTTCTTTATTTGCTAATAGTTTAGGAGCATATTTTAGTCTTTTATCTTATAAAGATAAAAAAATAGAGAAAGCTTTCTTTTTATCTCCACTTGTGGATATGAGAGAACTTATTGAAAATATGATGAAAGCATTTGGAGTAACAGAGAAAAAGTTAAAAAAAGAGAGAGAAATAGCTATACCAATAGGAGAAACTCTGTCTTGGGATTATTATTTATATGTTAAGGAAAATCCAATAACAATATGGACTCCTTTTACACATATTTTATGTGGAGATAAAGATGAAATTTGTAATATAGAAACAACTAAAAAATTTTCAAAACAATTTAATTGTGAGTTAGAAATTTTAAAAGATTCAGAACACTATTTTTACAAAGAGGAACAATTAAAAAAATTAGCTGAAGACTTAGAAAAGTTTTTAGAAAATAAATTGGAGATAAGAGAGATAAAGAGAAGTGAATACCACTTATTAGATGATTTTTTATATGGAGCAATTTTTATTTCTGAAAATGAAATTACTCCACCAAGAGAGATTACTAAACTTCCAGAATTACAAATATATATTAAAGATTTTGGAAATAAGAAAGATGATATAGCTTTAGTTGCTGAAGTAAATAAAAGAGAGATTGTTGGAATGATCTGGACTAGAATAATGAATGATTATGGGCATATAGATGATGAAACTCCATCATTAGCAATATCAGTAACTAAAAAATACCAAAATAAAGGAATAGGAATGGCTCTTTTAAAAGAGATGATAAAAATTATAAGAAAGAAAAATTATAAGAAAGTATCTTTATCAGTTCAAAAAGAGAATTATGCAGTAAAATTATATCAAAAAGTAGGGTTCAAAATTTATAAAGAAAGTGAAGAAGAGTTTATAATGTTACTAGAATTATAATAGAAATTTATAAGTACTATTAAAATAAAGAGGTAAATTATGAAAAGACTAATAATGTTGATATTTTTTAGCTTAATAACTTATTCTTTTAGTTATCAGATAGAAGAAAATTTTACAGGACAGATAGTAAAAAAATATGAAAATGGACAAGTACAATCAATAGAAAATTTTAAAAATGGGAAATTAGATGGAGAGTTTAAAGAATTTTATAAAGATGGAACTCTAGCTCAAATAGGAACTTTTAAGAATGGAGATTTAGAAAGTATAAAAGCTTTTTATGAAAATGGAAGTTTAAAGTTTGAAGAGATTTTAAAAGATAGAAAAGGAAAATATAAGGGATATTATCCTAATGGACAGTTAGAAGAAGAGGGAGAAGTTTTTCAAGGGGAAGAAGCAGGACTTTGGAAATATTATAATGAAGAGGGAAAATTACTTTCAGAAGGAAGATATAAAGAGGGAAAAAAGATAGGAAAATGGAAGTTATATAATCTTGATGGAAGTTTATTAAAAATAGAAAATTATAAAGAAAAATAGGGAGGGACTATGTATAAGATTGGTTACATTGGAAATTTTGAAACAGTACCTCAAGTAGTGGAATATATTATAAATAGTGATATTGAAAAATTGGAAGAAGAATATAAAAAAGGTTGGGATATAAATAAAAAAATATTTATACATGAATTTGTAATAGAAACTCCTTTAGAGATAGCAATACAATGCATAAAAGAAGAAGTTATAATGTGGCTTTTAGAAAAGGGAGTAAATGTAAAAGCTGAAATAGATGACTGGGGAAGTCCTATTTCAAGTGCAGGACGTTTTTTATCTTCAGATATGTGTGAATTATTAATAAAACATGGAGCATTGGAAAATTTAACTAAAAGGCAATATGAAAGAATTTTTGCTGATATTTACTATGGAAAAAAATTTGAAAATATAGATATTTTTGAAAAGTATGGAGTAACAGTTAAAAAATACGGAAATAACTGTCTAAGAGAGGCAGTTTATGATAGAAATATAGAGTTAGCTCAAATGTTTTTAGATTATGGAGCTGATATAAATTATCATGAATATGAAATGGTTTTTACTGACAATTCAACTCCTGTGATGGTAGCTGTTCAAAGAAACTCTTTTAAATTAGTAAAATGGCTTGTAGAAAAGGGAGCAGATATTACAATTAAAAATAAATTTGGAGAAAGACCATATACAATAGCAGTTTTAAATAAAAATCAAGAGATAATGGATTATATTAAAAGCTTAGAACCAGTAGATTTTCACAATGAAGAAGCTAGAAAAGGTATAATAAAAAAATATAAATTGCCAAAAGATATGGTAGAGTTTTTTGATAAAGGAAATTTAAAGATAGAGTTTTCAGGTAATATTGATAGTAAATATATTGAGTTTTTTAAATTGGAAGATACAGTTGAAATGACTTGGAAAAGAAAAAAATATCTCTCTTTAGTAAAAGATTTAGAAAATTATTGGTTACATCTTTTATGGTATTCTAAAGAAAAAATATTGTATATTTTTGATGGAGAACATGAGGAGATTTATAAGATAGGAGATTGGAGTTATTTTATAAATAATTGTGAAGAGATTGTTGGAAAATTCATAAATGGAGAGCTTTAAAAGGGGCTGATATTATGCTGGAGATATTTGAAATTAGTGTATCAGAACTTTATAGAAAGTCATTTAGAACAGCTATAATATTTTTATTAAATCTGGCTGTTGTCTTTGGAGTAAATAAGTTTGATATAAAAGTAGAAACCTTTACTATATTTGTTCCAGCTATATTAGGAATACTTTTTATAGAGGAATGGAAAGGGAAAAGGGGAAAAGATATAGCAATAAACAGTTTAATCTATATAGTTATTTTTTCTTTAAATGCTCTTTTGCTCTATAAACAGATAGAAATTTTAGATAGAAATAAGTTTTTAAGTAATAGTCAAATACTTTTCTTTAATCTAAAAACAGTATCTACTGATATTATAGTATCTATATTTGTTATGGGATTTTTATACTCTTTAGTAAGAGATTTAGAGTATAAAGTAGCTGTAATAGATATGTTTAGATATTTTAAAGAAAAAGCTTCAAGAATTTTAGTCCTATTTTATGGAGTAATTTTTACTCTGTATATCTCTGTCTTAATATTTTATGGGCTGAATACTGATATTTGCCATAATTTCTTAAATCTGTTTTATCTTTTGTTTGTAACAATTTTTATCTGTTTTCTGATGTTAGTTTTTAAAAATATCAAAATCAGCGAAGGATTTTTTTAGATTAAAGGTCTTTTTAAGATATGATTCTAAATCGTGAAATTCTATCTTACTTTTTTTATTTATTTTACTCATAGTATTTTTTAGGTCATTTTTTAAAGACTTAGAAAGGGTAAAATAAGCTATTTTTAGAGTTTTATTTTCTTTTTCAAGAGCTAACATTTTATTAAATATTACAGCACTTTTTCCAGAACCAGCTCCTCCTGTAACTATTATAGGAAAATTACTATTTAATACTTCTACTTGTTCATTATTGAGGTATAGACAATGTAAAAGTTTACTTTCATCATTTTCTAAAATTTGTTTAAAAACATCTATATTATTCTCTACTATATAGTCTAATTCAGGTATAAAATCTATTTCTTCATAATTATATTTATTTAAATCATTATCTTCTGTGATAACACTTTCGGTTTCTATAGTTAATTCTTCAAATTTATTTAATTTTAATTTGTCATATTTTTCAGTAGCTCTATCATGCTTTGAAAAGTATATATATCTTATACAATTGTCTTTTATATCAAAAATTATTCTATCTCCAGAATTTACTCTAAATTCAAAAAAAATTTTTAGAATGAATTTTTTTTATCCAAAACCCTTTTGGAATATTATTTAAATTTGAAATGTATTTAGATATATTTGAAGTAAATTCTATAATTTTTCTTTCAATTATATCTCTCATTTCAAAAGGCACACTTTTTTTAAATTTATTATTAATTAAAAACCTCATTTTTAGTATCTCCTAGCCCTTAATTTTATATATACTTAAATTATAACACAAATTTTATATTTTTTATTAAAATTATGATATAATGTGAATACATGATAAAATTTTTAAGGAGTCTTTAACTATGAAAAAATTAATACCACTACTATTTTTATTTAATCAAATTATGTATTCAGCCCCTTTTGATGAGGTTAAAAATTCATATGAATACTTACTAGCTAAAGCTATGTGGAGTTTAGTATTTCTAAATTCTCCATTTATCATAGCAGGGTTGTTTTTATATTATTTCTTGTTTTATGTAGTTGTCAAACTGAATCTTCAAAAGGTATATTCAGTAATTAATATTAATCTTTTTAAAAATGAGCTAGAAAATAGAGAAGATTTAATAAACGAAGTAGAAACTAAATTATTTAAGACACTTTTATTGCTTTTAATATGGGCTTTAAGTTTAGGAATGAGTAAAGCTTTAGACGCTTTTCCATTTTTTCCTCTTTTGATTTTTATTAATATTATAAAACCATTGTTTATAGCTGTTTTTCCAAATATTGAAAAGAGTACAATTGAAAAGTTTTTACTAGTTTTTCTTTTAATACTATTTTGTTTGAGCTTAGGAAATACAGATAATATATCTCCAAATATTTTTTAATTTATAAAACTAATCATCAGCTTGACGATTAGTAAAAATATTAAATTTCTTAAATGGCTATACAATTATTTAAATAACAACTTAAATATTTAAGAAAAAAAGCTAAAGTGAGAGATATGTCAGTATCTCTCTTTTTAACTTAGTGAATGAATAGTTCTTGTTATTCCAAATGAAATTACTTTTTGCTTTTTTTCTTCCAGTTTTTCCTCTTCCCCTAAAGAAATTGGATAAATTTTTATTATAAGAGGACTTTGACCTATAATTCCTCCTAACTCATTTAGATTACTATATTTTCCTAAGATTATTTCTCCAGTATATGCTCCATCTAGCTTATTTTCTATTACTTCCATATCACTTCCATTAAATTTTTTCTTTACAAAATTTTCCTTAAATAATATATCAGTTTGAGTTATTGGAAATGGTGTAAAAACATTCCCTACTACTAACCTATTTGCTGGGAAAAATATTTGCCTTTCTACATCTTGATTCTTTATTTCTAATATATCTTCACTTGGATTATTTCTATTTTTACCTTTTAGAAACCTATAGTTTTTCTCTTTCTTTTTTATTACAATGGTTTTTAGTGCATTAAATCTAAATTCTTTTCTCATTTCATAGAAATTAATATTTCCTTCATCAGTCATAAATACTAAAAAGTTATTTACACTATGAAATGTAAAGATAGATTTTCTTTTCTCTAATATAGGAAATCTCTTTTGTAAATTTCTCCTTAAATCTTTTAGATTATCTTTTATATTTTCAGTTAGTCCATCATCATCAAATAGATTTAATACTGGGCATATGATATCTTTTCCTATTTCATTAATGTTATCTTTTAAATCTTCTAAATGTTCTGATAACTCTTTATTTTTTAACTCTTTAGTATTTTCTACTAAGTCATTTAAAATATTTTGAAGATTATCTTCTGGAACATCTATAGATTTTTTTTCTCCAAGCCAATCTCCATTTAAATATCCACCAACAAAATCTTCAGCCATAAAATAATTAAATAAATTACTACTATTTTTTGAATCTTTCCTTTTCTTCAATAATTCTATTGTCTTTAAACTATAAAAGCTTTTTAATCTATTTTGACTTGTCTGATACTCCATTATTGAATTAATCTTATCTCTAAATAGTTTTTGAGCTTTTAATTGAAATTCTTTAGCCATTAAAGTGTTATCACTTGAATATTTAATTTTTTCTATTAGAGAAAACTCTAAAGAAGTTATTACACTTCCAAAGCTACCTAATCCATTCCAGGTTAAAGTTACTACATCATCTCCATTACATTTTGCATAAAAATGTACATACTGAGCTATTGCTCCAGCTAAACTATGTCCAGTTATATGAATATTTTTACCTTTTCCATATGTTGCTTTAATGTATTCATAGAAAAGAACTGCTTCTACTTGCTGAATATCTGTTTCTTTAGCATAAATATTGACATCTGTTATAACATCTTCTGGAATAAGTTTATTATTATGTTTTGCTTTATCCTCAGTTCCTCTATATGCTATCATTATGTCATTTCCTCTTTGGAATGCAACTCCAAAGAAACCACTCTCTTTATATTCTTTTAAAAGTTCTGGTGGGAAAAATTTATTTTGAATAATTTCTCCAGTAGAACAGTCTAAATATTCCCAACCATTTAAAATCTCTCCAAATAAAGCTTTGGTATTATCTAAACTTTTTATAGTAGAGTAAACTAAAAAAAGTCTTTTATCTTCTCCATGATAAGTATATTGTTCTAATTCCCCATTATCCCCATTATCATTCAACTTTTCATTACTAGGATAGTTTTTTCTGTCATTATAAAAATCTGTTTTTATTTGAGATAAAATTTTATCATCTAAAAGTATATCTCTAATCTCTTTATTTTCAACTTTTCTTTTATTGTCAATTTTATTCCAATGTAAGTATGATAATTGTGCCATTAATGCATAGTTAATATCTTCTAATTTATTCATTACTATTTCCCCTTCCTTCATCAATATAATCTTCCCATAATAATTCACCATCAAACTCTTGTTCTGTATATTTTTTTAACTCTTTTCGACTAAAATTAATATTTAAAGAAGTATTTCTCATTTTATAATTGAAATTTTTATAAAATACATTTACTAAGGCTATTTTCTCATCTTTAGATATCTCTTCTTTAGCTTTTATCTTCTCCAATATTTTCTTTATATCCTCTCTTTCTCTAAATGGAGGATATACTTGATAAGCTACTAAGTTATAGTCTTCAAAGAAGCTATTATCTCTAATATATACTTGTAAATAGGTTTTTAAATTTATCTCATCTTGAAGAAATTTAGCAAATTTATAGGTTTTCTTTTTCATGTCCTCTTTATCAATATCCTCTAATCTATCTACAAAAACATTTACTATTGTAGAGTATGCTCCACCTTTATTTTCAAAAGAAACATCTTGCCACATTATTTTTAAAAATTCTTTATAACAATCAGTAGGAAGCCAAAAATTATTATTTAGTACACTTAATTCTCCAAATATCTCTTTCATCTTTTCTTCTATTGGTTTATCAATTTCTATTTTTAGAAAGAGTGCTTCATAATTTTCAAGGTAAGAGTACCCATCACTTCCACCTTCTAGTGCCATTTCTAAACCAAAAGGATAACCCAACTTCTCCAATCTATCACTATACAATATCCCTCTATATCTTATATTCGTAGTTAAATCAAATTTATAATCTAAGCCTTGAATAAAATAAAAGTTATCTTGAGGGAATTTCTTTTTAAAAGTCCTTATTACTGTTTCATTTTTCCCTGCAAATAAAGATAAAGATAAAAAAATCATAGTAAATATCATTAATACTTTTCTTTTCATATGTTCCTCCTCTTAGCTATGTTATATTTAGCTGAATATCTGTTTCTTTAAAATAAATATTAAAATCTGTTTCCACATCTCTTGCAAAAGCTAACTCAAATTCTGTTCCTCTATATGCTATCATTATGTCATTTTTTCTTTGAAAAGCTACTCCAAAGAAGCCACTTTCTTTATATTCTTCTAATAGTTCTGGTGGGAAAAATTTATTTTGAATAATTTCTCCAGTAGCACAATCTAAATATTCCCAACCATCTAAAATTTTTCCAAATAAAGGGTTTCTATCCTTATTTTTTTCATCAATAGAATAAACTAAAAATAGTCTTTTATCTTCTTCATGGTAAGTATAAGCTGGTAAATCCCCTTGCTTTCCACCTATTGTTTCATTACTTGGGAAATTTTTAGGATTATTATAGAAATCTGTTTTTATAATCTCTAAAATATCTGGATTTAATAACATATCATTTATAGAAGTTATTTTTAGTAAAGCTCCTGTTTCATCAATAGTTATTAATTCTTCCTTTTTTAAATTATTCCAATGCAAATATGATAGTTGTGCCATTAGTGCATAATTAATATCTGATAATTTTTTTTCATTTTTATATTTCATGAATTATTCCCCTTTAAAAAATACATATTTTACCTTTCAATTATTAATCCAATTCTTAATGCTGAATCTCCATATTTTTTTAGAGGTTTATCTCTAAAATTTGAAGAAAATTTTTGATATCTACTATTAAAACCTATCTCTTTATAAAATACATTTACTAAGGCTATTTTCTCATCTTTAGATATCTCTTCTTTAGCTTTTATCTTCTCCAATATTTTCTTTATATCCTCTCTTTCTCTAAATGGAGGATATACTTGATAAGCTACTAAGTTATAGTCTTCAAAGAAGCTATTATCTCTAATATATACTTGTAAATAAGTTACCAAATTAATATCATCATATAAAAATTTAGCAAATTTATAGGTTTTCTTTTTCATTTCCTCTTTATCAATATCTTCCAATCTATCTACAAATACATTTACTACTGTATATAAAGCTCCATTTTTCTCTTCAAAAGGAATATTTTTTCCTCTTATACTTTTTAAATGTTCATATTTAGCTTTAGTCATTGAATTATTATTATTTAGTACACTTAATTCTCCAAATATCTCTTTCATCTTTTCTTCTATTGGTTTATCTATTTCTAATTGCCAAAATAAAGCTTTATAATTTTCAAGGTAAGATGAACCATCACTTCCACCTTCTAGTGCTAATTCTAAACCAAATGGATAACCTAACTTTTCTAATCTATCACTATACAATATCCCTCTATATCTTATATTCGTACTCAAATCAAATTTATAATCTAGCCCTTGAATAAAGTAAAAGTTATCTTGGGGGAATTTCTTTTTAAAAGTATTAATAACTGTTTCGTTTTTCCCTGCAAACAAAGATAAAGATAAAAAAATCATAGTAAATATCATTAATATTTTTCTTTTCATATGTTCCTCCTCTTAGCTATGTCATATTTAAAAACTCAAATTTTTATTAGTGTTAAACTCTATCAAATAGTATTTATTAGAATTAATTATTTTTAAATTAAAGAAAAAATTTAAAATTTTTATTTTATTAAATAAAGTCTATTAAACATTTTATCACACCTCTATTTATACATTATTTTTGTAGATATTTTATCCCAAGCCTTATTTTACTAGCTATTGGGTCTAAAATTATAAATTCATTTTCGTTTCTTGAAGCAGTTATGACAAAGTATTTTTCTTCTAATATATTATAGCTATAACAAAGAGTTTCTCTATATAGAAATTCTATTTTGAGTAAATTATTCTTCATTTTTCTGATATGAGTTATCCATTCATAATTCCTAAAGAAAATAATAAAATCAAATTTTTTAGTAATGTCATATTTTTCAATGACTTTATAAATATTACAGTAGACACACTCTTTTTCATATTTATATAAAATTTCTTGAATAGGAATTTCTAAATATAGAGCAATATTATTCATCAACTGTTTGAATTTATCTAATTTGGTTATATAGAGTTCTAAGATATTATTTTTTTTGGAATAATATCCCTTTATCTCACTTTGATGATTGAATATTCTATAATCACTATACAAAATATTTTCTTTAGTTAATGGATATTCTCTATTTTTTAATATAATATTGTAATTTAGAGAGTGGAGTATATCTTCATCACTCAAAGTAATATTTTTATCTCTTTTTTTAAACATATCATTAAACCTCATCTATAATTTTTAGTCCAAAGTATATTTTCTTCTCTAAAAAATCTATTTTAATAAGCTCATCTCTAAAACTTCCTAAAATATATCTATCGTTTTTCTCAATAATTTTATATCTAATCTCAATGTCATTATTATCACATAAATCAATTTTAATAGATACATCTCTATAATTTTCACAATTTCTTACCCATTCAAATCTGGAGAAAAATTTTATAAAGTCAAATTCTTTTGTATTTTTTCGCTCCTTAGCTATTAATTCAAAAATATTAGCATATAGAGAATAATTTCTACAATCATACATAAGTTTATTACCATTACTTAATTCTAGGTAAATGATTATATTATTTATTAATTGCTTAAATTTCTCATATTTATCAATATAAAAGATGAGGTATTCATCATTTATATCATAAAAAAGCTTCATTTCTTCTAAATATTTAAAACTCTTATATTCTTCAAATATAGTATTATCTAAGGTATTTGAATAAAATCTTTTCCTAATAATAATATTATAATTTAGAGCATAGAGAATATCTCTGTCTGTTATTTCTATATCTTTAGGTTTATTTTCTTTTTTCTTAGTAGTAAAAATATTTTTTAATTTATCAAAGAATCCCATTATTTTCCTTTCTAAAATGAGGGGGAAATATCTCTCCCTTTATCCTAAACTATTTTAATTTTTTTAATTTATTTTCAAGTCTATTAATGATAGCATTATATCTATCTTTAGGCATATAGTCATTATTAGATAATTTTTTATTTTCAACTAAAGCCTCTTCATAATATTTCTTAGCTTTTTTAGAGTCTTTTCTTTTTTCTAAGTATTCATCTCCTTTTAACTCTAATTCCACAGCTATTAATAACTGTTTATTCATAGCTATTTTACCCTTTAGATATTCTTTTTTCTCTGGAGTATTAGCTCCTTTTAAAGCATTTTCATATGATTTTAAAGAAGTATAGTATTTAAATTCTCTAAACTCTCTATCTCCCTTATAAGCTGGAAGTTTTACTATCTTTTTAGGCTCTTTCTTCTTTGGAGTAACTGGTTTAGGTTTATTTTCCTCTTCATATTTATTTATCTTCTCTATTATCTCATCATATATAATATTTTTATTATATTCTTTATAAATTGGAGCTATATTTTTGTATAAATTTATTGCTTCTTTCTGTTTATCTTTTCTAGTTCTACTATTTTTACTTTGATAGTTATATAGCTCATCAGCTTTAATCTTTATCTCTTGAACCTCTGAGAGCTTCTTAGACACCTCTAATTGTTGACTTAAAATGTTTTTTTCTAATGAGATGTTACCAAGGGTTAAAATAGCCTCTTCATAAGCTTTAACAGCCTCCTTAAATTTATATGACTCTAAATTATCTTCTCCTTGTTTAGATAAAGTTTGTACTCTATTTAATATTTGTACCTCTTCTAAGATAGAATCAATCTCTTTTAATCTCTCATCTGGAACTTCCTTATATGTTTCTAATTCAATATAAAGGTCTTTTATTTTTTGATAATTAGTAATTGCTCCAGCATACTCTTTTTCTTGAATCTCTGCTTTACCTTTTTCTAAAGTAAAAGCTATTTCTTTTTCAATAGAGTTTATTTGATTATTTAATTTAATCTTTTGATAAGCTGGAACTCCACCACCTATTAAAATTAGTAATGCTAATATAACTAATATTTTTTTCTTTAGAGAGTTTTTATTTTTAGAGATTTGAGTTTTTAATTTTGAAATGCTACTCTCTGGAGGTGCTGGAACATCTAAAGGTCTATTGATATAAATTCCACAGAAGGCATAATTCCCTAAAGATAAGAAACAGTTTCTTTTCATTTTATTAACCAAATTTCCTATGAATTTCCCTGGTCTTTCTGCTCTTTCTGATATTAACTCAATATCTTCTTCATCAAGATTTTCCCAAGCTCCTTGAGTATATAGTAAAACTCTATCATTAGGTCTTAATATAAATATATCTGAAACATTAATCTTTATACTCCTATCTGCTCCAAATCTTTTAGTAAATATATTTTTATCTTTTCTAAATCTAATCTCGTCATATAGAATATTCCCAGCTTCATACTGTAAATAAGCTAGAGTATCATCATTACTTTTTTTCACTAGTTTATGATTTCTAAGTACACCATATCTAGCATTTCCCACACTTGCAAAAGTGGCCACAGCATAATCTGTTACAAACATAGCAATAGAGCAAGTACTATAATCATCTTCTATATTAACTTCTTCTGACTGCATATTTCTATATTTTTTATGAATAGATAGTAACATCTTCTCTATCTCTCTTTTGTCAATGGTAGGATTAGCTATAAAGCTCTCAATAATAGATTCTCCAATGTATGGAGCTATCTTATCTTTAAAAATACCACCATTATCTCCATCTACTACTACCCAGCAACCAAAATTATCCAATTCAATATATGAAACATATCCATTGTTTTTAGGTCTATCTCCTCTTTCTGAAAGAAATGAAGTTATAAAAACACTTTGATATTTTCTTCCTAAAAGACTAACTTGTGTAGTATTCTCATTTTCACGCTCTTTAATCTCTTTGTCCATAATTTTCTCTCCTGTTAAATTTAATTTGCATTGGATTTACAATTAGAGTTTTTGATTGTAATTGTTCCTCCTGCTCCACAGCTTATTGTACATGTATTCAATAATATATTTTTACCATTAATTGTATTATTGGGACTAACTCCATTCCAACTTCCAAGACTAATAAAGTTTTTACAAGGTTTATTATCATTACAACGACATGCTCCAAAATCTCCTACATTAAGTAAAGGAACATTATCATCTTTAGTGGCTACTAGACTATCTTCAGTAATATAGTTAGATTGAGAAGTAACTACTAGTTTTTTAGGAGAAGTTCCACAAGAACATTCTAGTGTAGCCCCATTACAAACTTTAGTGGTAGATATAGAACTAACATCAATTGTGTCTAAAAAATAAATTGGAATAGTTGTTAATCCAACTTTAATTCTATCTAGGCTAGAATAAGCAAATCCTACTTTTTCTGGTGCAAATTCTTTATTTTCATTAAAAATTCCTAATTTTAAATCAGCAGTATTCTTATTATATTTATTTTCTTCAATAACATAATATTTTTCAATAAGTTTAGGATTTTCGCTAAATTCCTTCATAGTACTTTTATAGTGTTCAGATAAAGCAATAGTTTCCCCTTTACTTTCCATAATCTTTAATATAGATTCATTTAGAGTTTCTTTATCATTTGGTGTAGACATTGCTAGAGGAACTGAGTTATAATCTTCATCTTTAATTTTTTCATCAATATTTTTTTCTTTAAGATTATCATTACAACTAAAACAACTTCTTATAAAACTAGCTTTATATTCATCACTAATTTTTTCACAATTAATATTTCCACAAGTAGAATCTAAATATGGTGCAAATAAGCTCTCTATTTCTCCATTTTTTTTAGGAGTGGTAGTTTGTTCTTTAACCTTGAAAGGAATTGTTGAGGAACTTTCAATAACTTGTTCTTTAAAATAGTAATAAAATAATTTAGAAAAATTTTCATTATTGTATTTCTTAAATTGAGTTTGTAAGATATAATAATAAAAAATTAATTGGCTTAATTGAGAAACTAATTCCCATATTTCAGTATTTTCTTCAAATTTATCTTCAGATATTATATATTCACATGTAGTAATACTACTATATTTTCCATCTATTAATTTAAATTTTAATGAAACTTGTCTAAGACTGTTATTAGCTCCACGTTCCTTATAGAAAATTAATTCATTATTTTTTTCATCTCTTTTTGAATAAGTATATTCATAATAATCTTTTATTAGTATAAGTGCTAATAAAGCAAAAAAATCAACTTGGCAACTTTCTATACTATTGAGTTTATATTCATAAAGATTATTCTCAAGAATAATTTTATCAATTTCTCCTAAAATTAATTCTGAACTATAATTGTCATTAAAAAATGAATTTAAATTTTTAAGAATACCATACATTTCTAAACTTTTAAGTATTTTTTTAGCAATTTGATTAGATATAAAAATATTTAATGCAGAACCTATTAATATTATTGCTAATAAAGGATAGTATCTTTTTCCAAAAGCTAACAAAAGTTTTAAAGAATTTTTTAATATATCTTTTATAACTGGATTTTGAGAATTTCTTTTAATAAACCATAAAAATATTGTTAAATTAGATACTATAATTGTTGTAGTTTCAGTAGCTCCAACTTTTAAAATATTCCATGTAAATTCATTGAAATTAAGATACTCTAATCTACTTGAGATTTCTTTTAAATCTTTTTCTGTAAAATCAATAATAGATTTCATATTAGTTGGTATTTCTTTAAAATAACTTCTACCATATTCTTTTAAGTATAAAGAACAAAGAGTTGCAATTTTTCCTGCATTTCCTGAACCAGTAAAGATTATTTCAGCCTCAGGATATTCAGCTTTAATTCTTTTATATAGTGATTCTACATAAAATATATATTTTGGAAAAGTTCCCTCATTTAACTCTTTGTTTACAATCAATCTCTTATCATCTCTTATAGCTATTACAATAGTATTTTCTTTTTTACAAATACAAAAATGAAAACTCTCATCAAGAATATCGAAATTCCTAATTAAAGAGATTTTTTTTATTGTTTCATTGCTTTCATTTAAACTATTATTGAATCTATCTTTAATAAAATCTTTACTGTCTTTTTTTTCAATAACCTTACCAGCTTTTAAAGCCTCTAAAAATAAAGTAGCATATTGTTGATTTAATTTATTGTTAGCACTTCCTAAAAATAAACCTAAAAATCCACCAATTTTTTCCTCTACTTTACTCCAAAATGCCCCAATAGGAATTATTTTTTCAAGTGTTCCACCTATAAGAGTTCCAGATACAGGGTGTTCTAAAACATTAATTATAAATTGAAAAAATTTCCCACTTTTTTTTTGTTTTTCTAACTCTATTCTATAATTTTTTAAAGTAATTTTTTTTAGACTTTCCTCCATTTCTTTTTTATTAAAAATAGGACAGTATTTTTTTAAGTCTTCAATCGTATCAGAATTTATCTTGTTATCACTTAATATCTCAGCTTTTTCATTAATGGTTTCATCAATTGTTTCAATAATAGTTTTATATAAAAACTCAACGGTATATATAACTAAAGAAATATTATCTCCACCATAGAGAATAGTCCAATCCTCTAAAAATTTACCTTCATTATTTTTTTTATCTGTTGCTTCACAATATGAATCATAATACTCCATAATAAGAGGAGCTTCTTCTACTAATCCTTGTTTAGAAAAATATACATATTCTTTTTTTAACTCATTTTTAGGATTTTCAGTATCTCCTGTATATTGAATAAAAGTACCATAATCTATATTATTATCTAAGACTTTATTTGATAACTCAAGCTCAGTTCTAGTTTTCATTCTAATTATTTCTTCATTTAAAAGTGAATAGATTGTATGATTTGACAGGATTTTTTTCTGAACACCATTCTCTGTTATTAATTCTTCATTTTTTAAATTAGCAAATTCCATCTTTAAATTAGATAAATTACATATAGCTAATAACTCTTTATCTGTTATATTAACTACTTTTGTATCTTTTTCCATAATATCACCTTAATAATCAAGTTTTATATCTTCTATCTTATCATACTTTTTCTTTGGATAGTCTTTATAAAAGTATTCATTAGAAGCTATAAATTTTTCAGATATGATTTTAGAAAATAAAATTGTACTTGCCATTCCTAGCTTATCATCAATACTAATAATATTTCCTTTATTCCACTCATCTAATTTATTTTTATTTAAATTATATGGAACTTTTATTTCAGATAAAATTTTTCTTCTTTTCTCCTTAAATTCCTCTCCTGTAATTTCATTATTCAAAGCTTTTTCATAAATTGTTAATATTTCTTGTTGGAAATTTTTAGGTGTAAATTCATTTGTTATAATTCTTTCATCTATGATACTAAAATCAAGTTTTACATATTCAAAAGTTCCTGTCTGCTTCATAAATTGCACAAATTCGTAAATCTGTTTCCTATACCACTCTCTATCTTCATCACTTTCTACTCTTCCAAAGATATATATTCCTCCAGATATTGGCTCAAAGTTTGCTGT